>Ga0164241_10000884_pt1 | contig 43293 bp, 29 predicted proteins | sample OricomyardsoilBY_FD_108780 | JGI IMG/M metagenome (GOLD analysis project Ga0164241, IMG submission 108780) | Backyard soil microbial communities from Emeryville, California, USA - Original compost - Back yard soil (BY) | ecosystem: Environmental > Terrestrial > Soil > Unclassified | place: USA... | reverse complement strand
GCGTTGCTACCCAAGGGAGTCGTGTCGAGCAAAACCACCGGGCGGGTCAGTGGTCCCCGGTGAAACCGCTGCAAGTGGATCAGATTGTGACCGCTGGCGACACTAGGCCGACGCCTGCCGCGGATGGCTTACTCCGCATCGGAATGGGACGATGGAGCGGGCCGAAGGCGCGGGCACGGTACTGGTCGTGCATGATACGACACACGTGGAATTCAGCGGGGATGCCGAACGCGACGGCCTGGGCGTAACGACAAATGGCCGTCAGGGATTCATCGGCCACTTCTCTCTAGTGCTCGAAGCTGGAAGCGAAGCGATGCCCCTCGGCGTGCCGCAGATGGAGACCTACACGCGAACGGGAGAAAAGTGGGCCAGCGCGAAGAAGACCCGCACTCGCGTACGCGACGACCCAACGCGTGAGTCGCTGCGGTGGTGGAGGGCAGTCGAAGCCTTCGAAGCGGACCGAGAGAGCCGATTTGAAGCGATTCATGTAATGGATGCCGAGGCAGACTTCTTCGAGCTGCTGTCGCAGATGAGCGCTTCAGGTGCGCGTTTCATCGTGCGAGCAGGACAAATGGATCGCAAGGTTACGACCGAGTGCGAGGCAACGAAGCTCCGCGAATTCGTGCTGGGTCTTCCACCAATGTTTCAGCGCACCGTCGAACTCAGCGCTCGGCGATACATCGGCAAGCGACAACCGGCGACAACCAAAAAACGGCATCCTGCTAGAAGTGCGAGAAAAGCGAAGCTGAGCGTCGCTGCCGGCACTCTTACAGTCAACAGGACGCGCTATGCAAAGTGCGGCGATGACGTAGAGCTCAACGTGCTGCGAATCTGGGAGCCCAAACCTCCGCGGGGCGCGCCTGCAGTGGAATGGGTACTGCTGACCACAGAGTCGATCAGCAAGCGCGCCGATGTTGAACGCATCGTCGATTGGTATCGGCAACGTTGGGTAATCGAGGAATTTTTCAAGGCCCTCAAGACAGGGTGCTCCCTTGAGGTGCGGCAGCTCGAGTCATACTCCGCCTTGGTGAAGGTGACGGCCGTGCTCGCTCCAATAGCCTATCGCTTGCTGCTCCTTCGCGGAATGGAAAGGCGGCGCCCACAGCAGCCTCCTACCGCCTTCTTCTCGCAGCTCGAGATCGACCTCATGCTCGCAGACGACTCGACTCGCGGCGCAACGCCTCCCCAAACCCTAACGGACGCAATGCGACTGCTTGGTCGAATGGGAGGTCACCTTAAGAACAACGGGCCGCCAGGCTGGCTTACCCTCAGCCGGGGTTACCAGTTCCTCCAGGCGCTGGTACACGGTGCGGAAATCGCGAGCCGCGATTTCTCCCGAGGTAGATCCGATCAATGCTGAGCCCGGTTCCGTGCTCGGCCTTCGGCCTGCGCGCGTCCTGCCCCTCCCAAACGTCCGTCCTCGCTTCGCTGCGGGCGGCCGTGGGAGGGGCGCGTCGTGGCGACGGGGGAGTTTGGGGCTTCTGGGGCACGCGCAGCTAGTGCGGGCCAGGTGGCGAGCGCGCCGAGCGCTAGGAGCAGGAGCTGCACGAAGCGCTTCATGAGGCGGCCTGGAGGCGCGTGGCGTTGATGAACGGCGCTCGTTGCGCTTGCCTCAAGTGCCCGGGTCGCGGCCGGGCTGCGTCCAGGGCGCACGCTCTGCGCCAGGCCTCGCGCATACCAAGTTACCTGTACGTCTCCAACACGTTTGCGACGGCTGTGGATAACGCCGCCTGCTGCGGTGAGCCCGGGATCAAATCGACCCTATCCTTGAGCTTGAGAAGCCTTTGGAGGGCCGAATGGTCACCGTCCTCAAGCTTTTCGATGAATTCAGCGTCGAACAGCCGCGTGTAGTCCCGTAGAGCCTCCGCGAGTCCGGGCGACTCCGTGTAGGGCTCGGCATCTTCCCACCCGGTTACAAGATAACGTGCCGGCTCGCGTAGCAGCCACGCGTGAAATCCTGCACCGTCGAGCAATAGATCGAGTTCTTTCGTTACGCTAAAGCTTGAGATAGGCGAGCTAGGTGAGTCAGAGAAAAGGACTAGAGTGCCGGCAACATCGTCGATCCATGCACAAGTGCAATCGGCGATCTCTAGCCTGGCTCCGCGTAGTAGGCGAGGTAGAGCGGCCGCGCTTTTGGTTGGCAATCCGCCGCTAAGCCACGGTGGTGGCGAGACGGACGATGATGGTACGTGCACTCTCAGGCCCGCAAGTAACCGGGAGCTAGAATCGAATCGCACCGCGTCGAGCGTATCGAAAAGTGGATCGCCAGCACCAATTGTGCTTGCCAAAAACTTATCGTACGATCGGGCAGTGTTGAAAGGACCGACCTTAATACTGCCCGCCGCCGGGCTGTAGCGGGCGGTGTAGGCAAGCTGGGCTTGTGGCACCAGTTCGATCGTTCGGCCCGGAATCATCATATTGAAAGTGGTACGGCCGGGGGCAAGGTGCCGCTGTCAGGTTTGGGAACCCTCCCGGCTGGTATATCTGCAGGATTGACTGGAATTCCAGGGTCGGACGGAGAACCTCCGAAGATGGTCGCTCCACTCTCGCCACGAGGCCCTTTATCGCCATAGCTCGTCAGAACCTGGCCGCGCCTAGTCCCGCTTTCTGTAATCACCACGTTGCCGTCCTTATAGAAGACGAGCCGCTCGCCGCCGCCCTCGGAGAGGAATACCTTCTCTGGGTTGGCAAGGATGTCGCGCTCGACGTCCGCCGGAAGGCGGCCGTGATAATCGGGTGAGAGGCGAACCTTGCCCAGCTTGGCGTCTTCGACTGTCTTGGCTGCCTGCTTCGCGGCCCGCTTGCAGTCCATCAGACCAAGCACGTCTTGGCCTACGCTAGGATCAGCAGCGTAAGCGTAAAGTGCCCGTCCTGCGATGACCCTTAGTGGGTCCTGGCTCGTATATTGGCCGCCTCCTACATCGTAGTAGCGAAACCGATTGTAGTAGAGCCCCGTCTCCTCATCCTCAAACTGCCCCGGCCACCGAAACGGACACGCCTGGCGCTCGCCGCGCAAATTGCGCAGGTCGCCGTACGCGTCGACGTCAGCGCCCCACACCTCGCGCCCATTGCCGTCGAACATCGCTCTCGGCGTCCCGAGATGATCGGTGACGATGCCGAACCGCTCGCCACCAACAATCTTGGCCAGCGGCGCGAAGCTCTCCGGCTCGAACACCCACGTCACCGGCGCGTCGATAGTGCCGGCGGCGCTCGCGGCTGCGAGTGATTTTGCGGAAGCCGCGTCGACTGGTGGGCCATTCGCTGGCCGCCCCGAAAGCATCGCTTTCAGCTGCTTTTCAGCAACCGCGACAGCGTCGTCTTCCGCCACGGGGCGCGCGAAGTCTTCATCCACCGCATCCGCATCCCGCTCGACCCATTCATGGAGCGGTACGTTGCCGTCCCAGATCCACCGCGTGGTCTTGCCGCGGTATTTCTTGAAGGTCCGCCGCGCCAGCGGGTCGTACCCAAACTCCACGACATGCCCGTTGGGCCGCACGACGCGGGCGAGCATGCCGGCGCCGTTCCATTCGTAGGTCCAGGCGGAGCCGTCGGGCTCGACCTTCTTGGTGAGGTTGCCTTCGGGGTCGTAGTCGTACGTCGTCACGCCGCGGGCATCGCGTGACTCCAAGAGCTGGCCGGCGGGGCCGTATTTCCTATCGCTGCGGTCGGGGGTGCGGAAGAGGTTGCCGACGGCGTCGGGCATGCGCAGGTCGACTTTGCCGTCGGCGTACGTCGCCGCTGCTAGGTTGCCGAGGGCGTCGTGGCGGTATTCGACGGGGCCGGTCATGGCGTCGATGACTTTGGTGAGGCGGTCGTTGACGTCCCAGATGTATTGTTTGGCGCCTTGGAATTGGGTGCCGCGCCAGATTTCGTGGCGGATGGGGCGGCCGAGGGAGTCGCGTTCCCAGCGGGCGCGGATGCCGCCGGGGAGGTTGCGTTCGAGCTCGAGGCCGAGGCGGTCGCGGGTGAAGGTGGCGCTGAAGCCGGCGGAGGCGGCTTCGACGGACACGACGTCGCCCATGGCGTTGCGGGCGATTTTTTGGAAGTGGCCTTTGGAGGAGCGAGAGGCTTTGCGCAGGCCGAGGGGGTCGTATTCGGAGCTGACCCAGTCTTGGCCGGTTAGCTCTTTGACGATGCGGCCGAGGGGGTCGCGTTCGAAGGTGACGGCGGTCGTGTCGTTCGAGGCTTGGATGAGCACGCCGTCGGGGCGGTAGGCGTAGGCTTCGCTGGTGCCGTCGCTGTGTTTGATGGCGGCGACGCGACCGGCCTTGTCGTACGCGAGCTCGCTGCGTTTGCCTTCGGGGCGGGCGATGAGGGTGACGCGACCGGCTTTGTCTCGCACGTAGCGGCGGCGTAGGTCGTCGAAGCCCCACTCCTCGTCTACGGTGCCGGTGCCGCCGAGGACGAAGCGGTAGGCAAAGCCGTGCTCGTTCTTGATGGCGACGAGCTGGTCTTCGGTGTCGTACAGGAATTCGACGCGGGTGCCGGCTTGGGTGCGGGCGCCCAAGCGGTTCATGCCGCGGTATTCGAAGCCGACGTCGTGGTGGCGATCTTGGACGCGGGTGACGTTGCCTTCGGGGTCGTACAGCAGGGTGCGCTGGTTGCCGTCCGGCTCGTTCGTGGCCACGACTCTGCCGAGCGGATCGCGCTGGAGGGTGCGGGTGTTGGCGTTGGGATCGATGGTGGCGAGCGGGCGTCCGAAGCCATCGTAGCGCCAAGCGCTGACGGCTTGATCGGGCGTGGTGAGGGCCGCGAGATTGTGTGCGGGATCGTAGCTGAGCTGGGTGTGGTGGCCGAGCGGATCGGTAACGGCGACGAGCTGCACGCCATCCCAATGAAACTGGGTGCGTTCGTCGAGCGGATTGGCGCGACCGATCAAGCGGCTGTTTTGGTCGTAGCCCCAGCGCCACTGGCCGCCGATCGCGTCGACGACTCGAGTCAACAAGCCGCGCTCGTCGTACTCGAACGTAAGCGTGGCGCCGTCCGGGTTCACCACTTTGACGAGATTGCCGTGCGCGTCGTATTCGCTGACTGTTTCGGCGCCCGTCGCGTCGATCTCTTTCGTCTTTTGATAGGTGGGATGGTCGTACTCGTACGCGGTCTTGCCGCCGTTGGCGTCGGTGATGGCAACGACTTGGCCGGATTCGTTGAGGGTGTAGGTCGTGACGAAGCCGAGCGAGTTCTCGACGACGGTGCTCTTGCCGGCGGCGTCGTAGCTGATGAGGTGGTCGTAGATGCCGCCATCTCCCCAGGTGCGCACGCACTTGGCGGTCGAGTCGACGCCGTCGTACTGAAAGTAGAAGGAGAGGCCGTTCTTGTTCGTCTCTTTGACCAGCAGGTGTTCGACGTATTCGTAGCGGTAGGCGTGACCGAGCGCGTCCATGGCTTCGATCAAATCGCCGTTGCCGTCGTAGCGGTAGACGCCAACCACGACCGCGCTGCCGTCGGTGCCGACGGCGTTGACTTGAGTTAGGTGTCGCGAGCGGTCGTAGTGAAAGTCGAGGCGGCGTCCCGCAGGATCGTTCACCGACGACAATTGGCCGTCAGCGTCATACTGAAGTTGCTGGGTTTGGCCGAGGCGGTTGCGGACGCGGACCAAGCGCGCTTCGCGGTCGTTGCCACCCGGGATGCGCGCGAACTCGCGCACGGTGCCGTTGGCGTCAGTCACCGTGAAGTGCATCGTGCCGTGCGCGTGCAGGGTGAGCCGCTCGTGCGGCACGAAGATGTCGCGACCCGGTGCGATCGCGCGGTCGGGGAAATCGAGGGTCGAGAATTCGATCTCGCGGCCATCCTCAGCGCGCAAGACCATGGCGCCGCGCTCGGGCCAAATCGCTTGGTCGAACGGGTGAGCCCAGCCGAACCCGAGTGGACCGGGAGCGCGGTTGGACGCGCAGCTGTCGTAACGCCGACTAAACGTCAGGTTCAGGGGGCCGGGGAGCTCGAGATCGGTTTGACTGGTGATGACGCGTCCGGTGGCGACGTCGACCGGGTGGCCCGTGAGGAAGCACACGGCGTCGTTGAAGAGTTGGCGCGCACGCCCGGGCCCCTTCAGGCTCAGTTTGTTCGAGAGTCCCTCGAAGAACCCCTTGAGTGGCCCCCTCTGCAACCAGCGCAGCGCCGCGCCCGCGGCCTTGAACGCGAGCATCATTGCGATGACCTTGAGGTCGGGCACCATGGCGGGCATGTTCAGCACCAGCGAGCCCTTGGGGATCGCGAGCACTACCGACACGGGCATACGCACGGGGTCGTTACAACTCAGCGCGATGTCGCCGAGGCGTACCCCGAGTGAGCCGCCGATCTCGACGTTCAAGGAGCCGAAAAGTAGCTCGGCGTCGTCACCGAACTTGCCCGTCGCCGGAGGGAACGGCGCTGGCGGATGAAACGGCAAGTTCATCACGTTCGTGCCGCAGTTGGTCGCGGGCAGGCAGCCGATCAGCACGGTGGACGAGCCCATCGCCGCCCCGATCGCGGCGCCGAGCGGATCGATGACGAGGCCAGTGAACGGCAGTGGTAGCGGAGTCGGCACCGGAGCGGGCGCGGGCGGCATCGGCACGAGCAGAATGTGCACGTCGAGTCCGACGACTAGGTCGAACCAACTGGAAGCGATGACCACCTAGACCGCTCCTGGGGCGGGGAGGGCCGCGCCGTCCACGGCTGGCTTGGATGCTGCGGCCTTCCAGCTAGCAACCTTGGCGTCGAGCTCGTCGGCTTCGCGATTGAGCCCATTTTGTCGGTAAATGGCGGCTAAATCGCTAGCCACCATCGGACCTGACGACGACGCGCGTTCGAGCGGCGGCGCGCTGTCGACAACGGCGATCGCGCGCTGCCAGGCGGCGACGGCTTGGCCCTGATTGCCGAGATCGAGGAAGGTCTTGCCCATCATGCGATAGCACTCGATCGCCAGCACCTTGGAAGGCTGCAGCTCACCGACGGTGCCGCCTTCACCATAGGCGCGAGCGGCATCGAGAGGTCGTTGCATCAGTAGGAAGACGCTGGCTCGCGCCATGTGACTCTGCGCGCCGAGATCGGCGAAGCCTTGCGCCTTGGAACGCTCGGCCGACTCCTCGAAGATGCGCATGGCTTGCGGAGCTGCTTCGCGCCCGCCCTGCAGCACGTAGCCACCTAGCATGAGGTGGAACAGGGTGGCTTCACGCTTCAAGCCGGCTTGTTCGGCTACGTCGCGGGCCCGGATTTGATGGGCAATTGCCTCTTGGGGACGCCCGTCATCCATCGCTAGGCTGGCGCTGAGCGTTTCGATGCGTAGCGCCTTCATGACTTCGGGGTCACCGAAGGCTGGGTTGACGCCCAGTTTTTTCAGCTCTTCGGCGGCAATCTCCGGGGCCGGCGCGCCGCGGCCCTTGCGCGGCGGCGGTGCCTCGCGCGGACCCGCGGCGCCGGCGACCCGCAACGGGTCGGCACCGGGGGGGGCGGTCTTCATACCGGCCAGTAAGCGAGTGAGCAGGTCCTTGTTGGCGTTGGGCGCGACGTGGACTTCCACGCACTCGGCGAAGCCCCCCATCTGCGCGATCATGGCACGCGAAGGCGCGGGCGTCGTTTCCACGACGATGTATCTCACGCCGCGCAGCGTTCGATTCGTCAACAACTGAGTCAGCTCGGTTGCCCAGCGCGCGGGGTCGGTCAGGTCTTGTGGGGCCAACACGGCAATCACGCCCGGCGCCGACGGGGCGATGGCATCGACGGTGGCTTGGAGTGCGTTGATGAGGGCCGGCACGCCGATGCCATCGGTCTGTCGCGGGGCGCGCAAAACGGTGGGTGGGGTGGCCTGCGCGGCAGCCCCAGCGTAGGCGGCGAATCCTTCGCTGAGCTCGTTGACGCGTTCGCGCCAATCGTTCACGTCATTCCCGGCTGGCGCGAGCAAGAAGAAAATCGCCGAGCGATTCTGTTTCTGGCCTTGGGCTTCGGCAATCTGTCGCAGGGTAGGCTCGCGGAGCTCCGGGCTCACGCTGACGTGCATCACCTGAAGCTCGGGCACCGCGATGAACCAGCGCAGCGACTCGCTCAGCTTTTCGAGGGGGCTGACGTAGGCTTCCATGCCGCCAGCCCTCAGCCGATCTTGATCATGGGGCCGGCGATGCCAACCTGTGTATCGCCGTTGACGTTGACCATCGGGCCGCCGACCGTCGTGCCCGCCATCTGGCACTGCACGGAGCCGGCACCACCCTTCAACGTCGCGTCGATCTGACCGGCCGCGGTGATGCTGAGCGCCTCGATCTTGACCTCGGTTTTTGCGGTCAAGGTCGCGTCGGCGTTCATCGCGAATTGGGTGCCGGCCGCCGATTCCGCTCGGAAGAAGTTGCTCATGAAAAGGCTGGCGTTGCCGTTGCCCTTCATGAACGCGTTGGCGTCGAGCATCAGCTCGCCGCCGCCCTTCGACTTGGCGTTGACGACGAAGTCGATGACCACGCCGCCGCCGCCGCCCGCCGCGGCAACGATGCGATCGGGCGTCATCGTGATGGTGCTGCCGCCGCAGATTAGCGTGATCTTGTTCGGGGCCTTGATGGTCACTTCATCGCTGGCGTCGAGCAGGTGCTTGCCCGTCACCGTATGGCTGCTCTGAATCGGACCCGAGCCGTTGCCCTTGACCGAAACGGAGAGGTTGCCGTTGACGCTGACGGAACGATCGCCGCTGACCGACACCGAGTCACTGCCACCGACGCTGGCCGAGCGGTCCTTCTTGACCAACGTCGACATCGTCTTCTCGGCCTGCATGTGCAGCTCTTCTTCGCCCTTTTTGTCTTCGAAGCGGATTTCGTTGAAGTTGTCGGGGCCGCCACCGGGGGTGCTGTGGCTCTTGAAGCCACTTTGGCTGGGGCTTGGGTAAGGAGAGCGGTTGAAGCCGTTGTAAACGCTGCCGGTGATGATGGGTCGGTCGGGATCACCTTCCAGGAACGAGACGAGGACCTCTTGGCCGATGCGTGGAATGTGCGAGCTGCCCCAGCCGTCGCCGGCCCAAGTTTGAGCCACACGCACGAAGCACGATGACGAAGCGTCCGCCTTCGGGTCCGGATCCCAGTGGAATTTCACCTTCACTCGGCCCGTGTCGGCGAAGAACTCTTTCTCTTCGGGCCCGACGACCAGGGCCGTTTGGGGGCCTTCGACGATGGGCTTCTTGGTGATGGAGGGCGAGCGATACTGCTGCTTGGCGTCGATGGCGTTGAAGGTAAAGCGAAACGCGGGCTGCTCGGTGTCGACCGTGTTCGACTCGAACTGGGCCGTGCTGATCTCGTACGAAGCGCTGACGATGACGTAGTCCTTGTTCTGATCGTCCCGCGGGAAGTCGGTTAGCTCGAATTTGGCTCCTGCGTACAGGCCCCGTACCGGGCCGCCGCCGGTGACCAGCTCATGGTCGGCCTGGACTTCCTCCAGCCGCCGCTTGGCCTGAATTTCTGCCTGATCCTTGTCGATGGCTTCGGCTGGAAAGTCGTATACCTCGGCGTCACCGTGGTCGTTGTCGAGCGGCGTGACGGCGCTTTCGGTGACGAACGGTAGGGGTGATTCGTAGTTGAAGTCGACGAGCGTAACTTTGTCGGGCCGGATCTGCCGCTTGGTGAGCCAGGAGTCGATGTACTCGTCCAAGGGGTTCTTGGTCTCCTGCGGAGAGCAATAGCGGACCTGGGCGAAATTCTCCGCCGCCTCGTGGGAGGCCGACGAGTCCAGCAGCACCATGGTGTGTTTGCCGTCGTGGTGCTTGAAGAAGTAGTAGATGCCTTCTTGCTCGAGGATGCGATTGATGAAGTTCAGATCGCTCTCGCGGTACTGCACCAAGAACTCCCACTTGCGGTGGGTTTCGGTGATCAAGTTCTCGAAATCGGTCAGGCCGCGCTCGCGCAGCAGGTCTTGCACGATTTCCGGAACGGACTGATTCTGGAAAATGCGGCACTTGCGGTTCTGCCCGATGAACCACAGCGCGGGGCGCAACGCGCAGCGGTAGCGCGTGAACTTGCCGTGCTCGCCGATCAGCGCCAGCTCCGTGACGACGCCGTTGAACTCGCGCAGCGTGCCGTCCATCCGCTCCATGATCACGCCGGCGGGCTTCGCCAAGATCTCTTTCAAATCCAGCGTGTCGCTGTCGCTGATCAGGTCGACCTCGAACAGGAACGGGCGGCCCATGGTTTCGCGCCCGATCATGGACAGGAACGCGACCTTCGGCCCGAACGGGCTGCCAAACATGGCGGTTCGATTCAACGGCATGGCTCAGCTCGCCCTCCCGGTTCGCGGCGCCGCCCTCGGAGCTTCGATGTTCGCCTGGCCCACGCCAAACCGCGCATCTGCGCAGCCTAGTCCGTCTTTCGACACGTAACAAGCCGAGCGCTCGGGGTCGGGGGGCACCCTCGCTTTCTTGATAGCGGATGGTGCGCAACATGCGCGGCCGTGTGGCGCCGATGCGCGCCGGGACGCGTCAGCGAGCGGCGAGCCGCGTCACTTTTCGTTCGACTGTGCGCCGGTGAGGGGCTTGAGCCAGGGTCGACGCTTTTGGAGCGACCTGTGGCGGCGGGCCCTATGCAACCGCCTCGGTGATCGAGGAATTGGTCTCGAGCGCGAGGTACGTGACGTCATCGTAGCTTCCGTGAAGTTCATCCCGCAGAAGACCGCCTAACAGGAGGTCACGAATCAACTCTCGCGCCAAAATGTCTCCGACCTTGGGTTCGACCGCCACGAACGCCAGCGACAAATGCCGATCGGCCAGTCGCAGGTCGGTGACGGCAACCGCGGCCTTACCGCTGGCGAGCCAGTCGATGGCATACGTTGTCGTATCGTCTGGCTGAACAATGTACGGCCGAAATGCGTGTCGTGACCAGACTTGAGGATCGCCGGGCGGCAATTCACGCTTGATGTTGATGGCGAACAGAAATGGCTTACTTTTGTCGCGGCTTTCGAACGCGAGGCCAACGTTGCCGCGCGCGTCTACGGCCGAGACCGAGTAACCCATCCGCATTGGGCCTTTGCTGCCTGGGGCTGGCGGCGGGTGCATCCGACGCGGCGCGCCGCGTGGAATCGTAGGGCCAAGATCGGTTTGGCTAATATGATGTTCCCAATCAATTTCGAGCTGAAGTAGCGCACTCTTGGAGATACCAAATACTGGCTGCCAAAATTTCGCTCGCGTGACGAGCGCGTCTGGGGCGCCAACGTAGACTTTGCTATTGGATGGCGCGCTCGAATCCCGCTTCAGCTCGACACCCAAAAAGGTGCCGACGCTATGCGTGGTCCATTCGGACGTGGAACGGAAGCCTTGAATTAGGTCGATCACTCGTTGAGGGTGCGACGTCATCTGCCAACTCCCAGAATTGATGGGTGCGGACTCGCGCTAGTAGCCGTCATACTGCTGGGGCGGGCGGTGAGCTAGTTGTCGAGGACGGCCTGGAGCGTGTCGGCGGAAAGGACGAGCTCGAGCCAGCGGTCGACGTCAGCTTGAGTGGCGGTGTTGAGCCGGCTTGCGGTGGCGTCGCGCAGTGCCCAGAGCGTCAAGGCTCCACACAGTCGTCGCCAGGTTCGTCAACGACCCTATTCTCCGCCTCGTGGCCTTCCGCGGCGCCCCGTAGCGAGAGCCTGACGGGGCTCTACGGCACGGGCGCCGGCACACGCGTGGTCGTTTCGAGCTCTTCGGCAAAAAGCTCGACTGCGTCGTGCTTGCCCAGCAGCTCGTCTTTGAGGAGACCTTGAACGAGCAATCGATTGATGAGGGTTATTGCCAACGGCTCGGTGATGAACGATTCGACTACCGTGAAAGCGACGTGAACGACGCGCGCACTCACACTGAGCGAGCGGACGAGGACGGCATCGCGTCGGGACGAGCGCCGCTCGATCGCGTAAGCATGCTCGGCTTGGCTGACTCGATAGGCCTGGAAGGAGCCGACCTCGAAGTCTGCCGGGGCGAGCGCCAAGAGCGGCCGTTCGAACGAAAGAGTGTGCAGAAAAGGTCCGATTTTGCCCCGCGCCTCGACACCGAAACCAACTCGTGCTCCCGGAAAATCCACCGAAAAGACCGACGAGATACGGGGCGGCCCCTGACCGCCCACCGGGGGAGGAAGCACGACTGGAACCGCTTGCGACGGAATCAGCGCGCCGAGATCTGCCCGCGTCACCTGCGCGCCCCAGTCGCATCGAACGTAGATGGCAGGCTTGGCGCTTCCACCGAATGTTTGCATCAAAAGCCTGACTTTCTCGAAGAGTCCAGTCCCGCTTCCCACGAACTGCTTGGTCGATGAGGGCGCTTGCTTGAAGCGCTCCAGCTTGACCTGCAAGAGAGCGCCCACGTCGCTCGGCGACCAAGTCGGCGCCGTCAGCAACGTGTTCACCGCATCAATCGCTTGTTGGGATGGAGACATCAAAATGTTTCTCGACCGTGGCTACGGGTTGGATGCGTCGTACCAGTCGCCATAGGCATCATCGAAGTATTCACTGTAGGTTTTCGACGTGCCGCTGACGTGCTCGCCGTCACCGTAGATCTTACCGATCTCTTGGGCGCCCTGCTCGGGCGTTATCTCTCCATTGTTCACTCGCTGAGCGACGCCGTCGTACGCGGCGGTATTGGCCGGGTCTCCGGGATAGCCGATGTCGGGGCCGCCGTTGTCCAAGATTTCTTGGCGAGCTTGCGCATTCTTCAAGGTGGCGCGGCCTTCTTCGGTCAAGGACTCGTTGGTCGCTTGGTCGACGAAACTGCCGCGGTCGCCAGCCGATCTAGGGTCCGGAACGTTCGTCCCCGGCGATTTCGCGTGTCCGATCTCGTGGGCCACGGTCGCCGCTCCGGCATCCGGATTGTTCGAGAGGGTGGGGTCTAGCGTTACCGTCTTGGTGTTGGAGTCACAACGGCTACCCTCGCCCGGATTGCCGTTTTCCATGACCCACCCATCGTTGCTGAGGCCTTCCCAGTCGTTTTGAAGCGTTGGAGACTTATTGACTCGCGCGTCGACCTCGGGGCCGAGCCCACTTTCGATCGGCTTGCCGCCACGCTTGGGCGTTTCCTCTTCGGTCGCCTTCTCTTCGCCCTTGCGCTCCTCGCCTGGCCGTCTGCCTTCGGCTTCGCCCTCGGGAACGCCTTTGCCCTCGGCCGCGCCCTTACCCTCGGCAGGCTTGCCGCCGCGTGATTCTTCGAGCGGCACGCCGCCCTTGGGGCCTCCGAGGAGCCTGCCCATGCCGAGCCCGCCGAGGAGAGCACCGACGGTTCCGCCGAAGAGCTGGCCCATCGACTTGCTCTTTTGCTCGGGGGTTAGATCTTCGAAGGGCGTGCCGCCAGACCATCCGAAGTGCTGGTCGAGCATTTCATAGGCGAAGTACAAGCCCACCAAGGTGCCCACCACGAGCGCCGCGGGCGCGGAAACCACGGCTGCTACTACCGCGAGGCCCACCGCGAATGCCGCGCCCAGCGCGACGCCAGGCAGGAACGCTTCGCCGGCGCCTTCCAAGAAGCAGCTCAAACAAAAGTCGCTGCCCACGCTGATGGCTTCGGCGATGAGCAGACCGCCGGCGACGATCAGTGGCGCCGCGACCAGCACGAAGGGCGCGGCGACGACGACGGCGGCCGCGACGGCGACCGCACCCACGATGCCCATCACGGACCACAACCCCATTCCGTCGAGCTTGTTGATGGGGTTGTTGCGAACGTAGAGGTAGAGGTTGTTGCCCGGAATGAGCCGCAGCGGGTCGATGCTGAGGTAGCGACCGAGTACTGGGCTGTAGTAGCGGAAGCGGTTGTAGTGCAGCCCCGTTTCGCTGTCCTCGTACTGGCCGGCGAAGCGCAGCGGGTTTTCAATGAGGCTGACCTTGAGCTGCGCGTAGCCGAAGGCGAAATGATCGGCCGCCCACACCACTTGGCCTTGCTCGTCGGTGATTCGCTGAGGCGTGCCTAGGTGATCGTTGTGATAGAAATAGCAACGACCATCGATGCGAACCGCCAGCGGCTCGTAGCTGGCGGGCCGATAGAGGTACTCGCGGACGGACTCGCCAGTTTTCGTGGTTATCGTCTCGCGCGCCAGGCCCTCGCCGCACCACGAGTAGCGAATGGTCCGCTCGGCCGACTTCTTTTCGATGCGCCTGCCGATGGCATCGTACTTGAGCTCGATCACGCCGCTGGGGCCTTCGGCCCGCGTCATCTGGTTCTTGAGGTCGTACTCGAGCTTCCACGTGGCGCGCCGATCCGAAATTTTGACGACGTTGCCGCGCTCGTCGTACTCGCAGACCGTCTCACCCTGGGCGAGGAGGCGGTTGCCGGCGTCGACCACTACCGATTGTCCACTGGTCCCGACGCGGTTGCCGGCTCCATCGTAGGCGAAGGTTTCGCGCAAGCCGCCCGCCCCGTGGGCGACCCCGAGGAGCTGCGACTCCCCGTCGTACAGGTATTGACGGACGCCGAGCTCGGCGTCGTTTCGGGTGATCAGGCGATCTTGTTGGTCGTACTCGTACTGGGTGTCGAAGCGAATGGTGTGGTTTCGACGATCCGAGGTCGTGACGCGGGTAGCCCTGCCGGATGGAGCCAGGTGCGTGGCGGCGACCAGCTGATTGGGGAAAGTCACCGAGAGCTGCTTGTCTTCCCGGTCACGCGAGAAGGCCCATGTTGCGCCGGCCCAGTCCACGCTCGCCAAGCGTTTGTCTGCGTCGTAGTCGTACGTCGCACGCAGGCCACCCGGATACTCGATGGCGGTGAGCAGACCCGTCTTGTCGTATTCGAGCTTGAAGGTTTGCCCGTCGCTCGTTTCAGAGCTTGGCCGACCAGCTTCGTCGTACGTGAACTCGAGCGGACCCTCCGGGCCTTCGGCGCCGATCAATCGGCCCTGAGCGTCGTACTCGAACGTTTCCTTGCGGCCGTCGGCGTAGGTGGCGGCGAGAGGCCGGTGCGCGGCGTTGGTTTCGGCTTCGAGGAGCTGCGCGCCGTTGAGCAGCGTACCTACCCAGCGCCCGTGCTCGTCGTACTGGGCAGTCTCGACTCGCCCGTCGGAGTAGTGGGTACTGGCCGGCCTACCCTCTTCGTCGTAGGAGAACCGGGTCTCGTGTCCACCCCCATCGACCAGCAACGTCAGGCGATTTTGCTCGTCGTACGTGAGGGCTTCGGTCGCACCCGCGCGGTTGGTGAGACGTAGCGGCTTTCCAGTTGCCGAGTATGCGGCGTGCGCCCGGCTGCCGTCCCAGAACTCCACGGTGTTTTGGGTGTAGTCGGCGTTCCAGGCGAAACGAGCCAAGTCGCGGCCATCTCTCGCGAACAGCAGCGGGGCCCGTTGGTCGTCGTAGCGCAGAGCGGTCTGTCGCCCTGACGGGTCCAAGAGCTCCGTGATCAGCCCGTCGTCGTTGCAGCGCAGCTTCGAAAAGCGTCCCAAGGGCGTGGTGACGCCTGACGGCAAGCCCTTGGCATCGAGATGGAGGCGCGAGGTGCGCCCCATGGCATCGGTGGCTTGAACGATGCCCGTCGTCGGGCTGAACGTGGCGTGATGGCCGCGACTCTCGAGCACCTCGCACAATCGGGTGGCGACGTAACCCCGCCGCATCGAGCCGGTCTGGTCTTCTCGGAGGTGCATAGCTAGACGCTCGCGCTCCCGGCGTAGCGCCGAACTTCTTCGCTCGTGACCAGCTGGCGCAGGGCGGGGTATTCGACGCGGAGCTCCTCCACCTCGCTGGCGTCAGCGGTCTTCAGCGCCAGCGTGGCGCGCCACACGACGTAAAACAGAAGGCGCCCAGGTATGAAGACGAGGGTATCCAGGCTGGTGACGAGCTCGCGATTTTCGTCGGGCAGCAGCGCGGAGGCCCGCGCGTGGAGACCCGGCAAATGAAACGCGACCTGTCCCCCGCCAACCGTTGCGTTCGTCAACTTGGCGACCTCGTTCCCGAGCAAGTACGGCGCACCCTGCATCGTCAAATCTGCCCCGTTGTACGCATCGAATCGAAAGTCGAGGGGCATGTCGGGCTTCCTCTCGGCCTTCCACTTTTCGTCGTAAGTGCCGAACCATTCGACGCGTGGCCGGCTGTTGCGCGGAAAGAATCCGCACCCGGCTGGCCGCGGATTGGAGTCCCAGGTTCGGATCAGGTCGTTGGGGTCTTCGACGTTGGGGAGAGGCGTGCCGTTGATGGAGTCGACGGTGCGGGTGCCGCAGAAGCCTTTGCCCAGGTAGTTGCGCTCGCACCAGGGCTTGAAGTGCGGCTCGCGTGGGCGGAGCGGCGCGGTTTTGTCGATACCGCCGAACGCTCGATCGTAGGTGAGCGGCATCTTCACGAACTCGGCTGGACCGACGACATAGGGAATCGCGTCGGCCTCCGCCGAGGGGAACGACCAGGCGCGGTCGCCGAAGACGCGCAGTTTCTTGCGGATGGCGCCGACTTCGATTTCGACGTCCACCATCTTGGCGGGGCGTCCGAATGGAGCGTAGGCGTGGCCGACGAGCACGACGTCGGTGCGGGGCTTGAACGGCACCAAGTCCGACTCGAACTTGAGCACGCCGCCTGGCTGCTTCGCGTCGTACGGCACGTCCGCCGTGAAGATGGGGAGTTGCTCGGCGGCGGGGGACGCGACGCCGCCGTTCGTCGGAATTCTGAAAGTTGCCTTGATGATCAGCGACAAGAACGGCGCGCCTTCGGCTGTCTTGCCGAAGGCAAGAGCCGTGGGAAACAGGCGCGCGTTCTTGATCCGCATGCTCGTGCTCTAGAGAGCCAGGTCCTGGAGCCTCAACGGGTAGCCGGGCTCGCGGCTGCACAGCCAGGCGTGCGCCGGCTGATCCGACTCGATGAGGAAGCTGCCGATGGGGCCGAAAAAGTCGCTCAGCTCGTCGGGGGTGCAGGTAGGCAAAAAGACGCGCAGCACGCGCGGGTCGTAGAAGCGGAAGTACATGTCTTTGCCCTTCGCGAGCTCTGTGACCAAGCCGTTGAACTCGCGCAGCGTGCCGTCGAGCCGCTCCAAGACCACGCTGGCCGGTTTGGCCAAGATCTCTTTCAAGTCCAACGAGTCGCTGTCGCTCAGCAGGTCGACCTCGAAGCTGAACGGGTGGCCCATGGTTTCGCGCCCGGTCATCGAAAGGAAAGCGACCGCGGGCCCGAACGGGCTCGCAAACATGGCGGTACGGCTCAACGGCATGGCTTAGCTAGCCCTCTTCGCTCGCCGCATGCCTCTCGACTTTTGCACGCACGCTTGGCCCGCGCCTGACCACCCAACCATTGGCCGGAGCCTAATCTTTTCGGCCGAGGGGAACAAGCCGTGCGGCGGCGATGGCGAGATCACGGCGCCCTTCCGAAACCCCATGCGCTCGTCATCGAGGTGTGGGGCGCCCGTTGCGGGGCGAGCCCAGCCCGCGGAGTCAGCACCGCCGAAGTCCAAACTGAACCGTTGATTTTCACCTTCGGTCACCGCGCGCGTTCGGTCACCGCGCGCGTTCGGTCACTGCGCGCGTTCGGTCACCGCGCGCGCTTGGTCACCGCGCGCGTTCGGCGCGACGAAGGGCGGCCCGAGTGGCTGATCGCGCTCGACGAGCATCCTATCCAGTCACGATCGACTGCTAGCAAGGTGCTGGCCGCGGGTAGCCTCGGGTAGAGACTCGCGCGGAGCTTCGCTGTCTGCAGCGTCGCGACGCCCTTTCGCCGCACCGAACGACATTACGAACGTAAACAAATTTCCCCAATGATTACGCGGGAGGGCGTGCCGAAAACCCGCTACTCGCATTCGTAAGCATTCCAACCGCCGCTACGCGAATGCTTACGAATGCGAGCACCCGCTTTTCTGATGGTGCGGTCCCGTAATCATTGAAGAAAATTGCTTACATCCGTAAGTCCGAATTGCGTCGCGAAGAGGCGCTCAGCTTGTGTCGCGAGGGGGCCCTTAGCTTGCGTCGCGAGGGGGCGCTCAGCTTGCGTCGCGAAGAGGCGCTCAGCTTGTGTCGCGAAGAGGCGCTCAGCTTGTGTCGCGAAGAGGCGCTCAGCTTGTGTCGCGAAGAGGCGCTCAGAATGCGTCGCGAGGAGGCGCTCGAAAATCGCGTCGCGAGGGGGGCGTCGCGCGAGGGTGCTCGAATCGCCGGGAACATCGGCAAGGGGGCCGCTAGGATGAGGGAGGGAGGTGTCGCGAGAGCGTGCTCGGAATCGCATCGCGAAGAGGTGAACGTAGTCCCGTCGAAAGGGGCGCTCGCAGCCGGATCGCGGAGAGGCGTTCGGAAGTCGCGTCGCCCGGCACCGGGCATTGCGTTGCAAGTGAGTGCTCGGACCGCGTCGCGGAAGGTCCTCGGAAGCGCGTCGCGTGGAGCTTGTCGGAAAGGAGATCGTGGGGAACGATGTCACGAGGCGAGTCGTGGGGACCGCGTCTCGAGGTGGCGCTGAGAAAGATTTCGTCGGGAACGGCGTCACGAGGGGAGTCGTCGGAAGCGGCGCAACGAGGGGGAGCGCGAGGCGGGGTCTTGGGGAAGGGGCGGGCGGCTGCTACCAGCAGATCAGGTCGCCGCCGTAGCCGCATTCGGGGCGCTGGGCGGCGCCGTAAAGGGCGCCGAGGCCGAGGCCGATGGCGAGGCCGATGCCGGCGCTGCCCCAGGACTGAGCGCCGGTTTCCCAATTGCCGGCGGTGCGCCCGACGGTGGTGATGACGCCGAGCACGGCGGGGACGCCCACGTTCATGGCGAGAGAGCCGGCGTTGAGGCGGCCGCCGCTCCACTTGACGGTGTCGACCAGGAAGACGCCCAAGCCTTGGCCGAGCGCAGAGCCCACCAAGTATGAGTGCGTCGAGAACATGCCGTAGTCGTTGCACTCGGCGACGGTGCCGTGGCTCATGTCGTCGCAGCCGGGACGGTGCCCCTTGAAGCTGTCCTTCAAGAACTGCTCGTTCACCAAGCCGGTCGCGATGAGCGTCATGCTGGGTGCGAGGACAGAGGCGTGCCAGCGCGCCTTCCAACCCACCGTGACCTCGGGATCCGAATAGAACACCCGCGGCATCAAGAGCTGCACGCCGAGCGACGACAACGTCAAGATGTTGGTGGCGTCCCTCCAGCCTTCGCTGCGATGACGATCCGGTACGGGCATGGCCGCGTCTTGCGCGCACGCAGCGCGCGGCGCGGCCAGCAACGCCGCAGATGCCGCGAGCGTCAGCCCCAGAAACTTGATCCCGCTGAGCCCGAGTTTTCCCTGCACGGCGGCCATTTATCCCGGTGTCCGGCCGGGCCGCAAACAAAACTTGGCGGCCCGGGCGCGGCGCGAATCAATCGAAGGCGTAGGCAAACTCCGAACCGGTGACCGATACGCTCACCTTGGCTGGCGGATTGCCCGCGAGCGTGCGCAGGAGCAGCTCGCGGCTGAGCTGCGGCAAGAGCGTGTTGGTGAGCACGGCGTCGATCATGCGGCCGCCACTTTCCAGCTCGGTGCAGCGGCTGCTGATGAGTTGAACGACCGAGTCGTCGTAGGTGAAGGGGATCTGGTAGCGCTCGGTGACGCGCTTCTTCACCCGCTCGAGCTGCAAGCGCACGATGTTGCCGAGCATCTCGTCGCTGAGCGGGTAGTAGGGGATGACCACCACGCGGCCGAGCAGGGCGGCTGGAAAGACCTCGAGCAGCGGCGCGCGCAGCGCCTCGGCGATCTGGGCTGGATCTGGCTTTTGACCCTGAGCGGCCATCTTCATGATCAGATCGCTGCCGACGTTGGACGTGAGCAAAATGATCGTGTTCTTGAAGTCGACGCGGGTGCCTTGGCCGTCTTCCATCCAGCCCTTATCGAAGACCTGGAAGAAGACCTCGTGCACGTCGGGGTGCGCTTTTTCGACCTCGTCGAGCAAGACGACGCTGTACGGCTTGCGGCGTACGGCTTCGGTCAGCACGCCGCCTTCGCCGTAGCCCACGTAGCCGGGGGGCGCGCCCTTCAGGGTCGACACGGTGTGCGCCTCCTGAAATTCGCTCATGTTGATGGTGATGGCGTTCTGCTCGCCGCCGTACAGCGCCTCGGCCAGCGTGAGCGCGGTCTCGGTCTTGCCCACGCCGGAGGGACCCGCGAGCAGGAAAACACCGATGGGTTTCGTCGGATTTTCCAGCCCCGCGCGCGCGGTTTGGATGCGCCGCGAAATCATCTCGAGCGCGTGATCTTGGCCGATGACGCGTTCACCCAAGACCTCGTGCAGGCGCAGCACGGTCTCGATCTCGTTTTTGACCATGCGCCCCGTCGGGATGCCGGTCCAATCGGCGATCACGCTGGCGATGGATTGCGAGTCGACGGTGGGGAAGATCAGAGGGTTGTCGGCTTGCAGCTGCGTGAGCTCGGCGCCCAAGCCCTTCAGCTCGGCGAGCAAGCCTTCGCGTTTGTCGCCGCCGTCGAGCGACGGCGGGGGCGCGGGCTCGTTGGGAGCGGCTGGGACGGGGCCGCGCAGGTCGGCGCGAATGGCCAACATGCGATCGACCAGCGCTTTTTCTGAGCGCCAGCGCGCTTCGACCAAGGCAAGCTGCTCGTTCTCGTCCTTGAGAGAAGCTTCGACGTCTGCTTGGCGCTTGCCCACGTCGACGCCGACCGATTGCTCCCGCGCGATGATTTCGAGCTCTTGCTTCAGCAGGTCGATGCGGCGGCGGCTGTCTTCGACCTCCGGCGGCACCGCGTGCTGGCTGACGGCGACGCGCGCGCAGGCGGTGTCGAGCAGGCTGACGGCCTTGTCCGGCAGCTGGCGATCGGGGATGTAGCGCTTCGACAATTTGACGGCGGCTTCGATGGCCTCGTCGAGCAGCTGCACGCGGTGGTGCTTTTCGAGCACGTTGGCGGTGCCGCGCAGCATGGCGATGGCCTTGGCTTCGCTCGGCTCTTCCACCTTCACGACTTGGAAGCGACGCGTGAGCGCCGGATCGGGCTCGACGAATTTTTTGTACTCGGCCCAGGTGGTGGCCGCGATGGTGCGCAGCTTGCCGCGCGCCAGCGCCGGCTTGAGCAGGTTGGCGGCGTCGCCAGTGCCTTGCGCGCCACCAGCGCCGATCAAAGTATGGGCTTCGTCGATGAACAGGATGATCGGCTTCGGCGACGACTGCACCTCGTCGATCACCTGGCGCAGCCGATTCTCGAACTCGCCCTTCATGCTCGCGCCGGCTTGCAAGAGCCCGATGTCGAGCACGCGCAAGGTCACGTCTTTGAGCGCGGGGGGGACGTCACCGCTGGCGATACGTAGGGCAAAACCTTCGACCACGGCCGTCTTGCCCACGCCCGCCTCGCCGGTGAGGATGGGGTTGTTCTGGCGGCGGCGCAGCAGCACCTGGATGATTTGACGGATCTCTTCGTCGCGCCCGGCGATGGGGTCCATTTCACCGGCGCGCGCGCGCTCGGTCAGGTCGGTCGAGTATTTGGCCAGCGCTTGCTGTTTGCCGAGCTGAGCGGGGGCGATCGAGTCGCTGGAGCCTGCGACGGCGCTGTCGGAGGCGGCGCTCTTGGAGCTGCGGGCCTCCGGCGAGTCGCCCAAGAGCTCGACGAAGCGCGAGACCAGATCGTCGAGCTTGATCTTGGTGAACTCTTTGGAAACCGCGAAGAGCGCGTTCTTGAGCTGGTGCGTCTTCAACCAACCGACCACCAAGTGGCCGCTTCGCACCTCGGCTTCGGCGAACATCAGCGAGCCGTAGACCCAGCCGCGCTCGACCGAGTCCTCGACCTGGGTCGAAAGGTCGGAGACGGCGGAGGCGCCGCGCGGCAGGCGATCGAGCGACTCGGTCAGGTCTTTGGCCAGCCGCGCCGAATCGATCTGAAAGTGCTTGAAGATGCGCAGGATGTCCGAGTCGGGCGTCTGCAGCAGCTGGTGCAGCCAATGCTGAAGCTCTACGTACGGGTTGCCCCGCATCTTGCAGAACAACGTGGCGCTTTCGATCGCCTTGTACGGTAGCGGTCCGAGCTTGCCGAACAAGGTGCTGCGACTAATTTCCGACACGATGCTTCTCCCTGAGTTCCGCCGACGACCCTCTCGCCCGCGCCGGGCGCTACGGTAGCGTACGTTCGGTCGAGTTCGCGAAAGGATCGACCACGACGTTCGCTTGGCGCCCGCGGGGCCGGCCTGCGCCCAGCAGCGCGGTCAGGCCCAGCCGCCCGTCTCGGCCCAGCCGCAGCTGGGTCACCGCGTCCGACGCTGGGATCAGCTCCAAATCCCATGCCAACTGCGGCCCGGCGTAGGCCGTGACCAGGGCCGAGAGCTGGGCCAGGCCGGTCGCCCCGGGCATGAAACGCGCAAAGTCGGCCTCGCGCAGCGGGCCCATCACCACCCGAAACTTGTGGCTGCGACTGAACACGCGCCGACCTAACACGGTGCTCCGCCCCAGGCTGCTGACCTGCGGTGAATGGCCGAGACGGAAGCGGTCGTCCGAGTGAAGCACCAACCACTCGCCCATGTACTCACGCACCTGGATCGGGTGGCCGAAGTAGCCGTTCAGCACGGCGCGCAGCCCGTCGGGCGGGCGGGACGCCATCGCGAACAAGCCGGCAAAATGGAGCTTGGCGAGATCGGGCACGGCGTCGATGCCCTGCTGGGCGGGCAAGCCGTGGCCGAACACCGCGCCCACGTAGGTACGAAAGCGGTCGGCCTCCGGGCGGTCGCGGTTGGCCGTCGCGCGGCTGTGCGCCCAAGCGCGATGGAACAGCGCCAGCATACGGTGGTGAAACAGATCGACGAACGCGGCGAAGGTGTGGTCACCCGCCTGACGAATGCGATCGCGCGCGTACTCGGTGTAGTGCGTGGGCAGTGGGCCTTGCGGGCCGAACAGGCCCAGGAAACCCACGGTCAGACGCGGCGGAGACTTGTCGTTCGGCGGGGTGAAGCCGCGCACCGCCGAGGGCACGAAGTCGAACGATGGATCTTGGCCCAGCCTCAGCGGCTCTTCGCGAGGTTTGACGGCCTCGCCCCAGCGAGGCAACTGACGGAACGTGGTCTCGACCCGGCGCAGGGCCTGATGGAAGTCGAACGAGAATGGCTGCGCCGCGAGGGCCTTCAGCCACCCTACGCGATCGAACGCTGACCTAGTCTCGTCGGCCATCGCATGATTTCCCCACGTTGCGGAGTTTTGAGCAGCGTCTCGGTGAATGAATTCAAGCCTACCAAGCGCGCAAAGAAGCGGTCGAGCACCGCGCCCAGCAAGAAGCTGCTGCCGCCTTCGAAATAGGCTTCGTCGCAGTCGAGCGTGATCTCGAGGCCCCGGGCGAAGCTGGCCGGACCGTCGAAAGGCAGGCGACGCGTGACGGAGGCGGTCGTGACCGAACGCACTCCGTCGATTTCGCGACGGAGCGCGGCCGAGCCTAGATCGCCGTAGAGCTGCAGGAGCTGCCGTAGCGGCGCCGGCCCGAGCCCGTCTTGCGCGTTGGCCACCGAGAGGTGATTCAACGACAAATGGCTGACCAGACGCCAAGAGCTTTCACCCCACGCGGGCGAAGCGTGCGGCTCGGACGGCCCCGCGACGCAGCGCACGGACTCGACCGGCGCGCCGGTGTCGAGGGTGAAGTCGGTCTTGCCGGAGCCGAGGCTCATGAGCAAGGGTAAGTCGCGGTTCGTGCAAAGCGTGTCGACCGCGAGCTGCTTCAGATCCGAGTGATACGGGCCCTCGTTACCGTCGACCAGCGAGAGAAACACCTCGCTGCCCGCGTAGGTGCTGCGCGGACCCGTCACGGCGCGACGTGAGGAAATCAGCCGGGGTTGGCGGTGCAGGGTGAAATACGCTTGCGTCTCGGAGTTGTGGCGCTCGGTACAGGCGTAAAACGGCAAGAACGGCCGCGCCGCGGTCACTCCCGCGCCCACCCCGCCCACCGCCGTGACCGAGTGCACCTCGAAATCCAGCGGGCGCGTGCGATCGGCCACGACGTGGTATTCGTTCTCGCGCTCGCTCAGGTGGATGCGGTCGGCCTTTTTGGGGAAAAGGTTGATGGCCGGGGCGCAGAAGAGGCCAAAATGTTCCGGCGCCACGCTCGCTTCGACGCTGGCGTCGCGCCGATCCAAAAGCACGATCAGCTCTAGCTCGGAGGTGGAGCAGTTCTTCACCAGCTCGGCCAGCTGGGTCAGCTCCACGAACAAAAAGCGCTGTGGTAGCGCGAAGTACTCGTGCAGCAGCCGGTAGCCTTGGAACGAGCGCAGATCGTAGTTGAGTAGCGCTTCGTCGTCGCCGAAGCCCATGGCCCGCACGGGCGAGCTGGCCACGAAGCCCGTGCGTTTTCCGTTGGCGTCGCGCGCCAGGAGCCCCACCGCGCCGCCGGCCAGCAGCTCGTACAGCCGCATGCCCAGCTGCTCGGCGCCACGCAAGAACAGCGGCAATTTTTCGAGCGGAAGCTCGTTGAAAGCTGGCCCGTTGGTGCGCAGGCGAATGCGGAGCGCGCTCTTGATCTGGCGACGCGAAGCGATGGGCAAGTCGCCTAGATCGCCCACGTGGCCGGCGTGGGTGACGCGGGTGATTTCGAGCGGCCACAGCTCGACCTCTTGCGCGGTGCGGTACTCGCAGGCCGTGTGCTCGCCGCGGCCCAGGTTGGCCTTCAGCGCGGTGCCGCGGGCGATGCGGTGCCCTTCCGTGAGCACGCCCTGCTTGCTGCTCGGCCGAAACTGCACCACCGCGAGCGAAGGCGTGGGCGCCAGCAGGTGCGGCGTGAGAATCGACATCAGGCCCTGCGTGAAGCGCGGGTACTCGGCGTCGATTTTCAGTTGTACGCGCGCTGACAGGAACGCAAAGCCCTCCAGCAGCCGCTCGACGTACGGATCGGTGCACTCGAACTCGTCGAGGCCCAGACGCCCGGCGATCTTCGGAAAATGCTTGGCGAACTCGCCGCCCAGCTCGCGCAGGTACGACAGCTCGCGGTTGTAATAGTTGAGGAGCCGATGGTCCAAGGCTTACCCGGCCTGACCGGTGACGTCGGTGACCTGAGCCTCGCCGGTCTCGAGGTTCAAATCGGTGCGGAGAAAGAGGCGCAGCGGCAGCGGCTGAGCCCAGAGCTCCGCTTCGATCACCACGCACAGCGCGTTTGGCCCCATCGACTTTTGGTCTTGGAGCAGCTTGACGCGAACGCTATTTTTCATCAGCCGCGGCTCGAACTCCCAGATGGCCTTCCGAATCTGCTTCTCGACCGTCAGGATGTTGATGCTCGCGGTGGTCTTGCCGGAGAGGTCCGGCAAGCCAAAATTCAACGTGGAGCGCTCGGCCTCGGGGTGAGCCGACAAATCTTGCACGGACACGAAGTTGACGGCGTTGAACAGCCAGCCCAGATCGCGCCTCACGCTCTCTCTCAGGCGCTGAGGCGACAACACCCGAAGGTCGCGACCTTCAACGTTTCTTTCTGGCTCGTTGTCGGTCAGACGATCGAGCAGGGAAGGTTGAAGGCGCTCCTTCGGGGTGAGCTCCGCCATGGTGCTCCGGCTTCAGCTGCCGTTAGGCGGACTTGGACGACGGCAGCTTGGACACCAGGCGCAGAGAGACCGACAGGCCCTCCAGCTGGTAGTGCGGCCGCAGGAAGAACTTCGAGTTGTAGTAACCGGGGTTACTGGGATCTTCCTCGATCACCACCTCGGCCGCGGCCAGGGGGCGGCGGGCCTTGGTTTCTTCGCTGGAGTGCGCGGGATCACCGTCCACGTACTGAGTGATCCACTTTTGCAGCCACTTCTGCATGTCGTCGGAGCCCTTGAAGGAACCGACTTTGTCGCGGACGATGCACTTCAAGTAGTGGGCGAACCGGCAAGTGGCGAACAAATAGGGCAGGCGTGCGGCCAGCGCCGCGTTCGCGGTCGCGTCTGGATCGTCGTACGTGCCCGGTTTCTGCAGCGACTGCGCGCCGATGAACGCCGCCAGATCGGTGTTCTTCTTGTGGATGAGCGGCATGAAGCCGCTCTTGGCCAGCTCCGCTTCGCGGCGATCGCTGATGCCGATCTCGGTCGGGCAGGTCATGTCGACGCCGCCGTCGTCGGTCGGGAAGGTGTGCGTGGGCAGACCCTCCACCGCGCCGCCGGCTTCGATGCCGCGGATGCGTGAGCACCAACCGAACTGCTTGTACGAGCGGTTGATGTTCACGGCCATGGCGTAGGCCGAGTTCGACCAGGTGTACTTGCTCGCGTCTTGACCGGTCGTCTCTTCTTCGAAGTCGAACTCTTCGACCGGGTCCGATTTGGCGCCGTACGGGCGACGCGCCAAGAAGCGCGGCATGGTGATGCCCAGGTAGCGGGAGTCTTCCGACTCGCGCAGCGAGCGCCAGGCCGCGTAGTCGGGCGTGGAGAAGATCTTGGTCAAGTCGCGCGGGTTGCCGAGCTCTTGCCAGTTCTCCATGCCGAACAGCGAGGGTGCCGCCGCCGACAACACCGGCGCGTGACAAGCGGCGCCGATCTTGGCCAGCTCGCCCAACGTCTCGACGTCTTGCGGGCTGTGATCGAAGTAGTAGTCGCTGACGACGCAGGCGTACGGCTCGCCGCCCAGCTGACCGTACTCTTGCTCGTACAGCTTCTTGAAGATCGGGCTCTGATCCCAAGCCGCGCCCTTGAAGCGCTTGAGGGTCTTCTGCAGATCCTTCTTCGAGACGTTCAAGACGCGAATCTTGAGCATCGTGTCGGTCTCGGAGTTGTTGACGAGGTACGACAGCCCGCGCCACGAGCCTTCCAAATCTTGGAAGTCTTTGTTGTGCAAGATCTCGTTGACCTGCGCGCTCAGCTTTTTGTCAATCTCGGCGACGATGGCTTGAATGCTGGCCACCACGTCCGTGGAGATGGTCGCGGCGGTGCCCAACGCTTGCTGGGCGAGGGTGGCGACGGCCGACTCGACCTCTTCTTTGGCGCGCGTGGACTGCGGCTTGAACTCCTTGTTCAAGAGGTTGGCGAAGTCGCTCGTCTCGGTCGTGGTGACCGCTACCTGACCGGCTTTGTCTTCTTGTGCTTCGCTCATGGCTTCATTCGCTCTTGGCGGGCTCGTCCGCCGGCTTGGGACTCTTGGCGAGCGCTTCGAGGAGGTTCTTGTCGTGCAAGATCTTGTTGATGAGCTCTTCGGCTCCGGACTTGCCGTCCATGTACGTGATCAGGTTGGCGAGCTGCTGGCGAGCCTCGAGCAGCTTGGCCAGCGCCGGAACTTGCTTGGCCACGGCCGCCGGCGAGAAGTCCGCCAAGGCTTCGAACTTCAGCTCGACCGGGATCTCACCCTCGCCGGTCAGCTTGTTGGGCACGCGCATCTTCACGCCGGGCCCGATGCCCTTCATGCGCTCGTCGAAGTTGTCCACGGAGATCTCCGTGAACTTGCGGTCGGCGACCGCGGGCTGCTCTTTGCCAGCGTTGCCCGAGAGGTCCGACATGGCCCCCATGACGAAAGGTAACTGGACCTTCTTTTCGGCTCCGTAGAGCTCGACGTCGTATTCGATTTGCACGCGTGGCGCGCGATTGCGAGCGATGAACTTTTGGCCACTCATGTCCTAAACTCCGTTCTGATCACGATGCCGTCCCCGGGCGGCTGTCCCACCCGTTTCATTTTCCGTCTTCTTTGCCCATGACGAGCTCGGCTTGCTTGATGCCGTCGGGCGCAAGCTCGTTGAGAATTTCGAAGAAGCTCATGGTGACGAGCTTCTTGCAGCGCTGCGCCATCATCGGCACCGGGCTAGCGGGCTCGTGCCGCGCGTAATACTCGCAGATCTTGTCCAGCGCCTTCACCACGTCCTCGCGGGTGAGGATATCACCGGTCAGTCCGCGGGGTGGGGTTGGTGCAGCCGCGCCGCCCGCCGCCGCGGTTTCGCCGCCGGCTTCGGCGGGGGCTTCCAGCGGTTTTCGGGCCTCCAGACGCTGCCGCAGCGCGTGGTGCGCCTTATTGAAGTAGTCGAGCAGAGCGCCGAAATCAGGGCCGCGATTGCCGGTCTGGGTCTCGAAGACGGCGTCGATGGCGTGAAGATCGGCGATTGCCGTCGACAGCGCCGCCGTCGCGGACTCGAGCTGGGGCAGCTCCAAAGACTCGAAAACGCCGGAGATTCGCGCCGTGTCGGGGCTGCCGGCGGCCGGGAACATGTCGGCGAAGCTGACGGGCCCGAGGGCGCGCGACTCAATCAGTGGCGACTGACGCAAAGCCAGCATCAGCCCCGATGTCGCCAGCCCCGCGAGGGAGGTGACGCGCATGGTCGGGTCGTTGTCGTCGTCCGGATCCAGCTGCGGATGCACGACGGCCCAGTGCTGCTCCATCAAGCCCTTGAGCAGCGCCAGGCCCTCGGCGAACGCGGAAACGCCATTGCGGTACAGCAGGGCGCGCGCCGTGAGCACCGCGACTCGCAGGTCTTTCGTGCGGGCCAGCAGCTCGAGCGAGCCCGATAAGACGCTGTTCCACTCCGGCGGCTCTTCGGGGGTGACGGTCCCGCCGATCACCTGCTCGGGCCTTCCGGCGGCGGCTTTTTCGATCGCAGCGAAGGCCGGATCGTATTCCAGGTTCGGTCCCGCGGGCGCCTCTGGCGTTACGGGGGCGAGCAGCTTTGCAATGTCCAGAACTGGCATCTGAGCGTGTCTATCCCAAGCCTCCGTGGCATTTGCCGGCGGGTTTGGCTCGCTGTCAACAGGAGCCTCAACCGGCGCGTTTCCTTTGGCGAGGATGTGCTAATCACTTGCGGTGGGAACGACCCGTGAGCGCTGGTGAGCAAGGCTGGTTGAAGCCCGGGTGGGGCAGGCCGGAGCTCGTCGCTGCTCTCTCGGCTTGCGTGCAGGAGTGGGAGCGCCTGCTGGCGCCAGCGGTGCTCGCGCGCGGGCCCGAGCTGCAGAGTCTCATTCAGCGCTCGCTCCAGCTCGAGCAACCTTCGCGAAGCATTGGCTTCGGCGGCGTCGGACACCATTTGGCCGAGCTCTCCCGCTTGGCGCAAACCGCGTCGGGTGTAGCGCCCGTGCGCGAGCAGCTGGGCGTCGTGCGTGAGCTGCTGGCCAGCGCCCACGCTTCGCTTTCTCCCCAAGAAAGAGCCCGCGCGGCCGCGCCGGCGTCGCAGCCACCGCCCAGCTCGCTGGTCCCGCCGCCCATGCTTTCCGGCTACCTCAAGGTGCCGTTTGGCGCCGCGCCTCCGCCGGGTGGGCCAGCCTCGCCCGGCGCGCCTGCGCCTCCGCCTCCGCCTGCTGCGGCGCCGCCAGCAGCCGCCGTGATGGAGCCGCCGCGCATGCTCACGTCTTACGGTCAGCGCGCCTCCGCGGAGCCTTCCGCCGCGCCGCTCCCTCCTCTTCTTTCGGACAAGGCGCCACCCGCCGCGCCCGCGCAGCGCTCGCTTCCACCGGGCATGTCACCACCCCCGGCGGCGCCGCCCATGGCGCCTGTTCCGGCCGCCGCGGCGCCGCTGCACGCGCCGGTTGCTCCGGCTCCCAGCCGGCCCGGGCAGCCGAATTTGTTGGTGCGTTCGGTGCTCGGCCTGCGCGCGTTCGGGCACAAGTCAGCGGCTGGCTCGGCGGCTCCGGGCGCACCTGGTCTGCCGGGCGCCGGCCCGAGTCAAGACGGGTCGGTGCTCGGCCTGCAGCGCCGCGCGTCTTCTCCTTCGGCTCCGCCGCAAGCGGTAGGCGGCGGCTACGGCGGCCTTCCGCAGTTGAGCGAACCGAAACCCGGTTTCCAAACCCCGCCGCCCCTGCTCGGCGGGTCCGCTTCGTTCGAGCCGCCGAACGCGCGTCGCGCGGCCACGGGCGACGGGCGCCGCGCTCTGCAGCGCACGCCGAACCCAATGTCGTCCACGCCTGCGCGCGGCCGTGTTGCGTCGGGCTCGGGCCGAATGCGGCAGCGCGCCGGCAGCGGCGAGCATCGCTGGTGGATTGGGGCGCTGGCCGCGCTGGGCGTTTGCGCGGTCGTGCTGGGCATCGTGCTGGTGGCGGTGACGCTGACGCGGCGTCGAGATGATCCACCCACCAGCGCCGTCAATCCGGGCGCTGCCGTGGGGCCGGCGGCGGGGGCGGTGAGCGGCGACGTAGCCGTGGGCGCGCCGGGCTCGGCCATGCCTCGCGGCAAACTGTTGAACGACGACGAGCGCTTCCGTTCGCTACTCTCGCAAGTCCACGGTAGAGGCGGCAAGGAGTCGGCCGAGCTGCGCGCGTTGTTCGACGAACAAGCGTCGATCGCCGCGCAAGCGCTGCAGCCCGGCTGCGTTGGCCCGCAATGCGCCGCGCTGAAAGAGCTGGGCAAGCTGGTCACCAACACGACGAAGAAGCGCGTGAAGCGCCGCGCCCGCTCCCCAGACGCGCTGCGCTCGCGCTGGCTGGCGGGCTTGGAAATGCCGGAAATTCCCGTGGAAGACGATCCGCGGGTGCAAAAGCGCTTCGAGTTTTATACCGAGAATCCGCTCGGCCGCGAGACGTTCCAGCAGATGCTGTTCCGCTGCGGCGCGTACAAAGACGCGATTCAGTCGTCGCTCATCCGCCGCGGCTTGCCCAAAGACTTGATCGCGGTCGCGTACGCCGAGAGCGGCTGCTACCCGCTCGCCAAATCACCGATGGGCGCCGAAGGGCTGTGGCAGTTCATTCCGGACGCGGCGCGCGCCTACCACCTACGCATCATCGAGGGCATCGTCGACGAGCGGCACAGCCCGCAGAAAGCCACCGAAGCCGCCATCCAGTACTTCAGCGACATGTACGCCAAGTTCGGCGAGTGGGATTTGGTGTTCTCCGCCTACAACATGGGCCCGTTCGGCCTGGCCACGCGCATCGAGCAGGTGGAAGGGGACAAGGTCGGCTTTTGGGAGCTGGTGGACGCCGAGATGCTGCCGGGCGAAACGGCGGACTACGCGCCGGCCATCCAGGCCATTGCGCTGATCTTGAACAACCTGCAAAAGCTGAAATTCGGGGCGATTCAGCAGCGAGCGCCGCAAATGACCATGGACCTACCGGTGCCGCCGAACACGCGCATGTCGCTGGTGGCGCGCGCGGCAGCCACCAGCGTGGACGAGCTGCGGCGCTTGAACCTCGACATCAAGGGCACGAGCACCCCCAACGTACAAAACTTCGCGGTTCAGGTCGCCAAAGACAGCGTGTGGCAAGCGCGCGAGACGCTTCAGGAGCTGCTGAAGACCAAAGACGACAGCGACATGTGCGCGCCGCAGAACTTCGACTGGGGAAGGCAGCGCTTCACCCCCGAGATGCAGGAGGCCTGCTCGCGCAACCTCAGCGCGCGCGCGGCAGCCACGACTGCGCCGCTGCAACCGAAAAACCCATAAGCCCCGCCCGCGAAAAAGAGGCAGCGGCCGCTCTGCACAGAAAGCGACCGCCCGTCGTGATGAACGACGCCCCTGCGCTCAGATGGCTTTGTTTTCCTGCAGGTTCCAGCCCGCGAGGACGGGCGGCATGCCCTGACCTTTGTTGTCCTGCGGCGTGTACGTGATTTGAACCTTCGCGTAGTTGAGGCGGACCACTTCTTCGATCTGATCGGCCAGCGGCTTGCCGCCCAGGTTGAAGCCCGTGATCACCAGGTCTTCGAAGTGGATTACGACGTACTCGAGCGCTTCGGTGCCGCCGGCGGCCTTGCGCACGTACAAATCGGCGCTCGGGATGTGATCGCCATTGCAGCAAAATTTGTACAAAATCGGCGACGCTTTATCGACGAGCTTTCGTATCTCGATGTCGTGGTGCTCCACCTTGCCAGCGGTGAGGCCGGTTCCGGTACCGGCGGTGCCGGTCTGCGAAACGTCCCACGCCCAGCTCAACACCTGGATGTGGTCGGTGTGCTTCGAGTCTTTGGACTCGCCTTTGATCCCTTCGATCCGCAGAAACATATCAACGGCCATGCAAGTTCTCCTTCAACGGCGCACGAGAGTGCTCCTCGGCCACGACCGCGTCATTACCCCGTAGCCCAGAGCCCGCTCATGTCTCGCCTCAACGATTACTCTCAGCCCCTTGGGGGGTCAAGTGGCGGGCGCGGCCGAAAATCGTCCGGGTCGTGTATAAAGGGTCGCCCATGGCGTGTTCGAACCAAATCCTCGCTGTGCTCGCCGCCTGCGCGCTCGCGTTAGGGTGCTCGGGGGCGGCCCCTCCGCCCGCCGCCGCAGCGCCTGCAAAACCGTGCCAGGCCTTGCCACTACAGCTGGCGTTCACGGCCACGCCGCGCAGCAACGCTTTGTCGAGCGGCGAAGGCAGGCCCGTGCAGCTCCACATTTTTCAGCTGAAGTCCGACGCGCGCCTGCGCACGGCTTCTTTCGAGGACATCTGGCAAAACGAGGCCAAGACGCTGGAAGGTGAGCTGGTTTCGTCCGAGCAGCACACGTTGTTTCCGGGCGAGAAGAAGACCATCACCGTCGCGCCCAAGCCCGACGCAGCCTACCTCGGGGTGGTGGCGCTGTTCCGCGAGCCGCAAGGGAAAGACTGGTTCGTCTCGTACGAGATAGCGCCGCCCAAATCGCAGCCTCCGTGCGAGACCAAGGCGACGCCGCTGCAGATTTGGCTCGATCGCATGCAAATTCAAGACGGCGAGGGGCGTGAGGGCGAAGGCGAGGAGGAAGGCGCTAGTGGTGGCTCCTCGCCGGCGAAAGACGACGGGGTCAAGGGGTTCTGATCATGACGCGCAAGCCGATTTGGACCGAAGGTCTACTGGTCAGCCAGCACCATTTTCAGCAGCAAGATCAGTATTTCGAAGGTTTGCTGCAAGATCGCATTCGCGCCGTCAGCCACTACGACTGGGGCATCAGCGATCTCAAGCTCGACGAGCGCGGGTTCGCGGCAGGGCAGTTTCGTTTGCAGCGCTTCTCGGCCATTTGGCCTGACGGAGCGAGCGTCGCTTGTGGCGAAGGCACGGGCGTGCCCGCGCCCGAGCCGCGAGATCTACCGACCGACGCTCAGCGGGTCGAAGTGTTCGTCGGTTTGGCGTCAGGCAATGACTCGGCCCAGGTCTCGCTCGACGGCAGCGGCATGCGCCGTTTCACCCGTGAGCTCACGACCGCCGTGGACACCAACTCGGGGACGTCGCCGCAAGAAGTCGAGTGGGCGCGCCCGAACCTGCGCATCTTGTTCGGCAACGAACGGCGCGACGGCTTCGTCACCTTGCGCGTCGCGGAGCTGATTCGCCAGCAGAACGGCCAATTCATCGTCGTCGACACGCGCGTCGCCTCGGTGCTCACGCTGACGGCCGCGCCCTTCTTGGAGACGGGCATGCGGCGAGTGCTGGCCAACATCGTGGCCCGGCATCAGCAGCTGTTCGGTGAGCGCAAGGGGCGGCAGAACGCTGGCGCGGAATTTCACGCCACGGAGATTCGCAAATTCTTGCTGCTGCAAGCGCTGAGCGCGGCCGTGCCCGAGCTCAATCACCTACTCGACACCGCGCGCACCCACCCTGAAGAAGCCTACCTGGCGCTGGTGCGTCTGGCCGGCACGCTCTCCTGCTTCTCGGCGGAGATGACGCCTATCGACCTGCCGAAGTTCAACTACCTCGAGCTGGGTGAGACCTTCGAGAGCCTGTTCGCGATCATTTTGCGCTTGGTCTCTGGTGGCACCGACCGCGCGTACACCGAGATTCCGCTCGAGCACCGCCCCGACGGCATGTTCATCGGGCGCCTCGCCGATCCCAAGCTGGCAGGGTTCGAGTTCTTCATCGCCGTCAAGGCCAACATGGCGGAGGCGCTGGTGCGTGAGCGAGCGCCCGCGGTGCTGAAGCTCGCCGGCTGGAGTCACATTTACGACGTGGTGAAGCACGCGCGCACCGGCGTGAAGGTCGCGGTCGAGTGGTCGCCCTCGGGCGCGTTGCCGCTCAAGCCGGGGTTGTGTTTTTTCCGCGTGGCGCGCGAGGGGCAATATTGGGAAGACATCGTCAAATCTTCGACGGTGGCCCTGTACTTGCCGTCGGACGGTGATTGGTCGGGGGCCGAGGTGGCGCTCTACGCCGCCGACGCGGCGGCTTTGAGGTAAGCGGGCAGATGAGTCAACGGGTTTACGCGGCGAGCGCCGAGGTGTTGATGCTAGCCGTCAGCTTTCCCCACGCGCCCAGCATGGGCTCGGCGGCGGAGCTGCGGCAGCGCCTGCAAGTGGCGCTCGACAACATGGTCGGCAAGGGCCGCGCCGCCGGCATTCAAGAGCAAGACTTGGCCGACATGCGCTACGCGGTGGTGGCATTTTTGGACGAGCAGATCCTCAAGTCCAATTGGCCGGGCCGAAACGAGTGGATGAGCCAGCCGCTGCAGCTCGTGCTGTTCAACCAATACACGGCGGGCGAGCACTTCTTCAATCGCCTGCGCGGGCTGCTCGGCGAGGGGCGCTCCGACGCCATTGCCGCCTATCAACTGTGCTTGGCCCTAGGCTTCCGAGGCCAGTACGGCACGGGTGGAGATCCGACCTCTCTTGCCGGGTTCGGCCAGGCGGCGCTGCAGCAGGTGTCGCGCGCGTTGCCGCGCAGCGACAAGCTCGGCCCCCACGCCATTCCGGCCGACCGCGCTCAGCAGATCAAGAGCAGCAACGCCCCGCTGATCGCGTTCGCGGCGGGCGGGCTCTTGATCGCCGTTGGGCTCTTGTTCGGGCTCGAACGGCTGGTGCACGGCGACGTGCAAAAGGCCCTGGATACGCTGCCGCAGGGCGCGACCACCCAACCGGCGTTGCCCGTTGGCTCGGCGAGGTAACGGCGAATGTTGATGTTTTGGCTCGCGCTCGGCCTCGCACTGCTCGCGCTCGCGACGTGGGGCATCGTGCTCGTGGTGCACGGCCCGTTGTGGATCGGCATCGTGGTCAGCGTCGTCTGCGTGACGGCGTTCTTCATCGTGCTGATTGTCCGACAAATTCGCGCAAAAATGCGCGCGTCGGCGCTGGAGATGGAGCTGCTACGGCAAGCCTCGCAGCAGGCCGACAACGCCCGCCCGGATCGACGCATCGAGGTGCAGCGGCTGCAGGCGCAGATGAAGGCCGCCATCGACGCCCTCAAGCGCACGCGGCTCGGCGCACGCAGCGGTCAGGCGGCGCTGTACGCCTTGCCCTGGTACGTGATCATCGGCCCGCCCGCGGCGGGCAAGACGACCGCGCTCACTCAGTCTGGGCTCGGCTTCATTGCGCCGCCTGGCAGCGGTAGCAGCAAGGTGCGCGGCACCGCAGGCACGCGCAATTGCGACTGGTGGTTCTCTCCCCACGCCATCTTGCTCGACACGGCGGGGCGGCTCGCCACCGGCGAAGACGATCGCGATGAGTGGCTGGGGTTCTTGGATACGCTACGCAAGTTTCGCCCGCGCCGCCCGCTGGAAGGGGTGGTCGTGGCCTTGAGCGTCGAAGACTTGCTGTCGGCCAGCGAGCTCGAGCTCGAAGAGACGGCCAAGACGCTGCGCGCGCGCGCCGACGAAGTGATGAGCCGGCTCGAGATGGTGCTGCCGCTGTACGTGGTGCTGACCAAGGTCGATTTGCTGGCGGGCTTCGTCGAGTTCTGGGGTGACTTGGGCAAATCGGCGCGCTCGCAGACTTGGGGCGCCAGCTTTGGCTTCGAAGAGGAGCTCATCGACGCCGAGCAAGCCGTCAACACCGAGCTGGATTTGCTCGAGCGGGTGCTGCACGCCCGCATGCTGACCCGTCTGGGCAATGAGCCGCTGCCCGAGGTGCGCGCGCGCATCTTGCAGTTTCCTCTGGAGTTCGAGGGCCTGCGCCGCCCGCTGGCCGCGTTCATAGCGCAGCTCTGCCACTCGAACCCGTATCAAGAGACGCCGCTATTGCGCGGCTTCTACTTTTCGAGCGGTACTCAGACCGGCAGGCAGCTCGATCGAGTGCTGGCCAACATGTCGCGCGGCTTCAACCTGCCGCAGGCGGGCGGCGCGGTCCAGGCCAAGCAACCGACGCCGCAGAGCTACTTCGTGACGGAGCTGTTCCAGAAGGTCATCTTCCCCGACCGCGATCTGGGGCTGGGCTCTTCGAGCCGACAGAAGCGCCGCTCGATTCGGCAAGCGGTGCAGGCTGCGCTCGTGGCCGTGGCGGTGCTGGTCATCGTCATTCCCGCCGCGCTCAGCTACGTCGAGAACAGCGACCTGGCGCAGGCCACCGCGCGTGACGCGGCCCAGTCGCTGGCCTTGGAGCGCGCTCCCGGCGCCGGCGCTGCGGCCACGGCCGGCGCGCTCGATCTGCTGGTCAGCCGCCTGCAGATCTTGGAGCGCGCCGACGCCGCGACCCACATCCGCGGCTATTTCGGGCCCTACGCCGCTCCCGAGCTGCTGGTGGCGACCAAGGCGGTCTACCTCGACCGGTTGCGCTCGCTCGTCAAAGGCCCGGTACAGGCTCAGCTGGTGGCCGACGTCCGCGCCACCGGCGACCTCGTGCGCATGGATTCTCAGAATTTCCAGGCGGCGTACGACGACCTCAAGCTCTACCTGATGCTCGCCAAACCCGAGCATTTGGATCCGGCCTGGGCCGCTCCTCGCTTGGCGACGGCCTGGGCCCGCTCGCTCGGCTCGGGCGCGTCGACGGATCAAGACAAGCTCGCGACGCACGCAAAGTATTACGTGGACGCGCTCGTCGCCGACAGAAGCTTCGCCTGGACGCCGGACGTCAGCGCCATCTCGGGGGCGCAGGGGCGGCTGAGCGCGGTGCCGATCGAAGAGCTGCGCTACGGCTGGCTCGTGGAAGCGGCCAAGGGCGTTCCCGCCATTCGCCCCGACAAGATCTTCTTCGGCCCCGCCGCCCAGTACTGGAACGCGCTCAACAACGTGGAGGTGCCGGGGCTGTACACGGTGCTCGGCTGGCAGAAGGTGCGCGCCTTGCTCGACTCGCCCGACGCGCGGCTCGACTTGGAGCCGTGGGTGTTGGGCCAGCAAACGCTCGTCGTCTCCGACAGCAAGAAGACCGGCGCCGACCAGCTACGTGAGCTGTACTTCCAGAGATACAGCAAGGCCTGGTCCGAGTTCATCGCCGGGCTCGCGGTGGTGGCCCCGACCGAAATGAAAGCAGCCCTCGAAGAGCTGCGCGTGATCTCGGCGTCCGACGGCCCCTACGTTCGCTTGTTCAAGGTGATCTCCGAGAACGTGCGCTTGGACGTCACTCCGCCGAAGACTTTGGCCGAGCAGGCGTTGGAGAAGGGCAAGGCGGTCGCAGCCGAAAAGCTCCCCGACGCCGGCATCGACGCTGGCGCGCCGCCGCCCCGCGTGATCTCTCCCGTTGAGCGTCAGTTCGAAGCGCTGCTGCTGTTCGGCTTCGGCGAGGCCTCGGCCGGCAAAGCCGACGCCGCGCCATCGAAGCTGAGCCTGTACCTGGCCCAGTTGACGACGCTGGAGGCCGCGCTCGGGCAGCTCGCGGAAACCAACGCTTCGCCTGCGCAAGAGTTCGACGCCGCGCTCTCGCGAACTGCCACGTCGGTTCAAACGTTGCTCGGCGGGCTCGATCCGCGCACGCGCATGATCCTGGAGCCGCTGCTGATGAACCCCATTCGTGGCAGCCGCAAGGGCGTCATGAACGCGGACTTCGCCTCGCTGAGCGAGAGCTGGCAAAAAGAAGTCTGGGACATTTACAACAGCAAGCTCGCCTCTCGCTATCCGTTCGCGGACGCTCCGGCCGAGGTCTCGCTCGCCGAATTTTCGGATTTTTTCCGGCCTGAAAGTGGCCTGCTCTGGAAATTCTTCGCCACCAACCTGGCGACGCGCCTGGAGCGCGCGGGCAACACCTACGTGCCCAAGGCCGCCGCCGACGCCTTGCCGTTTCGCCCCGACTTCTTGCAGTGCCTCAACGTGGCCGCCGAGATCACCGACGCTACCTTCGGCGGCGGGCAGGTCGCGAGCGTTCCTTTCGGCATCAAGATTCACCCCGCGGGCAGCAAGGTCGCCGAGATATCGCTGGCCATCGACGGCCTGAACACGGTGTATCGCAACGAGCCTGAGCGCTGGGTGCCCGTTACTTGGCCGGGCACGGGCTCGCCGCGCGGAGCCGTGCTTCAGGTGCGCGGCGCCGGCTTCACCGACGAAATCCCGCGGCTCGGTGACTTCGGGCTGTTTCGGTTGCTCGAAGCGGGCGGCCTGAAGCCGGGCGCCGCGCTCGCCGAGGGCGCGGGCGTGCTCAGCGGCTCGTGGCTTTTGTCGCGCGCCGGCGAGAGCCCGGTGACGATCGACTTCCGGCCCGCCAAGTCCGTTCACCCTTTCGCCAAGGGCATGTTCCGGCGCCTGCGCTGCCCTCAGGCGATCACCACCGCGAGCGCGCGATGACCGCATTTTTAGCGGGGCGCACTGGCGCCGTAGGCAAGGTGCCGTGGCGGGCCGAGTACCTGCCGGTGCCGACCAACGCCGCCAGCTTCGAGGCCTTCGACGCTTGGCTCACCGAAGCCACCGAGTGGGCCGCGGTAGGGGCGGGTCCCGGCTGGCCGCAGGCGTTCACGGGTGGGGCCATGCACGGCTTCATCTATCGCTCGCCGAGCGACCCCGCCGACGCCACGCTGTGCGGCGCGTTGGCGCCCAGCCGTGACAGCGCAGGGCGGCTCTTTCCGCTCGCGCTGGCCGCGCCTCTGCGCATGTCGCCCGAGCTGCTACGGCGACCCGAGCTGCTGCCGTTCACCCTCGAAGGCTTGTGGGCCGAAGCAACCGCCGCGCTCGCCGACCTGCTGCTCGAGCCGCCCACCGACGCGGGCCCCGCCCTCACGGCCGGGCAAGAAGCCGAGGTCGCGGAGTCGGCGGGCCTCTATGATGAGTGGGTGGCGACGCTGCCCTTGGCCGAGCTTTGGGCGTTGCTGGGTCCCGCCATGGTCGACCCCGGCGCCACTCTGCAGATGCTGTTCGAGACCCTGGCGCCGACGCGCGGAGTCGAGCGCCCGACGACCACGCTTTCGCTCCGGCTGCCCCTCGGGCTGGCGGGCGGAGCGGCGCTGTGTTTCTGGCTAGATGTCGTGCGGCGCTGCGCAGGCTGGCAGAGCACGCTACCGAGCCTGTTTTGGTCGCACGACGGCAGCACGGGGGCGGCGCTGCTCAGCCTCGGCAGGCCGTCGAAGGGAGCCTTGGCCGAGCTCTGGATGCCCTCGGGCAAGCGCGACGACGCCGCCGACCTGACCAAGCCCGCCGACCCAGCCTGGGCTGCCGCATTTTCGCCGCTGCCGCCCGCAGTCTCGGCCGCGCTGAGCTCGCCCCAGGCAACGGTGGCGCATCTGCTCTCGGCTATCGACGCTTAGCGAAGCGCCCGGCAACTCGCCCCGCCCGCGCCCTCGATAGTAGGCTTGCTGTGTGGCGACGGTCTTCGTCCTGAGTGCTTTCACGCTGAACGGCGAGCCCATGGGGCAGCCGAAGCGCCTGACCGCGTTGCCCATCCGCATCGGTCGCAACGCCCTCAACGACTTCGTTCTCACTCACGGTGGCGTTTCGAGCTTTCATGCCCGCATCGACGACGTGGACGGCAGGCTCTGCGTCACCGATCTTGCCAGCAAAAATGGCGTCCGTCTGCTGAGCGGCGGGCCCACCGGGCAGCAATTGCCGCCCAATCAGCCTTTCGACCTCCAGCCGAGCGGTTTTCAGTTTTTTCTCGGCATTCACGTGCGCTTGCAGATCGGCTTCGACGAGCTGCGCGAGCCGCTCGAGCAACGCAGCCCCATGAGCTTCACCGGGCACGTGGTCGGAAACGCGGGCGTGCTCCTGGGCGGAACGCCGTCCGTGGTGCCGCCTACGCCTACGCCTGGGCCTGGGGCGTCGTTTCCGTCAGGGCCCTTCCCGGGACCGCCAGGCGCTGCATCGCGCCCGCCTTCGATCTCGCCGCCTGGCATGCCACAAGGTGTGCCCGTTGGCGCTGGCGCGCGTGCCGCCACGGGCTTTCTGCAGGGCCTCACCGCCGAGTCGATGGCGCTGCAAGGTTTGAGGGAGCTCGCGGGCTCTCTAGTGCCAGGGGTGCCGCTCGAGAGCACCGGCGACATCGGGCGCTTCATCACCAAGCTCCACGACGCGCTCGACGCCTTCTGTCGTAGCTTCATCCCGCTGCGCGAAGGCCACGCGCAGTTCATGTCGTCGTTCGACTTACAACGTTCGATGCGCCGTTCGGTGCAGCGCTCGCAAGCTTACCTGGCGGTAGAAGGCGCCCGAAGCCCCGAGGAGCTGGCCGCAGCCCTGCTGAGCCCCAAAGACCGCACGTTCGACGCTCCCCAGGCCGTGGAGGGCATCCTGGCCGATCTGATGCTCCATCAACTAGCCCTGCTCGAAGGCGTCATGCGCGGCGTGCGGGCTCTCTTGGAGGAGCTCTCGCCGCAGAACGTAGAGAATCAAGTAGGCGGAGGCCTCAGCCTTAGCCGCCACAAGGCCCTCTGGAGCAAGTACCTCGAGATCTACGAGAACGTCTCCGAAGAGCGGCAAGCGTTCTCGGTGATCTTCGGCGCCGAGTTCACCGAGGCGTACCGCCAATTCCGCCAAAACGGCGGCTCCTGAAGTCGAGCCGCAGGCTCGAAACGCGGCTCCGCTCGCTGTCAAAAACTCGTTGTATATCGAGTGGTTAGCCGCTGTGACAAGCTACGTCCGCCGTTCAGTTGACAACTGAACAGTCGAGCAGTACTAATCACCTCCAACGACGCCTAGAGACGTCGGTCGGATCAACCGGGAGCCTCACGCGGCTCCGCCGCAGGAGCTGCACATGGACGACAAGCCGAAATCGAAAGCGCTCGAGCTCGCGATTGCCAGCGTACAAAAAGAGTTCGGAGAGGGCGCGATCATGCGCCTCAAAGACGGCGAGAAGATCGGCGGAGACGTTCAGGTCATCCCAACGGGCTCGCTGGGCTTGGATATCGCGCTCGGCATCGGTGGTTATCCGCGCGGTCGTATCGTCGAGATTTACGGCCCTGAGTCGAGCGGTAAAACGACGCTCACCCTGCACGCCATCGCCAACGTGCAGCGCCAGGGCGGCGTCGCCGCGTTCATCGACGCCGAGCACGCGCTCGACATCGGCTACGCTCGAAAGCTGGGCGTGAAGACGGACGAGCTACTCATCAGCCAGCCCGACTACGGCGAGCAAGCGCTCGAAATCGCCGATATGCTCGTGGCCTCGGGCGCGGTGGACCTAGTGGTCGTCGACTCGGTCGCGGCGCTCGTGCCCAAGGCCGAAATCGAGGGCGACATGGGCGATTCGCACGTCGGCTTGCAAGCCCGTTTGATGAGCCAGGCGCTGCGCAAGGTCACCGGCTCCGTGAACCGCTCCAAGTGCATGATCTTCTTCACCAACCAGATCCGCATGAAGATCGGCGTGATGTTCGGCAGCCCCGAGACCACGACCGGCGGTAACGCGCTGAAATTTTACGCTTCCGTGCGCCTCGACGTGCGCCGTATCGGCGCCATCAAAGAGCAGGGGCCGCCCGGCAAAGACATGGTCGTGGTCGGCAACCGCACCCGCGTGAAGGTCGTGAAGAACAAGATGGCGGCGCCCTTCCGCGAGGTCGAGTTCGACATCTTGTACGGTCAAGGCATCAGCCGCTCGGGCGAAGTGGTGGACATGGGCGCCGACGCCAACGTCATCCAAAAGAGCGGCGCATGGTTCTCGATCGACGGCGAGCGCATCGGGCAGGGCCGAGACAACGCTCGCACGTACCTCGAAGAGCACCCCGCGCTGATGGAGAAGGTCGTCAGCAAGGTGATGGATCACAACGGCTTGAAGCGTGGTGGCCCCGCGGGTGACGTCGCGGCCGGCACGTCGGTCGCGCCTGCGGCCGGCAAACCCTCCGCCGCCGAGGGCAAATCGGGAAAAGGTGAAGCCGGCGCTGGGCCGGCAGACGCCAAGCCCAACGGCACACCGCAAGGCTCGTCGCCGAACGGCGCCAAGCGCCCCCCCAACGCTCGCCCCAGCTGAGCAAAGTCCCAGGCAGCGGCCGGCGTCGTTCTCTTGCAGCTTGAACGGCGTCGGCCGCATGCATTTGCTGCCGCCCTCATCAGAGCATGGCAGTGGCGGCACACCTCACCGAGGCTCCGGGCGCAGGAGCTCGCGAGGCGCTCGCGCGCCGGCTCCGTCGCCGGGGTCGCTAGACCCCTCCCACGGGGCGTGGAAGAGGACAGAACCCCCAGGCAGCCCGCGGCGGCCCACCGACCGGTTTTGCCCGTTTCTCCCGGGGGCCCGAGGGCCGAGAGCGCGGAATGGTTTTGGGGTCGCGGACTTACGAATCCCTGACCCAGTAGACTCACTCGTTTTCTTTAAGTTCATGAAATTCTTGGGAGATACCTGATTCCTTGACGGGCCCCACAGCGACCCCTAGGGATGCCAGAAGGCTTGGTTTTCTGATGGCTCCGCAGCTCCGATTCCCCTGGCACGCACCACCGGTTGGTCGCTTCAGTCGCGTTCGCGCGGCGGTCGCTGCACCGCGGATGGCGACCGCTGCCGTGCGTATCCCACAGCAGGCCATCCATCTCCCGATCAAGGGCCTGGCGAAGGGCCCGCAGATCTTCATCCACGAAGGCGCACGGCAAGCGCTCGAGCGGCGCTTGGAGCTCGCGTTCGGTGGCCCCGTGCAGCTGGGCGTGACGGACAACCGGCGCCGCATGGTGACGCAGACCAAGTCGCGCGGGCGGCTGCGCGTGCGCCTCCACATGATGTTTTTGGGCGCCGAAGAGCGCGTCAAGAATGCGCTCGTTGCCTACGTGGTCCACGACGATCGCGATGCGTCTCAGGTGGTGGGCGAGTTCATCGACCAGAACCTGCACAGCATCCGCGCGTCGCGCAAAGCGCCCGGCCAGCTGCGCAGCGCGGGCCAAGTCCATGACTTGGATGCGATTTCGCACGAAGTGAACGTGCGCTACTTCGCGGGCACGGTGAGCGACGTGCTGATTACCTGGGGGCGCAAGACCCGGCCCAACGACGGCAGCAAGCGCACCAGCATCAAGCTTGGCAGCTACAGCGCCACCGAGCGGCTGGTTCGCATCCACCCGGTGCTCGACCAGCGCTGGGTCCCTCGCTACTTCGTGGAGTACATCGTGTACCACGAGCTTTTGCACCACCTGGTGCCCGAAGCGCGCGTCGCTGGTCGCGTGCTTCTGCACCCGCCCGAGTTTCAGCGCCGCGAGCGCGCCTTTCAGAAGCTCTCTCGCGCCCTGGCCTGGGAGCAGAAGCACATCGACCGCCTCCTGCGCGCCAAGTAGCCGCGATCTCCGTTCGCGAGAATTTTCACAGGAACGTCGAAGCTCGCGAGGCGAGAATTCGGGGGATTGCGCGCTGCCGCCCGTTCTTCTCTCGAGCGCGTCCGTGCCCGCCCCGCAAATCGGCGTCCGCCCCTCCAATCTGCTGCCCGCCTCTCGCTCTAGCCCCCTTCAATCACGCAAAGCCCCAGCTTCTGCTGCTCGCGCCTTTCAATCACGCAAAACCTCAGCTGCTGTAGCCTCTCGCTCTCGCGCCCTTCAAGCTCGCAAAGCCCCAGCTGCTGGTGCTCGCGCTCCCTCTCGAGTCGCAAGTCACCTGTACGGCGATCGCTTTCGCGGCTTGCCGCGAAAGCTGGATCCACGTCACCCGCACTTTGGCGAGAGCAGATCACGATCGCCGGAGTAGCCACGACACAGGAACCGGCGAGGCCG
>Ga0164241_10000883_pt1 | contig 43301 bp, 28 predicted proteins | sample OricomyardsoilBY_FD_108780 | JGI IMG/M metagenome (GOLD analysis project Ga0164241, IMG submission 108780) | Backyard soil microbial communities from Emeryville, California, USA - Original compost - Back yard soil (BY) | ecosystem: Environmental > Terrestrial > Soil > Unclassified | place: USA... | reverse complement strand
CCGCGTGTGTTCCAACGATGCCGCCACCGACCACTCGACCCGTCGCTTGGTCGACGAGCAACTTGGTGAGACCTTCGCTACGACCATGAGCGACGGCCCGCCCCGCTGCAATCCACGGGAACACCGCACGACGAACATTGCGGCTGCTCTGTCGGGCTGATTCCTCGGTGACCCCGACCCAAGCGATCTCCGGATCCGTGTAGGCAACCTCGGGGATCACGCAGGCGTCGAAGTGGGCAGGAAGTCCCGCCGCGGCTTCGGCGGCAACGTGACCTTGGTGGCTCGCCCGGTGTGCCAGCATCGGCCCAGCAACGACGTCGCCGACGGCGAAAATGTGCGGCACGTTCGTGCGCATCTGCAAGTCGACCTGAATGAACCCGTCTTCCCCGACATCCACGCCTGCGCGTGCCGCATCGAGCCGGTTGCCGTTCGGCGTCCGGCCAACGGCAACTAGAATCAAATCGTAACTCATTCGCTCGCTCCGTTCCCCGCGAAACCCGACTTCGAGCGCATGCTCGGTCTGCTTGAGCGCGGAGACCACGGTATTCAAGACAATGCTGCGAATTCGGCCGGTGTTTCGCCGCCTCCAAACATCGACCAAATCTCGATCCGCGGTCGAAAGCAGCCGATCCCCTTTCTCCACGACGTCGACTTCTGCACCGAGTGCGGCGTACACGGTCGCTAACTCGAGCCCAATCACCCCTCCTCCAATGACCAACATGCTTCGAGGAATGACGGGTAAATCGAGCGCGCCGGTCGAGTCGACGATTCGAGGATCTCTGCCGATCGCGGCGGCACCATCGACCTGGGTCTTCTCGAATAGTGCGAACGGGTCGACGGCTTCCGAGCCAGCTGCAATGACGGCGTGAGCAAAGTGAATCGTGCTCGCGTTGCCCGCGCTATCGGCGACTCGCACGCTGTTGCTGCCAACGAACGCGCCCGTGCCGCGGACGACTCGCACCTGGCGGTCGCGCGCCAGCCTAGACAGTCCACCCGTAAGTTGGTTGACGACCGAGTTCTTCCACGTCCTCAGTTTTTCGAGGTCGACGATTTTCTGGCCAAATCCGAGGCCATGTGCCGCCAACTCTTGCGCGGCTTCGCTGACGGCCGCTGCGTGCAAAAGCGTCTTGGAGGGGATGCAACCCACATTCAAACAAACCCCGCCAAGCGTCGCGCTGCGTTCGACGATGATCGTAGAACGGCCAAGATCGGCAGCGCGAAACGCGGCCGCATAGCCTCCCGGACCACCACCCAACACCAGCAGGTCGCACTTCAACGCGCTGTCTCCGCGCCCGACTTCATGATTCATGTCAGTGATCTCCTGGGAAAGCGGATGAGGTTCTTCACAGTAGCGCTCGGCGCAGGTCAGTGAGCAGGGCTCCGAGATGCGCGATGAAGCGAGCTCCAGCGACGCCGTTGATCACACGGTGATCATAGGAGAGCGAGAGTGGCAGCATCAGCCTCGGCACGAACGCGGCGCCATCCCACTTGGGTTTGAGCTCCGCCTTGGACACACCCAAGATTGCCAGTTCATGACCATTGATGATGGGGGTGAACGCGGTCCCACCCACTCCGCCCAAGTTGGAGACCGTGAACGTGCCGCCTCGAGTGTCTGTAGAGATCAACTTCGCTGCGCGAGCGCCGTCTCCGAGCCGGGCGATTTCGCCCGCGATCTGCAGCACGCTCAGCCGATCCGCCTGTTGAATGACCGGCACTTTCAGGCCGTCTCCAGTGTCGACGGCGAAGCCGATGTTCACGTCGCGATTCAGCGTCAATTCCTCGCCCGCGAGCGAGCCATTGAAATCTGGAAACGCTCGGAGCGCGCACGCGCAGGCCTTGACGATGAATGGGAGGAGGCTCAATTTCGAGCCCTCTTTGCGCGGCTCGCGGTTGAGCGCGACTCGAAATGCTTCGAGCTCCGTCACGTCGGATTCGTCGAACTGGGTGACGTGTGGAACCTCTGTCCAAGTCCTCGTTACCGCGCGCGCGACGGTACGCTGAAGTGTGGAGAGCTGCCGGCTCTCGGTTGACGGCGGAACGAGCACGAGTTTGGCCTCGGGGGTGTGAACCTCCGTCGCGCTGGGCAGCGGCGTTTCACGCACGCTCGGCGCACGAGACAAGAGATCGGCTTCGACAATGCGACCGTGCGGGCCTGTCCCTTCGATCTGACTCAGGTCCAGGTCGCGTTCTCGCGCGAGGCTGCGGATCCAGGGACTTGCGTGATAGTCGGACGAGACGCCAACTCGCGGCGCTGCTGGAGCAGACGCGGGTGCTCGCGGCAACTCGATGGCAGTGCGTTCGAGAACGACCAAGAGATCGCCCTCGTGCACGTCGCCATTCTTGGTCACGAGCAGCTCCGCGATTCGGCCTGCGACCGGCGCTGACTGATCGAAGCTCACCTTTTCGGCTTCGATTCGCAATAGCACCTCGTCCCGGTCGACCACCTGCCCGAGGGTCACGAGCACTTCGCTGACGAACGCCTCCACCTTTTCGAAACCCTTGGCTCGCACTTCGATCCGCTCGCTCATTGCTTCCTCGTTCGAATCACTGGGCTTTCGCGCGCCCTCTCCTCGAGCCCGCTCCGCGAGCATCAGATCGTCCTCGGGTCGGTCTTTGCTGGGTCGATTCCGTAGCGATCCATCGCCGCACGCACCGATGCCGCGGGCAGCGCCCCCTCGTCAGCCAACGACTTCAGCGCTGCGAGCACGATCCAATGCCGACCGACTTCGAAGAAGTGACGCAGTCGTTCGCGTGTATCCGAACGACCAAAGCCATCGGTCCCGAGCACCGTAAAGCGCCGCGGTACGAAGGGTCGAATTTGCTCTGCCAACGCCCGCACGTAGTCCGTCGCGGCAATGACTGGACCGCGAGTGTCGCGCAAACAGCGCTCGACGTGTGAAGTGCGTCGCTCGGGCGCGTCCGGGTGCAGTAGGTTCCAGCGCTCGTTCGCCTGGCCGTCGCGGCAGAGCAAAGTGAAGCTCGGACAACTCCAGATCTCGGACGTGACGCCCCAATCGCTGGCTAGCAACTCCGCTGCCTCGAGCACCTCGTGTAGGATCGCGCCCGCTCCCAATAGTTGCACGTGCGTCGCTGCAGGCGCCGCGTGGCTGCGAAAGCGGTACATGCCGCACAGCAAATCGCGCTCGATTCCTGCGGGGAACGCGGGCTGAGGGTGCGGCTCGTTGAGCAGAGTGACATAGAAATAAACGTCCTCTTGTTGCTTCAGCATGCGCCGGAGCCCGTCCTGGATGATCACCGCGACTTCGTAAGCAAACGTCGGATCGTAAGGCACGCAGTTCGGAATGGTCGCCGCCCAGACGTGCGAGTGGCCGTCTTCGTGTTGCAGGCCTTCGCCGTTGAGCGTGGTCCGGCCGGAGGTCGCTCCGAGCAAGAAGCCACGCGCCCTCGAATCACCCGCTGCCCACCACAGGTCGCCCGTGCGTTGCACACCGAACATCGAATAGTAGATGAAGAAGGGAATCATCGGCAGGTCGTGCGCCGAATAGGAGGTGGCAGCAGCGAGCCAGGAACTCATGCCTCCGGCTTCGCTAATCCCCTCTTGCAATATCCGCCCGGTGCTCGCTTCGTAATACGAGCTCGGCTGACCGTCGTCTTCAGGAGTGTAGAGTTGCCCCTGCTGCGACCAAATCCCGAATTTGGGAAATAGCGCGTGCATGCCGAAGGTGCGCGCCTCATCGGCAACAATCGGCACGACGCGCGGCCCGAGCTCCGCGTGCTTCAGCAAGATATCGAGCACGCGGACGAACGCGGTGGTGTTCGACGACTTGCGCCCGGGCAATGTCCCTTCCAAAACCGGACTGAACGCCGATAGCTCTGGAACCTCGAGCGATTGTGAGCGGCGTCGGCGTGCGGGCAACGCCCCCCCTAGCTGCTGACGGTGAAGCCGCAGGTACTCCAGCTCGGCGCTGCCTGATTGAGGGATGCAGTACGCGAGTTCGTCGAGTGTTCGGTCGTCGATAGGCACGTCGAAACGCCGACGAAATGCCTGCAAATCCTGACCTGCCACCTTCTTGCTCTGATGCGCTGCGTTTCGAGACTCTCCGCTCGCTCCGAGACCGAAACCTTTCACGGTTTTGGCCAAAATGACCGTCGGCTGCCCCCGGTGCGCCATCGCAGCGGAGTAAGCCGCGTAAACTTTTTGCGGGTCATGCCCACCGTAGGTCATGGCCCAAATCTCTTCGTCACTCATTTGAGCTGCGAGGGCCGAGAGCTCTGGGCTATCGAAGAAGTGCTTGCGAAAGTAGGCGCCGTCCCGAGCTCGAAGCGTCTGGTACTCACCATCGAGACAGGCTTCCATTCGCCGTCTCAGACTTCCTCGTCGGTCACGAGCCAACAGCTCTTCCCACTTCCCATCCCAGATCAGCTTGATCACATTCCAGTTCGCGGCGACGAACACGCGTTCCAGCTCCTGGATGATCTTGCCGTTACCGCGCACCGGTCCGTCCAAGCGCTGCAGGTTGCAGTTGATGACGAAGACCAAATTGTCGAGTCGCTCGCGCCCAGCGACGCCAATCGCACCCAGCGATTCTGGCTCGTCCATCTCGCCGTCCCCGAGGAAGCACCACACTCTGCGGTCGGATGTCTGGGCGAGTTTGCGCGACTCCAGGTACTTCAAGAATCGAGCTTGATAGATCCCCTGAAGCGCACCGAGTCCCATCGACACCGTGGGAAACTGCCAGAATTCCGGCATGAGCCACGGATGCGGATAGGACGGGAGGCCCGCTCGATCGACCTCCCGTCGAAAGCGGTCGAGCAACTCCGTCGATAGCTGACCCTGTAAGAGCGCGCGCGCATAGATCCCTGGCGATGCGTGACCTTGAAACAGCACCAAGTCGCCGCCTTGGCGCGTCCCGTCGGCTGAAGAGAATTCAGGCCCGCGAAAGAAATGGTTGAACCCCACTTCGTAGAGCGTCGCCGACGAAGCGTAGCTCGCCAAATGGCCGCCCAAGTCCGATTGATCGCGGTTGGCGCGCAGCACGGTGACGAGCGCGTTCCAGCGCATGATCGCTTCCAAGCGTTGCTCGATCTGCATGTCACCCGGTGAACGCGCCTCACGTTCTCGCGTGATCGTATTGAGATAAGGGCTATTGCCAGGAGCGGGCGCGCGCATGCCGCGAACGCGGCCGAATTCCAGCTGCTGCTCGAGGAGAAAGTCCGCGCGCTCGCAGCCCTCGCGCGCGATCACCGAGTCGAGCGCGGCGAGCCATTCTTGGGTTTCAGTCGGGTCGGGGTCGGCGGCGATTTTGGTGCTGAGCTGGGCAGGCATTGGTTACTCCAGACTTGCGTGCAGCTTGCCGCACCGGCGCTACTCTCGAAAATTCGGAAAATCACCGAGGCGCAGCTCGGTAGTTCCACGGACGCGTCTCCGTAGGACTACGGAGACTCTCGATTTCTGCGAAATGCGCGTTGCCACGGACGCGCTTTAGCGAAAAGATTGGGTACAGACACGATGTCGCTAAAGGTGAAGCTGATCGCGCTGTCCACCTTGGCGCTATTCGTTGCAATTGCGATGGTGTCGTTGCAGGTGCTGCATCAAGCTGCGCTGCTGAGCGAACAACAAAGCCAACTGATCGAGCGGAGCATGACGGCGCAGAAGCAAGCCGAGCTCGTGCATGCCGTGACCCTCGTGAAGAGCGAGATCGAGGCTAGTATGACCGCCGACGACGCGGCTAACCGAGAACGCGCAAAGCAGATCGTCGCCGCGGCTCACTCGGGAGAAGACGGCTATTTCTTTCTGTACGACCAATCGGGCACCTGCTTGGTACACCCCCGGCAGCCCGAGTTGGTCGGTCGCAACTTGCAGACTCTGGTCGACTCGCGAGGCCGCCGCGTAATCCCGGCGCTGATCGCCACCGCACAGCGGGGTTCCGGCTTTCAACGCTACACATGGCACAAGCCTTCCACGCGTTCACCGACCGAAAAGCTCAGCTACGTCTCCCTCCTGCAACCTTGGGGCTGGATGATTGGTACTGGCGTCTACCTCGACGACGTCGAAGCCGCCACCGCTGCAGTACGAGAGTCGTCGAGAGCAAGCGCACAGCGGACCATCTGGCGTGTCGGAATCGTGGGGCTGGCAGCCGTTCTGGCGGTTTTCCTCGGCGCTCTGCTGCTCACGGTCAGCGAGCAGCGCTTGGCAGATCGCAAGCTGCGCGCCATGGCCGAGCGCATCCTGCATTTGCAGGAAGAAGAGCGAACGCGTATTGCCCGCGAGCTGCACGATGGAATCGTGCAGCTGCTCGCCGCAGCGCGCTTTCAATTCGAGGCCAGTCGGCAAAAGCTCACTGTTGATCCCGCTGGCGCCGAGCAGTGTCTCGGCAAGGGCCTAGCCCGCCTCGATGACAGCATCGTCGACGTGCGCCGAATCTCGCACGCGCTCAGGCCTGCGACGGTCGATCAGCTCGGCCTCGTAGCAGCATTGCATGAGCTGGCAAGGGGTCTCGAAGAACGATCGCAGACCAAGGTTTCGTTGCTCGACCGCGTTGGGTCGTTGCCCGTCGGTGAGAGACAGAGCGTGGCCCTGTTTCGCATTGCCCAGGAGGCGCTCACGAACATCGAGCGCCACGCAGCTGCGAGCGAAGTCTCGATCGAGCTCAGTCGTGAAGCTGACGACCGACTCGTGCACATGCGGGTGGTCGATAACGGACGTGGATTCAATCCTCGCGTCGTCCGCGAGGGAATGGGGCTGACCAACATGCGCCGACGAACGGAGGATCTCGGGGGTAAATTTGCGATCGACTCGCGCCCCGGCCGCACTGAAATCAGCGCGCTGCTAGGACCGAGCCAATGACGGAGCACGAGAGCCCTCGAGTTCGCATCGTCTTGGTCGACGATCATCCCTTCGTACGTGAAGGCGTGCGCGCCGTGCTGGAGAGCAGCCCAGAGCTCGAAATCGTAGGCGAGGCCGCCAGCGCGGATGAAGGCCTGGAAGTGATTGCGCGCACCTTGCCAACGATCGTGCTCCTGGACATCGGACTCGGCGACCACAACGGGATTCGCTTGACCGAAGAGCTGAGCGCTCGTCATCCCTCGGTTCGGGTCATCATCCTCAGCATGTACGAGCGCGCGACCTACATGGATAGCGCCCGGCGAGCGGGCGCGCGCGGCTACGTCATGAAGAGCTCGCCGCCGGAAGTACTACGCGCCGCGATTCAGGGCGTTCTCGCTGGGCTCTTGGTCGGCTTCGAGCCACCTATCGGGACATCGCCCGTCGAGCTCCTCACCAAGCGAGAGCTCGAAGTCGCGCGCCTGTGCAGTCAGGACTTCAGCGACAAGGAAGCAGCGGTCCGGCTCGATATCAGCGTACGAACGCTGGAAGCGCACCGTCAAAACATCGCTCAGAAGCTGCGCCGGTTGCAGCCACCGATCAGTCCGACCCCCGTCGGCCTTGCGCGTTGGCTTCGAGATTGGGGCTTACTCGAAGACAGCCGCTGATTGAACGAAGTTCTCGGCAGCGCGCAACGCACCATCTGCTCCGTCGATTCACGCCACGAATGTAACTCTCAGCTCGGATAGCAGGGAGCTACAGAAAGGGTGTCGGCAACAACGGAGATCACGATGACAGACATCATTCACAGAATCGGAATCAAAGCGCCCATCTCGAAGGTGCAGGCTGCGCTCTCGACGGTATCCGGCATCGCCGGCTGGTGGACCAAGGAAACGCTGAGCGAGTCCAAGCCCAACGGCGCTGTTCAGGTCGTATTTCGCTCAAAAGGTGGGGACGAAATTGGGAACGCGAAATTCACAATCTCCAAGTCGACCGCCGAGGAAGTCGTCTGGCGCTTCACTGCTGGCCCAGAGGAGTGGATCGGCACGGACGCGACCTTCTCATTGTCGCAACAAGGTGAGAGCACGATCGTCATCTTCGGTCATCGCAATTGGCGCGAAGCGGTCGAGTTTACCGCGCATTGCAGCATGAAGTGGGCAATCTTCTTGCTCAGCCTCCGGCAGCTGGTGGAAACCGGCACTGGGCAACCCTCGCCCGATGATTTGAAAATCGACAACTGGAACTAGCGTCGTTCTCGCCGTTCGGATCCTCATCGCGACGCGAGGATCCGAACGAGTGAGTCAAGCTGTGCCACGCGCTTTCGAGCGCTCCATGATTCAGCGCAATTTCTCCGAGATCAGTCTGGCATGCGCGGTGCACACAGTGGCGATTGGAAGTGATGACCATGATCGAAAATCGATTCGCCTTCGCGCACCGCGTACAGCAATTTTCTCACCTCTTGTTATTGGCAGCGTTCGGCGTCGCTTGTGGCGGCACTTCGCTGAGTGAAGTCCCCAATGACAAGGATCTTTCCTCAACCGGAGGGCGTGACAATCACAGCGCAGGTGCGGGTGGGAATGGCGCCGTTGCCGGTCATATCGACAACATCGCGGGTAGCGGCGGTGCAGCGGGCGCAGGTATCACGACGGCAGGTTCCGGGGGAACCGGCGGTGAGAGTGCCGGCGCAGCAGGCATGGGAGCAAGCGCCGGATCCATCGGCGGCGCCGGAGGGGACGGCGGGAACGCTGGCACCGCTGGCGTGGGGCAGGCTGGCAGTTCCGGAGGCTCGAGCGTGTGCCACGCGACGCCGGCTCAGCCTTGCGGCGGTGGGCCCATCACACTCGCGAGAAGTTGTGTGAGTGACGAGATGGCCTCCGTAGGAACGTCACTGCCAGCCGCCACCTGTCGCGTCATGTGTGAGTCGATCATCGCGTATTGCTCGATCTCAGCGGTCGCGCAGACCACCGTCACCGTGCAGTGCAATACGGGGTGCCCAACCGCACCTTAGCAGCACAGGTCAGGCCTTCTCGCTCAGCAAAGCATTACTCGAGCGCCCGCCTTCGACATCGAAGCAGAGCGAGCGCTCCGAGCAGTGCAATCAGAGCGCGATTCGAGGCATTCGCGGAGCGGCCCTCACCCTGGATACGACAGCTACAACCGGATGAGCTGTCCGATTCGTGAGGTGCCGCACTCGCATTGCCCGCTCCTGCCACGGATGCCGTCGCTCCGCCGCTGTCCGAAAGGCCCGCGCTAGCGGGCGCAGCGCCGGCTTGATTCGCGCCGCCCGTGGCGACCACTTCAGCCCCGCCCTCGCCCGATCCGGCGATTGGTCCCGCGCCAGCGACGGACGACGCGCCGCCCGCGCTCCGCCCGCCTGCGCTAGAGCCAGCGGCGCCGCTGCCATTACTCCCGCCTGCGCTCACGGCGCCGAATTCGAACGCGCCGAGATCAGGCGCGGTCCCCGTGAACGGCAGCCCAAGCTCAGTCCCTTTGTCGATCATCTTGCTGCCCTTTGGCAACTTCATGAAGTCGACGCTGGGCAAGCTCCCGTCCGCCTGTCGGGGACCAAGCGCATCCGTGTCCATGACACTCGAAAAGTCAGCGGCGGCAGGCGTGATGCCCAGATCCCAAGAATTGAATCCAGTATCGACCCCCATCATGTTCGTATTCTTGTTGGGGAAGCCGATATTGTTTCTCATCTTGTGCACGAGCGAGCCCATCAAAATGATGGTAACGGACGAGTCGTTGGGGTCGCTCGCCAACATATTGTACTGCGTGCCGTTGTTGTACGAGGTGTTGTTGAACCAATCATTACCGCCCGAAGAGTGATTGGCGTAGAAGCCTGAAGCAACGTTCTTCCACGCCAGGCTGCCGCGAATCACGTGCCGAACGCCGGTCTTGCTGCTGCCTGCCTTGAAGCCGTTGCCGTTTCCGTCCTTGGGACGCGCAGTTCCTGATTTGATGTAGCCGTTGCCCATCGCCCACGAGTTTTCGATGATCACCGGCACTTCTTGATTGATCAGATCGTAGCCGTCGTCCGAATTCCACCAGGCGCGGCAACCTCGAACGATGGTGGTCGCGCCGCTCGTTTGATAGTGCACGCCAAAGCCGTCCGCGTTCTGACCGTCCCCTTGGTTCGATGTCGCGTCGTAGTTGTCGTGCGCGTCACAGTTCAAAATCAAGTCGCCCCCGGTGCCCTTGCCAATGAAGATGCCGTTGCCGGAGTTGTGATGGAGATTCAACAGCTCGAAGATGCAGTTGCCGCCGCCATTGGCCGCAATGGCATTGTTGGAGTAGCTGTTCATCGGCACGTTCCGCAGCTCGAGCCCGCGAAAGTGCAGCCAGCTCCCCGTCACCACGAAGCCGTGCGTGTAGCCCGAGGTCGAGAGCACCATGTTCGTGAAGTCGAACACGGGAACCTCACCCTGGTAGGCCCAGTACTTGATGCGGTTCGTGTCGGACGTACCGCTCTTGCTGAAGGTCAGCCCGGCGCCAGAGGTTTTCGGCGCGGTGATTTCGTACGTGCCACCTCGGATGTAGACCGTGTCACCGGCAACCGCGACGTCAGCGCCCTTTTGCAAGGTCGCGAAGGGCGCCGCGAGCGTTCCGGCGTTGGAGTCACTCCCAGTCGGGGCAACGTAATACTCGGCGGCGTGGGCGCTCTGCTGCGCCCACATGCTCACGCCCACGAATAGCCCGAGCAGAAGCGGAACTCGAACGGCTTGGCTCAACGGGCGATGGGGGGCTTTCATGTCGTCCTTCAGCAGAGGGGACGTTAGCTCAAAACCTTGCCGAAAGTTACGGACGCCCAGCGCCGAATGGTGCGCCCTCAGCGTAGCGCGCCATCGTCACGCCATTTCGCGACCACCTCTTTGAGTACCTCCGTGTGCGGGCACTTGACGACCGGCAGATAAATGAACTGCGACGCCCAAGTATTGCTCTGAACAAGCCCAGCTCTCGTTGCCGCTAATGCCGCTAGTGGTCAGGAACGGGTCGATGGTCTGCCCGACGCCACCTGACGAATGTCGACGCCTCACGGCTGTTGGAAGAAGCGAAGACGCACGCCCAACTCCTTTCGCTTTCTGGATCGCTTACCGACTCAACTCGCACGACAACGCGATTCGCTCCGTGCGCGTTTACTGCAAGCCTTCCCGACGCGACCATCTCGGTGCTCCAGCAACCGATCGATGCGCACGCAGCATGAACGTGACCTAGCGCCCCTGCCCGTTGTTCCATTTTTGGAAAGCGGGCGCGGCACGCTGCTGCACGGCGCGTAGCCCGAGCAGCGGAAGGTCGCATTTGTGCAACATCTCCAAAACCACAAACCGATGGCAGCGCTTGCGCACGCGCTGAGTTACAATCAGGGCCTTCACCGCGGCGTGGTCCTAAACATCGGAGCCAGCGCGTTCGAGCTTGGTATGCCCTTCCATTTGCGGTTCAACCCAGATCCGGAGCACACATGGCAGTCACGCGTCGTCCGCCCCCTCCAGTAGTCGGGCGCCAACTAGGTGCGGCCAGGGCCCTAGCAACCCGGCCTCTTTTGCCGCGACCGCCGCATCCAGAACCCGAGAGCGGCACCGTGCGCATCAAGGAACCGAACGCTCCTATTGCGATGGGCAGTCCGCCCAGGCCCGGCACCAAGGCGCGTTCATTGCCGCCCTCGCCCAAGCTAAGCCCGCCGCCTAAACCGTCGAAGCATCCCGCTCCCGCGCCGTTGCACGCGAAGCTCGGGCCACAGCCGAGCTCACCCAAGCGCCCTCCGCCTCTCCCTGGAGCGCGGCACCAGCCGCCACCTTTTCCCGGCTCACAGCGGCCTGGGCCGCGCTCGTTGCGTCCGACCAAGCGTTGACAGTCGGGCCTGCTCGCAATGCGCGATCGAAGACTCTGCTCGACTCCGCGGACGAGCGACGGGCGCGAGTCAGTCGTGCTAGATCGAGGTTCGCGCGCGTCATGCACTTGCATGCTACTGCAGACCTTGGGCCGCGACGGCCGCGAACCGAACTCGCGCCCACGATCCCCGGCGATCCCCGATCATTTGCAGTACCTTCGCAAAGACTAAACGCTTGGCGTTCAGAAGCTGCAGGTCGCGGCGCAACTACCGGTCGGCTGTTTGCCGGTCAGCAGCAGGTAGTGCTTCGCAATTTGCGCTTGATCGAGCGCGTGGTCGTAGATCGCGACTTTGGCGATCGCGCCTCGGAAGAAGCTCTCCTTGGCCATCGTGGCAATGTTGACCGCGCTGCCGTTGGACTTTGGCACCACGTTGTATTGGCTCATGCAACCGGTTTGGCCGTGCGAAGCATGGCGCCACTTCACTCCATCTACCCAGATATCGATCGAGCCCGGCGCGGCAGCCGTGTTTTGGCAATCGGCAGGCTGACTGAGCGTCGTGTACGAGCCGACGACGTGATACCAGGCGCCGGCCATGATCAAGCCGTCGCTCGGCTGCCAATCAGCCGCTGAACCCAGGCCCGCGCCGGGATTGAACACGTAAGCAGACAAGCGATTCGGGCGATTCGGACTCTCGTTGGTTTTCGTGCTGTACATGCGAGCCTCCCATTCGCACGTCGGGCTGTAGTTCTCGCACTTGCCGAGCCAATCGACATAGCCGCTCACACCGTCATCATGAGCGAATTGCAGCACATCGGGGCGCAACCAGGCCTCCCAAGTCAGCGTGCCCGTAGTCGGGATCGAAAACGCGGCGCTCGAGGGCACGCTCAGATACTGCTCCACACCGTCGAATGCGGCCCCGCGATCGCCGTTGGGCAACTCGGCACTCGGCGGCGTGCCCTTGCCGCGGTACGTCCCTTCATGGCCATTGCCGGTGAGGTCCGGCTCATTCATCGGCGCTCGATTCATGGCCCAAAATCCGACTGGCCGATCGGCGAGGACGGCCTGGTCATATTCGCTCATGCCGCGGTCGCCGCTCGCACCGGCGGCCTCATCCTGCCCAGCGCTGCCAGCGTCATTCAGCGCGCTGCCCGAACTGCCGGCGCTACTCCCGGAGCCCGCGATCGAACTACGCCCTGCGCCCGCGCTGCCGCCACCCACGCTAGCTGCACCCGCACCATTCGTCTGCCCCGAACCCGTACCTGCCTTGCCCTGTCCCGATTCGTTTCCGCCGTTCGTGGCGGCTCCAGCGGTCGCGCCGCCGTTCGCTCGAGTACCCGACGCGCCGAATACCGGGCTTGCGGAACCTGCGTCGGTCACCCCGCACGCGCTTTGAACTGCGAGCGCGAGCCCAATAGCCAAGAGACACCAGTGCTTAACGTAAACGGGTCGCACGGGAGGATGTACCGTCACTCGAGCACACCGGCTCAGAAATCCAAGCGGACTCTTCGAACGTGTAGGCACGACTCGCACCCGAGCCGGCGACGCGCAGTGTTCGTTTTCAATCATGAGCTCGGGGGGCTCGCGACGAACCCTCGTTCACGCGCATGGTTGAGGGCCTCGCTCGCGCGCTCGATCCAGCGCAGCTCGGACCCATAGCTGCGTGCTCGCTCGCTCATCACTCGTTCACGCTCGCGGTCGCGAGTTAGGCTCGTCACGCTCAGATTTCGTATGTAGATGGCGGAGACTCGACCTGGATACTGCGCGGCCAACTCCAGGTACACCTCGGGATCACGCTCCCCGCTATCGCCGATCAATACGAACGGCAACTCCGGGTACGTTTCGAGCAGCTCGCGCACCGCGGACGATTTGTGATCGATGGGTGGTTCGTCGTGCAAGCCGATGTCGCGAAGCAATAGCGGGCCACGAGGCAAGCCGTGGTGGTCGATGAAATCGATCAAGAAGTCGTACAAATTCCAAGGGCTCTTAGAAACGTAAAAGACGGGATTGTCTGCGTCACCCGACGCTCCACGGACGAGCGCGTGGTACAGCTCGCTCGTGCCTTCGAACGGCATACGGGTGAACGCGCTGCCCGACAGCGTCACCCAGATCATCTTCAGCTTCTGCGTGACGTATGTCTGAAGCACCGTATCGTCGATGTCGCTGATGATGCCAAACTGCGCGCTCTTACCCGGAATCAAGATCTCGGCGCTAGCGCGCACGGGCACCAGGCCGCGTACCTTGGCGCCCACGACCTCTATCTCCGCGCACGTCCAACCGCTCTGATCCTTGAGATCGGGCGAGACCACCGGCAGCTCGAAGTAGCCTTCGTGATCCGTCACCCCGGCCACTACGCTCGCGCCGAACTGCGCCGAAAGCGTGGCTTCGGGCAGCTCTCGAGACAGAAAACGCCGCAACATCCGGCGAAAGCTACGGAAGGTCGAGTCCGCCTCCAGCGATCGTTCGAGCACGGAGGCCTCGAGCACGCGACCGCGCAGAACGGCGCGCGCCGCCGTACCAAAGCCGCGGTAAGTCACGATTTGTAGCGGCCCCAAGCGGCCAAAGCGCTGCCTCAAACCCCAGCGCACGCGATCGATCACGAGCTCGATGCGCGACAGGGCGCGAATCACCCGGGAAAGCCAGCGCTGTCGCTGGCGCACCGGACGCACGGCCTTGGTTTCTTCGAGCGCTCGAGACATCGGAAGCCACGTTTATAGTGTCTCTTTTGGAGTGGCAATTCTCGCGTTTGGCAAGCGCCGAGCTACCGCGATCTCGCGCGCCCTCCGCTGCGCCGTTCCTTCCACCGAGATTGCGCGGAACTTTCGCGATCGTCTGGGCAGGGCAAAACAGCAGCTCGACTTCGTTTACATTCTCGAAGGCCGAGAGAATGAGCTGCGTGCCGTGATTGCCAACGCCGATGCGCTCTCGGCAACTGTGATCGGCCCAATGGGTTCAGCCGTAGCTTGGACTCGCGCGAATTCACGGCGTGGCGAGCCGCGCAGACAAGGTGCGTTCGCGGATTACCTCTGGACAGGTCGGTCAGGAAACGAATCGAACATCGATACGTTGGTGAAATGACCAACGAAATGGGCCCAATTGCGGCCGGGCTGCATTGTCAACGCGAGTCAATTTGCTAAGAAGGCGAATGCGAATTTCGAAGGGCGCGTGCTGGGTCAGTCTCGTTGTGTCGTCCGCGTGCTGGCTCGGCGGTTGCGGTGACTCATCGAGTGACGCAGGCGGTTCTGCCGGCTCAGCCGCGCAAACGAGCAGCGCGGGCAATCCCGGCGCGTCGAGTGGCGGAGCGCGCGCGCAGGCGGGCAGTTCCCACACGCCCGATGGCGGACGCGCGGGCGCAATGAACGGAAGCGCCGGCGCGACGGGAACCGCAGGCGCGACGGGAACCGCGGGCGCACACGCGGGCGGCGCACCAGGCACCGCGGGCGCGCACGCGGGCGGCGCACCAGGCACCGCGGGCGCGCACGCGGGCGGCGCACCAGCTACCGGGGGTTCGGCGAGCGGCGGCTCGGGTGGCACCGTGAGCGCGAACGCAGGTGCTGGCGGCGCAGGAGGCATGGTCAAGTCCGCCGGTTGCGGCAAGGTCGCACCGCTCTCCGCGCCCACTCAGCAAACTGTCATGATCGACTCCGCCGCCCGCGGCTATTTTCTCGTGCCGCCCACGGCCTATGACAACAACAAACCGTACGCGCTGATCTTCGCGTTTCACGGCAGCGGCAACAGCGGAGCTGGCTTTCGTTCGCCTGATTTCGAGGCTGGCGCGGCCGGTCAAGCCATTTGGGTATACCCCGACGGGGTCGGCGGTATTTGGGATCTGAAGAACAATGGTTCTGACGCCAAACTCTTCGATTCGATCGTCGCCACGATGTCGGCGAACTGGTGCATCGATAGCGGTGCGGTATTTGCGGTTGGGTTCAGTTACGGAGGTTGGGCCGCGACGCAAATGGCCAGCGCACGCCCGACCGTCGTGCGCGCGATCGCATCGATCGAAGGTGGCGGCCCTCAGGGCGCATCCAACAGTGACCCGCCCGTTGCCGCGATGATCATCCACGGCAAGAACGACACCGCTGAACCCATCTCGTCAGGGATGAGCAGCCGCGATCACTTCATCAAAATCAACGGCTGCGCGAACACCTCGAGCGCTGCGACCCCCGCTCCGTGTGTCGCTTATGACGGTTGCAAGCCCAAAAAGTCGGTGTATTGGTGCGCGCACGACGGCGCCCACGAAATCCCCAGCTTTACTGCGCAGGGAATGTGGGCATTCTTCAACAGCACGCGTTGAACGGTGCGTTGGTGCGTCGGCGGCACGTGCCGGTCAATACCAAAGCTTGAACGTGCCGCTCACGTGGAGCAACGCGAGCATGTAGAGCGTACCGTCATAGTAGCGATAGGTGCCGGTCGGAATCGCCGCCGACCAGAGTTTGTCCACGAAGGGCTTGCCGGTCATCGCCGGTAGGCCGAAGCCCAAGAGCCCATTGCAAGAGAGCTGCGCCGTAGAACCCGCGCCTTTGCTCTGATTCGCGCCATACTTGCTGGCATACGTCTCTTGCCACGGATCGGCGTTGAAAAAGTTGTGGTCCATCATGATGTTCATGACGCAACGAACCGCGTCCGAACCGGCGCCTTTTTGCGTCTGCCCCGTGAACGATGACTGATCGCCAATCACACCGTTCGAGTCCGCCGCGGCCTTGAAGAAGGCGCGCCCCGCGGTCACCGCGTCATTCCAAAACGCTGCGTTCGCCGTGTCGAAGCAAGCCCAGGTTTGATAAAACGCGGGCAAGACGTAAGAGCCGTCCGTGTTGCCCGAGCCAGCGTAGAACTGCACGAGCTTCGCCTTGTCGTTGAAGTCTTCGGTGCGAATCAGGTCGAGCACGATCTTGGCTTCAGTCGTGTAGTTGTACTTTCCCGAAGTGTCGCCCCAGCGCTTGGCCGCGAAGACCAGCGCGGCGGCGAAGTACTCATCACCGTCGGGAGCGCCGCCCGTCGCCAACTTGGAGCCAGAGGTCGAGGTGTGCCAGGCGATCTGCTTGCCCGACAACATGTGAGCCTTCACGAACGCCCACAAACGATCGAACTCCGCTTGGTGATCGAGTTGGACGGCGATCATCATGCCGTATGATTGCCCTTCCGTTCGAACGTCGTTGTTTGCGATGTCTTGAACGTAGGATTCGTCGGCGCCAGGGCCCTTGTAATAGACGGTGTTCGCGCCGCCACCGAACAGCTGACTCCAAGCTGCCGTGACCTTCGCATCGCTCTCCGCTTGGGTATGCCCCGACAGCGTGACGAAAAGATTGTCGTACGTGGTCGGTGGCATGCAGCCAGCCGTCGGAGGCGGAGCACCCGCGCTGCCACCGCTGCCGCTCGTCCCGCTACCACTTCCGCCAGCACCGCCGTTGCTCGCCTTGCCGCCCGAGCCCGCTCCTGCTTTACCTCCGCCTGACGGCGAGCCGCCGAAGCTCGTCGCAGGCGCGCCGCCAGAACTCGCGCCCGCGCCTCCTGTCGCTACCACTTGATTGCCATCCGCTCCTGCACCACCGGGCGGAGTGACATGGGTTGTCCCTGCGGACGAATTCTTGCCCGCGGTTCCATCGCCTGGGACCGCGTCATCGGGACCGGTGCCCCCAGAGGCACAGGCGGCTGCGATGGCGCCGCAAGCCATGAAGAAGACGGACCGAGGCAATGACGTGGTGCGCACGCGATAACTCCTTGCAATGTGGCGGTCTCGCGAAGCTCGAAGAGATCCGCTCACCCCGTTAGATGACATATCTCAACGCCAGCTGGGACTCAAAAGAACGAGCTTCCGCGCCGGCCTACCGCAGGTCATGCATCCGAGTTGAAACTTGTCAGTTCGACGAGAATCGCGCCGATCTTCTGGGACGTTCCGAGCACTCACCACGATTGCAACGATGGGAGTGCGCAGTGCTTCAAGAACGCGCGTCGCGCCGGCCACTTGGAACACGCAAGCACGGCGAGGATCGCAGCGCGCAACTCCCGAGTTGTGATGGGTGGCACCGTCATCGACTCGAATACGCTTCGAGTCATGCGTTGCACGGCGGCGTGGCGCGCGGCAACAGAGCGCGCTCCGAGCTGCGTGGCTGGCTCGAGATCGCCCCCTTCTTCGATTTCACCCAAGTTCGTTCGCGCCTGATTTTTGGAACCATTCGCGCATTCGAAGGGCTTGTTTTTTGATGGTCACGCGGCGCGCGCGAGACGGCATGGCCTTCGGCGTCGCGAGCGTCTTCACCTGCAAACAGCGGACTACGAATTTTCTTGTGGCAACGCGCGAGCACTCGCAAGAGCTCGTTGCCTCAGATCGTGAGTGCAACTTCTCATCTTGTGAGTCTCGAACGCTCGTGCTCTCGTCGCGAAACGCCTAGGGGGCGAACCAAAAACTTAGGGAGGATTGGGTGATGTCGAAGTCGAGTGTTCTAGGATCTGTGGCGTTCGTTCCGTTTTTGTTGGTGGGTTGTGGTTCCGATGGCTCGACTGATGGTCCGAGCGGCGGAAAGGGCGGAGCGAACACGGCAGGCGCAAACTCCGGCGGAACGAGCGGCGCGCACGCGGGCTCGGGCGGTTCGTCCGGCGCGGCCACGAGCACCGCGGGCGAAAACTCAGCCGCAGGCGAATCGATGGGCGGCATGGAAGACATGGCCGGCGCAGCAGGTGAAGCCGGAAGTTCGGGTGGTGCGAGCGCGGGCACCGGCGGCGCCTCGGGTGGACACGGCGGGACCAGCGGCAGCGCCGGTGTGAGCGGCACGGCCGGCTCGAGCGCGGGCCACGGCGGCACCGCAGGCAGCGGCGGAACTGGAGGAAGCAGCGGGAGCTCCGGCAATGGCGGCGCAACTGCAGGAGCTGGCGGGGGCACCGCGTGCACCAGCACTACGCAATGCGCGAGCACGCAAGTCTGCATCGCGAGCGTTTGCACGCCTTGCGACGCGGTCACGTATTCCTCGGGAAGCACCGTGTATTTCGTCGATCCCGCCAATGGTAATGATTCGAACGGCACGGGCAGCGCCAAGTCGGGAGGCCAAGCCGCGAACGCCTGCGCGTTCAAGACGATCACCCGCGCACTCCAGGTGATCGGCAGTCCGACTCAGGCGTCCGGCGTAATCGTCAAGCTGAAGGGCAACGCCGGTGCGGCAACGGGCGAGGCGTTCCCTATCTCGGTCCCGCAATACGTGGTGATTCAAGGCGCTACGGCGCCAGTGACCGTGACGCTCGCGGCGGCCAAGGGCGGTTTCGAGTTCGTCGGTACCGGGTCGACCTTGAAGGACTTGGTGCTGGAGGGCGGCGGTAATTCGGGTGTCGCGGTGCGTCTCGCGACGACTGATTTGAGCGCTACTTTGGATGGCGTCACGATTCAAAACACCGCTGCCACGGGCGTCGATATCTTGGCCGGCACGCTCAATCTCTTGGCGGGCACCACCGTGCAGCTGGCCGGCACGACGGCATCGCGCCAAGAAGGGATCACGGTCGAAGGCACCGGAAAGCTCGTGGCCAAGCTGACCACGGGTCGAGTCTCGGTGATCAAGAACACGGCCCAAGGTATCCATGTGCTCGAACGCGGCTCCGTGGATCTCGAAGGCGCCGTCACCAGCAACACATCAGCGACGCCCACGACCTTCGCCGGCACCATCGTGGTCAGCCAAAACAACGACGCGAACATCGAGCTCAATCAAACGGGCACGACACCGCGCCCGTTGAACACAATCAAAGGCGTGCTCGCCACGGGTAGCGTGAACTCGGATGGCTTGCTCATCCTCGCCGGCACCGTCGCCTCGGTTCGACGCTCGGTGTTCGTCGGCAACGGTCAAAACGGCATTCGTCTCTTGCACACGAACACCAGAGCCAACGGCGTGAATGACGTGTCCAACATCGACTTGGGCAAGACCAATGATCCGGGCTTGAACGTGCTGCAAGGCGCGAATGACCAACTCAACAACAAGGGTGCAGGGATCTGCATCGATATCGATCCGGCCCAAACGCAGGCCATCAACGCGCAGGGCAACCTGTTCGCGGTCGCTGATTGCAGCACCACGACCGCGACCCTGACCAAGAACATGACCGACTGCGCACCCGTCACCACCAAGCCCGACGATGTCGGTTGGGAATGGGTGACGAATCAGAACACGTCGAAGGTCACGGTGGACGCGGCAAAATGCAACTGAGCGCGTTCGCTCGCGCCTGAAGTGAGCGCACGAGCGCCGTCTTGATGCCGTGATGTGCATGATGATCCCGGCATCGAGCGACGGCGCTCGCGCCTGCACGCTCGCGAGGCAACTCCGCACTCACGAGCTCCGGTGGCTCGCGATCTCGAAGTAAGCTAGCTTCGAGGGAATGCTCGGAGGCGCGCATACGACCAACGTCGGCTCCGAAGCGGGTGGTTTTCGCATTCTGGGCAGCACGGATGGGAACCTACGCATCGCCGCGTGGGGTTATTGGCCCGCTGAGGTGGTGAGCGCTTTTGGTGCCAATGCGCCCGCAGCCGCGCAAGCGCTCGTTGCCGTTGGCATCTTCGTATTCGACTGCAAGGACCTGAAACCTCAGGGCGCAGAGGGGCAAGAAGCAATCCGCGTACTCTTTCGCCAACTCGCACGGTCCCCCTTCGCGAAGGGGATCATCGTCAGAGGGAACGCGATGACATGCATGCAATTGGCACGTCTGCTTCGTGAATGCTCCGCCGAAAAGCGGATCGAATTTGCCGACGCCGAGGCGTTTGGCAGCTGAGCGAACCGACAAAACGACCTGATTTTCCCGCTAATTCGAAGTTCGGAGGAGATCACGCATGGGATCAGCAGAAGAGGAAGTCACCCGAGTCATTCACAAGTTCTATGACGCGCTCGAAGATCTACTGAGAGCACGCGGCACTGCCGCCATGGACGAGATTTGGCACCACAGTGATTACGCGACGACCTCGCACCCATTTGGCAGTTGGGCGCGTGGCTGGACCGAAGTGAAAGTAAACTGGGAAGAAGGCGCGGCCGTCTTCGGCGTCTACAAGGGACATGAACACAGGAGCGATCGAATCGGCGGAATCAACGATCTCAAGGTCGTCGTGCTGGGCGACGCCGCATATGGCACGGGGATCTACCGCTCGAAGCTGTACATGTCCGACGGAGAGCTCAACCTGAACCTCAATTGCACGAACATCGTCCACCGCATCGACGGAGTTTGGAAGATCGTACATCACCACGCGGATCAAGCGCAGCTCGACTGGCAGGCGGCGATTGGACGCATGGTGGAGGCCGGGCATAGCTGAGGCCGTGCTGCGAGGGACGACGCGACGGGCCGCGTGCTAGCTTGCCGGCCCATGATTGGCCGTCGCTGCGCGTTCCTCCTCGTTTCACTCTCTGCTTTGCTGTCGGTCGCTTGCCACGGTCGCGGCGTGCCCGGTGCGGTCCAAAACTCAGGGAGCGTGAGCGCGAGCGTCGCCGGCAGCAACGACGCGAAAGCGGGCACCCCTGCCACGGAAGGGGCATGCGCACCCGGCGGCCTGCCGCTGCGGAAGGCGCTGGTGACGAACATCTATACCGCCGATCCGTCAGCCCACGTGTTCGGCGACACGCTGTACGTCTACCCGTCGCACGACTTGGAACAGAACCCTCCGCCCAACAACAACGGCGATCACTACGGCATGAAGGACTACCACGTGCTGTCCTTCGACCGCGGTGATTGTTCGAAGGTCGTCGACCGCGGTGAGGCGCTCAACGTCAAGGATGTCCCCTGGGCGACGAAGCAGATGTGGGCGCCGGACGCGGCGTTCAAGAACGGAATGTACTTTTTGTATTTCCCTGCGCGTGACCAAGCCGGGGTGTTCCGGATCGGCGTCGCCAAAAGTGCTTCGCCAGTCGGGCCGTTCCGGGCCGAGCCTCAGCCCATTTCGGGAAGCTATAGCATCGACCCAGCCGTCTTCGTCGACGACGACGGGCAAGCTTACATGTATTTTGGCGGGATCTGGGGCGGACAACTGCAAAACTTTCGGCAGGGTACGTTCGACGCACATGGCGTCTTACCGAGCGGCGACGAAAACGCGCTCGGGCCGCGATTTGCCAAGCTCTCCAGTGATATGTCGAGCTTCGAGGGTCCGGTCAGCGAGATCAGCATCGTGGACAGCGAGCAGAAGCCGCTCAAACAGGGGGACAACCAACGCCGCTTCTTCGAAGGCGTGTGGATGCACAGATACAACGGCGTCTACTACCTCTCGTACTCCACGGGCGACACCCACTTCTTGGTCTATGCCACCGCCAGCACCCCGCGCGGACCATTCACCTACCAAGGGCGCCTATTGTCGCCCGTGGCGGGTTGGACGACGCATCACTCGATCGTCCAATACAACGGTAAATGGTACCTCTTTTACCATGACGACTCGCTGTCTGGCGCCGACAACAAGCGTTCGGTGAAGGTGATGGAACTCACGCGTCGCGCCGACGGCAGCATCCCCATGATGAGCCCGTGAGCGGCAACGCCGCGTTCGCGCGAGTCGCGCCTCGAGTCTGCGTCGAGCTCCCGAGTTAGATCACTGTCATTCCGAATAGCTCGAATCGAGACTGATTCCCAATTTCGGACGCGAGGCGTTGGAATCGAGTTCGCGCTGAGCGACAGCACGCTTTCGGCGTCGAGCCGCCTGAATCCGAGGTGATGACGAGGGCTGCGCTGGTTCTCGCACATTCGATTCGCCGCGACCGCCGGCACGACTGCAACGCGTTCGAAGAGCGGCCGACCGCAAACGGACGTTCGCAGCGCGCGGAACCGCGAATTGTCCTGAAATACGCCCTTGCCAGCGCGCCACACATAGCGGTGCGAGCGAGTGTGCTGCGGTGTTCGTGCCTAGTGCGACTGATTGTTCGACGCTCGATCGGTCGGCATTTTCACGCGAGTAAACGCCGAGCCGCGTACATGGACTACTAATCACCCACGATAATGCGAGCGAAGGGACTTAAATGCACAGGCTCCCCGTCGTACGGAATGCTTGGGTGGCGTTTGCCGCCAGGGCAACTCGCCGCGTCCGACCCACGCCTAGTACCTGCTTCCTATGAACCGTCCCTTCGCCAAGCGCGAAACCCTCGTAGTCGCCAGCTTGCTCGCCTGTGTGAGCGCGCTCGGTTGCAGCAGCGACCCTTCGCCCACTGAACCCGGTGACGCCATCCAACTCGGCGCGATTCTGCCGTTTACCGGCAGAGAAGCTGCGCTGGGCAGGAACATCGAACAGGCGATGCTGCTCGCGATGGAAGACGTCAACGCCGTGGGCGGGATCGACGGCAAGCCGCTCGCGGTGGTCAGCCGCGACAGCAATTCCGGCTCGGAACGCGGCCTGAACGAGCTACTGAACCTGATCTACAACGACAAGGTTCAGTACCTCGTCGGTCCGGAAGAAACCGAGCTCGCCAACGCGATCGTTTCGGACGTGAAGAGCCTGAACATCACCAACATCTTGCCAGGCTACGCCGCACCCTCCGTGCAACGCGCGAGCGCGACTGGTGCTTGGTTTCGCTTGGCCCCCGGTGCGTTCGACATCGGTTGCGCGTTCGCGCGGCACGCGGAGGACGACGGCGTGGCGTCGGCAAACGCGCTGTCGATGACCGACGACTACAATGCCACGCTGTCAGCTGCGTTCAACCAGCAGTACTCGCAGAGCGGTCGCGCGTTGCCCTCGGTGACGGTGCAAGCCGGGCAATCATCGTACTCCGGCGCGATCAAGCGCGCGCTCGACTTCAAGCCCGAGCGCACGGTGTTGAACGCGAACCCGGCAACGGGCGCCGAAGTCGTCACCGAGTGGTCGGTCGGCGACCGCCGCGGAGCGTGGTACTTGAGCCCGCTCCTGCGCGCCGACGCGTTCCTGATCAACGTCCCATACGGCTCACTCGATGGTTTGCTCGGCATTTCGCCTTCCCTCAGTTTGACCAGTGAGTGCGATACCCTGAGCGGCTTCGATCACGGAACCATCACCTGCAAACGTACGAATGCGACGCGCTTCAGCTCGCACTTCGCCGAGCGCTGGAGCGGCACACAACCCTTTCCGGCTTCGAGGTTGTACTACGACGCGGTGGTGCTGCTCGCGATGGGCATGCGCTACGCGGTTGCGACCACTGGCAAGATACCGTCGGCGCCCGAGCTTCACCGCATCATTTTGCAGCTGAACGACGTGAGCAACAAACCAGCGCGCTGGTACGATCTGCAGAGCGCGTTCACGGCGCTCGAGCACGGCGAGAAGCTACGCTTCATCGGCACCGGCGCAGAATACAACTTCGATCGCTACGGCGCCGCGCAGCACGTCGTCTTCGACACCTGGACGGTGTCCGCTCAGTCGTTCATCGACACCGGCTCGTACTACGCAAGTTGTAACCCGCTGTAATTCAGCACTCGCCACTTTCAAAACAGCTCAATCAAGAGGGAATTAGGAGAAAAGATGAATCGTAGACTGCAGGCGCTTTCGTGTATCGTCGGGCTAGCACTCGGGGTTTCGGCTTGCAGCAGCGACGGCAACGCTGCAGCCACGAAAACCGTAAAGCGCACCACGGTCGCTGACAGTGAGTTCCAGCCGAGTGATCTAGAAAAGACCGTAGATGCGCTGGTCACCAAGATCAGCAATACGGCCGCTGTGGACCTGCAGGTTGGAGTCGTGCTCAAACAGCTCAACAACTACTATCTGCCGATTCAGACCGGCGCCAACCGCGCGATGAGCGAGTTGAACCTGGCCGGACAGGTGGTGGCACCTCAGTCGTCAGCTGGTGACGATGCCGTCGCCGAGCAGAACGACATCATGAACAACGAACTCGCGACGGGCTACACGGCCCTGGCCGTGGCGCCGTTCGAGGTCGGGAATCAGCCGCCCATCGACGCCGCCGCCGACACGAACGTGCCGGTCGTGACGATCGACAGCGATCTCGCGACCAGCAAGCGAGATCTCTACATCGGCACCATGAACTCCGAGGCGGGCAAGACCGCCGGCACGACGCTCACCTCCTTGATCACCGCGAACTCTGGGACGGTGATTCTGCTCGGTCACGACGACGCGGGTTGGCCGGATGGCTTCGACCGCACGAACGGCGCGAAGGACGTCTTGGAGTCCGCGGGCTTTACGGTGGTGGTCCGCCGCACCGATTGGTCGGAAACCGGTGAGGCAGCCGACATCGACTTCTTGAAGACCGCGATCACCGACGCGGATCCGCCAGTGGTCGGCATGATGGGTATGTTCTCGGATGCCTACCGCTGTGCCATGGCTGCCGAACAGGTCGGCAAGACCGGCGACGAGATCGCGATCGCGGCCTTCGACTTCGAGCCGAAGACGGTCGAGTACATGCGCACTGGGATGATCAAGGCGACCCACGCTCAACGCCAATACTACATGGGCTACATGACACCGTACGTGCTGTACGGCTTCAAAGCCCTCGGCAAAGAAGCCACCAAGTCAATTCTGGCTCCGCAGATGGTCGACAACTACCGCTTCAACACGGGCCTGGACGTGATTCCGGCCGAAAAGCTGGACGCCTACTATAGCTACCTCGACAAGCTCGGTGTCGGCAGCTCGCTGTGAGCTGAGACCTCTCCGCCCGGCGACGGAGCCCGTGTGACTGATTTGTCGACAATGATCGCGGACGGCCCAGGGGCTCCGGGCGTCCGCAGGTTCCTTCGATCCATGAGGTGGCGACGACCGCTAAAAACCGCGGCGTTCGTCCGTATACCCGTGTGTGCACGCGGTGAGTGAGCAGTGAAGCGCCTTTTATCGATCATCTCCGTTCTCCTCCTTTCGACGCTTTCTGGCGCCCTGCACGCGCAGGATGCCGAAGGTGAGACGTCGGAGGACGACCTCGACTTGGTCAAACTGCTCAACGTGCAGGTCTCGACTGCAACCAAGACCAACGAGAGCGTCGACGACGCGCCCGCCGTGATCACCGTGGTCACGCGCGAAGAAATTCATCGCTGGGGTTACCGAAACGTCGCCGAAGTCCTGAACCGCTGCGTCGGCTTCTACTCGGTCGACGACCACATCCAACCGAACGTCGCGGTGCGTGGCGTGACGGGCGGGCTCGCGGCCGAGAGCAGCGTGTTCAAGGTGATGATCGACGGTCGATCCGTGGCTTACCGCACGACTTCGGGCAACTGGCTCGGCGCCGAGCTGATCCCGATGGAGTCCATCCAACAAATCGAGATCATTCGCGGTCCGGCCTCCGCGCTCTACGGCGCTGACGCCTTCTTGGGCGTGGTCAACATCGTGACGCGTAGTCCCGAAGACGCGCGCCCCTTTCAAGGGCGTGTGTTCGCCGGAGCCAGCGGCAGCAACCCGAGCGGCCAATTCGACGTGGTGAGCAGCGGGCAGGCTGGCAAGTTCGACTTTTTGGTGGGAGCCGTGGGCGAATACGGCAGCCGCAGCGGGCTCAAGCTGCCCTCCGAGTCACCAGCGCCCGACCTCCCCGCGTACGTGAACGATCGGCGCACAGCCAACAACTTGGACCGCCGCTCGCTCGGGCTACAAGCGCGGATTGGCTATCGCGATCGCAACGTCGGCCACGTGATTGCCAGCGTGTATGCGTCCGGTTTCAGCCGCGGCGGTGACTTCGCACCTTGGGCGCAGCTCACGAATGGCACGGATGCTAGCGGCAACAAGTACGGTACGATCATTTCCGAGGGCCAGTTCCGAGCCAACGTCGACGGCTTGCTGCACCTGAACCGCAAACTCGACCTCTCGCTGCAAGCAACCTACTTCCAAGGTGGGGTTCTGCCGGCCGATCGCATCGAGGTCGGCAGCGCGCTCTACTACGCGAAGCGTGATCATCACTATTCCGGGATGGACTCCGTGCTCGAAGCGCGCTGGCTGCCCTCGTCGCGATTCAATCTGATCACCGGCATGGAGACCGTGTTCGATCACGAGGCGCTCCTCGCCGCGGATCGCGTCATTCGCGCGACTGACACCGAGATCCCCGGAGGCGAGGCGAACGATCGAATCGTCAACCTGACGAACGTGGGTATCTACGCAAGTTCGAACCTCACGGTCGTCGATCGCTACCTCAAGCTCACGGGCGGCATCCGCTACGACAATCACAGCACCTACGGCAGCCAAATCACGGGCCGCGCGGGCATCACTTCACGCATCACCAACGCGCTGGGCATGAAGCTGCTCTACGGCAGCGCCTTCAAAGCGCCGTCTCCCTACCTGCTGTATGCCACGCCCCTCGGTCCGGGCGACGTGATCGGCAACTCTGCGCTCAAGCCGCAGCGCATCCGCACGCTCGAATATCAAGTCTCGCTCAGGCCGAACCAGTTCTTCGGCTTCAGCTCGGGTGTCTCCGCGAATTGGTTGTACAACAAAGCCGAATTCAGTCCGGAAGGCATCAATCAAGCGGCGCGCAACACCGCCAGCCAAACCACTTTCACCTGGGAAACGCGCGCCGACGCGAAGCACTACGACGACTACGCGGCCTACGCCTCGTTCGAGCTCGTGCAATCGAAACGCGAACTCGGTGAGATCGGCTATGCCGCAGGGCTCGTCGGCACCGCCAACGTCGTCTACCCGCCGTACATCGCGCGGCTCGGGTTGTCTGCGGCGGTGCCCAGCGTGCCGAGCGTGCCGCTCACCGCTGGGCTCGAGGAAATGGTGGTCGGGCCGCGCCACGCCGCGGACGCCAGTGTGCTCGCCAACGGCGCGCAATTCGACCTCAAGGCGTACGCCACGACCAACGTCTTTCTCACCACGCGCGACCTGTATCTAGTCCCCGGGCATGAATCCGTGATCGCTCTCCGCGTGTACAACCTATTCGCCGCGGGCGGCCCCGACCCAGGCTTCTCGGCCTTCGAATACCCGCTTCCGCCGCGGGAAATCATGCTGGAACTGCGGCACACGTACTAAGCCGGGCGTGCCGCAGAGCCTTGTCAAGAGTCTTTCCTGAGTCCCGCAGAGCGCCGAGTCGACGTGAAAGTACGTCGCCGCGCGATTGTTCTACCGTTTCGGACGCGCATTAATCGTTCGTCCCTGACGACGGAGCTTGGTTTTTGCCGGCGTTCTGCATAAGCAGACGGGCATGACCGAGAATGTTCAGCGGGTCAAAAGCCCGATCTCCTGGGTGCCGAGCCTATACGTGGCGATGGGCATCCCCTTTTCGCTGGTGATCTGGGTTGCCGGCACGATGTTCAAGGACTTGGGACACACCGATACGGAGATCGCGCTCGCCACCGGCAGCGTGGGCATCGCCTGGTCGTTGAAACCGTTCTGGGCCTCTTTTCTCGACATGTATCGCACCAAGAAGTTCTGGGTGCTGAGCATGGAGTTCCTGATCGCGATCTTGCTCGGCTTGATTGCAGTCGCCTTGCCGCTGCCGCAGTACTTCAGGATCATCATCGCGATCCTGTGGGTGTTGGCATTCTCGTCTTCCACGCAAGATATTTGCGCCGATGGCGTGTACATCACCACGCTCGACAAGCCCGAACAGGCCAGGTGGATCGGCTGGCAGGGTGCGGCCTGGAACACGGGGCGCATCTTCGCGACGGCGCTGGTCGTCTTCGTCGCCGGCAAGTTGCAGGAGTCCGGACAATCGCCGAAGACGGCGTGGGCCATCGCGATCTGCTTCGCGGCGGCGGTGATGGCCGGCTTCGGCGCGTACCACAGCTTTTCACTGCCTACCGGCACGATCGTGCGCCGCCCGGAAAACACGGCTGAAATCGTGTCGACCTTCGTCGAAACGCTGACCGACTTCCTGAAAAAGCCGAAGCTCATCGGCATGCTGATCTTCGTGTTCTTGTATCGCAGCGGTGAAGGCTTCCTCCTGGTGGAAGCGCCACTGTTCATGCAAGCGCCGCTCGCCAAGGGCGGCCTCGGCCTCTCGCTCGCCGACAAGGCATTCTTGGACGGCGCGATCAGCACCGGCGTCAGTTTGGCGGCAGGCGTGCTGGGCGGCATGTTCATCTCGAAACGCGGCCTGAAGAAGTCGCTGATGGTCATGGCGCTGTGCATGAACATCCCGCATTTGTGCTTCGTGTACCTGAGCCACGCCGTCGCTCCCACCGCGCCCCTCAGCCTCACCACCATCGGTATCTTGGTGACGATCGAAAAGTTCGGCTACAGCTTCGGCTTCGTCGCCAACATGCTGTACATGATGCAGCAGATCTCGCCCGGCAAATACCATATGACGCACTACGCGTTCTGCACCGCGTTGATGAACCTCGTGCTCATCCCCACGCAGTCCGCGAGCGGCTACATCGCCGATTCCCTCGGCTACAAGCACTACTTCTTATTCGTCGCCATCGCGAGCATCCCCTCCGTGTTCGCCGCCTGGTTCGCCCCCTTCCCACGTGAAGAGCCAGCGCCCGGCGGAGAAGCATTGAGAGCGCACTAGTGAGTTGCCCCCTCGCGGCGCGACACGGAGCGGCGCTGGCACCCGTCGGTGCTCGCCCGCTCCGCGGGCTCCGCGCCGCCGACCTCCCCCAAAGCCGTACTCGCGGCTACGCCGCTCCGTTCGGCTGGGGGAGGTAGCCGCCTCGCGGCGTGAGACGGTTTCAAAGCGCCGAGCGTACTTTGTGCACGAAGTACCGATTGGCGCGAACGAGGCGACCTTTTCCACTCAAGCTAGCCATAGACTGAAGAACCACGTGTTCCCCGGTTTGCTCCCTTGTTCGTGATCCTTTTGGCCGCCGCAGGGGCAGCTGCTTGGTTGCGCGGTCGCTACTCCAAGACCGCTGTCGTCAAAAAGTACCGGGCCGTCGTCGCGCACACGCTCGAGACCAGCTGTGGCCCACGCGACTCGTACTCAGCAGCCGATGTCACTCGAGCACTGGGCGAATCGCGCGTCTCCACGCAGTTCGCGCACTGTGCGTACGCGATGTTCTGTGATGCCGAAGAGTTCGCAAAAGCGCCCGGCTGCGCCGAAGTCGACTATCTCAAGCTTCGACGAGAACTCGAGTTGCCGTAGCTAAGTTCCTCGGCGCAAACTCGTCCGACGAACGATTTCCCGGCACCAGCTTGTCCAAATAAGATCCAGACGTGCACGATCGTCATCTACCAGGATGAACGCCCGCACCCTCGTATTGACGGTTCGAAGCCACGATCGACGCTGATGACGGCTCCGCTGCTCGCTCCGGAGCGCGATGTAGGCAAGACGCCGCAAACCTTGATGGCTGCACGGCAGCCGAAAAAATCCACTCCCAGGCATGAAAATGTCGTCAGTGCGAACATAGGAGACCCTTACGGAGCCCTCAAAGACTCAGCTGCCCCAGAGTCAGAGAAGTGAAGCGGTTTCGGCAGATCAACACCGGTGAGGTGAGGGCGATGTTCCATTGGCGCAGCGGGATTCTATTGGCAGCGGCTCTAGCCGCTGGTTGCACAACGGGCGCGACCGATGAACCACCGGGGGGCCAAGCAGGCCCCGGCTCGAACAATCCGGGAGGAGTCTCTGGAGCAACCGCCGGCACGGGCAATAATCCCGGAGATCCAAACAATCCGGCGGCGCCTGTCGACACGAACCCGAATTGCACGCAGGGGGTCGTTGCAACCTCGCAGATCCCGCGCCTGACCAACGCCCAATACGATCGCACCGTTCGCGATTTGTTGGGCATTAGTGGCCTATCGGCGTCGAGCAATGCGCCGCCATCGAGCATTCTTGCAACGGATCAAGCGGGCAGCCTGACGAGCTTGGGTTGGAGTTCGTACCAGTCCGTCGCCGAGATGATCGCAGCGCAGGTCATGGCCGATCCAACGCTCAAGGCGAACTTCTTGAAGTGCACGCCGAGCGGCGACGGCAAGGCCTGTCTCCACGATACGATCGTCCAATTCGGACGGCGCGCGTTCCGCCGACCGCTGACAGACACTGAGGTCGCGGGCTTCGATGCGATCGTGGCCAAGGGCGCACAAATCACGCCTACGGGCGCTCCGCTCGAAGTGGCCGAAGCGCTGCTGTACATGTTCCTCGTCTCGCCCTCGTTCCTACAACGCCCAGAGATCACCGAGACGGCCGATAACGCAGGGCATTTCACGCTTTCGAGCCATGAAGTGGCCTCGCGGCTCTCGTACTTGCTGTGGGGTTCGACGCCGGATGACGCGCTGAATCAAGCAGCGGACGCGAACCAGCTCGGCACGCCGGACCAGATCATGACGCAGGCGCAACGCATGCTGAAGATGCCGCAAGCGCACGATATGGTCAGTGATTTTCATCGCACGTACCTGCTGATGGGAACCAACACGCGCTGGGACAACACGAACCACGACACGTCGCTGTTCCCCGCCTTCAAGAAGGAGCTCGTGCCGGTCATCCAACAGGAGACCGAAAAGTTCTTCGACTACATCACGTTCACGAAGAACGGTTCGTTCACGGACTTCTTGCTCAGCCCAATCGCGTTCGTCAACGCGGCTACCGCGCCGCTCTACGGGCTCGATCCCAGCAAATTCGGCGCTGATTTGACGCAAACCGAACTCGACCCGGCGCAGCGCCCGGGCTTCCTCACGCGCGCCGGCTTCTTGAACGCTTTCTCGGCATACAATCGCACCTCACCGATCTTGCGCGGTGCGTTCATCGCCAAGCAAGTGATGGCAGTGCCGATTGGTTCACCACCACCCGGTGCTGAAGCCACGCCGCTACCTGCAACTGCGGACTTGGACACGAACCGCAAGCAAGTCGACCAGCAAACGTCTGGAGCAGCCTGTTCGACGTGCCATCACAACTTCATCAATCCCCCCGGCTTCGCGATGGAAGCGTTCGATGCCGCGGGCGCCTGGCAAACCAAAGAGAAAGCCACGGGCGTCGCCATCGACACTTCAGTCGACGCGATGATCGACGCCAAGACCGTGCACCTCAACGGTCCAGCCGAGCTGATGGCCAAGATCGCTGCCTCACCGGGCGCACAACGCTCCTATGCAGAAAAATGGGTGGCGTACGCCTATGAGCGCGCGAGCAACCCGACTGATGCCTGCACCGTCAATCAGCTCGCTGCCAAACTCACGACGAGCGGATACACCGTGCTCAACCTGATCGCCGACCTGACACAGACCCAATCGTTCCGACTCCGAGCCGTCGAGGGTGCCCAATGAAGCGCAGAGTTTTTCTCAAAGGTGTTGGCGGCGCAGCGCTGGCCGTGCCGTTCCTGAGTTCCCTCGCCGAGCAGGAATCCAAAGCACAATCGGCCGGAGCGCCGCCGAAGCGCTTGGTCATCTTCTTCACCCACAACGGTTGCCTCACGGACCGCTGGTTCCCCACGGTCGAAGACGGCGCGCTGCCCGCCTCGGCGCTCAGCTCCACGCTTCAACCGCTCGCGCCGTACGCTTCGAAGTTGCTGCTGCCGCGCGGCTTCCGTTCGATGAACGGCTACGCCGTCGGGCAAACCATCGATCCGCACGATCAAGCGATGGGCTCGAAGCTCACTTGCGCCAAGATCACCGAAGACAGCAACCGCTACGCGACGGCCGCTTCGCTCGACCACGTGATCGCGAAGCAGATCAACCCCGGTGGCACCACGCCGCTGGTGTTGTCGGTGGGCGCGGCCAGCACCAAGATCAAAGAGATCCTGTCGTTCTCGGGACCGAACACCGCGTTCCCCGCCAACGTCAATCCGCAAACGGTCTACAACCAGCTCACCGGGCTCTTCAAAGCGAGCGGCTCGACGCCCGGAACTGCCCCGGTGACGACGGCGGGTGATTACAAGGTGGCCCGCGGTGCGAGCGCGATCGACTTGGTGAAAGCCGATCTGACGCGCTTCCAAGCGCTCAAGATGAGCCAAGCCGACAAGACTCGCGTGCAAGACTGGTTGGATCTCCTGCGCACCACGGAGACCGGCATCATGAACACGCCCTCTTCGTGTAGCGCGGACGCCGCGAAAGCCATCGGCGCGACTGACGACGCCGTGAAGGCCGCCAGCCCCGCCGGAGCGATCAGCGGCGGAGCCTTCGCGGGCGGCAACAGCGCGGCCGGGAACACCAATTTGGCGACGTCCTTCACGCTGGGCGGCGACATGATGATGAACCTGATGGCGCTGAGCATGATCTGCGACACGAACCGCATGCTCATGCTGCTCTATCCCGGTTACGTGACCTTCAATTGGGATGGCATCATGCACACGCACGATCACCACGGCCTGTCTCACCGCACGGGTGACTTCAGTGTCGGTGGTTCGTGTAAGGTCGCCGGCGTGCTGGACATGATCCAAGACATCGACACCTGGTACGCGAAGAAGTACGCCAAGCTGGTCGGTCTGCTCGACAGCATCAGTGAAGGTAGCGGCAAGCTGCTCGACAGCACCGCCACGATGTGGCTCCCGGAGTTGTCCGACGGCGCCGCACACAACTTGAACAACTTGCCGATCGTGATCGCCGGCAGCGCGGGCGGCTACCTGAAGCAAGGCGTCGCCGTAAACGTGGAAGGCAAGAGCATCGGCCTCGGCAACAGCACCAAGACCTGTGTCGACGGCGGCGATATCGGCAACACCGGTTCCTTCGGTGGCAACCTGCCGATCAACAAGCTGTACGTCACGCTGATGAACGCGGTCGGTTGCAAAGGAGCAGACGGCGGCAAAGTGACGACCTTCGGCGACTTCGACGGCACCGGCACCACCGGTGGCATCACCAACCCCGGTGAAGTCACGAAGCTCCTGGCAGCGGGCTGACCGACGCGCGCCGCTCGCAGGCAGGCTTGTTTTTTTGATGGTCACGAGGCTCGGCCGATTGCGGCCGAGCCTTCGGCGTCGCGGTTCGACTACCGAGAGAGCGGGAAGTAGCCGGGCTGCGGGCTACTTCAGCGTGCGTGCCGAATCGAGCACGCCACCGAGTTCCGGCAGTGCGTTGTTTCCACCGAGCGCCGCTTCGAACGGGCGCAAGCCATTCAACCACTCCCCTGGGCTCGACTCCGGTCCGTTCAACAACGAGTCGAGCGCGAGCGACAACTCGAGCGGCCGCATATCGAGGCCGTACAGCTCCGAAAGGCTAAGCTGCAGCCCCGCGCTGATCGCGTGAAACGCACGAATCGGCTCCATGAAAGAGCGGCCGCCCGAACCACGCTCCAAGAATGCGGCTCGCGCCGCGGGATCGCGCAGGCGACTCTTGCACTCCTCGGCATCGAGCGAATTCATGCCGCGACATGCCAGCGGGCGAACCTCGTAAATCGAGCATTGGCCTCGTGCCAAGAATGGGCACGGATGGTCGGGCGAAAAGCGCTCGGCCGAGCTGAGCCCGCGCGTTTCGCGCACGCGTTCGGCGAGACGCGCGGCCAACACCAAAAGCGCTTCGGGCGTGAGCGTTTGGCGTAAATGAGCAGCAATGGCGAGCGCCTCGGGCGGTGTGAGACCCACCGGCTGATAGCAACAATGGTCGCACCCCGCCTGGCAAGCAACGGCGCCCGCGGGCGCGCGAGACAGCAGCGCTTCTCCCAACCGTGACGTGGCTGCCATCGCCGTCCGAGCCAGCTCGACCGCGCGTTCTACGTTTGGTGTCTCGCCCAGCAGGGCGCGCGCGGTGTTCGCCGTTCCGACGCTGAGCTCGTCTTGCCACGGTTCTCGAAAGAGCGGCCCGTCGAGAGCAATCGACTCGTGCCCAGTGCGCGGATCGCGTTGAAGCGTCAGGTGGACGCGCCCCTTCGAGTCCCGTTGTGTGGGCGCCGGCCGCGGCGAAGCTGCACCCGCAGCGCGCGCTCGGTTCTGTTGGCGTTTGCGGCGGCTCATGGCGCCGGGTGTCCGCTCATCAGGTAGAGCGGCAAGTGCTGACCGGGCTCGACCAAGCGCGCACGAGTTTCGCGCTCTGCAACGGCGATCAGACGCGCGCGATCACAGAGGCTCGGCTCGGACACACACGCTTGAAAGAACACAGCCGCTTGGCCGTCAGGATTGCTATCGATGATGCCAAAGCGAACGAATGCTCGCGCCCGAGCTTTGGCGTCCGCCGCCGGCACGCGATCGAGCTCCGCTCGCAACATCTTTCTGACCGCTTCCTCGCTGCCCAAGGCCCAAATCGCGTTGGCGACGGTTTGCCCAGGCGCAGAAGAGAGTGCGCTTCTTTCGGCATCATTCAAGGAAGCGATCGCTTGCGCGAAGCGCGCCCGCGGTTCGTTGGCGCGCGCGTAGCCGAGCAACAGAGCCACGGCAAACAGAGCCGCGATTCCGAGCGCGCGCTTGTCCAGCATGCGCCTCATGGCACGCAGCGCTCCTTGAGTTGCGTCAACGCTTCCCGATCGCAGCGAGGCCAGGTGAGCGCCTGACAGATTTGCTCCGCGCGCTTCCAGTCACTCGTGCCACCGTTGTCGAGGCCGCGCACTGCGACCACGAGATCGAACACCTCGCGCTCCGGCAAAGCCAACGACGAACGCACAGCCTGCACGTCACCGTCGATGATCCCTGCCGCAGGCAATGGCGCTTCTGGACTTTCGCGCAGCGCGAAGCCCACGCGCGCGAGCGGCGTGTTCGAGCTACTTCCCCCTAGCGCCGCCGACGCGAGCACTGCGATCGAGCCGAGCAGGTAGCCAACCACTGCTGCCAACAAATACGGCCAAACCAGCCCCAAAGAGCGCGCCCGAGTCATCGGATATCAGCCATCATCAGCAATCGAAATAGACTCTAGATCAGCGACCTTTGACGCGAAAGCAGAGAGGCGCGAAATGGGCGCGCAAGTGCACTTCAAATATCCGTGAAGGGTGCTCGGCTGTCACTCACACGTTGGATTGATGCCACACCCCAAGTACTGAGCAGACAGAAAATAGCGACACTGCCAAAAACCTAGGCGCTAGGCGTTCGAAGCGTCGAAGAACGCGCGAGCACTCACAGGATGTCAGTGCGCGCTCTGCCATTCCTCAGCTAATATTCACCACGTCCGAGACGACCCGAGAAGTCGATCTCAGTAGCTTGGTCTGAGCAGCAGGAGCTCGAGATGAACGCAGCCAATCGCCGAAGCACGAGTGTCTCCATCAGCGGGAGCGCAGCGCGCCGTCGCCCAATCACCCTTGCGGGTTCACTTTTACTGTTGTCGGCGTGCATCGGAGTCGTTTCTGCGTGCTCGTCTGATAACGTGACCAGCGGTGATTCCGGAAGCGGCGGGCATCCCTCCGGAGCCGCGGGTGCACGCGCCGTCACGGCGGGCGCTGCGCCAAGCGGAACCGCGGGCGCCGCAGCCGCCGCAGCCGGCGCGGCGGGCGCCCACAACCCCGCGGGCGGTTCCTCCAGCGCGGGCGCGCCTGCCAGCGCTGGTTCGCCCGGAACGGGCGGCGTCGGACCTAGTCCCAGTGGCGGGTCCGGCGGTTCTATCGCCACCGGTGGCGCCAGCACGGGCAGCGCTGGCACGAGCTCACAATCAGTCGAAAATCAAAGCGCGGATTGTACCGTTGGTACGCTGCCGGAGCCGAGCGCGCTGACCTCGATCCCGAAGTTGCCCGATCCTTTCATGAAGCTCGATGGCAAGCGCGTAGCCACGAAGGCTGAGTGGCGCTGCCGCCGGCAAGAGATCAGAAAACAAGCCGAGAAGTACATCCTCGGCAGGAAGCCGACGACGCCGGACATCGTGACGACCGGTACGGTCAGCAAGACGCTCATCGCCGTGCACGTGGAGGCTCAAGGCAAATCCATCGACTTCACGGCAAAGGTCGTCTTGCCCTCCAAGGGCGAAGCGCCATTCCCGGCGATGATCAGCGTCGGCAACAGCTTGAACCTGGGCGAGAGCCGTATGCTCGAGCAAGGGGTCGCCGTCATCTATTACGACAACTACCAGCTAGGGAAAGAAGGCCAAGCCGAGGCGTCGCGCGGAAAGCCCAACCCCGGAAAGTTCTACGACATCTACGGCGGGAACGATGAGGCGGGGTTGCTCATGGCTTGGGCTTGGGGCGCCAGCCGTATGCTCGATGTGATCCAGAAATCGGGTAGCGATATCATCGATATCACAGGCCTGGGCGTGAGCGGTTGCTCGCGCTTGGGCAAGGCCGCTTTTACGATCGGTGTCTTCGACGATCGCATTGCGCTCACCATTCCCCAAGAGCCGAGCACTGGCGGCGATCCGGCCTTGCGCATCATGGACAAGATATCGGGCGCCGAACGCACGGACTACAACTACAACGGGCTCAATTGGCTGAGTAACAACTTCGCGCCGTTCGTCTTCGCCAACAACACCTCGAACGCCGTCAAGCTCCCGATCGACACCCACGCGCTGGTCGGCATGATCGCGCCGCGCGGCATCCTGATCTTGGAGAACCCGCATCAAACCCAGATGGGCGCTCCTGCGGGGCACACTGCCGCAATCGCAGGCTTGGAAGTATTCAAGGCACTCGGTGTCGAGAAGAACATCAGCTATCACTCGAACGTCAAGGACACCGCCCATTGCTCGTACAAGACCGAGTACACGGATCTCATCAACAAGAACATCGCTGCCTTCTTGAAGCACACCGGTGAAGCCCCGGGACAGTTCTTGGTCGGCTCCGGTGGTTCGCTGACTCGTGCTGATTGGATCGACTGGACGGCACCGGCGCTGCAGTAGTCGTCAGGTTTGACGAGCTACGCAAGGGCTGCGCACACTTGGTCATCGCGGGCGAAACCATGGAGCCTCGACAGATCTCGGCCGCACTGCCTAGCCTCGGCCTGGCCGCGAGCCAGACCGAGAATGCGCGGGGACAGCCGAAAAATACGCTCTCTCTGGCGCGCCAGGCGGCCGAATCTGCCCGCCAATTCAGGAACAGAAGACGGAGTCAGGCGCGCACCGCTAATCTGTGACGGATCCTGGCACTCCGGGGCACTGCCAGCCCGTCACCCGGAGTTCGACCTTCCGTGCTGGCCCTGACGACAATCGACAGCGCAGAGGAACGAATGAACCCCGGAAGGCTTCTGCCCCTTGCTTTTGCCATAACAATTGGCTTCGGCTGTTCTTCACAGCAGTCCGCGAGCTCCGGAGGCGGAGCGGGTGGCACTGCTAACGTGAACAGTTCCGCTGGGTCCAGCGGTACACCGCTTGCCGCGGCAGGATCCCTGCCGACGGGAACCTCGGGCATCGGCGGCGCGGTCGGGACCAGCGGTGCAGCCGGGGTCAGCGGTGCCTCAGTTGGCGCGGGTGGGAACGGCGCATCAGGCAGCAGCAGCGGCGGCGCCTCTGGTGGAGTGGCTGGGATAATGGCGGGCAGCGCTGGCAGCGGTGGTGCGCCAGTCTGTACTGGCGCGAATTGCCCCGCGGTCACCTGCACGAACTACCCGACGTTGCCTGGCGCAAGCGCGAGTCCCGTCTACACTCTGAGCGCGAACGGCACCCCGCTGTTCGTCGAGAAGTTGAGCAAGTTCTCGCCCGAGATGCAGGTGCACTATGCACACTGCTCACTGTCTGCACCGGGCGTCGCCACGTTTTCCGTCACTCTCGACTCGAGCTTCAGTTCATACACGCTGAGCCCCAAGAGCAGAAAAATTGCCGTGACCAAGAACGGCAACACGCTCAATTTCAGCAGTGGACCGAACTACCTGATCTTGCAGGTGGACACGAAGGAGCTGTTGTTCATCTTGATCGACGCACCGGAATCGAATCCGCCACAGCTGACGGATGCGAACGTCAAGAATATCGCCGACTACGGCGTGGACAGTACGGGTGCGACGCTCGTCACGTCGAAAGTGCAGGCGGCAATCGACGCCGCATCCGGCGGTGCACAAAATATTTTGTATTTCCCCCCGGGGAAATACAAAGTCGGCGAGCTCTGGCTCAAGAGCAACATGACGCTCTATCTCGCTGGCGGCGCCGTTCTTTACGGCTCGGACGCCGCGGCTGATTTCAACACCGGGAGCGGCGGCGTCAACATCGAGGATTGCTCTCACGGCATGATCCGCATGTTCAAGATCGACAACACCAAGATCTTGGGCCGCGGAGTCATCGACGCCAATGGCAAGCTGATCCGCAGCCAGAACGACACGAAGGTGAATCTGCTAAAAATCGAGCAAAGCTCCAACATTGTGATCGACGGCATCACCGTCAGAGATCCCAGCTTTTGGAACACGCTGATTTACGCAGTGATCTGGTGACGATTCAGAACTACAAAATGATCAACTGTCGTCCGACGACGACGACGTACAACAACACCGACGGCGTCGACTTCGATGAATCGACCAACGGCAAGCTGAGCAACGCTTTCCTCTACACGGGCGATGACAGCATGGCCACGAAGAACGAGGAAGCCGCTGGCACCATCGACACCAAGAACATCCTGCATGAAAAGGTGGTGTGTTACAGCAATTCCGTCGGTTGTAAGATTGGCACCAAGACCATGGGCAAAACCATGGACGGCGTGACATTCCGAGATATCGACGTAGTCAAGGCGGGTCGCGCGCTGAATATCGACGCTTATGATACGGCAGTGGTTCAGAACACCAAGTTCGAGGACATTCGCATCGAAGCGGCGGACTCGAGCATGATCGCCCTCAGTGAAGACGAGCCTCCGACTTGGCGCACCGCCGCCAACACCTCCATCATCAAAGATACTTATTTCACGAACGTGAGTTCGGACGTCAAAAAGCCGATCAATCTGCACGGCAAATCCTCGACCGCAAACATCACGGGGGTGCACTTCAGCAACCTCTCCGTTCAAGGCAAAGCCGTCACGAGCCAAACCGATTCGGACGCCAGTTGGAGCATCAACTCTTTCGTCTCCAACATCGTTTTCGACCCCTGAAAGCCGCTTCTCAATTTTTGGAGCTTCACGAACATGAAGATGCAACATCGATATCGAACTCACCTCGTCAGCGCCGCGTTCCTTGGCTTGTTCGTGGCTGCCCCCGCGCACGCGGCCTCGCTGACGCAAGTCAACGACTGGGGAGCGAGCGGCGTCCCGAGCTATCTGAAGATGTACATCTACGTCCCGGACAAGCTGGCGACCAAGCCGCCGATCTTGGTGTCCGGCCACTCCTGTGGCTCGACGGCTACCGGACAGATGGGCAACATCCCGAAGATCAAGGCGGCGGCCGATGCCAACGGCTTCATCCTGATTCTGCCGGACAACCCGGGACAGAACTGTTGGGACGTCGGCGCGAAAGACACCTCGCTCAAGCACGACGGTGGCGGCGACACCAAGGGCATCGTCCAAATGGTGAAATACGCGCTCACCAAATACAACGGTGACGCGAGCCGCGTGTACGCCATGGGCGGATCGTCGGGCGCCATGCTGACGCAAGCGTTGATGGCCGTGTATCCGGACGTGTTCCGCGCCGGCTCTGCGCGCGCAGGCGTTCCTGCGGGATGTTGGGCGGAGGGCTACGCGACGAGCAATCAATGGAGCGACTCGTGCGCGGGTGGCAACGTCTCCAAGACTGCCCAGCAGTGGGGCGATCTCGTGCGCGCCATGTATCCGACATATACGGGCCATCGCCCGCGCCTTCAGGTCATCCAAGGCGACGCCGATCAGACCATCAGCTTCAAGAATTCAGCTGAGTCGATCAAAGAGTGGACGAACGTGCTCAACTTGGCGACCGCTCCAACCTCGACCGACATGACCACGACGTCGATCGCCACCTACAGCCGCCAATTCTGGAAGAATGCCTGCGGCTACGGCGTCTTCGAGGCCTGGGCCGGCAAAGGCGGCAGCCACTCGATGGGCTATGAGGAAGACGCCATCCTGAAGTTCCTTGGTCTCGATAGCGCAACGACCACTGCCGATCCGGAGCCGGAGTGCAGCGGGGCCGGAGGTAGTGGTGCAGGCGGCGCGAGCGGCGTTGGAGGTGGCAGCGCGACTGCCGGTACCGGCGGCACGACGAGCAGTGGCACGGCTGGCGCGAGCACCGTCGGCACCGCAGGTACCCCGGCAACGGGTACTGGCGGTAGCGCGGGACCAGGGACCGGTGCAGGTGGCAGCGGCGGCAGCGGCGTGGTGGTCGGCACGGGCGGCGCGCCGTCCTCAGGCGTCGCCGGCAGCATTGCTAGCGGTGGCTCGCCCGTCGTGACTGGCAGCGCCGGAGCCCCCACCAAACCCGGAACGGCGGGTGGCGGCGGGTCCAATCAAGACGACGGCGGTTGTACGTTTGCCGCTGAAGGCTCGAAGTCGAAGCTCGGCTTCAGCGCAATCGCGCTGGGTCTCACGCTCGTCGCTTTTGGCCGCCGTCGGCGCGGCGCGCGACGCTGAGATCAACTGAAAGATTGCGGCCCACTAGCTCCTGCGGGCCGCAATCTTTCTTAACTATTCGTCGCTGCGCGGCCCGCCCAACGAGAGCGGGCCGCGATTGCACAGCGACTCTTCTTACTTCTTCGCCACGGGGGCGGGGGTATCGCAAACCAGGGCGGTGAGATCGGTCTTGCGACGACCGAGATCGTTGATGTTGCGCGTCTGCCCGCTGAAAGGATCGCGCGCCGTGGTGCCGGTGATGAACGGGGACAACTGTGCTTCAGAGCCGGGGAAACGTGGCGACACCATTAGGAACCCGGTGTTGGTTTCCGGGCCGTGGCAACCGTTGCAGGTGTTGAGTGATGCGTGGAAGCGCGCATCCGAATTTTCGATCCCCGGTCCGTTCCACACCGTCAAGTCATTGAATACCGAGCCACCCATGAACGGCGCGCCGTTGAAAACGAGCGGAACGGTGTGCGAATCCCCACCGGGAACCTCACCGATGATCGCGTTGGCATTCTGATTCACGAAGCTGGCGAACGTCGACGTGTTGTTGAAGCTCAGGTCAGGCGTCTCTTTCACCGTGGTCTCGGCCAAGAAGCCCGTGGTCGACGAGAGCGAGAACGCACGGAATTCCCACCTGAAGGAGAGCGCAATCTCGTTGGTGCGAAGTTCGACCAACGCGCTGTCGTTGACGCTCCCGGGTGATGATCCGCGATCGGTGAAGCGACGCGTGATTGCCTCGAGCGCCGCGTTGTACTGCTCCGACGGGAATGGGAGCGCTCCCAAAGCGTGCCAGCGATTGGCCCAGTCATCCACATCCGCTTCGGTGTGGGCGACCAGGTTGTATTCGACGATGACCGTGAAGTTCTGGAAATTGGCTCCGCCGTTGACACCGAACACGAAGCGACCTTCACCCGCTGAACCCTCGGCGAGATTGCGGATGTCGATGCGATTGACGATCGCTTGCAACGTGAGCGGAGACTGATCCAGATCCAATTCGCCAGTCGCGGTCTTGGGCCACATGTCGATGACCTGCTGCTGCATCGCCGGCCGCGCTTGAACGGTGAAGCCGTTGACGGTCTGATTGGTCAGCCAATTTTGCAAAAGCTTCAGCACCATGGCTGGTGCCTGCTCCGGAGATGGAGCCATTTCGCGCATCAGGTGACCGAAAGACCACACACCCGCGGTTTGCGGGATCACCGGGCCACCACCGCCCACCCCAGAACCGCCGGTGCCGCCCTTGCTGGGTGCACCAGCAATGCCAACGACGCCGCCAGAGCCAGTACTGAAGCCACCGCCCTTGCTTGGGGGCACGGGAACGCTCGAGGTGCCGCCGCTCCCAGTATCGAAGTCCGATTCTCCGGCTGTACCTTCGAAGGCACCAGCCGTGCCGCCAGCGCCTGGCCCCTTGGGGCCACCACCGAACAACGGATCGAACGTGCCAGCGGCGCGTACCGGGTCATCGACCACGCTGAGATCGGTGATCAAGAGCTCACGACGTGAACGCACGAAGCACCCCGTCGGTGTCGTGAGTTCGTATTGAACTTGCCCGTTCAGCAGCTCGAAGTTGAAGTTCGGCGGGCCGCCGAACGATTCCACTTGGAAGGGGATGTTGTGCACGCCGGGATCGGCGTCCTCGGAACCGGTTACCGAGAGCCCAAAGCTTCCGATCTTTCCGGGGGCGATTAACTGGAAGCTATTGTCGACGGATGCCGTGATGCCAGGCTCGAAACCGTTGGCGAACACGTCGTATTGTTTGGGCTGGCACGCCCCGATGTCGTTGTTCGCTACGGCAACGGTGTAGTTGACCGTCGTGTCCGGCGCGACCGGCCCACTCGTCGTGGGATTGGTGGTCAGGGTCGAGGGTTTGCTGATGCAGGACAGTGCGGTCAACGTGTCCGAGGTGATCGGCTGCGTGGTCAGGAACACCTCATCGATCGTGCCGTTGAAGAATTGGTTTTGGGTCGTGGCTCCGATGCGAATCGGCGCAAACACGTTGCGGATGCTACCCGCGCCGAACACCTGCCCGAACTGCTGCCCGTTGATGAACAAGAATACGAACGTGCCGTCGAACATACCGGCTACGTGCGTCCATTTGTTGGCCGCGATCGGCGCGCGAGAAATCACCGTCGTGCCCGTGGATAGCACCACGGACATTTCGATGTTCCCGTTGTGAATCCCGAGTGAGAACGCGGTCTTGTTGTTCAGGCGTTTGATCACGATCGGTTGGTCGCCGGTGACCGTCTTGGGGTTCACCCAGGCAGCCACGCCGACCCGCTGATCGAGCGTGAATTGCGGCTGGTCAGCGACCTGCACGATGTCCTTCGCGGAACGGAAGTTCACGCCCTTTCCGCTGATGCCAGCGACGCAATCGGCCTTGAGAGCTTGCTGCGCGTTGGCGCCCAGACCCGACGAATCAACCAAGAAGTGCGACGTCGGTGAGCAATCGTCGAAGTGCCAGAAGCCAAAGCCGCCGTCCGTTCCGGGATCGGTGGCGCCGCCTTCACCGATCGGTCCGCCACCGAAGCCGGCCTTTCCGGCGCCGCCCGTGCTCGCTTTGCCTCCGATGCCGCCCGTGCTCGCTTTGCCTCCGATGCCGCCCGTGCTCGCTTTGCCTCCGATGCCGCCCGTGCTCGCTTTGCCTCCGACGCCGCCCGTGCTCGCTT
>Ga0164241_10000882_pt1 | contig 43330 bp, 40 predicted proteins | sample OricomyardsoilBY_FD_108780 | JGI IMG/M metagenome (GOLD analysis project Ga0164241, IMG submission 108780) | Backyard soil microbial communities from Emeryville, California, USA - Original compost - Back yard soil (BY) | ecosystem: Environmental > Terrestrial > Soil > Unclassified | place: USA... | reverse complement strand
CGCTCGACCACCCCTGACAGCCGTCACGATCGCCGGCCGGACGTCCCTTTCGCGCTGTCAGGTGAGGAAGAGTATGCGGGTGGTTTTGAACGCGGATCATTCAGGGCCGCGTAAAATCGACAAGCGCTTGATTTCGCTGCGTTCGATCTCGCGAACGCCGAGGATACAGCGCGTTCAATCCCCTCCCTCTCTTCATGAGAGAGGGTTTCCGGTGTGCGCGACCCCCGCTCAGCGAGAAGCTCTTCCGCCCCCAGAAGAGCGCCCTCCTTACATCTCACGGCGAGACGATCAGCCCTGCACGCTGCAGCCTCCAAGAGATTTAAGGATCGCACCGACCAAGGTCGGCTCTTGATCCTTGGCAGTCCTCCGTCAGGTGGACGGTGAAAGGTCCATCCGGGTGGCAAGGAAGGCTAGGTACTTCGGGTCTTCTTCTGTGAAGATCTCGGAGCCCGCACCCATGAAGGCTCGCGCCAGCTCGTTGGCCGCTGCATCGGGTTGATCGCGGTCGAACAGCACCTGCCCCAACCGGAGATGAAGGAATGGATTTCCGATCCCGTCCGGGCAATGCATCGCAAAGCTGAAGGCGTCGAGGGCCGAGCCGCCGAAGCCTCCCAGAAAGGCCGCATCGCCGATGGCCGCCATAAGCCAGGTTGAGACCGTCCACCGCTGCTTCGGCTCGGGCACTAGCATCCAGGCCCTGTTGTAGATCGATATCGCCTCCTCGAACTTTCCAGCTTGAGCCAGCGCATCGCCCTCGGACGATAGCTGTTGAATCTGGGCGTACAGGTCAGGGGGCAGTTCGCTCATGCGCGCAGAATGATCTTCTTTGGCAGAGCTGTCAGCGTTCCGCCTTCACGAAATCCACGAACGCCCTCAGCGGCGCCGGCATGTGCCTTCTGCTCGGATAGTACAGATACGGCCCCGAGAACGGCGGCAGCCAGTCGTCCAGCACCGTCTCCAGCCGCCCCGCCGCGATGGACGCCGCCAGGACGTCCTCGAAGATGGTCATCAGGCCCAGGCCCGCCTCGCAGGCGGCCAGTTCCAGATCGACGCTGCTGCTGATCAGGCGGCCGGGCGGGTCGATGCGGATGACCTGGCCGTCCTTCTCGTACTCCCAGGGATAGGACACGCCGCTGGCGAAGCGGTGGCGGATGCAGGCGTGGTCGAGGATCTCGCGGGGGTGCGTAGGGCGGCCGTGGGCGGCGAAATACGCAGGCGAGCCCGCCGTGACGAACCGCTGCGGGCCCGACAGCGGCACGGCGATCATGTCCTTCTCCAGCCGCTCGTCGTAGCGCACCCCGGCGTCGAAGCCGGCCGCCAGTACGTCGATGAAGCTGTCGTCGGCCATGATCTCGACCGACACGCCGGGGTGGGCGGCCAGGAAGCGCGGCAGGACTTTCGGCAGCACGTAGCGGGCGACGACGGTGGCCACGTTCAGGCGCAAGGTGCCGGTCGGGCTGTCGCGGAAGGCGTTGACCTCGTCCAGCGCCAGGGCGACGTCGGCCAGGGCGGGGGAGAGGCGCTCCAGCAGCTTCTGGCCGGCCTCGGTGGGGGTGACGCTGCGCGTGGTGCGGTTGAGCAGGCGCACGCCCAGCCGCGTCTCCAGCCGCCGCACCGCCTCGCTCAGCGACGAGGCCGAGACGTTGCGCACCGTGGCGGCGGCGCGGAAGCCGCGCGCCTGGGCCACGGCGGTGAAGGCGTCGAGATCGGCGAAGTCGGCGTGCTGCATTGTGCGAAATCCAGAACAGCCCGTACGGACTTGCTTGGATTATCGCACGACATGTTCGGGCGCATAACCCCGGTCACCCACTCGGAGAGATCGCCATGAAGACCCGCCAGCTCGGCCACCCTCGTCAACTTGGGAAGACCGGCCCCATCGTTTCTGCCTTCGGCCTGGGCGCCATGGGCATGTCGGACATGTACGGCCCCAGCGACCGGGCCGAGAGCCTGGCCACCTTCGACGCCGCCGTCGAGGCCGGGATCACCCTGGTCGACACCGGCGACTTCTACGGCATGGGCCACAACGAGATGCTGATCGGCGAGGCGCTGAAGGCCCACAAGCGCGACCAGGTCGTGATCAGCGTCAAGACCGCCGCCCTGCGCGACCCGGCTGGCGGCTTCCTCGGCTATGACGGTCGCCCCAAGGCGATCAAGAACTTCCTGGCCTACAGCCTCAAGCGCCTGGGCACGGACTATATCGACATCTACCGTCCCGCCCGGCTGGATCCGGACGTGCCGATCGAGGACACGGTCGGGGCGATCGCCGAGATGGTCCAGGCCGGCTATGTCCGCCACATCGGCCTGTCGGAGATGGGCGCGGAGACCATCCGCAAGGCCGCCAAGGTCGCGCCGATCGTCGACCTGCAGATCGAATATTCGCTGGTCTCGCGCGGCGTCGAGAAGGACATCCTGCCGGCCCTGCGCGAACTGGGCATCGGCATGACGGCCTATGGCGTGCTGTCGCGCGGCCTGATCAGCGGCCACTGGAGCAAGGCGCGCAGCGAGGGCGTCGGCCGCGATTTCCGCGCCATGAGCCCGCGCTTCCAGGGCGACAATCTCGACGCCAACCTGAAGCTGGCCGAAGCCCTGCGCGCGGTGGCCGAGGCCAAGGGCGTGACCACGGCCCAGGCCGCCATCGCCTGGGTCGCCTCGCGCGGCGACGACATCGTGCCGCTGATCGGCGCCCGTCGTCGTGACCGCCTGAGCGAAGCGCTGGGCGCGCTGGACGTGGACCTGACGGCGCAGGACCTGGCCGCCATCGAGGCCGCCGTACCGGCCGAGGCGGTGGCGGGCACGCGCTATGCCGAGGCGATGATGCACCACCTCGACAGCGAGCGCTGACCTCTTGCGTTCAGCGCTGCGGCCGTCGTCAGATGGAGTCTCCAGATGACGACGGAGCACGCTTCATGTTCGAGTCCCGGCACATCAGTATCCGCATCCACAAGCCGGCGGCGGTGGTCTACGCCTTCACCAAGGACCCGCAGAGCTTCACCAAGTGGGCTACGGGTCTGGCCTCGGGCCTGACGCCGGACGGCGACCGGTGGATCGCCCACGGCCCGGGCGGCGACGTCCATGTGCGGTTCTCGCCGGAGAACGCCTATGGCGTGCTCGACCACTGGGTGACCCTGCCGGACGGGACCGAGCTCTACATGCCGCTGCGCGTGGTCGCCAACGGCGAGGGCGCCGAGGTCGGCCTGACGCTCTACCGGCCGGCCACCATGTTCGACGACGCCGCCTATGATCGCGACGCGGCTGCCGTGGCCCGCGACTTGGCCAAGCTGAAGGCGCTGGTCGAGGCATGAGCGTCACCCTGCGCGCGCCGGGGCCGGGCGACCTGGGCTGGATCGTCCAGCGCCACGGCGCGCTCTACGCCGCCGAGGAAGGCTGGGACCATCGCTTCGAGGGCGTGGTGGCGGGCGTCGTGTCCGACTACGTCAAGACCTACGACCCGGCCTTCGACGCCTGCTGGATCGCCGAGCACGACGGCCGGAACGTCGGCTCGATCATGCTGGCCAAGGAGAGCGACACGGTTGGCCGCCTGCGCCTGCTGCTGGTCGAGCCGACGGCGCGCGGCCTGGGCGTCGGCGAAGCCCTGATCGCCGCCTGTATCGCCCGGGCGCGTGAGGCCGGCTATGCCGAGATGGTGCTGTGGACCCAGAGCAACCTGCTGCCCGCCCGGCGGCTCTACGCGCGCTTCGGCTTCCAGCTGGAGACAAGCTGGCCTTATGACGGCTTCGGCGAGGACCTGGTGTCGGAGAGCTGGCAGCTCAAGCTGTAAACGCTAGTTCGTGAGGTGGCCCTTCCAGGCTTCACGCAAGACCTTCTTATCGATCTTGCCCGTGGCGGTCAGCGGCACGGCCGCGAACACGACGTCGTCCGGCGTCCACCATTTGACGATCCTCGGCGCCAGATAGTCCAGCACGTCGGCCTTGCAGACCGCCGCGCCGTCGTGGGTCTCGATGACCAGCAGGGGGCGTTCCTCCCACTTGGGATGGGGCACGCCGACCACGGCGGCGATCTTCACGCCGGGGCAGCCGACGGCGACGTTCTCCAGGTCGATCGAGCTGATCCACTCGCCGCCGGACTTGATGACGTCCTTCTGGCGGTCGGTGATGCGCATGAAGCCGTGCGCATCGAGCGTGGCGATGTCGCCGGTGTCGAACCAGCCGTCGGCGCGCGCCGCGTCGGCCTCCTTGCGGAAGTAGCGCCGCACCGTCCACGGGCCGCGCACCAGCAGGGCGCCGGAGGTCTCGCCGTCGTGCGGGGCCTCGGTCCCGTCATCCAGTTCGACCCGCAGCTCGATGCCGAACTGCAGCCGGCCCTGGCGGGTCCAGATGGCCTCGTCCATGGCCTCCTCGCCCAGGGCCGCTAGGGCCGGCGTGGGGGTGGCGACGACGCCGATCGGGCAGGTCTCGGTCATGCCCCAGATCTGCAGGGTCTGGACGCCGTAGAGCCGCTTGAACGCCTCGGCCATGGCGCGCGGCACGGCGCTGCCGCCGATGACCACCCGCTTCAACGTGATCGGCGAGGCGTCGTTCTTTTCGAGCCAGTCCAGATACATCGTCCAGATGGTCGGCACGCCGCCGGTGAAGGTGACGCCCTCGCCCTCGATCAGCGCGTGCAAGCTGGCGCCGTCCATCTTGTCGGCGGGCAGGACGAGCTTGGCCCCGCACAGCGGCGCGCTGAACGGCAGGCCCCAGGCGGTGGCGTGGTAGAGGCTGGAGCAAGGCATGACCACGTCGAACGCGGTGAAGCCGAACGCGCTGTTCAGGCCGCCGGCCATGGCGTGCAGCACCACGGCCCGGTGCGAATAGAGCACCCCCTTGGGATCGCCCGTCGTGCCCGAGGTGTAGCAGAGGAAGGCCCCGGCGTTCTCGTCGAAGACCGGCCAGTCGAAGGTTTCGGCCTCGCCGGCGATCAGGATCTCGTAGTCGGAGTCCGACAGCATGACGAAGGTCTTCACCGTCGTCAGCTGCGGGGTGATCCGCTGGACCAGGGCGGCGAAGCTGCGGTCGTAGAACAGCACCCCGCTTTCGGCGTGATTGATCGTGTAGACGATCTGCTCGTCGAACAGGCGCGGATTGGCCGTGTGCAGCACAGCGCCGATCCCGGGGACGGCGTAGAACAGCTCCAGGTGCCGGTGGGTGTTCCAGGCGAGGGACGTGACCCGGTCGCCGGCCCCCACGCCCAGGCGCTTGAGGGCATTGGCCAGCTGGGCGCTGCGACGGCCAAGGCCGGCGTAGTCGTAAGCCCACAGCGGCTCGTCGATCAGCTTGGAGACGATCTCCCGCGCCCCGTGGGCCTGGGCGGCATAGGTGAGGATGCCGCTGATCATCAGCGGCGTCGTCTGCATCAGGCCCGCGATCATCGGTCCCTCCCAACTCTTATCGTTGGGAGGAACCTAGAACGTGAACGCTGTTCAGGGAAAGGCGTCTAGGCCGCGCGTCGGCGGCTTTGCGTCACCGTGTGGCCCACTTGGAACCGGCCGACCAGCACAGACAGCTCGCTGGCCTCGCCCTTCAGCGAGTGGCTGGCGGCGGTGGCTTCCTCGACCATGGCGGCGTTCTGCTGGACGACCTGGTCCATCTGGTTCACCGCCACATTGACCTGGTGCAGGCCGGTGGACTGCTCCCGGGCCGAGGCGGCGATCTCGCGGACCAGGGCGTCGATCGAGGCGACCTGGCCGACGATGGCGCGCAGGGCATCGCCGGTCTGGGCCACCAGGTCCACGCCCGCGCCGACCTGCTGCGACGAGGTCGAGATCAGCGTCTTGATCTCCTTGGCCGCATCCGCCGAACGCTGAGCCAGGGCCCGGACTTCTTGCGCCACGACCGCGAAGCCACGACCGGCTTCACCGGCCCGCGCCGCTTCGACGCCGGCGTTCAGAGCCAGCAAGTTGGTCTGGAAGGCGATCTCGTCGATGACGCTGATGATCTGGTTGACCTGGGCCGACGAGTTTTCGATCTGGCTCATGGCGCTGACCGCCTGGTCGACGATCTGGCCCGAGCGCTCGGCGCCGGTGCGGGCCTGGGCGACCAGGGCGGAGGCCTCGCGCGCGCCGTCGGCGGTCTTGCGGACCGTGGCGGTGATCTCGTCGAGGGCCGCGGCCGTCTCCTCCAGGCTGGCGGCCTGTTGCTCCGTGCGGCGCGAGAGGTTGTCCGAGGCGTCGGCGATCTCGTCGGCGCCGCTGTTGACGCCGCCGGTCGCGGCGTTGATCGCCTGCAAGGCCTGCTGGATCTTGTCGGCGGCGGCGTTGAAATTGGTCTTCAGGCTCTCGGCCTTGGGCGAGAACGGGATGGTGATCCGGTGGGTCAGGTCGCCGGCCGCCAGGCGGTCCAGCGCCTGGGTCAGGGCGGCGATATTGACCGCGTCGCTGCGAGCGACCTCGGCCTTCTCGGCCTCGTTGGCGGCGCGCTCGTTGTCGACGGCGACGCGCTGGGCGCCGGCCTCGCCTTCGATGCGCAGCTTCTCGATCGCGGCGTCCTTGAAGTGGGCCACGGCGTCGGCCATCTGGCCGACCTCGTCCTTGCGGCCGACGGCAGGAATTTCGATGTCGAGCTCCCCGGCTGAAAGCCGGCGCATGGCGGCGGTCATGGCCGCGACGGGGGCGGCGACGCCGGTCGACAGCAGCCAGCCCATCAGGCCGGCGATGACGAGGGCCGCCGCGCCGCCGATCAGCAGGGCGGTGTTGGCCAGGTCCTGATTGGCCTTGGCCTCCTGCATGCGGACGGCCACGCGGCCCTTGGCGGCTTCCAGCAGCTCCTGCTGCACCGCGCGAATCTCGGTCAGGCTCTTCTTGCCCAGCAACTGGCCGGCCTGCTGGCGACCGGCGACCGGGTCGGCCATCGCCGCCAGAGAGGGATCGGCGATGTCATGGCGCCAGGCGGTCATGGCCGTGCGGAGCCTTTGGATACGCTCCTTCTGGGCCGGGACCGTGGTCTTGGCCTCGAAGGCGTCCAGGCGGGTGTCGAACTTGTCCTTGGCCTGGCCGTAGGTCTTGGCGAAGGCCGGGTCGCCCATCAGGGCGTAGCCGCGCAAGGCGTTCTGCTGCTCCAGCACCAGGGCCATGATCTCCTCGGCCTGGGCGGCCAGGGACATGCTGCGCTGGCTGGAGATCGACGCCTCGTCGATGCGCTTGAGGCTGGCGAACACGACCGCCGATGAGATTGCAGAAACGACGATCAGCGTACAGAACGCCACGCCAAGTTTTGCAGGTATATTCAGGTCCTTGAAAGACATATCGCCGAATCCCCGAAACACACATGAAGTGGTTCAGGAAATCGGCGATTATCCTTAAAGACTCATTGCAAAATTTGCAAAGAACAAGGTTCTGTTAATTGTGAATATTCGCAATAACAGCGTCACCCATTTGAGCAGTGTTCAGGGCGCCGCCCAGGTCTCGAGTCTTCGCGCCTTGGTCGAGCGTCTTCTTGACTGCCGCAAGAAGAGCATCGGCGGCGTCTACCTGCTTCAGCGACCAGCGCAGGGCCATTTCGAACGACAGGATGGCGGCCAGCGGATTGGCCAGGCCCTTGCCGGCGATGTCGGGGGCCGAGCCGTGGATCGGCTCGTACAGGCCCGGCTTGTTGGGATCGCCGATGGCGGCCGAGGGCAGCATGCCCAGCGAGCCGGTCAGCATGGCCGCGGCGTCCGACAGGATGTCGCCGAACAGGTTGTCGGTGACGATGACGTCGAACTGCTTGGGCGCGCGGACCAGCTGCATGGCGCAGTTGTCGGCCAGGATGTGCTCAAGCTGGACGTCCGGGTATTCGCGGGCGTGCAGCTCGGTGATCACCTGCTTCCACAGCAGGCCCGACTCCATGACGTTCGACTTCTCGGCCGAGTGGACCTTGTTGGTCCGGCCCCGGGCCAGCTCGAAGGCCACGCGGCCGACGCGCTCGATCTCGCTGGTGGTGTAGACGGCGGTGTCGAAGCCCTTCTTCTGGCCGTCGGCCAGGGTCTCGATGCCGCGCGGCTCGCCGAAATAGACGCCGCCGACCAGCTCGCGCACGAACATGATATCCAGGCCCGAGACCAGCTCGGTCTTCAGGCTGGAGGCGCCGGCCAGGGCCTCGAAACAATAGGCCGGACGCAGGTTGGCATAGACGTTCATCGCCTTGCGCAGACCCAGCAGGCCGGCTTCCGGGCGCAGGTGGCGCGGGGCGTTGGCCCATTGCGGACCGCCGACGGCGCCCATCAGCACCGCGTCGCTGGCGATGGCCTGGTCGCGGACCTCGTCCAGCAGCGGCGTGCCGTGGGCGTCATAGCTGGAGCCGCCATAGGGGGCTTCCGACACCTGGAGGTCCGGAGTGATGGCGGCGGCCACGCGGCGCACTTGCGCGCAGACTTCCGGGCCGATGCCGTCGCCAGGCAGGAGGAGCAGGGTGGACATGGGGCTTCTCGCTCAGATTTTGCGGTAGTCGGAAACGTCGAAGGACGACAGGTCGCGGCCGAACACGCCCAGCTCGGCGCAGGCGGCGCGCCAGGCGGCCATGTGCGGGGTGGCGCGGTGGTGTTCCAGCGCGGCCTCGCTCTCGAAATGCTCGTAGACCCGGATCAGGCCCGGGTCGAGCGGGTCCTCGGTCAGGGCGTAGTCCAGGCAGCCCGGCTCGGCGCGGGTGCCTTCGACCTGGGCGCGGAGGTGGGGGCGCAGGTCGGCCAGGCGTTCGGGCGCGATGCGGATCGTGCCGGCGAGGATGAGGGTCATGAGCGCGGAAGCCTCAAGGCGGTGGGGCGAATTCCTCGTCCTTCGACAGGCTCAGGATGAGGAATTCGACTGCGATGCAAGAGTAGCCCTCATCCTGAGCTTGTCGAAGGACGAGGGCGGGCCCGCTTACGCCTCCAGCCAGGGCTGGCTGATCGCGCGCTTGCTCTCGAACACGTCGATGTCGCCGCCGTGCTGCAGGGTCTCGCCGATGGCGTCCAGGCCCTTGAGCATCTTCTCTTTCCGCACCGGATCGATGTCGAACGAGATGGTCTTGCCCGACGGCGAGACCACGGTCTGGGTCTCGAGGTCGACGCTGACCATGTGGTTGCCGCCCTTGGCCTCGTCCATCAGGAGCGACAGCTCGTCGGGCTTCACCACCACGGGCAGCAGGCCGTTGTTGAAGCAGTTGTTGTTGAAGATGTCGGCGAAGCTGGTCGAGATCACGCACATGATCCCGAAGTCCATCAGCGCCCACGGGGCGTGCTCGCGCGAGCTGCCGCAGCCGAAATTGTCGCCGGCGATCAGCACGCTGGCGTTCTTGTACTCCGGCCGGTTCAGCACGAAGTCGCTGATCTCGTTGCCGTCGCCATCGACGCGGAAATCGTAGAACAGGCCCTTGGCCAGGCCCTCGCGCTCCACCGTCTTGAGGAACTGTTTGGGGATGATCTGGTCGGTGTCGATATTGGCCAGCTCCAGCGGAGCCGCGCGGCCGTCGAGGCGGGTGAAGGCGCGCATCAGGCGGTCTCCTCCAGGAAGGTGCGCACGTCGGTCAGGTGGCCGGCGATCGCCGCCGCCGCCGCCATGGCGGGGGAGACGAGGTGGGTGCGGCCGGCGCGGCCCTGGCGGCCTTCGAAGTTGCGGTTGCTGGTCGAGGCGCAGCGCTCCTGCGGGGCCAGCTTGTCGGGGTTCATGGCCAGGCACATCGAGCAGCCGGGCTCGCGCCAGTCGAAGCCGGCGGCCTTGAAGATGGCGTCCAGCCCTTCGGCCTCGGCCTGTTCCTTCACGAGACCCGAGCCGGGAACGACCATGGCCTTGACGTGCGGCGCGACCAGGCGGCCGTGCAGGAAGGCTTCCTGCACCACGGCGGCGGCGGCGCGCATGTCCTCGATGCGGCTGTTGGTGCACGAGCCGATGAAGACGCGGTCGATCTTGGCTTCCGAGATCGGCTGGCCGGCTGTCAGGCCCATATAGTCCAGGGCCCGGTGGGCGGCCGCGCGCTTGTCGGGCGTGGCGAAGCTTTCCGGGTCGGGGACGTTGCCGGTGACGGGCACGACATCCTCAGGCGAGGTGCCCCAGGTGACCATGGGGACCAGGGCCGCGCCGTCGATGACCACGGTGCGGTCGTAGACGGCGTCCTCGTCGGTGAACCAGGTCTTCCAGCTGGACACGGCCATGTCCCAGGCCGCGCCCTTGGGGGCCGACGGCTTTCCCTGGATATAGGCGAAGGTCTTGTCGTCGGGCGCCACCAGGCCGGCCTTGGCGCCGCCCTCGATGGTCAGGTTGCAGAGGGTCATGCGGCCCTCCATCGACAGCTCGCGCACGGCCTGGCCGGCGAACTCGATGACATAGCCGGTGCCGCCGGCGGTGCCGATCTCGCCGATCACGGCCAGGGCGATGTCCTTGCCGGTCACGCCGGGAGCCAGGCTCCCGTCGACGCGGATCAGCATGTTCTTGGCCTTCTTCTGGCGCAGGGTCTGGGTGGCCAGGACGTGTTCGACCTCCGACGTGCCGATGCCGTGGGCCAGGGCCCCGAAGGCGCCGTGGGTCGAGGTGTGGCTGTCGCCGCAGACGATGGTCATGCCCGGCTGGGTGCGGCCCTGCTCGGGCCCGACCACGTGGACGATGCCGTTGCGGATGTCGCCCATCGGGAAGAATTCGATGCCGTTGTCCGCCACGTTGCGGGCAAGGGTCTTGAGCTGCAGACGCGCTTCCTCGTCCGCCACCGCATCGACGCCCAGGGCCTGGCCCTCGGTCGGGATGTTGTGGTCCGCCACGGCGAGCGTGCGGTCGGGACGGCGCACCTTGCGACCGGCCGCGCGAAGGCCGGCGAAGGCCTGCGGGGTGGTCACCTCGTGGATCAGGTGCAGGTCGATATAGAGGATGGCCTCGCCGTCGGTTTCGTTGACGACGTGGGCGTCCCAGATCTTGTCGTAGAGGGTCTTGGATGTGCGGGTCATAGCGCCTCGCATCTAGGCTTTCCGAAGGGGCGCGTAAAGCGCGGAAGCGCCCAGATTCCTTTGTTCGATCGCGGTATGGCGACCGTTCGTGCCCCTTTCGCCACGCCTGGGGCTGGCCCCGCGCACGTTTATTTCATCGGCGGCGCAGCTGAGCGACGGGGACCGCGAGCGCGGCTCGCGCCGGGAGAGCGGTTTCTGAGGGCCTGGAAACGACATAGGGCGCGCCAGTGGTTTCGGCGCGCCCTAGCATCATTCTTTGCTTCCGGGGGCCGATGGCTCCGCCCGGAAAGGGCCGTCCACTAGAAAGGAGACGGTCTGGAAGCCCGGCCTGGACCGGGGGTGAAGCCACCATCTCACGTACCGGAGTTTTGTCAACAAGGGTGCGATCGCACCTAAGCTTGGCTATTGCGGGCGGCTGAACGGCGAGGCCTCGTCCGTCGCCGTCGGTTCCATCGCCGCGTAGTGGGCGATCAGCGGGTCGGCGGCGGCCTGGGCCAGGACCCAGTCGCGGAAGGCGGCGATCTTGCGCACGCGGGAGCGATCGCTGGGATAGGCCAGCCAGTAGCCGCCGGTGTAGCGGGCCACGGTCTCGAACGGCTGCACCAGCCGCTTCTCGGCCAGCTCGCGGGCGAAGAAGATCGGCGAGCCCAGGGCCACGCCGTGGTGGGCGAGAGCGCTGGCCACCTCCAGCGCCTGGGCGTCCGAGGCCAGGCGCGGGGCGGCCCGGTCGCTGGCCGACACGCCGGCGGCCTGGAACCACTCGGCCCACTCGCGGGCGACGCCGATGCGGGGCAGGTCCATAAGGTCGTCTGGCCACTCGACCCCGCCGACCCGGGCCAGGAACTCAGGCGTGCAAAGGGGCGTCTGCACGGCGGGTATAAGGAAATGTGATGTGACGCCCGGCCAGTTCCCCTGGCCGCCGCGCAGGGCCATGTCGATGCCTTCGCGCCCGAGATCGGCGACGCGGCTGGACGCTTCCAGCCGTACGGCGATGCGCGGATGGGCGATCTGGAAGCCGCCCAGGCGCGGGGCCAGCCACTGGCCGCCCAGGCTCTGGACGGTGGTGATCGACAGCACGCCTTCTTCGGTCTCGACCAGGTCCGACACCGCCGAGCGCAGCAGGGACAGGGCTTCGGTGGCCACGCGCGACAGGCGCTCGCCCGGCGGGGTCAGGGTCACCTCGCGCGGCAGGCGGTTGAACAGCGGCTGGTCCAGCTGCTGTTCCAGGGCCTTCACCTGCCAGCTGACGGCGGCCTGGGTGACGCCCAGCTCCTCGGCCGCGCGGGTGAAGCTCTTCAGGCGCGCGGCGGCCTCGAACACGCGGATGGCGCTGAGCGGCAGGCGGGCGAGGACATCAGCCATAAGCAGACCTTATGGGCGACCAAGGAGGCCGCGTTTGTTCTTCGTCAGCATAACGCCGATCTTCGGTTGTGTCGAAGAGCCAAAGGAGTGGCGACGATGATGGACGAAGCCCTCAAGACCCATAGGGAAATGACGTTCGGCTGGGTGCTGGCCCTGCAACGCGCGTGGAGCGCCTTGCGGTCGCCCACGATCCGTCCGGGCCGACGCTATCTGACCCTGCGATAAGCGAGACTAGGCCGCGTCGCGTTCGGGCGCGGCCTGCAGGCGCTGGACGTCGCGCTTGGGCGGCGCGCCGAACAGGCGGGCATATTCGCGGCTGAACTGCGAGGGGCTCTCGTAGCCGACCTCGAACGCGGCGGCCTCGACATTGAAGGCGTGGGCGACCATCAGTCGGCGGGCTTCCAGCAGCCGCAGGTGCTTCTGGTACTGGAGCGGCGTGTACGAGGTCAGGGCCTTGAACTGGCGATGGAAGGCCGAGACGCTCATATGGGCGACCGCCGCCAGGTCCTCGACCCGCACCGCGTCGCGGAAGCGGTCGCGCAAGGCTTTCAGAGCGTCGGTGACGTGGCGCGAGGGACCGGTCTTCAAGGCCAGGCGGGCGATGTCGCCGCCGTGCGGGCCGACCAGCAGCCAGTAGCAGATCTCGCGCATGACGCCGGGATAGAGCGCCGGGACCGCCTGGGGCGTCTCCAGCAGGCGGACCAGGCGCAGGGCGCAGTCGGCCAGCGGGCCGTCGAAATCGGTGACGAACACGCCCCGGCGCGGCGGGCCGCTGATGTCGGGCAGGGTCTCCAGGGTCTCGGCCGCCTCGCGCAGGATCGTGAGGTCGAGGGCGAACATCAGGACGAGGCAGGGCGCGCCGGGACGGGCCTCGAACACCCGGCCGACCGAGGGCGTCTCGACCCCGATCACCAGCGCCTGGCCGGCGCGGTACTCCAGCTGCTGGCCGCCGAAATTGCCCCACTTGGCGCCCTGCGCCACCAGGCACACCGCGGGTCCCGACAGGATGTGGCTGGGCGGCTTGGGCTGGTCCGAGCGCATCACCGCCACGCCCGGGATCGCCGTGAAGAACGGGCTCTCTCCGGTCTGGCGCTCGGTGTAGCGCAGCAGGGCTTCGGCCAACGGGCTCTGCATGGACGGCTCCGGTCTGGGACGTCCTCAATGTAGGGCGCGAGCAGGAATAGGCAAGAAATCGGAAAGTCCCGGCATCCCCACCGCGCGGGACGAGGCGCAGGATGCGCTCATCGATCCAAACCGGAGCTCCCCATGTCCAAGATCGCGATCATCACCGGCGGCAGCCGCGGCATCGGCCGTGACACCGCCCTGCGCCTGGCCGAACGCGGCGTGCGCTCGATCATCACCTACAAGTCCAACCAGGCCGAGGCCGACGCCGTCGTGGCGCTGATCGACAAGGCCGGCGCCAAGGCGGTCGCCCTGCAGCTCGACGTCGGCGACGCGACTTCGTTCCCTGCCTTCGCCGAGCAGGTCCGAGCGGCGCTGACGACGCTGGGCGCGGAACGCTTCGACTACCTGGTCAACAACGCCGGCACGTCCTCGGCCGCCTCGCTGACCACGATCACCCAGGCCGAGATGGACGGCCTCTACGCCGTGCATCTGAAGGGCCCGATGTTCCTGACCCAGGCGCTGCTGCCGCTGATCAATGACGGTGGGCGGATCGTGAACATCTCCTCGGGCCTGGCGCGCTTCGCCATGCCGGGCCGGGTCGGCTATGGCCCGATCAAGGCCGCCGTCGAGGCCCTGACCCGCTACATGGCTGTCGAGCTGGGCCCGCGCCGGATCACCGCCAATGTCGTGGCCCCCGGCGCCATCGCCACCGACTTCAGCGGCGGCATGGTCCGTGACAATCCGCAGGTCGCCAAGGCCGTGGCCGACAACACCGCCCTGGGCCGCCACGGCGTGCCCGAAGACGTCGGGCCGGTGATCGCCGGCCTGCTGTCGGACGACTTCGGCTGGGTCAACGCCCAGCGGATCGAGGTCTCGGGCGGCACGCACATCTGACGCGCCACCCTTCCTCGATCGGACAAAGAAAAAGGCCCCGGCGTTTCCGCCGGGGCCTCGTTCGTATCCGTGGACCGGAAGCTTAGGCTTCGGTCGAGGCCGAAGCCTTCGGGCCGCCCGAACGCTCGGCGATACGGGCCGACTTACCGCGACGGTCGCGCAGGTAGTACAGCTTGGCGCGACGGACGACGCCGCGACGCTTGACTTCGATGCTTTCGATGCTCGGCGAGAGCAGCGGGAACAGACGTTCCACGCCTTCGCCGAACGAGATCTTGCGGACGGTGAAGCTCTCGTGGACGCCCGTACCGGCGCGGGCGATGCAGACGCCTTCATAGGCCTGAACGCGCTCGCGCTCGCCTTCCTTGATCTTCACGTTGACGCGCAGGGTGTCGCCGGGACGGAATTCCGGGATCGCGCGGACGGCCAGCAGACGGGCCGCTTCTTCTTGCTCGAGCTGAGCGACGATGTTGATCGCCATGGTCTAGTCTCCTTTGGGCTTACCCGTTTTCGGGTCGCCTTTTGCCTGTTGATTGGCGAGATGCGCTTCCCAGAGGTCTGGACGCCGCTCGCGGGTCGTTTCTTCACGCATAGACTTGCGCCATTGGTCGATCCGCTTGTGATCGCCCGACAGCAGCACCTCGGGGATATCCAGTCCTTCGAACGTCCGCGGTCGCGTGTACTGCGGATGCTCCAGGAGGCCGTCCTCGAAGCTTTCTTCCAGCGTGCTCTCGATGTTCCCCAGAACACCCGGGGCAAGTCGAACGCACGCCTCGATCACGACCATCGCCGCCGTTTCTCCTCCTGCGAGGACAGCGTCTCCGACCGAGATCTCCTCGAACCCACGGGCGTCGAGCACCCGTTGATCCACCCCCTCGAAGCGGCCGCACAGCACCACGATACCGGGCGCCTTGGACCACTCTCTTACGCGCGCCTGGGTCAGGGGCCTGCCCCGGGCGCTCATGTACAAAAGCGGCCGACCATCCAGCTCCACACTATCCAGCGCAGAGGCGATGACGTCCGCTTTGAGCACGGCTCCCGCGCCGCCACCCGCAGGGGTGTCGTCGAGGAAGCCGCGCTTATCCTTGGAAAAGGCCCGAATGTCCAGCGTTTCCAGACGCCACAGGTCCTGCTCGGTCCAGGCGGTCCCGATCATGGAAACGCCGAGCGGGCCTGGGAAGGCCTCGGGGAACATGGTCAGGACGGTGGCGGTGAACGGCATGGGCGCTCTTTAGCCGCACCCGCGCCGAGAGTCGAAGGGGGTGTCGGGGGTCTCGTTCACCAACGGCATTTCCGGCTTGTTCACCCTCATGGGCGAAGGTCACGGCGAAAAATCACGCCCGGAACCCGATTATGTCGACGCAGAGCCGCTTCCTCCGACGCCTGACCGAAGGCTTCACCGCCTTCATCGGCCGTCTGCGGCGCGACGAGCGCGGCGCCATCGCCGTGCAGTTCGCCCTGCTGGCCCTGCCGCTGGCGGTGCTGGTCTTCGGCCTGGTGGACATCAGCCGCGTCAGCCTGCAGCGCCGGCAGATGCAGGACGCCCTGGACGCGGCGACCCTGATCGCCGCCCGCTCGACCGCGACCACCAACGCCGACCTGGACGCCATCGGCGACCCGGCCTTCGTCGCCGAGATCGCCGGCCTGAACCTGGGCCTGACCGGCGCCAACTCGACCTTCACGGCCGGGGCGGACAACCACGTCCTGGGCACGGCGACCGGCACCCTGTCGCCGATCATCGCCAACCTGTGGACCAAGAACAACATCACCATCACGGCGACGTCCGACGTGGTGCGCGCGTCCAAGAACCTGGAAGTCGCGATCGTGCTGGACATCACCGGCTCGATGGCCGGCACCCGCCTGTCCGACCTGAAGACCGGCGCCTCGGACCTGATCGACATCGTCGTCAAGGACGTGCAGTCGCCCTTCTATTCGAAGGTGGCGATCGTGCCCTATTCGGTGGGGGTCAATGTCGGCTCGTACGCCGACGCCATCCGCGGGCCGATCAGCTCCTATCCTGTCACCGGCGTCAGCAAGGCCAACAACGCGGTCGTCACCTCGAACGGCCACGGCCTGATCAACGGCGACAAGGTCACGTTCAGCGGCGTCAACGGCATGACCATGCTGAACGGCAACACCTACACGGTCAGCAACGCGGCGGCGAACACCTTCACGATCAACGCCAACACGTCGAACACCAACAGCTACTCGTCGGGCGGCACGGCCACCTGCGACACCAGCACCAACCCCGGCTGCAAGAACTACACCTTCACCAGCGCCGCCGGCAGCAGCCAGACGCTGGACCTCGGCACCTGCGTCAGCGAGCGGGTCGGGTCGAACGTCTATACCGACGCCGCGCCCAGTACGACCTATGTCGGCCGCAACTACGACAGCAGCAACAACCCGTGCCCCACCGCCACGATCACGCCGCTGTCCAGCGACCGCACGGCCCTGAAGGCGACGATCAATGGCCTGGCCGCCGGCGGTTCGACGGCCGGCCAGATCGGCTTCGCCTGGGGCTGGTACATGATCGCGCCGAACTTCGGCTATCTGTGGCCCAACGCCGCGCAGCGCCCGGCCGCCTACAAGGCCAAGGACCTGATGAAGGTCGTGGTGCTGATGACCGACGGTGACTTCAACACGCCCTATTGCAAGGGCGTCATCGCCAAGGACGCCGATTCCGGCAGCGGCAACGCCAGCGATCACAACAGCTGCAACGCCACCAACGGCGACCCCTTCGTGCAGACCAAGGCCATGTGCGACGCCATGAAGAACTCGGCCTACGCCATCACCATCTACACGGTGGGCTTCACGGTCACGAGCTCGGACGCCAAGGACATGCTGAAGTACTGCGCCACCGACCCCGACAAGGTCTATTTCCCGGTGACCGGCTCGGACCTGAAGGCGTCGTTCAAGTCGATCGCCCAGGGCATCTCGAACCTGCGGATCGCGAAGTAGGTCAACGAAAAGCCCCGCCGGTTGACCGGCGGGGCTTTGATCTTCTCGGGCCGAAAACCCCGCCCTTCGACAAGCTCAGGGTGAGGTTTTCTACTGAACCGCCGTCAAAAGTAGACCTCACCCTGAGCTTGTCGAAGGGCGAGGGCGGCTCCTCGGCCTAGGCCAGCTTGATCTCGCGCAGGCGCTGCTGGAGGAACTCGTCGGCCGTGATCGACTCCGGATAGCGGTCCGGATTCTCGGGGGTGACGCAGTTGGGCAGGGTCTTGATCTCGTAGTCCGACGCGAAGTGCAGGAAGAACGGCGTCGAGTAGCGCGGGATGTGGCGGCGCTCGGGCGGCGGGTTCTGCACGCGGTGGATGGTCGAGGGCAGGACGTGGTTGGTCAGGCGCTCCAGCATGTCGCCGATATTGATGACGATGCAGCCCGGCGGCGGGTTGATCGGCAGCCAGTCGCCGTTGCGGTCCTGCAGCTCCAGGCCGCCTTCTTCGGCGCCCATCAGCAGGGTGATGGTGTTGATGTCGCCGTGGGCGCCGGCGCGCACGCCGGTGACGTCCAGCGGGACCGGCGGATAGTGCAGCAGGCGCAGCACGCTGTTGCCGTTCTCGACGGTCGGCTTGAAGAAGTCGCGGTCCAGCTTCAGGTAGGTGGCGATCGCCTCCAGCACCTTGCCGCCCATATTGTCGAGCGCGTTGTAGAACCAGCTGACGTCGTGCTTGAAGGCCGGGATCTCGGCCGGCCAGACGTTGTCGGCCATGGTGGCGCGGAAGCGGTGGCCGGGCGGCAGGTCGCGGCCCATGTGCCAGAATTCCTTCAGGTCGTGGTGCGTGGCGCCCTTGGCGGTCTCGACCCCGAACGGGATGTAGCCGCGCGCGCCGCCCTTGACCCCGGCATATTGCTTCTTGGTCTCTTCCGGCAGGGCGAAGAAGGCCTTGGTGTCGGCGATGGCCGCGTCGATGCGGTCCTGCGGGATGTCGTACTCCGACAGCACGGCGAAGCCGTAGCGCTCGAACGACGCGCCCAGCTCCTGGGCGAAGCGCGGGAAGTCCTTGCTGTAAAGGGAGAACGAGATCGGTTCGATGGCGGAAGTCGACACGTCGTAGAGCCTTGAGATGAGTAAGTTCCTTCTTACTACACCGAGGTCGGGACGAAACGAAGGCCGTTCATCCTGGCTTCAGGCGCGGTATTGGAACTTGACCATAAGAAGGGCGTTTGCCCGTTTGACGTTGATCTACAACAAAGCCGCGAGGGTTGCGAGAATGCGCAAGTTTGCCTTGGTTGCCGTCCTGATGGGCGCGAGCGCGTTGGTCGCCTGTACGACGACCGATCCCTATACGGGCATGCCGGTGCGCAACAACACCGGGACCGGCGTGCTGGCCGGGGCCGCCGGCGGCGCGCTGCTGGGCTACCTGACCAACACCAACAAGGGCGAGCAGGGCCGCAAGAACGCGCTGATCGGCGCGGGCATCGGCGCCTTGGCCGGCGGCGCGGTCGGCAACTACATGGACCGTCAGCAGGCCGACCTGCGCCGCAGCCTCGAGACCTCGGGCGTCATGATCCGCCGCAACGGCGACCAGATCGTGCTGGTCATGCCCAGCGACGTGACCTTCGCCGTCGACAAGTCGGACGTGCAGCCGCAGTTCACCCGCGTGCTGGACGACGTGGCCCGCACGCTGAACGCCTATCCGCAGACCACGATCGACGTGGTCGGCCACGCCGACAGCAGCGGCGGCGCCGACTACAACCAGGGCCTTTCCGAGCGTCGCGCCAGCGCCGTGGCCGACTACCTGACCCGGCAGGGCCGGGTGATCACCGACCGCGTCTTCGTGGCCGGCATGGGCTCGCGCCAGCCGATCGCCGACAACGCCACGGCCGCCGGCCGCGCCCAGAACCGCCGGGTCGAGATCATACTGCGCCCGTTGACGCAGTGACGCTTAAGGGCGCGGAATTGTCGCGCCTTTGATCCAAACGGTTGCTTTTCCCTCGCGTCGTCGCCAATTCGTCATGCCTATTGAAGGCGGCGCGAGGTCGAAGTGAACAAGATGGCGAGCCAAGGCGTCGGTCTGACCAAGCAGGCCTTTGGCCTGGTCGATGACCTGATGACGCCGAACGCGGCGATCTACTGGGTCGACACCATCGTTTCGGTCGTCCTGATGTGGGGCGGCCTGTACGTGGCCGCGACGACGGGCAACCTCGTCATCGGCCTGGTCGCCGGCCTGGTCAGCGTGCTGGCCCTCTACCGCGCCCTGTCGTTCATCCACGAGCTGACCCACATCCGCGACGACGAGGCCCCGGGCTATCGCACCGGCTGGAACATCCTGGTCGGCGTCCCGCTGATGACCCCGTCGCTGATGTACGAGGGCGTGCACAACATCCACCACATCAAGGACCGTTTCGGCACGGCGCTGGACCCGGAATACCTGCCGCTGTCGCGCTTCACGCCGCTGGGCCTGGCCGGCTTCCTGTTCGTGGCGCTGCTGGCCCCGCTGGGGGTGATCCTGCGCTCGGTGGTGCTGATCCCGCTGTCGTTCGTGGTCCCGCCGCTGCGCAAGTATCTCAAGACCAAGCTGTCGGCCCTGATCATCAATCCCGACTTCGTGCGCGAGGACCTGAACCGCTGGCGCACCGCCTGGGTGCTGCAGGACATCGGCTGCTGGCTGTGGTCGTGGGCGGTGATCGCCGCCACGGTGGCGGGCGTGCTGCCGCTGCGCGCCGTGCTGACCGGCCTGGCGATCTTCGCCGTCGCCACCTTCGTCAACCAGGCTCGCACCCTGGTCGCCCACCTGTGGGACAATGAGGGCGACAAGATGAGCCTGGACGAGCAGTTCCTGGACTCGGTCAACGTGCCGCCGCCGAACCTGGCCTCGGAGCTGTGGGCCCCGGTCGGCCTGCGCTACCACGCCCTGCACCACCTGCTGCCGCGCCTGCCGTACCACAACCTCGGCAAGGCCCATGCCCGCCTGGCGCAGGCCCTGGGCGCGGACTCGCCCTATCACCACGCCTCCGCCAAGGGCCTGTTCGAAGCCCTGGCAGACCTGTTCAAGCGCGTGGGCGAGAAGAACGCGGCCCAAAAGAACGCAGGCAAGCAAGCCGCGCATTAAGCGGCGGTTGAGGCCTCTCGGCTAAGAAGGGCGCCTGTTCCACGGGGCCCGACATGCCGGCTGATCTGGCGTCTCTGATCGATCTGCCCGGGGCCGGCGCGCGTCTGGCCGAGCCGGTGCTGAAGCTGCTGCTGCCGCTGGGCTCGACCTTCTCGATCCTGTCGCTGAGCTGCGCCCTGCTGATCGCCGCCGCCCATCTGGTGATCAGCCGCCGCTCGCGGGGCCGCAGGACCTCGCTGCGCCTGCTGCTGCGGGCGATGTTCCCGCGCAAGGTCTGGCTGTCGAAGTCGACCCGCGCCGACCTGATCTTCTTCGTCCTCAACATCTGGGTCACGGGCCTGATGGTCGGCGCGGCCCTGCTGACCAGCGGCGAGGTGGCCAAGGCCGTCGGCGGCTGGTTGGGCGGGACGCTCGGCGCCGGCCCGTTCCCGCGCGCGCCCTGGCCGCTCGTGGCGGTGGTCGGCACGGTGCTGGGCTTCCTGGCCTATGAGCTGGGCTACTGGTTCGACCACTGGCTCAGCCACAAGGTCCCGTTCCTGTGGGCTTTCCACAAGACCCACCACACGGCCGAGGTGCTGACGCCGCTGACCAACTTCCGGGTCCATCCGATGGAGACCCTGAAGTTCGCCAACATCCTGGCCCTGACCACCGGCGGCGTCGGCGGCCTGCTGGCCTGGACCTTCGGACCGGCCTGGCATCCGCCGCTGGTCCTGGGCCAGAACGCGCTCTTCATGCTGTTCGTCCTGACGGTGCTGCACCTGCAGCACTCGCACGCCTGGATCACCTTTGGCCCGCTCGGCCGCTGGCTGATGAGCCCCGCCCACCACCAGATCCACCACTCGGCCGACCCCACCCATTTCGGCAAGAACCTGGGCAGCGTCCTGGCCGTCTGGGACCGCCTGTTCGGCACGCTCTATGTGCCCGGCGAGCGGCCCAGGAGCCTGACCTTCGGCGCGATCGCCACCGATCCGCACAGTCTGACCGGCGGCTTCGCGATCCCGTTCGTCGAGGCCTTCACGGGGGAGACAAGGCCCGACCCCGTGGCCATTCCGGCGGAGTAGGGGCCTACTCCGCCCCCTCCTGCTCGGCCCGCTCGCGCAGTTCCTCGTCCAGGCTGGCCGTGTCCCAGGCCCCGCCGGCGTCGCCGGGGCGCATGCGGTGGAGGTCGGCGTTCAGCAGGCGGTCCATGGTCTGGGCCGCGTCGCGCGAGGCCAGGATATAGGCCTCCTCCTGACCCCACATTGGGCGCAGCTCCTCGAACATCCGCCGGTCGTGGCGACGGAAGAAGGCGGCGGCGCGGTGGGCGCGGTGGGCGCGGAAGCCCAGCTTCTGCAAGGCGCTGGTGCCCAGGGCGAGAGCCGACTCGAAGGTCTCGCGCTCGACCGCGTCGGCGCCGTTGGCCAGGAGGTCGTAGGCGTGGCGGCGGTCCCAGGCGCGGGCTAGGATGGTCAGGTTGGGGAAGGCCTTGCGGGCGGTCTCGACCAGCTCGACGGTCTTCTCGCGGTCGTCCACGGCGACGATCAGCATCCGGGCCCGCTCGGCGCCGGCGGCGCGCAGCAGGTCAAGGCGCGTGGCGTCGCCATAGTGCACCCGGCGGCCGAAGCGCTGCAGCAGCTCGATCTGCTCGATGTCGCTGTCCAGAACGGTCGACTTGAAGCCGTTGGCCTGCAGCAGGCGGCCGGTGATCTGACCAAAGCGCCCGAAGCCGGCGATGATGATGTCCGGCTCGCCCTCGTCGAAGTCGCCGGTGTCGGGCGTGACGTCGGGGATCGCCGCGTCCATCAGGGCCGCGACGCGCTCGTACAGGATCATGGCCACCGGCGTCAGGGCCATTGAAACGGCGATGGCGGCGGTCAGCAGGGCCGCCAGCTGGGCGCCGATCACGCCCGCTCCGACGGTGAAGCTGAGCAGCACGAAGGCGAACTCGCCGCCCTGCGCCAGGGCCGTGGCCACCGCCATGGCCCCGCGCTTGGGGGCGCCGAACAGGCGGGCGATGCCGTACATGACCAGGAACTTCAAGCTCATCAGGCCGATGACCAGGCCCGCCAGCACCAGCGGCTGACGCGCCACCAGCGGCAGGTCGACGCCCGCGCCGACGGTCATGAAGAAGAGGCCCAGCAGCAGGCCCCGGAAGGGCTCGATGTCGGTTTCCAGCTCGCGGCGGAACTCGCTTTCGGCCAGCACCACCCCGGCCAGGAAGGCCCCGAGGGCGGGCGAGAGGCCGACGATCTGCATCAGGCTGGCCACGGCCACCACGATCAGCAGGGCCGAGGCGGTGAAGATCTCGCGCAGGCGGGCCCGGGCGATGAAGCGGAACAGCGGCTTGACCAGATAGCGGCCGCCGCCGATCACCCCGGCCACGGCGGCGAACACCGACAGGGTCTGGGCCCAGATCGGCAGGTGGGCCACCAGGCTCCCGCCGCCATGGCCGCCGGCGTCGGCGGCGTGCTCGGGCGCGCCGGTGGCCAGCAGGGGCAGCAGGGCGAACATCGGGATCACCGCCAGGTCCTGCAACAGCAGCACCCCGAAGGCGGCGCGGCCGACAGGGCCTTGCCGCAGCCCCTTCTCGTCCAGGGTCTGGAGCACGATGGCGGTGGAGGACATGGCCAGGACCAGGCCCACGGCCAAGGCCGTCTGCCAGGGCAGGCCAAGCGCGAGCGAGGCGGCGGCGATGGCCAGGGCCGTGCCCAGCACCTGCGCGCCACCCAGGCCGAAGATGGCCTTGCGCATGTCCCACAGCATCGAGGGCTGCACCTCGAGGCCGATCAGGAACAGCAGGATGACGACGCCGAACTCGGCGAACTTCATGACGTCGGCCTGGGCGCCGATCAGGCCCAGGGCGAACGGGCCGATGAGCACGCCGGCGATCAGGTAGCCCAGCACCGAGCCGAGCCCCAGCCGCTTGGCGATCGGCACCGAGACGACGGCCGCGCCCAGATAGACCAGGGTCTGGGTGAGGAAGTTCTCCATGCCGTCTACGCCTCCACGCTCTTGGGCAACAACGAGGCCACGCGCGCCTTGTAGCGCTCAGCCTCGGCCTTCAGGGCCGCGTCGTCTTTCACGGAAGCGCCGTGCACGACGAAGGGCGTCTCCCATTCCATGCCGCACAGGTGGGCGGTCTGCTCCAGCGGCCGCAGGAACTCGTCCATGCTGAACCGGTTGTAGCCGTGCATGTGATAGGCCTTGGCGCTGGCCCCGGTGGAGCAGGCCACGAACAGCTTCTTGCCCTTCAGCGCCACGCCGTCCTCGCCATAGGCGAAGCCGTGCAGCCAGACGATATCCAGCCACTCCTTCATCAGGGCCGGGGTCGAGTACCAATACAGCGGGAACTGCAGGGCGATGACGTCGTGGGCGACCAGGGCCGCCTGCTCGGTCTCGATGTCGACGACGAAGTCCGGATAGGTCTCGTACAGGTCCTTGAAGGTGACGCCCGACAGGCCCTTGGCCGCCTTGGCCAGGGCGCGGTTGGCGCGAGACCGTTCAAGCGCGGGGTGGGCCAGCACAAGCAGCACGCCAGGGGCGGCCCTTGGGGTGGCGGGTGTCACGGAGCCGGTGCTAGCGTCGGTCATCAGGCGACCCTTCGGTAAAATAATTCATCAAGGGTTGAATTTCTTCGCGGCTCGGGCGACACGGTTCGCCAAGCACCGGATTAGCAATTCCGGACAAGGGAGACACCATGGTCGACAAGGTGAAGACAGACGCCGTCGAGGCCCTGGCCGGGCTGTTGTTCGACGGCATGACCATCATGGCCGGCGGGTTCGGCCTGTGCGGCATTCCGGAGAACCTGATCGCGGCGATCCGCGAGGCGGGGACAAAGGACCTCACGGTCATCTCCAACAATTGCGGCGTCGACGGCTTCGGCCTGGGGATCCTGCTGGAGAACCGTCAGATCAAGAAGATGGTCTCGTCCTATGTGGGTGAGAACAAGCTGTTCGAACAGCTTTACCTGAGCGGCGAGCTGGAATTGGAGTTCAATCCGCAAGGCACGCTGGCCGAACGCATCCGTGCGGGCGGGGCGGGCATCCCGGCCTTCTTCACGCGCACCGGCTACGGCACGCTGGTGGCCGAGGGCAAGGAAACCCGCGAGTTCGACGGCGAGATGTACGTGATGGAGCGCGGCCTGACCGCCGACCTGGCCATCGTCAAGGCCTGGAAGGGCGACGCCGAGGGCAACCTGATCTACCGGAAGACCGCCCGGAACTTCAATCCGATGATGGCCACGGCCGGCCGCAAGACGGTGGTCGAGATCGAGCAGCTGGTCGCGATCGGCGAGCTGGACAAGGACGCCATCCACACGCCCGGCATCTATGTCGACAACATCGTCAAGGGCGCGAAGTTCGAGAAGCGCATCGAGCGCGTCACCACCCGTGCGAAGGAAGCCGTCTGATGGCCTGGACCCGCGATGAGATGGCGGCCCGCGCCGCCAAGGAGCTGCAGGACGGCTTCTACGTGAACCTCGGCATCGGCATCCCGACCCTGGTGGCCAACTACATTCCCGAGGGCATGTCGGTGACCTTGCAGAGCGAGAACGGCATGCTGGGCATGGGTCCCTTCCCCTATGAGGGCGAAGAGGACGCCGACCTGATCAACGCCGGCAAGCAGACGATCACCGAGCTGGACTCCAGCTCGTACTTCTCGTCGGCCGACAGCTTCGCGATGATCCGCGGCGGCCACATCGCCCTGTCGATCCTGGGCGGCATGCAGGTGTCCGAGACCGGCGATCTGGCCAACTGGATGGTGCCCGGCAAGATGGTCAAGGGCATGGGCGGGGCCATGGATCTGGTCGCCGGCGTCAAGCGCGTGGTGGTGGTCATGGACCACTGCGAGAAGTCCGGCGCGCCAAAGCTGCTGAAGGCCTGCTCGCTGCCGCTGACTGGCGCCGGCGTGGTGGACCTGCTGATCACCGAACTGGGCGTCTTCGAGATCAACCGCGGCAAATCGCCGGTGAAGCTGATCGAACTGGCCCCGGGCGTGACCGTGGATGAGGTGAAGGCCAAGACCGAGGCGGCGTTCGAGGTCGCGGTCTAGGACGTGCCGCAGAAACCTCGTCCTTCGACAAGCTCAGGATGAGGTTTCTGGTTAGCGCCGCGCCAACACTCGGACCTCACCCTGAGCCTGTCGAAGGGCGAGGTCCGTTGCACGGTCATTTGGCTAGCCAATACGGATGCTCCAGCGTGAGCGCCACATAGCGCGCCGTCGCCTTGCCATAGGCGGCGGCGATGTTGTTCAGGGCGGTGGTCGGGTCGCCCGCATCCGCTTCCACCGTCCGCCCAGCATGCGGAAGCTTCGCCGGCGCGATCACCGCCAGGCCGTGTTTCGACACCGCGTCCCGGCTGGCGAAGGCCTCCGAGCGGTTGGTCCGCGACCAGGCGTCCAGCGCCGTGGCGAAGGCCAGCTCGTCGAAGCCGCCCTCGATCCGCACCGCGACCTTCTCGCCGCGCCAGGCGTTGGCCCAGCCCGCGAGGCCGGTCATGGCCGCATCGGTCCCGACCCGGAACGCCGCGCCGTCGTGGGCTTGGACGGGCAAGGGGACCTTCAGTCGCGCCGCCGTCGCCCGCATCACATCCTCGCCTGCGAGGTCCCGCAGCAGCGCCAGGCTGGCCGGAATCGAGGCCGTGACCCCGGCGGTGGTGGTCAAGGGCCCGTCGACGATCCACCGGCGGTCCTTGCGCCAGCGGACCTTGGGATAGGCCTTGGCCAGGCGGTTCAGCTCGTACCAGTGGGTGGTGGCTTCGCGTCCGTCCAGCAGGCCGGCATGGGCCAGGGTCTCGGCCCCGGCGCAGATCGAGACGATGCGCACGCCCGCCTTGGCCTGCTCGCGCAGCCAGGCGTCGCGGGCCGGATCAACCGCCGGCATCATGAACGGCACCACGATGACGTCGGGCCGCTGGCCAAGGCTGGCATAGGTCGTCTGCGGACGGATCCAGGCCAGGCCCGGCATCAGCCGCACGGGCGCGAGGGTTGGCGCGATCACCCGGACCTCCACCGATCCGGACTCGGCCAGCACCGCATAGGGCGCGATCAGGTCGGTGGTTTCGGTGCCGCGCGGCTCGGCCAGGATCACGACCAGGGGCTTGGCCAAGGCCGGCGCGGCCGTCAGCAGGGCTAGCAGGAAGACGAACAGACGCAGCATGGAGAACCTCCCGGAACACGCGGGAAGTCTCGACGACGGCAGCGCTTACGAAAGGACGGTGATCCCTCGAAACCTGCCTACTTCGGCTTCGGGGCCGGGGGCAGGCCCGTCACCGGATCGCGCGGCAGCGGCGCGAAGCCCTGGGCGATGAACAGGTCGATCCGCCGCGAGCGCTTCTTGTCGAGGCGCACGCGGGCGATCTGCATGTCGGAGGTTGTCTTGAAGTCCTGCTCGATCTCGGGGCGGTAGCCGCCCTCCAGGCTGACGATCAGGGCGCGGCGGCCGTAGTCGGCGTCCATCGGCGTCTCGGTCTCGGCCTGGTTCTGCGGATGGGCCTCGTGCACCCACATGCGCAGCGGCGGCGCGCCGGGCTGGCCGAAATAGTCGCGGCCGTAATAGGCGGCGGCGTTGTAGACGAAGCGGTCGTCCATCGCGACGGCGCTCAAGGGGCCGCGCAGGGCCTGCTCCTCGCGCGAGCGCTCGATGATCGCCTGGACGGTCTGGTCCCAGCCGCGCACGCGCTTGAAGCCGTTCGACAGGCCCACCGCGTCGGCGGCCTTCGGGTTGACCATGCAGACCACGAAGAACAGGGCGAACAGGGCCTCGAAGCCGAGGCCCGCGATCAGCCAGCGGCGGGCGTTCCAGCGCAGCAGCCAGCCGGCCGCCAGCACCGCGCCCGAGACGAAGGCCGCTCCGGCCCAGTTGGCGTTGGCGCGCGAGACAAAGGCCTCGCCGGCCACGATGATCAGCGGCGGCGCGCAGAAGCACAGCAGCAGCAGGTCCGGCGACTGCAGCTTCTTCTTCACGGAGAGCCACACCGCGCCGCCCAGCAGCACGGCGAACGGCACGGGGCCGAACACGCCGAACTGCGAGGCCACGAACTCGATCAGCTCACGGAAGTTGAACAGCTGGTGCGAACCCCAGTTGGCGTTCGAGGCCGTGTGCTTGACCGTTGCGAACTGGTGGGCGGCGTTCCAGGCCAGGTTCGGGGCCAGGGTCAGGACGAAGAACGTCACGAACAGCACCGCCGCCGCCACGCACCAGCGCTCGCGCGCCGGTTTCGAGATGGCGTAGTGGATGACAATGCTGCCCAGGGCGTAGACGGCCGCGTATTTCGACAGGAAGGCCAGGCCCAGCGCCACGCCCATGCCGGCGGCGATGAAGTAGCGGCGCGGGGCGGTCTCCTCGGCCAGGGCGACATAGGCCCAGATGGTCAGCGACAGGAAGAACAGCAGCGGCGCGTCGGTGGCCATCAGGCCCGACGACAGGACGACGCCCGGCATCAGGCTGTAGATCGCCGCGGCGACCAGGCCGGCCCAGCCGCCGTAGAGCTTGCGGGCGATGCGATGGACGACCAGGGCGGTCAGGCCGTGCAGCAGTGGGGCGGAAAGTCGCACCCAGGCCTCGGCGTCGCCGCCGACGTGGGTGGTGGCCCAGATCAGCCAGGCGATCATCGGCGGCTTGGAGAAGTATCCGAATGCCAGTTCACGAGACCACAGCCAGTACTGAGCTTCGTCCGGGTACAGCTCAAGAGGCGTTGCGAACAAGGCGATGAGCCGCACCAGCGTCAGCACGGCGACCCCGATCAGGGTCATCCGCCAGGCGCGGGCTTCGATCGAAATTTCCGAAGATTCGTGTGCGGTTACCATGACGCCTAATTAGCCAAGTAAGAAAAATCTGACCATTTCTTCCGCGTTATCCGCCGTTTATGACAGTTTGGGGGAAGGCGTGGCCTTTCCGTCACCAAACCTTCTAAAACTTTCGCTAAACGGCCCCAACGACGCTCATACATGCCGGTCACGGCGGGCGTGTCGAATAATGAGGGGATCTTCAAGATGAACATGAGAAATTTCGCCCTGGCGACGACCGCTCTGGTCGGCAGCCTGGTCGCCGGCGGCGCGGCCATGGCCCAATCGACGGGTACGGACGCTGTTGAACAAGTCGTCGTCACCGCGTCGACCCTGAAGAACCAAAACGGCGCCATCGTGTCGCAAACGGTTCCGAAGTCGCGCTCGACCATCACCCAGGAATTCATCGCTCGCCAAGTTCCGGGCCAGACCGTTCTGGACTCGCTGAACCTGCTGCCGGGCGTCAACTTCACCAACAACGACGCCTACGGCTCGGCCGGCGGCGACATCACCATCCGCGGCTTCGACAGCCAGCGCGTCGCGCTGCTGCAAGACGGCATCCCGCTGAACGACAGCGGCAACTACGCCATCTACCCGAACCAGCAGATGGACTCGGAACTGATCGCCAAGGTCGACGTCAACCTCGGCACGACCGACGTCGACAGCCCGACGGCCGCGGCCGCCGGCGGCACCATCAACTACGTGACCCGCAAGCCGAAGGACGAATTCGGCGGCGTCGTGGAAGCTCAAGTCGGCGACGGCAACTTCCGCCGCTTCTTCGCCGTGATCGACACCGGTAAGGTCGGTCCGTGGGGCACCAGCGCCTGGTTCAGCGCCGCTGACGCCACCAACGACGTCTTCAACGGCCCGGGCAAGATCCACAAGCAACAGTACAACGCCCGCATCTATCAGCCGCTGGGCGACAACGGCGACTTCATCAGCCTGATCGCCAACTACAACAAGAACCGCAACAACTTCATCAACCGCATGTCGCTGGCCCAGTTCCAGGCCGGCACCGGCATCGGCTACAGCCGCGCCACCTGCGCCCGTCCGACCCCGGTGGCCGGCACGGCCCAGATCGATACGAACGCGGGCACCTGCTACAAGTACAACATCAACCCGTCGAATACGGGCAACATCCGCGGTCAGTCGCTGTTCCACATCGGTGAGCAGTTCATCCTGACGGCCGACCCCTACTTCCAGTACACGCTGGCCAACGGCGGCGGTCGCGGTCTGTTCAACGAAAGCGGCAACGGCACGGGCAGCGGCCTGATCCGCGGCGCCTCGCTGACGGGCGGCCAGGACCTGAACGGCGACGGCGACCTGCTCGACACCGTCCTGCTGTACTCGCCGAACACGACGAACACCCGCCGCTACGGCGTCACCTCGTCGCTGATCTGGAAGTTCTCGGACAACCAGAGCTTCCGCGCCGCGTACACCTACGACGAAGCCCACCACCGTCAGACCGGCGAGTACACGACCTTCAGCAGCGACACGACGCCGGACAGCGTCTTCGGCGGCAAGGACGGCTACGGCACGCCGATCAAGCTCTCGGACGGCAGCATCCTGCGCAAGCGTGACCGCGTCTCGGTCGCCACCCTGAACCAGTTCTCGGTCGAGTACCGCGGCAAGTTCATGGACGACAACCTGCTGGTCAACGCCGGCCTGCGCGCGCCGTTCTTCAAGCGTGAACTGAACAACTTCTGCTACCAAGCCGACACCTTCACCGCCTACTGCACCAACCAGGCGCCGACGGCGGTTGCGGGTACGGACGACGGCAACGGCCAGACCCTGGTCACCCTGCCGGGCCAAGGCACGACCCAATACGGTCGTCCGCGTCAGTTCACCCGCAAGTACGACAAGCTGCTGCCGAACGTCGGCGCCAGCTACCAAGTGGCCGACCACCAGTCGGTCTACATCAGCTACGCCGAGACCCTGTCGGCTCCGCGTACGGATGACCTGTACGACAAGAAGCTGACGAGCCCGAAGCCGGAAACCTCGCACGTCCTGGACGCCGGCTATCGCTACCAGTCGCCGATCTTCCTGTTCGCCGCCTCGGTGTGGTTCAACAACTTCACCAACCGCATCGAACGCGCCTTCAACGAGCAGGACAACATCGCCTTCTCGGTCAACGTCGGCGACGTGAAGCAAAAGGGCTTCGACGCCCAGTTCGGCTTCAAGCCGGAAGACTACATCAGCTTCTACGCCTCGTTCTCGTACCAGAACTCGGAACTGCAATCGGACATCCCGGGCACCGCCCTGGGTTCGGTTCTGGCCACCAAGGGTCGTGAGCTGTACGAAGCGCCGAAGTACCAAGGCGGCATCCGCGTCGACTGGGACATCACCGACGCTCTGAGCCTCGGCGTCCAAGCCAAGTACACCGGCGAGCGCTGGACCAACCTGACGAACACCGAAAAGGCCCCGCACTACGCCCTGCTCGACATGGACGTGCGTTACGCCCTGGACGGTTTCGGCCTGAAGGACACCTACTTCCAGGTCAACGTGAAGAACCTGACCAACGAAAAGTACCTGGGCGACCTGGCGGTGAACCCGTCGGGCACGGGTCTGGGCCAACCGGGCGCTCCGCGCACGATCAGCGCCACGATCCACGCCGCTTTCTAAGCGACGCGCTCTTGAGACCAAGGACGAGGGCGGCCCGGCTTCCGGGCCGCCCTTTTTCTTTGTCACGTGGATTTGCTAGTGAAGGGGCCGCTTGACCCCGGCCCTCGCAAGGGCCATCTGCGCCCCCTTCGTTTTCTCCCCCTTCACTGGGTTCCCTGAAATGACCGTCACCGTTCCCGCCGAGTGGGCTCCGCACCGCGCCATGTGGGTGGGTTTCCCCAGCCACGCCGACCTCTGGCAGGAGGATCTGGAGCAGGCGCAGCAGGAAGTCGCCGATCTGGCCCGCGCCCTGGCCGGTCCGGGCGGCGAGCGCGTGCGCCTGATGGTGGTCGGTGACGAGGCCGAGGCCGCCGCCCGCGCGCTGCTGGGTGACACCAAGGTCGAGATCGTCCGCGGCCAGTTCGGCGACATCTGGCTGCGCGACACCGGCCCGATCTTCGTCGACGCCAACGGCTCGGCCAGCGCGGCCGGCTTCCAGTTCAACGGCTGGGGCGGCAAGTACAGCCTGGAGGGCGACGACATCGTCGCCGAGCAGATCGCCGCCGCCTCGGGCGCGCCGCTGGTCCGCAACAACTTCATCCTCGAGGGCGGCGCCCTGGATCACGACGGCAACGGCACGATCCTGACCACCCGCCAGTGCCTGCTGAACGAGAACCGCAACGCCGGCTGGGACGAGGCCTCGGCCACGTCCGCGCTCGCCGCCGCCCTGGGCGCCAAGAAGGTGCTGTGGCTGGGCGACGGCCTGCTGAACGACCACACCGACGGCCACGTCGACAACCTGGCCCGCTTCGTCGCGCCGGGCGTGGTGGCCTGCCCGATGGGCTTCGGCGCCGATGATCCCAACGCCGAGGTCTATGCCGAGACCGCCCGCCTGCTGGCCGGCATGACCGACAGCCGCGGCTCGCCGCTGCAGGTCGCCCGCATCCCGTCGCCGGGCAAGATCCTGGACGAGGACGGCGAGCCGATCCCGGCCTCGCACATGAACTTCCTGATCGCCAACGAGGCGGTCATCGTGCCGATCTACGCCGAGGAGTCGGGCGCCTTCGCCGTCGAGGTGATCAAGGGCCTGTTCCCCGAGCGCCAGGTCATCGGCCTGGCCTCCACCGCCATCCTGACCGGCGGCGGTTCGTTCCACTGCATCAGCCAGCAGGAGCCCGTCTAATGGCGCGCACCCTCAGCGTCGCCGCGATCCAGACCTCGTACGGCATGGATCTGCAGGCCAACATCAAGAAGACCGAGCACTTCATCCGTGAAGCCGCTTCGAAGGGCGCGCAGGTCATCCTGCCGTCGGAGCTGTTCCAGGGCCCGTACTTCTGCGTGGCTCAAGAGGAGCGCTGGTTCGCCGAGGCCCATCCGTGGCGCGAGCATCCGGTGGTCAAGGCCATCGCGCCGCTGGCTGGCGAGCTGGGCGTGGTGATCCCGATCTCGATCTACGAGCGCGAGGGCCCGCACTACTTCAACAGCCTGGTCATGGCCGACGCCGATGGCTCGCTGCTGGGCGTCTATCGCAAGAGCCATATCCCGGACGGTCCGGGCTATATGGAGAAGTACTATTTCCGGCCCGGCGACACCGGCTTCAAGGTCTGGGACACGCGCTTCGGCCGCCTGGGCGTCGGCATCTGCTGGGACCAGTGGTACCCGGAAGCTGCCCGCGCCATGGCGCTGATGGGCGCCGAGGCCCTGTTCTACCCGACCGCCATCGGCAGTGAGCCGCATGACCCCAGCCTGGACACCGCTCTGCCGTGGCGCCGGGCCATGCAGGGCCACGCGGTCAGCAACGTCATCCCGGTGATCGGCGCCAACCGCATCGGCTTCGAGCCGTGGGACGGCTATCCGAACGGCGGCCAGACCTTCTATGGCTCCAGCTTCATCGCCGACCATCGCGGCGATCTGGTCAGCGAGCTGGGCCGCGCCGATGAGGGCCTGGTCAACGCGACCTTCGACCTCGATTTCCTGACGACGCACCGCGCCGCCTGGGGCTTCTTCCGCGATCGTCGGCCGGAGTTCTACACGGCCCTGGCCACCGGTCGTCCCGCGTGATCACCACCGACCGCCTGGTCCTGCGCCCGGCGGTCGACGCCGACCGCGACGCCATCGCCACCCTGAACGGTGACGCGCGGGTCGGCGCCTGGCTGGGCGGCGTGCGCAGCCGCGCCGAGAGCGACGCCTTCGTCGACCGGGTCCAGGCCCACGAGGCCGAGCACGGCTTCGGCTTCTGGGTGGTCGAGCGCCAGGCCGACATGCGCCTGGTCGGCATGACCGGCGTCTGGTGGGTGCCGCCCGAGATGAACATGGCTCCGGTCGTCGAGATCGGCTGGCGCTTCCATCCCGAGGCCTGGGGCCAGGGCTACGCCACCGAGTCGGCCAAGGCGGCCCTGACCTATGGCTTTGCGACGCTGAAGCTGCCCGAGATCATCGCCTTCACGGCCCGCACGAACCTGGCCTCGCAGTCGGTCATGCGCCGGATCGGCATGAGCCACGACCCGGCGCGGGACTTCGACCATCCGCGCCTGGCGGAGGATGATCCGCTGCGGGCGCATGTGATCTACGTGGCGCGCGCCTAGGCGCCGCAGCCCGCCGGCGCTCCCTTGGCCTTCGAGGCCGCCACCTCTTCGCGGGCCTTGGCCAGATCGGCCATGAAGCCCGGATCGTCGTGCAGGCGCGTGACCAGCGCCGAGCCCAGATAGCGCCCGGCCTCGACATCGCTCTGGAAGTGGACGCCGCAGACGATGCGGCTGTCGCCGAACGCCTTGCCGCGCGCCAGGATGGGCGACGCCTTCTCCGGGACCAGCTCGGCGATCACCGAGGCCCAGGCCCAGCCGATCAGGCCGTGCCCGGACGGATAAGAACCGTCGGTCTCGATCCAGGCCTCGCGCGGCACGCAGATCGGGGCGGTGTTGCCGACCGGCGGGCGCGGGCGCTGATAGACCGACTTGGCCGGTTGGTAGATCTTGGCCGCGTCGTCGGTGAGGCGCAGCAGCAGGTTGGCCAGGGTCGGGGTCGCCTCGGCGCTGAGCGTCACGCCCGCCGCGCACGAGAAGCTCTTCATGCCGTTCTTGCCCGACAGGTCGGCGTCGGCGATCGCCCGGCTCCAGGCCTCGGTGTTCACCAGCTTGCGGGTCTCGTTGAACTGGGCGCGCTCGGCCTTGCCGCGCGGGCTGTCGGGCGCGGGCGGCGGGCCGATGATGGCCGCCGCGTCGATCCCGCCATTGCCGGGGAGGTAGCCCGGCGGCGGCTTCACCCAGCCCGCCGAGGGCGGGGTAGTGGCCACTTGGGCGGCCGGCGCGGCGCTGTGGGCAAAGGGATTGGGCAGGCCGTCGATGGCCGAGCAGCCGGCCAGGGCCAGGCCCGAGGCGACGGCGGCGATGAACGCGAAACGGGACATCGAATGCTTCCGTGAGGTCATTCGCCCACAGAGCGGCGGGAAAGTCGTGCGTCAAGCGAAAGCGGATTGACGAGGAGATATGTTATTTCATAACACTCATCGCGGCCGCTCCTCCGGCCAAGTTTCAGTCGTTCAGGACCGTCCATGCTCCGTCGCGTCGCCTTCTCCGCTGCGAGCCTCATCGCGCTTACCGTCGCCGTTTCCGCCCATGCCGCCGAGCCCGCCGCGCCCGCGTCTGCCGAAGACCAGGCCAATGCGGTCGACAAGGTCGTCATCACCGCCGCCCCCTACGCGGTGTCGCTGGATACGGTGACCAGCAGCGTCAACGTCGTCACCCGCGACAAGCTGGACGTCCTGCCCCCCGCCGGCCTGGGTGACATGCTGAACGGCCAGCCGGGACTGCGCTCGACCTTCTACGGCCCCGGCGCCAGCCGTCCGGTGATCCGCGGCCTGTCGGGCCCGCGCGTGATGGTGCTGCAGAACGGCGTCGGCCAGGTCGACGCCTCGTCGCTGTCGCCCGACCACGCGGTGGCCTCCGACCCGGGCGAGGCCTCGCGGGTGGAAGTGCTGCGCGGTCCCTCGACCCTGGCCTATGGCGGCTCGGGCATCGGCGGCGTGGTCAATGTCATCGACGACCGCGTGCCCTCGTCGGCTCCGGCCAACGGCTTCGAAGGCCGCCTGGCCGGCTCGGTCTCGTCGGTGGACGACGGCAAGTCGATCAACGGCTCGGCCAAGTTCGGCAAGGGTCCGCTGGTGTTCGCCATCGACGCCGATCACCGCAAGAGCGGCAACTATGACGTCCCCAGCTCGCCGGTCTCGGCCCGCCTGGCCGCCTCTGAAGGCCTGACCGTCGATCCCGACAAGCAGGTCAAGAACGCCGACGTCGAGGTCGACGCCTATGGCGCCGGCGTGTCGTACGTCCACGACAGCGGCTTCTTCGGGGTCTCGATCAAGAAGATCGATACGACCTACGGCGTGCCCTACGAGCAGATCCTGGCCCCGATCGATCCGGCCGCCGAAGGCCCGGTCTCGATCCACCTGCAGCAGACCCGCTACGACCTGCGCGGCGAGCAGGACGTCGACCTTGGCCCGTTCGACAAGGTCCGCCTGTCGGTCGGCCACGCCAAGTACGAGCACGCCGAGATCGGCGTCGACAGCGGCGAGGTCGGCACCCGCTTCCTGTCGGACGGCACCGAGGGCCGCCTCGAGCTGGTCCAGAAGGAGCGCGACGGCTGGCAGGGCGCGGTGGGCTTCCAGGCCCTGAAGCGTCACTTCGAGGCCATCGGCGACGAGGCCTTCGTGCCCTCGACCGACATCACCGAATACGGCGTCTTCACCCTGCAGCGCCTGGACAAGGGCAACTGGGGCGTCGATGCGGGCCTGCGTTTCGACAGCCGCGAGCTGAAGACCAGCTTCGCCGACAAGACCTTCAACAACGTCTCGGGCTCGCTGGGCCTGTTCTACAAGCCGGCCGAGCACCAGTTCGTGGCCCTGACGGTGTCGCGCAACGGTCGCGCCCCGACCGAGGCCGAGCTGTTCGCCGACGGCCCGCACCCGGGCACCGGCGGCTTCGAGGTCGGCGACGCCGATCTGAAGTCCGAGAAGGTGGTCTCGGTCGAGGCGACCTACCGCTACACCGGCGATCGCCTGCGCGCCGAAGCCCACCTGTGGGGCGCCCAGTACAACGGCTTCATCGAGGAGGCCCGCACGGGCGCCGAGGAAGACGGCCTGCCGGTGTTCCAGTACAGCCAGACCGACGCCAAGTTCCACGGCGCCGAGGTCGAGACCTCGTACGTCGCCTGGCGCGAAGGCGAGCGGTCGTTCAAGCTGGAAGGCAGCTACGACTGGGTGCGCGGCTCGACCGACCTGGGCATCCCGGCCCGCGTGCCGCCGTGGGCCGTGACCGGCCGCGCCATCTGGAGCACCTCGCGCCTGGAACTGCAGGGCGAGGTCCGCCACGTGGCCAGCCAGAACCGCGTCTCGGCCTTCGAGCTGCCGACCGACGCCTATACCGCGGTCAACGCCATGGTGACCTACAAGCCGATCGCCGACTCCGGCCTGCGCGTGTTCATCGACGGTCGCAACCTGACCAACGAGACCATCCGCGAGCACGTCTCGTTCCTGAAGGACTTCGCGCCTTCGCCGGGCCGCTCGGTCCGCGCCGGTTTCGCCTGGCGCTTCTAGCGCCTGGCGGAAAGAGCGGGCCTCTCGACCAGCCCCAGAGAGAGGTCCGCCGCGCGCCGGAGCCTGGCGTCTTCCGTCAGGCTCCGGACTGCGTTCGCCCCACGGGACGGATATCAAGCCTAACGGCTCGCGCGGACGATGAATAACGGTCATCGAGTCCCGCTATGACAGCAGCCCAGATTGCCGGTTCCCGTTGGATCGGCTAGAACGCCGGACCCTTTCGGTCGTCTTGAAGCGTTCGAGCGTCCGTTTCCTATTCTGTCGTAGAGCTGTTCATGACCACGACCCAGTCCACCGGCGAAATCTCCGGAAACGTCCTGTTCTACAATTCGCCGGAGCCGCTGAACCGTGAGCAGCACGCCAAGCTGGCCCTGGTCCACAAGGAAAACCCCTACGGCTTCGCCGCCGCCGGCACCGCCGTGCCGCTGACCGTCTCGGAATTCGGTCCGGCCGCCCTGACCTTCCCGGTGATCTTCGCCGGCGAAGACCGCGTGCCGCTGGCCGTCATGGGTCTGAACAACGCCGAGAACCTGTTCATCAGCCCCGAAGGCGCCGTCGAGCCGAACGTCTACATCCCGGCCTATATCCGCCGCTATCCGTTCGTGCTGGCCAATGACGACACGCAAGACCGCCTGATCGTCTGCATCGACCGCGGTTCGGACCTGCTGTCGGAAAAGGGCGACACCCCGCTGTTCGACGCCAAGGGCGAACCGACCGAGTACACCCAGAACTGCATCAAGTTCTGCGACGACTTCGAGCTGGAGCGCCGCCGCACCGACAACTTCATCTCGCTGCTGAAGGAGCTGGACCTGTTCGAGCTGAAGAAGGCCACCTTCCAGCCGCAGGACGAAACCGGCGCCGCCTCGGGCGATCTGGTGACGGTCGCCGAATACTACGGCGTCTCGGAAGAGAAGCTGAACGCCCTGCCGGCCGCCAAGCTGAAGGAACTGCAGGAAAACGGCGCCCTGGCCCAGATCTACGCGCACTTGGTGTCGCTGCTGGGTTGGGACCGTCTGGTCAACAAGACCGTGATGCGCCAGGCCGAAGCCCAAGCCGCCGCCACGAGCCTGAACTAAGGCTCGGCGACAGCTGAGAATATGAGGGCGGCGGGGCTTCGGCTCCGCCGCCTTTTTCTTTGCCTCAGCGGGCGAAGATGCTGCGGGTCAGGCACGAGAAGACCAGGCGGCCGGCCTCGTCGAGCAGGTCGTGCTGGGCGATGACGATGCCCTTGCCCTCGCCGACCGGGTCCTTGCCCATCACGGTCATGCGGCCGCGCAGCAGTTCGCCGACGGGCGGGTTGCGCATCCAGCGCAGGGCGTCGACGCCCAGGCGCTTGGTCTGCGGCCAGGCGGCGCTGGCCTCGCCGTCCAGGCGGGTCCAGATGGCGAAGACCATGCCGTCGGGGGCGCCGTTCTCGACCGGCCAGCCGGGGGTGAAGGCGGCGATGAACGCGTCCAGCGCCTTCCCGTCCACGGCCCGCGAGCCCAGGTTCACGACCTGGCCGATCTCGATGTCGTCGAACGCGGCAGGCATGAGCATCTCCGGATGATTCCCTAATCGACTGTCGGCCGCGTCTTGGTCATTGTCGAGCCAACTTGGCCGGGCCATGTGTTCGTCCGCCGTCGTTTGTTCCCCCGGATCCGCGCATGTTCCTCAAGAGAGCCGTCCTCGCCCTGCAAGCCCTGCTGGCCGCGAGCTTCCTGGCGGGCGCGGCCATCGCCGGGCCCGTGGTCAATTCCGGGCATATCGAGTCCGAACTCGTCGCCCAGGAGACCGGCATCGCGCCCGGCGGCACGGTCTATGTGGCCCTGCGCCAGAAGATCATCCCCGAGTGGCACACCTATTGGCGCAATCCGGGCGATGCGGGCGAGGCGACCAAGATCACCTGGACCCTGCCGGCCGGCTGGAAGGCCGGCGACATGGTCTGGCCGACGCCGCGGGTCGCCAAGCTGGGCCCGCTGCTGGACTACGCCTACGAGGGCGAGGTGCTGATCCCCGTGCCGATCACGGCGGCGGCCGACGCTCAGGTCGGGGCGACGATCAGCCTGACGGCCGACGTCTTCTACCTGGTCTGCAAGGACGTCTGCGTGCCGGAGGAGGCCAAGCTCTCCCTGCTGCTGCCGGTCGTGGCCGCGCCGGCCGCCGATCCCAAGTGGGGCGCGGTCGTCGGCGACGTCCTGGCCAAGGCGCCCAAGCCGGCTGGCCTGAAAGCGGTGTTCAAGCTGGATGGCCAGACCCTGAAGCTGGCCGTCACCGGCGGCCCGCTGAAGGGCGCCGACATGGCTGGGGCCTACTTCTTCCCCTATTCGCCCAAGGTCATCGAGCACGCGGCCGACCAGGTGGTCGATCGCGGTCCCGAGGGCCTGACCATTTCGCTGAAGCCGGGCTACGACTTCGTCGGCGGCGGGACGCCTCCGACCGAGGTGGCCGGCGTGATCTCGACCAAGGCCGGGGCCTGGGAAGTCACCGCGACGCCGGGCGAGCCGCCCGCGACCGCCGCCGGCCTGGGTCCGCCGCCGGCCGAGAAGACCACTGCGGGCGGCGAGGCCTCGGGCGGTCTCGTCGGCGCCCTGCTATTCGCCTTCGTCGGCGGGCTGATCCTGAACCTGATGCCGTGCGTGTTCCCGGTGCTGTCGATGAAGGCCGCCAGCCTGGCCGGCCATGCCCACGACGCCGGCAAGACCCGCCTGCAAGGCCTGGTGTTCCTGCTGGGCGTGGTCGCGACCTTCCTGGCCCTGGCCGGCCTGCTGCTGGCCGTGCGGGCCGGCGGCGCGGCGGTGGGCTGGGGCTTCCAGCTGCAGTCGCCGCTGGTCATCGCGGGTCTCGGCCTGCTGATGCTGCTGGTCGCCCTGAACATGTCGGGTGTCTTCGAGATCGGGACCTCGGTGCAGAACGTCGGCTCGGGGGCTTCGTCCCAGGGCGGCGCGACCGGGGCCTTCTTCACCGGCGCCCTGGCCGTGGTCGTGGCCGCGCCCTGCACCGCGCCGTTCATGGCCGGGGCCCTGGGCTATGCCCTGACCCAGCCGCCGGTCATCTCGCTGGCGGTGTTCCTGGCCTTGGCCCTGGGCTTCGCCGCGCCGTTCGTGGCCGTGGCCTTCATCCCGGGCCTGCTGAAGCTGCTGCCGCGTCCCGGCGCCTGGATGGACGTGCTGAAGAAGGGCCTGGCCTTCCCGATGTACGGCGCGGCCCTGTGGCTGGCCTGGGTGTTCGCCCAGCAGTCGGGCCCGATCGCCCTGGGTCAGCTGTTGGCCGCCGGCGTGCTGGCGGCGTTCGGCGCCTGGCTCTACGGCGTCGCCCAGAACCGCCGCGCGGCGGGCAAGGGCGGGGTGGTCTCGACCGTGATCGCCCTGCTGGCGCTGGTCGGCGCCATCGCGCTCGGCGCCTCCGCCGCCCTGGCCGCCAAGCCGCCGACCGCGGCCGCCGCGGGTGAAGCCGCGCCCTCGGGCCCGGGTCTCGCCGCCGAGGCCTGGTCGCCGGAGAAGGTGAAGGCGCTGCAGGCCGCTGGCCGTCCGATCCTGGTCGACTTCACCGCCGCCTGGTGCGTGACCTGCCAGGTCAATGAGAAGGTCGCGCTGTCGGGCGCGAAGGTCGCCGAGACCTTCAAGGCCAAGAACGCCGTCTATCTGAAGGCCGACTGGACCAATCGCGACCCGGCCATCGCCAAGGCCTTGGCGCAGTTCGACCGCGTCGGCGTGCCGCTCTACGTGGTCTATCCGAAGAACGGCGGCGCGCCGGTCATCCTGCCGCAGCTGCTGACCGAGGGCCTGGTGATCGAGGCGATCGAGAAGGCGGGCGCCTAGGAGCGCCCGCTACTTCTTCTTGTCGCCGCCGAACGGCAGCTTGTCCTTGACCTTGTCCAGCGGAGTCTTGGTCACGACCAGCGGCGGCGGGATCACCGGGGCGGCGGTCTTGACCGGATAGGCGCGCCAGCCGGTCTGGATCAGGGCGCCGAAGCCCTGGCACTTGGGCAGGTAGCGAACCATGCCGGTGCGCGGCTTGGCGAACGGCGCGGGTTGGACGAGGTCCTGGCGCTTGGGATCGACGAACCGCCAGTCGGTCGGCAGGCCGTAGCCCTTCTCGCCGCCCAGTCGCACGGCCTGATAGGCCAGGTTGGCCTGGAACGGCGTGACCCCGTATTTCAGCATCGCCCGCAGGAAGATCTGGTCGGCTTCCTCGCGCTTGCCCGGTTCGCCCAGGGTGTAGAGCCAGTCGTGGACGATGGCGGCGCGGGCCGTCGGGCCCTGCGGGTCGACGAAGCCCTGGCCATACCAGGGCACGCTGGCGAAGTCGGTGACGTACCAGCGCGGCACCACGATCACCTTGCCCGTCTCGACGTCGCAATAGGGGAACTCGGCGTCCAGGGTGAACAGCTTGCGGCCGTCCTTGGTCTGGTTGAACAGCATGATCGGCTGCGGCGTCAGCGAGCTGGGCAGCACGGGCGCGACGACCGGCACGAAGACGGTGGTGTTCGTCTCGCTGGCGCAGGCGGCGAGGAGCAGGCCGGAGCCGACGACGGCGGCGAGGGTCTTGGTGCGGGACATCGAGCCGAGAGAGCAGGGGAGGACTGGGCGATCTTCTGAGCGCCGGAGCCCATTGGATCAAGCAAGAATGGCGGAGTTTCGACAGCCGTCAGGATAGATCCTGCGACCGTTTCGCAAACCTGCGATCCGTGAGAAGGTCCCGGCGGGGGAGTTCTGGAGCTGGAGAACCGACATGTCGATCACACGCCGTCTCGTCACCGCCGCCCTGCCGCTGGCCGCGCTCGTCCCGACACTCACTCATGCCAAGCCCGCGCCTGACTTCACCGCCGTCGACGCCGACGGCAAGACCCGCTCGCTGTCGGAGTTCCGCGGCAAGACCGTGGTGCTGGAGTGGGTCAACGAGGGCTGCCCCTATGTCCGCAAGCACTATTCGGGGAACATGCAGGGCCTGCAGCAGGCCGCCCGCGCCGACGGCGTGGTCTGGCTGACCATCGCCTCGTCCGCGCCCGGCAAGCAGGGCTATTTCGACGGGCCCGCCGCCAAGACCTGGATGGACGCCAAGGGCGCCAAGCCGACGGCGCTGTTGCTGGACGGCGATAACAAGATCGCCACGGCCTACAAGGCCAAGACCACGCCGCACATGTTCGTCATCGATAAGACCGGCGCGGTCGTCTACGAGGGCGCGATCGACGACATCCCGACGGCCAAGGTCGAGGACCTGGGCAAGGCCAAGAACCTGGTCGCCGCGGCGCTCGCCGATGTGAAGGCGGGCCGCAAGGTCGCCACGCCGTTCGCGACGCCCTACGGCTGCTCGGTGAAATACAAGGACGCCTAGGCCGCGGGTTGCGGCGGCGCGGTGATCACTTCGACATTGTCGTTCAGCAGATAGACCATGTCGCGCAGGGCCAGGTCCTGGGCCTTGATCGTCGTGGCCGCCGTGACCGCCGAGAGCTTCTCGGGCAGGTCCTGGCTGATGCCGCGCAGGATGCACTTGAGGTCGTCGACCGCGCCGCGCTCCTTCAGGGTCACGTGGCCCTTCATGTCCAGCGCCGACAGGTCTCCGATCTTCGTGGAGAAGGCGTCGAAGTTCTTCAGCTTGGACGCCGCAGCCGTCGGGTCGGCCTTGGCCAGGCCCTGGCGGTAGGCTTCGGCCTCGGCCTTCAGCTGCTTGGCGCGCTTGACGATGTCCTGGAACAGCGGCTCGCCGGCGACCGATTGCGGCAGCACCGGCTGCTGGGCGACCGCCGGTGCCGGGCCAGCGGCCTGCCCCGGATTGAACGAAGCCATCCAAAGCATGGCGGAAAAGGCGACGGCGTCACAGGACATCTGGTACTCCCGCAAAAAACGTCATTGGTCTGCCATGACGTGGCGGCAGCCGTTTGATAAGCCCCGTTCCGTAAACAGCGATTTACCAAATTTCAGAGGACTGCTCATGGCCGATCTCGACGCCGCCTGGACCCGCCTGGAAACCGCCGCCAAGGCCGCGGGCGAACAGCGCATCGTCGACTTCTTCGCGGCCGAGCCCGAACGGCTGGACCTGCTGACGCTCGACGTCGCCGGCCTGCATCTCGACCTGTCGAAGCAGGCCTGGGACGAGGCCGGTCTCGAAGCCGCGCTCGACCTGGCCCACGCAGCTGATGTCGAAGGCGCCCGCGCCCGGATGTTCGGCGGCGAGGCGATCAATTCGTCCGAGGGCCGCGCGGTGCTGCATACCGCTCTGCGGGCCGCGGCCGACGCCGATTTCAAGGTCGGTGGCCAGTCGGTCATGGCCGATGTCGAGGGCGTCCGCGTCCGGATGAAGGCCTTCGCCGAGGCCGTCCGTTCGGGCGAGATCAAGGGCGCGACCGGCAAGCCGTTCAAGGCGATCCTGCATATCGGCATCGGCGGTTCGGACCTGGGTCCGCGCCTGCTGTGGGATGCCCTGCGCCCGGTGAAGGCCCAGATCGACCTGCGCTTCATCGCCAATGTCGACGGCGCCGAGTTCGCCCTGACGACGGCCGACATGGACCCGGAAGAGACCCTGGTCATCGTCGTCTCCAAGACCTTCACAACGCAGGAGACCCTGGCCAATGCCGGCGCCGCCCGCGCCTGGCTGGTCGAGGCCCTGGGCGAGACCGGCGCGAACCAGCACCTGGCCGCCATCTCGACCGCGCTGGACAAGACGGCCGCGTTCGGCGTGCCCGATGACCGCGTGTTCGGCTTCTGGGACTGGGTCGGCGGCCGCTATTCGCTGTGGTCGTCGGTCAGTCTCTCCGTGGCTGTCGCCGCGGGTTGGGACGCGTTCCAGGGCTTCCTGGACGGCGGCGCGGCCATGGACGCGCACTTCCGCAGCGCGCCGCTGGAGAAGAACGCGCCGGTGCTGGTGGCCCTGGCCCAGATCTTCAACCGCAATGGCCTGGACCGCCGCGCCCGCTCGGTCGTTCCGTACTCGCACCGCCTGCGCCGCCTGGCCTCGTTCCTTCAGCAGCTGGAGATGGAGAGCAACGGCAAGTCGGTCGGGCCGAACGGCAAGCCGGCGGCTCGCGGCACCGCGACCGTGGTGTTCGGCGACGAGGGCACCAATGTCCAGCACGCCTATT
>Ga0164241_10000881_pt1 | contig 43333 bp, 48 predicted proteins | sample OricomyardsoilBY_FD_108780 | JGI IMG/M metagenome (GOLD analysis project Ga0164241, IMG submission 108780) | Backyard soil microbial communities from Emeryville, California, USA - Original compost - Back yard soil (BY) | ecosystem: Environmental > Terrestrial > Soil > Unclassified | place: USA... | reverse complement strand
TCGACAAGGAGACCCAGCCGCCCAGCCGCATCTCGCAGGCGAAGCTGGTCGAGATGATGGAGGAGCGCGGCCTCGGCACCAAGGCGACCCGCGCCGACATCATCAAGAAGCTCTTCGATCGCGGCTACGTCTACGGCAACCCGCCGATCCCCTCGGAGACCGGCATCGCCATGTACGAGGCCTTCAAAAAGTTCGTGCCGCGGATGGCGACCCCGGAGATGACCGCCCAGCTCGAGGGGGAGATGGATCAGATCGCCGCTGGCGAGATGACCAAGGACGGCGTCGTCGGCGACAGCCGCGCCCTGCTCCACAACACCTGGACCGAAATCGACGGCAATCGCGAGGACCTCGCCAAAGTCGTCTGGAAAGGGATGGACGAAGACCGCATCCTCGGTCCCTGCAAGGTCTGCGAGGAAGCCGGTCGCAAGAAGGAGGACGGCTCTCCGCACATGCTGCGCGTCATCCGGGCGAAAAAATCGGGCAAGCGCTTCGTCGGTTGCAGCGGCTGGACCCTCGACGACCCGGAGTCCTGCGACCAGACCTTCCCGCTGCCCCAGCGCGGCGACGTCTTCAAGCTCGAAGAACGCTGCTCGGTCTGCGGTGAGACGCCTCGGCTGAAAGTGCAGCCGTTCCGCGGCCGTCCCTGGAACCTCTGCCTCAACGACGACTGTGAGTCGATGCAGGAGATGAAGAAACGCCGCGCCGAGCGCGAAGCGGCCAAAGCCGCCAAAGAAGCGATGGCGAAGAAGCCGCTGCCCGAGGGAGACGAGGACAAGGTGCCGGCGAAAAAGACAAAAACGAAAGTCGCGAGCAAAGCCGACACCGCCACCCGCGGGCGCAAACGCGCCAAGGCCGCGGCCAAAGGCTGAGGTCCCGCCACGTTGTTCATCTCGCTGGAGGGCATCGACGGCTCCGGCAAGAGCACGCAGGTAAAGCTGCTGGCCGAGGCGCTCGGTCCGGAGACGCTGCTGATCCGTGAGCCGGGGGGGACCGACGCAGCGGAGCGGATCCGCGAGCTGCTCGCCGATCCCTCACTCGAGCTCGATCCCTTCGCCGAGCTGCTGCTTTTCTCCGCCGCCCGGGCGGATCTCGTCAGTCGCGTCATCCGACCGGCGCTCGAGGCGGGCAAGGACGTCGTCGCCGACCGCTTCGCCGATTCCAGCGTCGCCTACCAAGGGGGGGCGCGGGGGCTCGGCACCAGCCACGTCCTCTCGCTGACCGACACGGTGATCGACGGCCTCTGGCCCGACCTCACCGTCTTGTTGCGCGTCGACCCCGAGGTCGGCCTCGGCCGCGCCGACGGCGAGGACCGCTTCGAGTCCGAGGGCCTCGACCTGCAACGCGCCGTCGCCGAGGCCTACGAGGAGATCGCCCAAATCGCCTCCGACCGGGTCGTCGTAGTCGAGGCCGACGGCAGCATCGACGAGGTCCACGCCCGTGTAATGACCGCCGTCCGGAGCGCCCAAATGGGCTGACTTCCCGTTTCTTCGCGGTATACGCGAATAAACGGGAACTCACCGTGATGAGCGAGGTATTGGAGACAAGTACGGAGCATCAGGTGCGGGCGCGGGTGGCGCTCACGGCGGCGCTCGCCTCGGGGCCCTCGCACGCCTACCTCTTCCGCGGGCCGCGCGGAGCTGGCAAGAGCGCCGTCGCGCGCGCCTTCGCGGCCGAGATCCTCGCTGCGGACGCGGCCGACCCAGACGACGCCCGCCGTCGCGCCCTGATCGACCCCTCGCCGCATCCCGACCTGGTCTGGCTGACCCCGCGCGGAGCCCAGCACATGGTCGAGGAGGTGCGTGAGCGAGTTATTCGCGCTGCCTCCTACCGCCCCTTCGAGGGCGAGAAGCGCGTCTTCGTCGTCGAGGCTGCCGAGGCGATGCGCGACGAGAGTCAGAACGCGCTGTTGAAGACCCTCGAGGAGCCGCCCGCTTTCGTCCATCTGATCTTGCTCACGGCGGAGCCCGCCGCATTGCTGGAGACGATTGCCTCGCGCTGTCAGCCCGTCGACTTCGCGCCGCTGCCGCCGGCAGCCATCGAAGCTTCCCTTGAGGGGGGTGGCACTACCGACGAGCTCGCCGCCGCGGCTCGTCTCTCCGCTGGCGACCTAGCCCGCGCTCGTTTCCTGCTTTCCGATCCTGGCCGCGAACTGCGCGCGAGCGCGCCGGACCTAGGCAACGCCTGGCGGCGCCTTCTCGACTCCGCTGAGCAGGTCGGCGGCGAGGCAGAGGCCGCTACCCGCGAGATCCTCGAGGAGGAAGCCGAGGCCGGGGTCAAGCGATCTGCCCGCGACATAACCGACGAAGCCAAACGCGCCGGCCGCCGCCGCCGCACCGAGACGCTAGACCTCGGACTGGAACTGGGCGCAGCCTGGTTCCGCGATCTCGCCGCGACCGCCGCGGGGGCCGACGACGTCGTCTTCAACCGCGACCGTCTTGCCGACCTCAGATCGCGTGCCGCCGGCCTCGACCCGAGCCAACCTCGTCGCGCCGCCGAGTTGGTCCAGGACACCCGTCGCCGCCTCGACCTCAACGTCTCCGAGGAGCTAGCCCTGGAGGCGCTGAGCTTTCGCCTCGGCGCCGTTTTCGCCTGAGCGCGCTTGCTCGCGTGCCTTCTCCAGCGCTCGCTCCTGGGCAAGGCGGGTGATCTGAGCGGCCTGCCGCGACATGATCACGCTGAAGTTGAGCGCCAGGCCGAGCAGCAGCAGCAGCACGATCGAGAAGAGCGCGACGTTGGTGTCGCGCACGCCCATCGCGTCGGCGACCAGCTCGAGCAGCCCCGGGAAGGCGGCGCCTAGCAACATGCCCAGGCCGGCGACGAACCAGACGACGCTGTAGCGCTCCTGCAGCTTGTCGCGGCGGATCAGCTCCAGGATCAGCACCATGAAGGCGATCGCCAAGACCGCGGCGATGATCCGGGTCTGCGAGGTGAGGTGGACCTGGGGCTCCTGGGCAGCCAGTAGCGCCAGCGCGGTCATCGCTCCGCCTCGACTCGTCGCGGCCGGAACTGGCCGACCATCAGCACGATCAGGCCCTTGAAGATGAAGAAGGCCGAGCGCAGCGGGGTCAGGAACGAGGTGCCGCCGGCGCGCTCCAACATTCGCACCGGCACCTCCTCGACCCGCAGGCCCTCGCGCACGGCCAATTGCAGCGACTCGATCTCGGCGAAGTCGGGTGAGTAGCGTTCGCTGAACAGCGCCATCACACGGCGGTTCGCCGCCCGCATGCCGCTTGTCGTATCGGTGAAGCGCTGCCGCGTCGCCAGAGTGAGGAAGAAGCGGAAGACGCCGGTGCCGATCCGCCGCGAAAGGGTCGGCTTGTAGTCATCGCTCTCGGCTGGCCCTGGATCGCGGTAACGCGAGCCGATCACGAGGTCGGCGTGGTCCGCGTAGACCTCCTCGAGCAGGCGCGCCACCTCGGTGGGCGGGTGCTGGCCGTCGGCGTCGAGGTGGGCGCAGAAGTCGTAGCCCTCGCGCAGGGCGTGCAGGTAGCCGGTCTGCAGGGCGGCACCGAGGCCCTGGTTGAAGGGCAGCGAGGCGACCAGGGCCCCCGCCTCGCTCGCCCGTGCGGCGGTCGAGTCGGTCGAGCCGTCGTCGACGACGAGCAGGTCTGCCTCGGGCAGGGACTCACGCACTCCGGCGATCACCGCCGCGAGTGAGCCCTCCTCGTTCCAGGCCGGAATGAAGACCAGCGTCCGCACCGCACGATTCTCCCATGCAGCCCGGCCCCGCCCCTGCACCGTCGGCGTTGGCTTTGTGTTAGTAACTGCTCATGAGACGGATAGGCATGCGACTCTGGCTCGCCGGCGCGTTCGCGGCCGTCTCGCTGATCACCGCCTTCGCCGTCTATCTCTTCGGCGACAACCAGCGTGCCCTGGTCGTCGCGGTGCTGATCGGGGTCCTCGCCGGGTTCCTGATCGCGGTGGCGATCTCCCACCGCGTCTCGCGCCTCGCCCAGGCGGCCGCGGAGATGGCCGCGGGCTCCTTCGACGCCCCGCTGGCGGTCTCGGGGCCCGACGAGATCGGCGATCTCGCCCGCGCCCTGGAGTCGATGCGCGCCTCGCTGAAGGAGAGCTTCGGCGTGCTCACCGCCGACCGCAACAAGCTGGAGGCGATCTTTGACGGCCTCACCGACGCGGTGATGGTGGTCGACGACGACGGGCCGGTGCGCTTCTCCAACCAGGCGGCGGCCAAACTGCTCGAACGCGGACGCCCGGCAGGGGTGCTGTTACCGCAGTTGCGCCGTGCCGCCGAGGTCGGCTTCGCGGCCCACCCGGCGCTGCGAATTGGCGACCGGGCCTACGCGATGCAGGCGCGCTCGCTGCCGGATGAGCGGGCGGTGCTGGCCGTGGTTCGCGATCGCACTGAGGAGATGCGCCGCGAGTTCGCCGAAGCCGACTTCGTCTCCAATGCCGCCCATGAGCTGCGCAACCCGCTGGCCGGGATCTCGGGCGCGATCGAGGTCCTCCAGGGCGGCGCCAAAGACGATCCCCAGGCCCGCGACCATTTCCTCACCCGCCTCGCCGAGGACGCCGACCGCATGAACCGCCTCACCCAGGCGCTGCTGACCCTGGCCAGGGTCGAGTCGGTGGGCGCGGGGGAGACCGAGGTGGTCGACGTGCCGGTGGCAATCCGCGACGTCGTCGCGGCGGTTGATCAGCCCAAGCACGTCGATCTCAACGTCGACTGCGAGCTCGATCTGACCGCCAAGGGTGATCCGACACTGCTGCGCCAAGTGGTGATTGGCTTGCTGACCAACGCCTTTAAGAACACGCCACCCCCCGGCGCCGTTACCGTACGCGGCCGCCGCGACGGCGAGACGGACGTGATCTTGGAAGTCATCGACACAGGCACAGGCATCCCCGCGGCGGAGATCGAGCGCGTATTCGAGCGCTTCTACCGTCGTAGCGAGTCGCGCCAGCAGGAGGGCTTCGGCCTCGGCCTGGCGATCGCCCGTCGCATGGTCGACGTGATGGGCGGCGAGATCGGCGCAAAATCGGTTCAGGGCGAGGGCAGCACCTTCTGGGTCCGCCTCCCCGTCGCCCAGCCCAGCCCCACCCCGGTGGCCTGAGGATGAGCAGCGGGCGCATCCTCGTGGCGGACGACGAGCCCTCGGTCCGCGAGTCGGTCGGCTACGCGCTCGCCCAGGAGGGCTTCGACGTCGCGGTCGCCGCTGACGGCGATGACGCGGCCGCGCAGCTCTCGGACGGCATTCCCTTCGACCTGCTGATCCTCGACATCATGATGCCGGGGCCGAGCGGCCTCGACATCTGCCGCGACGTGCGCTCGCGCAGCGCCGTGCCGATCATCGTCCTCACCGCCAAGGACGCCGAGGTCGACAAGGTGGTCGGGCTCGAGGTCGGCGCCGACGACTACGTCACCAAGCCCTTCTCGGTCCGCGAGCTACTCGGCCGCGTGCGCGCCCAGCTGCGCCGCCGCGAGCTCGATCGCGGCCCGCTCAACCAGGCGGTCAAGATCGAAGCCGGCCCGGTCGCGATCGATCTCGTCCGCCACGTTGCCACGGTGCGCGGGGAGTCGGTCAATCTGACCCGCTCGGAGTTCCAGCTCCTCCGCCTCCTCGTCAGCCGCGCCGGCGAGGTCTTCCCGCGCCGGCAGATCATGGAGGAGCTCTGGCAGACCGAGTTCGACGGCGACGAGCGCGCCTGCGACGTCCACATCTCCAACCTGCGCCAGAAGGTCGAGCGCGATCCCCAGCGCCCCGAACTGGTCGTCACCGTGCGCGGCGTCGGCTACAAGTTCGACGGCCAGAGCGTTTGACGAGGCATCCGTCCTACTTCACCGTTGCCGGGGTTGCCCTTCGCGAGGAGATGAGCAGGCTGCGGCAGCTGCCGGCCTTCGCTGACGGGCCTCTCGCCGAGCGCGAGCCCGAGCTCAAGGTGCGCCGCGCGCGCCGCAAGCCGAACCGCCTCGGCTTCGCCGTGCCGAGCCAGTTCCGGCTCTCCGTCACCGCCTACCCGGGGATCCGCCCCGGCGACGCCCTCGAGACGCTTCTCCACGAGCTGGTCCACCTGCATGTTGGCCGCGCCGCCGAGTCGCATGCCTGGCACGGCAAGACCTTCAAGCGAACTCTGGCGCGGGCGATGGATGAGGGCTACGGGGTGGTCGGGCCGAGCCCACGCAGCACGATTCACGGCTTTTACGCCGAGGCAATCGAGCGAGCGAGACTCGGCAGCGCCCTAGAGCCGACGCCCGGATTCGAACCGGGGACCCCTTCATTACGAGTGAAGTGCTCTACCAACTGAGCTACGTCGGCGGGTTGGCTGCATTGTAGGAGCGAGGCGGGGTTCCGTCGCCTGCTGGGTTGATGATGGAGGCGTGTCGAGGGCGCAGGCGGCGAAGCATCGGGCGGAGAACGAGATCGAGTTCTCGCGGATCGTCGCTTTCAGCGATGGGGTCTTCGCGATCGCGATCACGCTGCTGGTGCTCAACCTCGGCGTGCCCGAGCACGTTCGCAGCGACGACCTCTGGCCGGTTCTCTGGGACCAGCGCCAGGACCTCTTCGCCTACGCGATCAGCTTTGCCGTGATCGGCCGCTTCTGGGTCGTCCATCACCGCTTCTTCGGCGAGGTGACCGGCTTCGACAGCAGGCTGATCGCGCTCAACCTCTTCTACCTCGCCTGGATCGTGCTGATCCCGTTCAGCAGCCAGGTGCTCGGCGACCACGCCGGTGACGAGGAGGCGGTCATCCTCTACGCCGGCAACCTGGTCGGCGTCGTCCTCTCCGGCGTCCTGCTCTTCGTCGATGCACAGCGGGCTGGCCTCACCCGCACGACCTCCGAGGAGGCCCGCCAGGGACACCGCCGCGCCGTGCAGATCGCCGCTGTCTTCCTTGTCTCGATCCCGGTCGCGTTCGTCGATCCCCACCTCGCGACGTGGTGCTGGATCGCCCTCTTCTTCATCCCCGTGGCCGGTCGCCTCGGCCGCAACAAGCAGGCCTAGCGCCCTACCCCGGCCGGGCGACGAACGAGACCGAGCGGCCGGGACGGGCGCAGCTGACGACGAGCCCGCGGTCGGTGCTGGCGCCGAGGCAGCGGTAGTTGGCAACCCTGCAGGAGACACGCGAGGCGCCGGCGGGCGTGCGGCAGCCGCGCTGGGCGCTCCAGAAGATGACGACACCTTCGCCCTCTTCGCAGTCCACTCCGCTCACGCGTAGGTCGTCTACCCCGTCGACGGTTACGGAGCAGTTCCGCGCCGCCGCGCCGGCTGGCGCCTGCGAGGTCGTCTCGTCACCGCCTGTCGTCGTGCCCTCGCCGCTCTCGTCCGACGACCCGCAACCGCCTGCCGCCAAAGCAACCACGGCCATTGCCAGAACCAGTAGGAGCGACAGTGGGTGGCGGGCCTGCCCCATGCCCGCCACCCTATCTATCGCGGCGCCGTCCCCTGAAGGCTTTTCCCGCTGGAAATCTCGATTCCGCCGCAGACCGGACAGTCCGGCTCCGGGACGACCGGCTCGCGCTCGAGCGACATCGTGCGCAGGTCGTAGATGTGGCCGACGCCGAGCGTCGACGGCTGCGCGAGGCCGGTGAGATGGTGCATGACGTCGAGGCCGATCTGGCCGCCGATCAGACCGCAGGCCGGGCCCAGTGTCGCCGCCGGCGACTCTTTGCCGCGCTGCTGCTCGATCGCGACGTCGAAGAGCGGATAAGTGCGCCTGTAGCCGATCTCCTGGCAGGCGAAGCAGCCGGTCACCCCCGGCACGTAGAGCGGCCCGACCCGCGCGATCGGCGGGAAGTGACTCATCGCGATGAAGGGGATCCGCGCCGCGAAGCAGGCGGAGTTGATCCAGTTCTCGATGTCGTGCGCCGGCCAGTCGCAGGCGTCGATGACCATGTCATAGCCGTCGATCGTCTCGGCGATCGCTGCTTCGCTGTCGAGCTTCTGCACGCGCGCCTCGACCTCGATCGAGGAGTTGAAGCCCTTGATCCTCTCCGCCGCCGCGACCGCCTTATAGCGGCCGATGTCGGACTCGCCGTAGAGGACCTGGCGGTTGAGGTTGCTCAGCTCGACCCGGTCGAAATCGAGCAGGAGCATCTCGCCGACCCCGACGCAGGCGAGGTTCAGCGCCGACCAGCCGCCAAGGCCGCCGACGCCGAGCACGGCGATCCGCGAATTCGCGAGTCGCTCCTGGCACTGCGATGGCGTTGGCCCGGTCGAGATGTCGCTGAAGTAGCGCAGCTGGCGGTCGAAGCGGGCGACCACGTGGTCGGCGATCAGATCGTCATCGGCGGCGTCCTCGACGACGCCGAGCTCCTCCAACTGGGCGAGCAGGTCGCCGACCTCTTCATCGCCGAACTCCGCGACCAGCTCCTCACGGGTGCTCGCCCCGTCGAGGGCCGTCAGCAGGCGCCGCCCCTCCTCGTCGGGCTTCTCGATGTGGATGTCGGTTCCGGCGCTGGGTCGGAGCAGGTAGAGGTCGCCGTTCGGCGCCTCCATGTGCTGCGTGGTGCGCTTCAGTCGCGGTCGTTCCATGCGATGCCCCTTCTCTCCTCGGAATATTGGAACAGACCAAGTGATTGATCAAATTAGTTTCGCTTAAAGATTTCTCTTCAAGATCGAGCCAAGGCTTTTCGGTACTCAATCAGATCTATTGTGGTACCTAAGTTCAGCCAACGGAGGAGGGCAACGTGGCCGGCAGTTCGATGAAGGAAGTGATCGAGAGCGGCAAGTTGAAGAGGTTCTTCGATTGGCGCCTGAGCAGAGCCTTCGCGCACCCGTTTCGGGAGCATTTGCTGGCGGTCTTCAACGAGCGGATCGCGAGCTCGCGCGAAATAGGCCTCGAGGTCGGCCTCGAGGTCCCTGACTTCTACAAGCACGTAACCGTGCTGGAGGAACTCGGCTGCATCGAGGAGGTCCAGATCGAGAGGGCCGCGAGGCGGCTGAGCCGTGGGAAGCGTGAGCGCTTCTTTCGCGCGAAGGCGACTGTCGAGCTGGACGATCGCGGCTGGCAGATCCTTCCGCCGTCACTGAGGTCGGATCTAAGGGCAAGCCTTGTTCAGTCGGTGTTGGACGACCTTGTGCGCGCGATGAACGGGGGAACCCTCGGTGCCCGCGGCCGCGCCGACCACATGAGCTGGACGCCAGGGCGCTACGACGCGCTTGGTTGGGGCGAAGCATGTCAAATCATGCACGAGACATTCCACCGTCTGATTGCCATCCAGCGCAAAAGCGCAGAACGCCTCGCTGATAGCGGCGAGCGAGGTATGCCTGCAACTATCGCGCTGCTTGGATTTGAGACTCCAGCAGCCGAGAGGCTGAGTTCTTAGGCGGTCATTTCGGTGGCGCGAGCGAACACCGCGTCGAGCATCGGCTCGGTGAGGCGCCCGGTGAAGGTGTTCTGCTGGCTCGGGTGGTAACAACCGAGCAGCGTCCAGCGCCCGGCGCTGGTCTCGGCACCGTGGCCGAAGCGCGGCTTGGGCCGGGGGACCTCACCGCCGAGGGCCCGAATCGCCCGCAGGGTGCCGTCCCAGGCAAAGCCGCCGAGGGCAACGATCGTCTGGCAGCGCCCGAGCATGGTCAGCTCCCGCTCGAGGTAGGGCAGGCAGTTGTCGCGCTCTGCCGGTGACGGACGGTTGGCCGGCGGCGCACAACGCACGACGGCTGTCACATAGGCGTCGTCGAGGCGGAGCCCGTCGTCGCGATGCTCAGAGGTGGGCTGGTTGGCGTAGCCGGCTCGGTGTAGGGCGGCGTAGAGCCAGTCGCCGGAGCGGTCGCCGGTGAACATGCGACCGGTGCGGTTGGCGCCGTGAGCGGCGGGCGCCAGGCCGACTATCGCGAGCCGTGCGGCGGGGTCGCCAAAGCCGTCCAGCGGCCGCGCCCAGTAATCCTCACCCTGGAAGCGGCGAGGTGGGTCCGCAGCGCGCTCCTCGCGCCACTCGACCAGGCGCGGGCAGCGCCGGCAGGCGTGGATCTTGAATGCCAGCGCGGTGAAGTCGCCTGGCGTATAGCGCGATCGCCGCCCGTTCATTGAATGAACTGAATCATGTGCTCCAGTGGCAGCGAGACGCGAGGCGGACCGGTCCGCATGGAAAGGGACCGGTCCGCCCAGTAATAACGCCATGCCTAGCGGGCCTTGCTAAGAGAAAGCGCTGGGACGACGTGGTCCGTTGTAACGATCTTCACCCTGCCTCACCCCCTTCGCAAACGTCAGCTTTTGCGGTTGGGGGTCGCGACCCACCCGGTACAGCGCTTTAGACCAATCCATTACTGGAAATAGTTCCAGTAATAAAGAAATTGCTGCAAAACCGGCATTCCCGGTTTGCAAATTTGGCTTTGTCTCCAATAGGATGGAGTGGTTCGATACTGCGCAAACGAATCGAAGGAGCCGCTTTGGCGACAAAGACCAGGACCAAGACGAAGGGCAAAAAAAAGGGCAAGAACACTGGCGTCGATCAACGCCTTGTCAAGGCGTTGGCGCATCCCCTGCGAGTTGAGATCCTCACCATTCTCAACGAGCGGATGGCGAGCCCCAACGAGCTTTCCAAGGAGCTAGAGGAGGGCCTCAGCCAGGTCAGCTATCACGTCAAAGTCCTCAAGGACTTCGAATGCATCGAGATGGTCAAGACGGAGCCGCGGCGCGGAGCTGTCGAGCACTACTACCGGGCGACTGCGAGGGCATTCCTCAGCGATTCCGATTGGAAGAAGCTGCCGGACTCAATCAAGCCGGGGATGAGCGCTGCCTTCGTGAAAATGCTCATCAACGATGTGATCAGCGCTATGACCGGTGGATCGTTTGATGCGCGCGAAGACCGACATGTCAGCTGGACTCCCGGCCTGGTCGACGAGCAGGGATGGGACGAATCTGTCGACCTCCTTGGTGGAACGCTCAAAGCCATCATGAAGATTTATGACGGCAGCGCCCGGCGCCTGGCAAAGTCGGGAGAGGTGGGGATTCCCGCCACGGCTATCTTGATGGGCTTCGAAGGCCTTCAGCCTGAGACGAAGTCCAAGAAAGGCGCGGCAAAAGGCGCCAAAAAGCGCAAAGCGAAGAAAGCCGCCAAAAAAAAGGCCTAGCTCTGCCTTAGGCGGAATGGAACTACATATGCTTCGTGCCCTGCCGTGGGCCCGAAGTTGAGAATTTCCGTTGGCTGGCGGCGGTGTGGCTTTTGTCACACCGCCGTCTTTTTCGTTGCCGCCCTGGCGGTTGTCGTCTCGGGCTGCGGTCGCAGCGGTGAGGGGGCGAAGACCGACAGCGAGAAGGCCGCCGACGTCGAGATCCTCAACGTCGCCCTGGCCCAGGAGCTGACCACGATCGAGGCCTACGAGCGTGGCCTGGCACTGCTGCACGGCCCGATGCTCGCCGTCGGCCGCCAGTTCCGCGGTCAGGAGATGGCCCACGCCGACGCGCTGACCAAGGCGATTCGCGGCCTCGGCGGCGAAACCGACGCCGAAGCGAGCGAGCTCGAATCGCCACGGCCGAAGAACCAGGCGGAAGCGCTCGTCCTCGCCTACGAAGAGGAGAACGTGGCGCTCGCCGAAGCTCTGGATGCAGTGCCTCGCCTGCAGAACGCGGCACCCCGCACACTTGCTGCCGCGCTCGCCGCCAGTCACGCCCAGCACCTCGTCCTGCTGCGCCGCGGCCTCGGCGCCGACGCCGCGGCCCTGGTCCCCGACCCCTTCGAGTCCGGCGAAGCCCCACCCCCCGCCACCCCCACCGCCGACGGGCCGCAAACGTGACATATCGACACGTTTCAGGCCCGTCGGCCGCCGGAACGGGGATGATGCGGCCGTGACCGGGCCTCTTTACGCGATCGGACGCTTCTGCTCGCGGCACCACTGGCTGACGATCGGCGCCTGGCTGGTCCTCGCCGTCGGCCTGGTGTTCGCCGGCCAGGCTGGCGAAAGCAAGACCAACGACAACCTCACCCTGCCCGGCACCGGCTCGACCGCGGCCACCGAACTGCTCGAAGACGACCTGCCCGAACAGGCCTACGGCAGCAACCCGCTGGTCTTCCAGGCAAAGGGCGGCGGCAACGTCACCGAAGCCAAGTACGCCGAGGCAATCGAACAGTCGGTGAAGCGGCTGAACGCGATGCACGACGTCAACTCGGCAATCAGCCCGCTCAGCCCTGAGGGCGCTGCCTTCCTCAGCGAAGATCGCTCGGTCGCCTACGTGCCGGTCGTGCTCGGCGTCGGCCCCGGCGAACTCACCGAGGACCAGGCGCAGGCTGTTCTCAACGCCGGCGAGCCGGCCGAAGCCGCCGGCCTCAAGGTCGCGATCGGCGCCTATGTCGGCTCGCAGCTCTCCAAGCCCGACACAGGGGCCAGCGACGCGATCGGCATCGCCGCCGCGATCGTCATCCTGCTCTTTGCCTTCGGCACGGCGACGGCGATGGTCCTGCCGATCTTCTCCGCCATCATCGGGCTCGCCTGCGCGCTCTCGATCATCCGCCTGCTGGAGGGCGTCGTTCAGGTGCCCAGCGTCGCCTCGACTCTGGCGACGATGATCGGCCTCGGCGTCGGCATCGACTACGCGCTCTTCATCGTCACCCGCCACAAACTGCAGCTCGGCGACGGTATGGAGCTGCGCGAGTCGATCGCCCGGGCCACCGCGACCGCGGGCGGCGCCGTCGTCTTCGCCGGCTTCACGGTCGTGATCGCGCTCTGCTCGCTCGCCTTCGCCGGCATTCCGCTGGTCAGCACGCTCGGCTTTACCGCGGCGATCGCGGTGGTGATTGCCGTTGGCGCCGCAACCACGCTGCTGCCGGCGATGCTGGGGGCGCTCGGCCCGCGGATCAACTCGCTGCGCGTGCAGTTCGGCAAGGACCATCCCGACGACAAGCAACCGCACGGCTGGACGAAATGGGCACGTGGGGTCTCCGACCGGCCCTGGCGCTCGGCGATCGCCGCCCTCGCGGTCCTGGTTGTGCTCGCGCTGCCGATCTTCCAGCTCGAGCTGGGCCAGAACGACGTCAGTGCCCTGCCCAAATCGACCACCGCGCGCCAGGCCTACGACAGCCTCACCCAGGGTTTCGGGCCGGGCGTCAATGGCCCGCTGCTGGTTGCCTCCGAATTCGACAGCGCCGCGGAAGCCAAAGAGGTCCTGCCGGGCCTTGAGAAAGCGGTTAGCGGAGCCGCCGACGTCGCCCAGGTCTCCGAACCGACGCTCGACAAAGCGGGTACGGCAGCCGTTTTTACGGTCATCTCCAAGTCGGCGCCTTGGGCCGATGCGACCGTCGAACTGGTCGAAGACCTGCGCGACACGACGATCCCGGGGGCGCTGAAGGGAACCTCCGCCTCCTCCTACGTTGGTGGCCAGACCGCCGGCTACATCGATCTCGCCACCCAGATCAGCGACAAGCTGCCGCTGATGATCGCGATTGTCGTCGGGCTCAGCTTCATCGTCCTGCTGCTCGCCTTCCGCTCGCTGCTGGTGCCGCTCAAGGCGGCGGCGATGAACCTGCTCTCGGTCGCGGCTGCCTACGGCATCCTCACCGCCGTCATCCAGCTCGGCTGGGGCTCCTCGTTGATCGGCCTCGACCACGCGATCCCGATTGTCAGCTTCGTGCCGCTGCTGATGTTCGCGATCCTCTTCGGCCTCTCGATGGACTACGAGGTCTTCCTGCTCACCCAGATGCGCGAGCACTACAAACAGCACGGCGACCCGAAGCGGGCGGTGATCGAAGGCCTGGCCAACACCGGCCGGGTGATCACCTCGGCGGCGGCGATCATGGTCTGCGTCTTCACCAGCTTCGTCCTCAACGGCAACCCCCTGGTCAAGGAGTTCGGTGTCGGCCTGGCGGTTGCGATCGCGATCGACGCCACCCTGGTGCGCTGCCTGCTGGTGCCGGCGATCATGGTCCTGCTCGGCAAGCGTGCCTGGTGGCTGCCGCGCTGGCTCGACCGCCTCGTCCCGCATGTCAGCATCGAGGGCGAGGAATATTTCGCCAAGCGCGACGCCGCCCTCGCCAAGCGGCCCAAGGAGGAGGCGATCTGAGCGGATGTTTCCGCTCAACCTGCCCAACGCCCTGACCCTGCTGCGCATCGTTGCGGTGCCGGTGGTCGTCGTCGCCCTGCTTGGCGAGACGCCGAACGGCGATGAGCTCGCCGCCGCGGTCTTCGCCCTGGCGGCGCTGACCGACGGCCTCGACGGCTACTTCGCCCGCTCCCGCGGGTCGATCACCACCTTCGGCAAGCTGATGGACCCGATTGCCGACAAGCTGCTGATCGTCGCGGCGCTCGTCTCTCTCGTCTCGCTCAACCGCCTCGCCGCCTGGGTGGCAATGGTGATCATCGCCCGCGAGTTCGCCGTCACGGTGATGCGCGTTATCGCCGCCGAGCGGGGCATCGTCATTTCCGCCAGTTGGCTCGGCAAGCTAAAGACGGTGCTGCAAATCGCCGCGGTTTTCGCCCTGATCGCCGCCAACCCGGCGCCGGCCTGGGTCGATGCCCTCGTCTACCTGGCGGTGGCCGTCACCGTGATCAGTGGCGCCGACTACTTCTTCGGCCTGCGCCGCCGCATCGAGGCTGAGCGCGAAGCGCGCGCAGTGGCGAAAACCAAGCCGAGCTAGCTCGCCGGCGACTCGAGCCACTCGCGCATCGTCGCGTGGTGCTCCTGGTGCTCGCCCGACTCCAGCTCCCCGCGCAGGTCTCCGAAGGTGCCGTAGCGCTCGGCGACGACGTTGTGGCGGTGGATCGTCTCGAGGTTCTCCTGGCGGGCCATCACGAAGGCATCTGCCGGCAGGTCGGGATAGCCCTCGACGACGGCGCGGATCATCTCGCGCACGCAGTCCTCGACGAAGCGCGGCTGCGAGTGGGCCTTGGCGACGACAGCAAGCTCGTCGGGGCGCTTCATCAGCTCGTAGATCTCCGAGCTCATCGAGCCCTCGACGATGCGCAGCAGCTCCGGTGCGTCGATCCAGGTCTCGCCGCCCTCGGGGCAGCCGATGTAGAGGGTGCCGATGCCGCGCTGGTTGTGGGTGGCGACCGGCACCGCCTCGATCGCGGCCTCGACCTGCTCGGGGTCGAAGCCGGCCTCGGCGAGCCGTTCGCGGCCCAGCTCGGCGACCATCTCCTGGGCGCAGGGGCAGGCGGTCATGCCCTGTGCCTGCACGCCGGTCAGCGTCCGCGTCCCCCGCTCGGAGGCGACGGCGGTGCCGAACAGGCCGTAGATCTCCTGGGTCGAGTGCCCCGTCGCCGGCGTGCTCACGGTCTCCGGGTAGCGGGCGTTGACGGAGACCTCGGCGCGGCGGCCTTTCTGACTCTCGCGCACGCGCTGAGCGATGTGGGCGGCGAGCACCTCGGCGCGGAAGGCCTCGCCGAGCACGACCTCGTCGATCGCTTCGCCGACGACCTCCTCGAAGCGAGACATGTGGACGCCGGCCTGACGCGGCTCGAGGTCGACGAAGCACTCGAAGTCGGCGTGGTAGAGGTTCTCGGTGCCATCGGCTTTGACCCGGATCACCTTCTCGACTCCGGTGACGCCGACGCGCGAGAGACTGACCTGCGTCGCCGGGACCGACGCCTGTACGTCGGGCGCGGAGAGGGAGGGGGTGAGCGTCGAGCGGGTCGCCACGGCTTATGAAGAGTAAGCAACCCGAGCCGTCGACCGGCGGCCGCCTGGGTCGAGTGAACCGTTTCTTCTGCCTATACTTCGCCGCGGTCGGAGCGTTGGGGCCGGCCCCCCGGGAATGGGAGAGGGTTGCACCGGAGGCAGTGAGATCGAACCGCTGGAGACGGTCCCGCAGGGACTCGATCAGGATTCGGATGACCAGCCGTTTGCGGAGCCCGAGGAGCTGCGCGGGCTGATCGCGCTGGGCCGCGAGCGCGGCTACCTCACCTTCGAGCAGATCGCGACCACGCTGGAGGAGGTCGAGGTCACCAAGGAGCAGATCTCCGGCCTGCACGCCCACCTCGTCGAGCAGGGGGTCGAAGTGCTCGCCGAGGAGGGCGTCGTCGCTTACAAGGAACAGCGCGAGGAGGCCTTAAACGGGGCGGCGAAAAAATCCGAGCTGGACCTCACCGTCGAGCCCAGCCTCGACTCGCTGCGGCTCTACCTGCGCTCGATCGGCCAGGTCGAGCTGCTCACCGCGGCACAGGAGGTCGAACTCGCGAAGCGGATCGAGCGCGGCGACATGCTTGCCAAGCGCCAGATGGTCGAGGCCAACCTGCGCCTCGTCGTCTCGATCGCAAAAGGCTATTTGGGGCGCGGGCTCAGCTTCCTCGACCTGATCCAGGAGGGCTCGCTGGGGCTGATCCGGGCGGTGGAGAAGTTCGACTACCGCCGCGGCTACAAGTTCTCCACCTATGCGACCTGGTGGATTCGACAGGCGGTTACGCGGGCGATTGCCGACAAGGCGCGGACGATCCGCATCCCCGTCCACATGGTCGAGAAGCTGAACCGCGTCGCCCACGTCGAGCGGGCGCTGGTCCAGTCGCTGGGCCGCGAGCCGGAGCCCTTCGAGATCGCCGAGGAGCTGCGCTGGCCGCTCGACGAAGTGCGCGACATCCTTCGCGTTGCCCAGCTGCCGGTCTCGCTGGAGAAGCCGGTTGGCGACGAGGACGAATCTGAGCTCGGCGACTTTGTTGCCGACGATGAAGTGGCGGAGCCCTTCGAGGAGGCAAGCGAGCATCTGCAACGCGAGGGAGTGCGGCGGGCGCTCGACGCGCTGCCAGAGCGCGAGCGCCAGGTGATCGAGCTGCGCTACGGGCTCTCCGGCCTGGAGCCGCTGACCCTGGAGGAAGTGGGCCGCACCTTCGGCGTCACCCGCGAGCGGATCCGCCAGATCGAGACCAACACGCTGAAGAAGCTGCGCGCCCTACCCGAGGCGCAGATGCTGCGCGAAGCGGGCTAGCGGCTCAGCGCGGTTCGAGCACGATGACCGAGGCCTCTCGGTCGAGCTTCGCCTTGTAGTCGTCGAAGCCGGCGTATTGCTCGTTGTGCCTGCGCCAGAGGTCGGCGCGTTCCTCGCCCTCGGCAACCCGGGCCCGCACCTTGCGCTTCTCGCGGCCGAGCTCGACCTCGGCGTCCGGGTTCGCCTTCAGGTTGAGCGACCAGGCTGGGACCTTGGCGTTGCCGGCATTGGTGTTGATAACGACCACGTTGTCGCCGTCGGCGAGGTAGACGACCGGCGCCGTGCGCGGCTCGCCGGACTTGCGCCCCGTCGTGGTGAGGAGCAGGACCGGGGCGCGGCCGATCTTGCCGCCGACCCGCCCACCGCTGAGCCGGTACAGCGGTGTGTTCAGCTTGCCGATCCAGCGCAGGCCGGTCGTGCCAAGGGAGTTCGAGATCCGCGCGATGGTGTGGTCGCTGGGCACGGCGCGTAAGGTACACGGCAATGGTCGAGCCGCACCCATTCCGTCGTGCCGCCGAAGCCAAGGACGTCGAGCTGATGACCGAGACGCTGCGCGAGGACGTCGAGCTGCACAGCCCGATCCTCTTCCGCGGCTTCGAGGGCCGCGAGATCGTCGGCCAGGTCCTCACCCACGTCGCCGCGACGCTCGAGGACCTGACCTACGTCGACGAGCTGCACGAGGGCGACACCGTTGCCCTGCGCTTCAAAGCCCGCGTCGGCGACCGCGAGCTGGAGGGCATCGACTTCCTCGAGCTCGACGAGGACGGTCGCGTCGCCGTCCTCACCGTCTTCATGCGCCCGATGTCCGCCCTCATTGCCTTCAACGAGCAGATGAAGGAACGGCTCGGGGTGGCGCCAGGCTAGCGAAACGTATTCCATCCGCTCCTGAGCATACGCTCAGTAGGTGGAGCGGAGGATCAATCGCAGGCAGCAGGGGGATCTCGGAGAGGCCTCGGCGATCGAGTGGTTGGCGTCAGTTGGCGCCACGGTCTTCATCCCATTTGGCCACAGTCCCGATGTCGACCTCGTCGCTTGTGCGCATGGCCGCCTTCTGCGAATTCAGGTCAAGACGTCGACCCAGCGCGGGATCACCCCCGCCGGCCAGGAGCGCAGCGCGGTATCTCTCGCGACACGCGGTGGCAACCAGAGTTGGAGTGGCTCGATGAAGAAGATCGACCCTGCGCTCTTCGATTATCTCTTTGCTCTCACGGGAGACGGTCGGAGATGGTTCATCCCCTCTGCGATGCTCGAGGCTTGCACGGCGGTAACCCTGGGTGGGCCCAAGTATTCAGAGTTCGAGATCGAGCCGGGGAGGCCTATCGATCGACTCGTGTATTGCGAGGATCCGTCTATAGAATCGCCAGCCGCGGGGGAGTATCCAAGCGGTCAACGGATGGCGACTGTAAATCGTCCGGCTCAGCCTTCGCAGGTTCGAATCCTGCCTCCCCCATTTCGCCCTCGTCTAGGTTTTCAGCACTCGAAATACGAGCGCTCTCGAGGTCAAGCTGGACAGTGCCTCATCAACCAGAAACGGCGGGTGACGCTGCCGCAGCAGGCTTGTATCGACGCTGGGCTGCAAAACGATGATCGACTTCTTGTGAGAAGCAACGGCGATGGCCGGGTCGTGCTCGAACGCATCAATCCCCCTCCCGGCGACGGCCTCACCGTCTAGTCGCTGCTCCTTCGTGGAGAGAGGGCTCGTCTTTCCTCCTGCTGCGGCCTCGGGTGCGAGATGATGCGCGGATGAACGAAAGTGATCTCGACGGGCGTGTTGTGGCGATCGCTGGTGTTGCCGGCGGACTCGGGCCCGTGGTGGCGGAGCGACTTGGCGAAGCAGGGGCGGTCGTCGCCGGGGCCGACGTCTCGCCGGAGCGGGTCGGCGAAGTCGGCGCGGCGCTGGGTTTGCCCGATGAGCGTTGGGATGGGCGGGCCGTCGACCTGCTCGACGAGGAGGCGACGCGCAGCTGGTGCGCGGCGCTGCTCGAGCGCTTCGGCCGTGTCGACGCGCTGCTGCACTTGGTCGGCGGCTGGCGAGGGGGAGAACCACTGCACGAGGAGCCCCTTGCCGACTGGGAGTTGCTGCACAACCTGCTGATTCGCACCGTCCAGCACACAACCCGCGCTTTCCACGACGCCCTGCTGGCGAGCGAGCATGGCCGCTTCGTCCTCGTCTCCGCCAAGCAGGCGCAGGCGCCGTCCAACTCCAACGCCGCCTACGCCGCGGCGAAGGCCGCCGCTGAGGCTTGGACTCTCGCCCTGGCTGACGGCTTCGAAGGGACCAGCGCCACCGCCAACATCATCGTCGTCGACGCGATCCTCACCCAGCGCATGCGCGAGGAGAGCCCGGGGGAGGAATTCCCCACCTTCACCTCCGCCGAGCAGATCGCCGAGGCGATCGCATTCCTCTGTTCAGACGCGGCCGAGAAGATGAACGGCCAGCGTCTGCCACTTACGATGAGGGGATGAGCTCAGCCGCGATGAGCAAGCCGGCCAAGGACGAGATGACGATCCGCGAGCTGGCCGAGCGCACGGGGATGACGGTGCGCAACATCCGCGCCCACCAGACACGTGGGCTGCTGCCGCCCCCGGTGGTGCGCGGCCGCACCGGCTACTACAACGACGAGCACGTGGCCCGGATTGCGCTGACCCGTGAGATGCAGGCCGACGGGCTCAACCTCGAGGCGATCCGTCGCGTGGTCGACAGCAGCGAGGGCTCGGCGACCGAGATCTTCGACTTCACCCGCGCCCTGCGAGCCCCTTTCGAGGATGAGGCGCCGGAGATCGTCGAGGCGGAGGAGTTGCAGAGTGTCTGGGGCAACGGCGGTGTGCCGAACCCCGAGCTGATGCGTCGTGCCGAAAAGCTCGGCATCCTGCGTGCCTTGCCCGACGGCCGGGTTGAGGTGATCAGCCCGCGCCTGCAGCGCGCCGCCGTCGCGCTGGCCGAGTTGGGCGTCGGCCCTGAGGGCGCTCTCGCCACTGCTGAGAAATTGCGCCGCCACGCTGACGGTGTCGCCCGCACCTTCGTCGACCTCTTCGTCAAGGAGGTCTGGCAGCCCTTCGACCGTGCTGGCCGCCCGGAGGGCGACTGGCCAAAAGTCCGCGAAGCCCTCGATCGCATGCGCCCGCTCGCCTCCGACGCCCTGCTCGCCGTCTTCCAGATTGCGATGGGCGAGGCGGTCGAGAAAGCCAGTGAGCGCACGCTGCGGGTCGCTGCCCGCCGCAAGCCGGGGCGGGCGGACGGCAAAGCGCGCCGCAAGAGCAGCCGCCGCCGTTAGGAGGGTCTAGGCGAAGAATCGAGCGCCGGTTCAGCCAACCGCCGCCGCCAGCTCCTCGCTGGCCGCTTCGTGACCCTCATAGGGAAGCACGGCGAAGTACATCAGCGACGGAAGCAGCGTCTCGAGCTCGTCGGCTTCGCCGCGGTAGAGGCGGGAGTAGAGCAGCGCCTCGATGCCGCCGACGATGCCGGCGGCGGCAATCGCCGAGGGAGGTCCCTCCTCGCTATCGGCTTCCTTGCGTACTGCTGTGTCGATGCAGGCGGCGAAGTGGTCAAGAAGCTCGTCGCGGCGTTGCAGAGCCTTGGGGCAGGCGGCACGGCCGTCGACGATCAGCGACATCGCGGCGTCGGGCTCCTCGACGACAAAGCGAAGTAGCTCTTCCAGTCCCAGCCGCAGCCGCTCTCGCCAGTTCTCACCATCCTCGCCGCCGGCTGCCGCGTCGAGGCGCTGGCGCAGCCGTGCGGCGGCGCTGTCGAAAGCGGCGAGGAAGCACTCTTCCTTGTTCTCGAAGTGTTCGTAGAAGGTGGGGCGGGAGACGCCGGCGCGCTCGAGCACGTCTTGGACGCTGACCTCACGGTAGGTGAGCTCTGCCGTGGCTCGTAGCATTGCGGCCAGCAGGCGCTCGCGCTGGACGGCGCTGACCAAGTCAGAGGGCAGCGAACGGATGCCGGAGGGAAACTGCCCTTCGCCGCCTGAGAGCAGTTCAGCGGCGGCGCTCACATCCGCCGCCGGCCAGTTATCACCAAGCGCGGCCAGGAGCATGTCCTGACTGAGTTCCACCCTCTTCGGTGACATAGAGAAACCTAGCCGTTTCTGTTAGAAACTCAACAAGTCGCCGCACGGTACCATCAAAGTTGTCGAGGCGCAAGGAATTTTCCCCATCCACGGGTATCCTTGGCCGATGCCGCCGCGCGCAAAGGCGAGAGCCAGGGCCGAGACCGTCGCCCCGTCGCCTCGCCCCGAACTGTCGCGTGAGTTCGTCGCGGTCCACAAGCGCCGTCGCATCATGGACGCTATCGCCGAGCTGACCGCCGAACAGGGCTACGACGCGACCAAGATCGGTGACATCGTGCGCCGGGCCGGAGTTGCTCGCAAGACGCTTTACGACAACTTCGAAGGCAAGGAGGAAGTCTTCCTTGCCGCCTTCGACGCTGCTGTCGACGAGGCGATGCGGCGGATCGAGGAGGACTGCGCCAAGGTCGAGGGCGGCTGGGAGGAGCGTGTGCAGGCAGGTCTCGCCTCCTTCCTCGGTTATGTCGCCGAGGAGCCGGCGCTGGCTCGCATGTGCATGATCGAGGCGCTCTCCGCGACGAAGGCCGCGACCGAACGCTACGAGGATGCCGTGCAGCGCTTCGTTGACCTAACCAAGCAGAACGTGCCGCACGACGACCAGCTTCCCGAGACGATCGAAGAGACCCTGGTTGGCGGCGTCGCCTGGATTGTCTACCAGCAGATTCGCCGTCAGGAAACCGAGAAGGCCGAGGATCTGCTGCCGGAGCTCTCCGAATTCATGCTGGCGCCCTTCCACGGCGCCGCGGACGCGGCGGCGAAGCGGGCAGGCGCCTAGCGCGGCACCGGTCGACTTCTTGCGCCGTGCGCTGGCAGACTCCACCACTCGGTGGAAGTTGAACGCCTGCCCCGCGGCCGCCATGGCCTCTCCCGCGAGTTCGTCGCGCAGAACCAGCGCGAGCGGCTGCTGGCCGCGCTTGCCGAGTGCCTGCACGAGAACGGCTACGACGGCACCACGGTCTCGATGGTCGGCAAACGCGCCGGCGTCTCCAAGAGCGACTTCTACAAGCAGTTCGAGAGCAAGGACGTTTGCTTTCTCGCTGCCTATGACGACTCGGTCGAGCGGATCCGTGCGCGGGTACTGGCGGCCTGCGGTGGGGGCGCGGACTGGGCAACGGGGGTGCTCACCGGCCTCGCTGCGCTACTCGACTTGCTCGCCGCCGAACCGGCTCAGGCCCAGCTGGTGCTGGTTGAGGGGCTGCGCGCCGGGCGCGGCGTCTATGACCGCTACCAGGAAGCTCTTCAGAGCTTTGTGCCTCGCTTGCGCGACGGGGCGCCGGCACCGGCCGGCGGCGATCCGCCTCCGCCCGCGACCGATGAGGCGGTGGTCGGCGGCATCGCCTCGCTGCTGGCGCGACGCGTGCTCGCCGGTGAGGCCGAGAAGCTGGGCGAGTTCCTGCCGGAGATTGCGGAGTTTGCGCTCACTCCGTATCTGGGCGCAACCGAGGCGCGCCGCATAATCTCGGAGCGATGAGCGACGGGGCGGCAACGGCGACGGATGCGCTTGGCGGCGAGGGCCCCACGTCGCTCTCTGGCGTCTTGCCCTCGCAAGCGCTGAGCGAGGCGATCGCGGCCGACTGGGTCAGCTCTGGCGACTACCGCATCCGTCCCGAGGCGATCCAGCCGGCCAGCATCGACCTGCGGCTCGGCGATCACGCCTGGGCGCTGCGCTGCTCCTTCCTGCCCGACGTCGACTCGACCGTCGAGGAGAAGATCGAGGGGCTCGCCTTCCAGAAGGTCGACCTGCGCGACGGCGCCGTCCTAGAGCGCGACCGGCCCTACCTGGTGCCGCTGATCGAGGAGCTGGCCCTGCCCGAGGACGTGCGGGCCAAGGCCAACCCGAAGAGCTCGACCGGGCGGCTCGACGTCTTCACCAGGGTGCTGACCGACCGCCACCACCGTTTCGACGAGATCCGGCCCGGCTACCACGGCAAGCTCTATCTGGAGGTGGTGCCGCGCTCCTTCGCGATTCAGGTCAAGACCGGGCTCTCGCTCAACCAGCTGCGCTTGGCCCGCGGCGACGTGCGCCTCGGCGACGAGGAGATCCGCCGCCTGCAGGCCGAGTTCCCCCTGCTCTACCTCGATTCGCACGCGCTGCGCGAGTCCGAGTTGGCACTCGCTGACGGCCTCTTTCTCAGCGTCGACCTTTCCGGGCCCGCCGACCGCATCGTCGGCTACCGGGCGAAGAAGAACAGCCTGCCGATCGACCTCTCGCGGATCCGTGCCTACCGCTGGACCGACTACTGGGACCCGGTCTTCCCTGAGGCAGGGAGCAAGATCGTGCTCGAGCCGGAGATCTTCTACCTGCTGCTCTCGGCCGAGGGGGTCTGCATCCCGCCGCAGATCGCGGCCGAGATGATGGCCTACGACCCGACGGCCGGCGAGCTGCGCACCCACTACGCCGGCTTCTTCGACCCCGGCTTCGGCTACGACCCGGCCGGCGACCGCCATGGCAGCCGCGCCGCCCTCGAGGTCCGCGCCCGCGATGTCTCCTTCATGGTCGAGCACCGCCAGCCGGTCTGCAAGCTGGCGCTGGAGCGGACCAGCGCGCCGGCAGAGCGTCTCTATGGCCAGGATCTGGGGTCGAACTACCAGGGGCAGGTGACAATGCTCTCTAAGCACTTCGAGGAGCAGGTGGTGGGGGGAGGTCCGGCGGCCCCTCCCAAAACGAGCGGCGGGAGCCGCTCTTGAGTGTTTTGGGAGGGGCCGCCGGACCTCCCTTCCGAAGAGCTTGAGAGGATCGGGCTGTGGCTGAGCGGATCTGGCAGGTCTATCTCTCGGGGGAGATTCATTCGGACTGGCGGGAGCGGATCGAGGCGGGGGTCCGGGAGGCGGGGTTGCCGGTGGAGTTTTCGGCGCCGGTCACCGATCACGCAGCTTCTGACGACGCCGGCGTGGGCACGCTGGGCGAGGAGAGCGTGCCCTTCTGGCGCGACCACATGGGCGCCGGTGTTAACGCGATCCGCACCCAGACTCTGATCCGCGCCGCCGATGTCGTGGTCGTCCGCTTCGGCGACAAGTACCGCCAGTGGAACGCGGCCTTCGATGCTGGCTACGCCGCGGCGCTGGGCAAGCCGATCGTCACCCTGCACAACGTCGAGCTGGACCACGCCCTCAAGGAGGTCGACCGGGCGGCGCAGGCGACCGCCCGTACCGCCGAGCAGGTCGTCGACGTGCTCCGCTACGCGATCCGGGGCGAATTGGCTTAGGAACGGGGGTTCGCGGCTATATTTCGCCGCGATCATGCGAGTTCTGCCGTATCTGCCGTAGAGAGGCCCGGTCTGACCGGGCCTCTTTGTTTCTGTAGCGAGAGAGTTCCGGCAGCCATTGATCACGCAGGCATTGTATGCGAACATATGTTCGTATGCGCTGGGATCAACAAAGGGTCGAGAAGGAGGATGCGAGCAGGCTGTTTGGTTTAGCCGAGGAAGCGGTCGTTCGTACATTCGACGCCCCGGAGGCTCTCGGCATTCGATTCCACGAGGTGCGTGCCAAGTCCGCGCTCAATCGAGTGCCGGGAGGCCGCTTTGGCTTCGGATGGACGATCAATCCGTATCGCGGCTGCACCCACGCCTGTACTTACTGCTTTGCCCGCCGCACTCACACGTATCTCGACCTGAACGCGGGGCGGGATTTCGAGCGCGAGATCGTCGTCAAGGTCAACGTGCCGGAGCTGGTGCGGGGGGAGCTGGCGCGGAAGAGCTGGAAGCGGGAGCTGGTCGCGCTGGGGACCAACACCGATCCGTATCAGTGGGTCGAGAGCCGCTACCGGATGCTGCCGGAGATCCTCGCGGCGCTGGAGGAGGCGGAAACGCCCGTCTCTGTGCTGACCAAGTCGCCGCTGGTGATGCGCGATGTGGAGATCTTCGAGCGCATGGCAAAGCGCCTGCCCGTCTCGGTCAACCTCTCCGTCCCCACCCTCGACGAGCAGGCCTGGCGCGCCACCGAGCCGCACACCCCCAGCCCCGCTGCCCGCCTCGACGCCGTAGCGGAGCTGCGCCGGAGGGGCATTGACTCCGGGGTTCTCATAGCTCCCCTGATGCCCGGCATCAACGACAGCCCCGACCAGGTCCAGCCAATCATCGACCGTGCCAGAGAAGCTGGCGCCACCTTCCTAGGCGGCGTAGCCCTCCACCTCCGCGACGAGGTCAAGGACGTCTTCTTCGCTTGGCTTGAGACGAAACGCCCCGACCTGCTCCCCCGCTACGAGAAGCTCTACCGCAACAGGTCCTATATGCGCCCCGAGGCACGCAAGCAAACGACCCGAGCCGTTCGAGGATGGGGCCGAAGCACAAGACGTGCAAAGGAGGGACGGCAGTCCCCTCAGCTGGCGGATACTCAAAGCCGCGGCCCCTCCGACCGCGACTTGTCAGATGAGGGGACTGCCGTCCCTCCTCACCAAGTCCCCCTCTTCTAGCCCGTCGAGCTTTCGGCACATCTCACGCACCACGCGCGCGATCTATCCATTCAGCATCCTTCGCATGGCTTTTGGCGATGGGGGACCTATGACCAACGTGCTGACCGCGCTGGCCGCATCGATTGGCGTCGGCGTCGTTGTTGGTGGCTTTCTCGGTGGCGCCGTGACCTTTGCGTCAACGCGCTCGCAAGCGAGTGCAGAGAAATGGAGCCTCATCGGCGGTTATTTCGGTGGGTTTGTCGCTTTGGGGCTTCGAGTGATTGATATGTTGGCGAGGTCTTTTGTCTGAGGAGATGAAAAAGCTGATTCGCAATGCCCACATCGGCATGGCGGTTTCATTCGCGATCTTGGTTGTTGGCTTCTGGCCGGTTCACAACAACGAAGATGCTGCCGCCGCGCTCGGCATGATTGCTTTCTTCACGGGCCTAGGAGTCTGCCTTGGTCTCAGCTATCGCGAAGAACGAGCGCGCGAAGAGCGCTCCCACCGCAAGCGCTGAGCCGTCGCCTTTTCTACCCCTCGTCAAGCGACTCAAAGCGACACTCGCGCGGATCCTTGTCGTCGCGGAACCTGCGAAAGCGAGCTCCGTGGCGGATGCGGCCGGCTGCCGCGTGGTCGTAGCCGACTTCGATGACGAGCTCGGGTCTTAGCTCGACCCACTCGAGGTCTCGCCCGCCGGTCCAGCGGCTCGGCTCGGCGGTGCCGCTTTCGCCGGTCTCGAGCGGCTCCAGCATGCTGCGCATGCTTCGTTTCGCTGCGGCGCTGAAGCCCGAGATGTGGCCGACGGAGCGCAGCTCGTCGCCGTCGTAGAGGCCGAGGATCAGCGAGCCGACCGTGCCCTCCTCCTTGCCGGGCCGCCAGCCCATCACGACGCAATCGATCTCGCGCTCGCGCTTGACCTTGGCCATCCCTTTGCGCTTGCCGGGGATGTAGTGGGCATCGAGCTGCTTGGCCATCGTGCCCTCGGTGGTGCGCAGCCACCGCTCGGCCTGCTCGGGGTCGCGGCTGAGAACGCTTATCTCGAGCTGCCCCTTGGGGACGAGTGCTGCATTGACCGTGTTTATGTCGGCGAATGCAGCACTCATCCGCTCTAGCCGCTCGCGCCGCTCGCCGAACGGGGTCTCGAGCAGCGACTCGTCTCCCTCGGCGAGCAGGTCAAAGGCGACGTAGTCGGCGGGGATCTCCTTCGACAGCAGCGTGATTCGCGACTCGGCGGGATGGATGCGGCTCTGCAGGGCGTCGAATTCGAGGTTGCCGTCGGCGTCGCGGATGACCAGCTCGCCGTCGAGCACGTAGCGGCCGGGCGGGAAGCTCAGCTCCGGGAAGTAGCGGCCCAGAGCTTTGCCGCCGCGTGACTGTATGAAGGCCTCGTCGCCGTCGACGAAGACGATCGCGCGGAAGCCGTCGAGCTTCTGCTCGTAGGCCCACTCCTCGCCGAGGGGGAGCTCTTTGCGGGTCAGCGCCAGCTGCGGTTTGATCGGTGGGGCAAGCGGCAGGGTCAAGCTGACCCAATAGTTTGCCGACGCGCCCGCGCCTCGCGCGGATCGGGGATCGGCACGGCCGCCAGCAGCTGCTTCGTGTAGGCGTCAGACGGCCGCTCACAAACCTGGTCCGCCGGTCCCTCCTCGACGATCCGGCCCTCGTGCATGACCGCGATCCGGTCGGAGACGTGACGGACGACGCCGATGTCGTGGGCGACGAAGAGGTAGGTGAGGCCGAAGTCCTTCTGCAGCTCGGCGAGCAGATCGAGGATCTGCGCCCGGATCGAGACGTCGAGGGCGGAGACCGGCTCGTCGGCGACGATCAGCTTCGGTCGCAGCGCCAGCGCCCTAGCGATGCCGATCCGCTGCCGCTGGCCGCCGGAGAACTCGTGCGGGTAGCGGTCGTAGTGCTCGGCGGAGAGGCCGACCCGGTCGAGCAGCTCCTGCGCCGCCCCGCGCAGCTCAGTGCCGCTCGACTCGCCCTGCAGGCGCAGCGGCTCGGCGACGATCTGACCGACCCGCTTGCGCGGGTTGAGCGAGGCGTAGGGGTCCTGGAAGACGATCTGCATCTCGCGCCGCAGCGGCCGCATCGCCCGCCGCGAGAGGCCGGCGATCTCGCGGCCCTCGAAGCGGACCGAGCCAGAGTCCGGGGCGAGCAGTTGCAGCACCGCCCGGCAGAGCGTCGACTTGCCGCTGCCCGACTCGCCGACCAGGCCGAGCGTCTCGCCGCGCCGCACGCTGAAGCTGACTCCGTCGACGGCGCGCACCCGGTCGACCTCGTGATTGACGAGCAGCCCCCGCTTGACCGGGAAGTGCTTGACCAGGTCGGTGACCTCGAGCAGGTTTTCGCCTTCCCGCCGCGGTCGCAGTGGCGGCGCGGCGTCGAGCCGGACCACGGCGCCGAGCAGGCTGCGGGTATACGGGTCGGCGGGGGAGTAGAAGACGTCGTCGAGTTCGCCGCGCTCGACGACCTTTCCCTCGTGCATGACCAGCACCCGGTCGGCGATCTCGGCGACGACGCCGAGATCGTGGGTGATCAGGATTGTCGCCAGGTCGCGCTCGCGGTTGAGCCGCTCGAGCAGGGTGAGGATCTGCGCCTGCACGGTGACGTCGAGCGCCGTGGTCGGCTCGTCGGCGATCAGCACATCCGGCTCCAGGGCGAGCGCCATCGCGATCATCGCCCGCTGGCGCATCCCGCCTGAGAACTGGTGCGGGTAGCTGTCGACGCGCTGGGACGCGTTCGGGATCCCCACCGTGTCGAGTAGCTCCACCGCTCGCTCGCGCGCTTGCGCATCGCTGACGTCCTTGCGGTGGGCGCGGATCGCTTCGACGATCTGAGCGCCGATCCGGTAGACCGGATTGAACGAGGTCATCGGGTCCTGGAAGACCATGCCGATCCGCTCGCCGCGGACCCGTTGCAGCTGCCGCTCGCTGGCTCCGATCAGCTCCTCTCCGCCCAGCTGTGCCGAGCCCTCGATCCGCGCGTTGTGCGAGCGGGTGAGGCCGACGATCGTCTGCGCGGTGACGCTCTTGCCCGAGCCGGACTCGCCGACGATCGCCAGCACCTCGCCGGGGGCGAGGTCGAAGGAGACGCCGTCGACCGCCTGCACCAGGCCGCCTTCGGTGGCGAAGCCGACCCGCAGGTCGCGAACTGAGATCAGCGGCTCTGCGCTCACCGCGCCGAGCTCCCCAGCTTGACCCGCGGGTCGAGGTAGGCATAGGCGATGTCGACCAGAGCGTTGAAGAGGACGACGAAGAAGGCGCCGAAGAGGACGATCGCCATGATCGGCGGCAGGTCGAGGTTTTCGATCGATTCGAAGGCGTAGAGGCCGACGCCGTCAAGGCCGAAGAGCCTTTCGGTGAGGATCGCGCTGCCGCCGATCAGGGCGCCGAAGTCGAGGCCGAAGAGGGTGACGATCGGGATCAGCGAATTGCGCAGCACGTGGCGGGTCATCACCTGCCGCTCCCCCAGTCCCTTGGCGCGCGCCGTGCGCACGTAGTCCTCGTTCATCGCGTCGAGCATGTTGGAGCGCAGCACGCGGCTGTAGAGGCCGACCAGGGTCACGGCAACGGTGAACCAGGGCAGGATCAGGTGGTAGGCCCAGTCGACCGGATCTTCGCTCAGCTCGACGTAGCCCTGCGCCGGGAAGAGGCCGGTCTTGTAGGCGAGGTAGTAGAGGAGGACGCTGGCCAGCCAGATGACCGGGATCGAGATGCCGGCGACGGCGAGGACGGTGAGGAGCTTGTCGAGCAAGCCGCCGGCACGGACCGCGGAGAGATAGCCGAACAGGATCCCGAAGAACATCCAGATCACGGCGGCGCCGATGCAGAGCGAGAAGGTCGCGGGGATGCCTTCGACGATGCGTTCGACGACGTTTTCCTGGCCTTGGTAGGAGATCAGGTCGCCGCTGAAGATCTTTCCCATCATCGTTAGGTATTGCTGCGGCAGGGGGTCGTCGAATCCCCATTCCTCGGTGATGCTCGCGACCAGCTGCGGGGTCGCGCTCTTGCCGGCCATGCTCTGCGCCGGGTCGGAGGCGGGGATGACGTTGAAGATCAGGAAGGTAAGCACCGAGACCGCGAAGAGCACGGCCACCATTTCGCCCAGGCGCCTGAGGGTGAAGGCGGCCATCAGATCGCGGTTCCCTCCGGCTCGGCCATTCCCGAATGGGCCTCCAGGAGCACCTTCGAGTGGGGGTCGAGCGCGTCGCGGAGGCCGTCGCCGAAGACGTTGACCGCGAGCACGGTGAGGAAGATCATCGTGCCCGGCAGGATCGTCAACAGCGGCGCGCTGCTGATCAGGTTGAAGCCGTCGCCGATCATCGAGCCCCAGGAGGTGTCGGGCGGCTGCACGCCGACGCCGAGGAAGGAGAGGGCGGCCTCGAACAGCATCGCGTTGGCGATGCCGAGGGTGAAGAAGACGATGATCGTCGAGGAGAGGTTGGGCAGCAGCTCGCCGAACATCACCCGCAGCGGGCCAGCCCCCTGGGCGACCGAGGCCTCGACGAACTCCTTCTCCCGCAGCGACAGCACCTGGCCCCGCAGCGGCCGTGCCATGTAGGGGACGAGGACGCCACCAATGATCAGCACGGTGATCCAGATCGAGCCGCTGGGGATCTCCACCGGCCCGATCGCGAGGCCGCCGAGGGCCAGGGCGATGCCGAGCCCGATTCCGAGCAGGAGCACTGGGAAGGCCCAGATCAAGTCCAGCGTCCGGGAGATGACCGTGTCGACCCAGCCGCGGTAGTAGCCGGCCAGCAGAGCGAGGATCGTTGCCAGCACCGTGGTCATCAGAGCGGCGGCGAAGCCGATGAAGAGCGAGGCGCGCCCTCCGTACATGAGGCGAACCATCTCATCGCGGCCGAGGCGGCCGTCGGCACCGAGGAAGAACTTGCCGCCGCCGCCGAGCCATACCGGGCCGATCGGCTTGCCTTCGACGTTGACCACTTCGCGCCGCTCGCCGTCGACCTCGATCTTCTCCAGAGTGTGGGTCTGGTTCGGCCCGGTGTCGGCGACGTGGTCCGCCCACAGCGGCGCGGCCAGCACGAAGAGGACGATGAGGACGAAGAGGCCGCCGAAGGCAAGCGCCACCCGGTTGCGGCGCAGGCGCCGGAGGGCGAGGCCCCACGGGCTGCTGCCCGTGGGGCTGGCCTCGGCGTGGAGCTCGGAAGCCACCCTCCTATTGTGGAGTTAGCGCCGGGCGCTACTTGCGCTCGAAGCTGGCCAGGTCGTGCCCGAAGGTCGGGTTGAAGATCACCTTGTCGAGGTCGATTTCGCTGTCGACGAAGGTGGAGACCGTGTTGGTGCCGTAGGGAACCCACGGCGCCTGTTCCATGTAGGCCTTGTCGAGCTCGGCGTATTCGGCTTCCTGCTCGGGCCCGAGCGGTTCTTCGCCGAGCTTGGCGACCTTCGCGTTCAGCTTCGGGTCATCCATGTGGGAGAGGTTCGTGTTGTAGATCGGGGCGATGCTTTCCCCGCTCAGCAGCGGCTGGAAGAAGTCATTCGGGTTCGGATAGTCCTCGTACCAGTTGACCCAGCCGGTGTCGAGGTCGGGCGTCGAGGCGTTGCCGATCAGCGAGAAGTAGACCTCGGCGTTGATCGTCTTCAGCGTCGCGTCGAAGCCGAGTTCCTTGAGCACCCCGTGGTAGTAGGCGCCCGCTTCGTTGTTGGGACTTTCGTTGTCGGTCCAGACCGTGATCTCGCGATCGGAGGGGTTGGCTTGCGCCAGCAGTTCCTTCGCCTTTGCCATGTTGTGCGGGTAGAGGTCGAACTCCTCGTGCCCCGGCATTCCCTCCGGGAGGATCTGGTGATTGGCGGCGAGAGCGCCGGCGTAGATGCGTTCCAGGGCCGCGGTGTTGACGGCGTAGTTGATCGCCTGGCGCACCTTCACGTCATCGAAGGGCGGACGCGTCGTGTTCATCCAGAAGTAGTAGATGTTGATCGGGTGCTCGACGCGGAACTGGGTGCCCTCGTAGTTGTCCTTCACTTTCGCGTAGAGATCGGCCGGGGGCGGCGGTTGCATCCAGTCGGTCTTGTCCCGTTCGATTTCGTTGACCTGGGTCGAGTCGTTGTTGACGACCTTGATCTCGATCTTGTCGAAGTGACCCGCGGACAGATCGGGCATCAGATCGCCGTTCGTCCTCGTCCAGGCGGGGTTGCGGGTGTAGGACCAGCCGCGGCCCGGCTCCGACTTGACGATCACGTACGGCCCGGTGGCCGGTGCGGGGTCGGCCGTGATGTTCTTGGCAGGGGTGCCGGACGGGAGCACGGCGGCGAAGAGCATGCCGAGCTCGTTGGAGAAGGTGCCTCGCGGTTTGACCAGGTCGATGACGATCTCACCGGTCTTGTCGTTGGTCTTGATCCCGGTGATGCTGCCGGTCTTGGTCTTGGCGAATTTTTCCGCCCCGACGATGCCTTCGTAGAAGGGCGAGCCCGGGGAGTTGATTTTGAAGAGGCGCTCGATCGAGCGGGCGAAGTCAGAGGCCCGGACCGGCGTGCCGTCGGAGTATTCGAGCCCCTTGCGGAGGGTCAGCGTGTAGGTCCTGCCGCCGTTGGTGATCTCGGGCAGGCTCTCGGCGAGCGCGGGGACGACCTCGCCGCCCGCGCTGCCGTTGGCGTGCGCGTAGGTGAGCAGCGGCAGGTAGGTGTTGTACATCGCCGTCCAGCCTTCCTGCGTGTAGGAGAGCGCCGGGTCGAGATAGTCCGGGAACGAGGCGTAGCTGCCGGTCAGCGTGCCGCCTTCCTTGCCACCACCACCGCAGGCGGCGAGGCCGAGGGCGGAGCCCGCGGCGAGAACGGGCAGCAACAGCGTGAGACCGAGCTTTCTCAAGTCACAACCTCCGAATTGGGCCGGGTGCGACCGGCCGGCTTATCTTCCCGCTGGAATTAGCTCCACCATAATCTCCAGGTCGGCGTCAACCGCCTCCCCAGCCTCCTTTTCCCTGTGCTGAGGCCAATTCCTACCCAGGGCGATGGCGGCGACGGCAACTGTCGCCAGAACGCCGAGGCCGGCGACGAGGAAGGCCGCCCGGGGACTCACCAGCGCGGCGATCACGCCGCCGAGGGCAATCCCGATGCCGGGCATCGCGGCGCCGGTCGACTCGAGCACGCTCATCACTCTCGCCTGCATCTCCGATGCGGTCAGCTCCTGGGTGGCGCTGACCATCGAGACCCACTGCACGCCGTTACCGGCGCCACCGACGATCGAGACGATGCAGGCGACGGCGAGCGTCGGCGCGACGGCGATGCCGAGGTAGCCGGCGCCGACCGCGACGGTGCTGAAGAAGAGCAGCAGGGGGAGCGGCGCTCGCCGCACGGCGGCGAAGACGAGGCTGCCTGCGACCATCCCCACCCCCCAGCTGGCGAGCAGCAGGCCGTAACCGGAGTCGCTTGTCCCCAGCGTCTCCTTCGCGTAGATGACCTCGATCGGGATCACCGCGGCGAAGAAGATGAAGGCGATGCCCTGGGCGGTTAGTAGCCGCCGCAGGGTCTTCTGCTCGCGCAGATAGGCGATGCCGGCGCGGACGCGTTCCCGCATCTTGCCGGGTTCGGGCTCGGCCTGGGGGAGTGGGCCGGCGGTGAGCAGCAGCCAGGCGATCACGTAGAAGGAGACCGCGTCGAGCAGCAGCGCCGCCGGCACCCCGAAGCCGGCGACGATCAGCCCGGCGAAGCCGGGGCCGAGCGCGGCGCCGGCGGTGAAGGCGACGTTGAGCAGGGCGTTGCCGGCGCGCAGCTCGCCGGCCGGCTCGAGCAGGGCAACGACGGTGGCGCGGGTCAGCGAGCGCCCGGTCAGCGCCAGGGCGCCGTCGATCGTCGCCACGACGACCACCGCGATCAGCGAGAAGTGGTCAGCGAGCAAGGCGAGGGCGCCGAATGCCGTCGCCTCGCCGGCGTAGATGACCGGCAGCGCGAAGCGCGGCGGCGGCCGCTCACCGCGGGTGACCAGGATCGGCGCGGCGAGGGACGGCAGAAAGCGGGTTCCCAGGAAGAGAACGGCCGTCGCCAGGGCGCTGTCGGTCTGTTCGAAGACCAGTACCGAGAGGGCGATTATCCCCATCCAGTCGCCCAGCTCGTTGACCGTATAGGTCGTCAGGAGCCGCCGAAACGGGCGCCGCTTGAGGGGGTCGGTCAGGTCTCGGCTACGCATTGGTGGTTGGGCGAACTACTGCATTTGTGCACAAGTTTTCCTGCAGTTGCACAAGTTTCGGCGAACTTGTGCTACAACCTTGCCAAGCATTTCATGAGTTCAGATGGTCGTGCGCATCTGTGGGCTTCATCCAACGGAAGGGATTGAGCATGCATTACAAGCACTAGGACTTCAGATTTAGAGCACGGGTGCAGTGCCGCACCCAAGCCCAAAGGGCGCCCAACGTTGGGCGCCCTTTGCTTTTTTCGGGGTTCTACCACGAGCACCTTCCGGCACCGAGATCGGCCTTGCAGAGCCTTTGCACGCTGCCGGTCATGCGGCTACGTTCGCTTGTAAGGACTCCTTTGGCCGGGTAATTTCAGGCCATGTGCCACGCGCGTCACGGTCGCGGCCTTTCATGGCGCAGGGAATGGCTCCTGCTCGCGGAATCTCCAGCCAGGGAAGGCGCCAAGGAGCGCCGGGCCCCTCAGCCCCATGGATAACGAACGCCCCAGCAATCTGATCCTCGGCACACAGGTGGCGGCACTGGTCGCGGTCGTCGCCCTGGGCGTCCTGACCGCCGATACCGCTGACTGGAACCTCGCCCTCTTCGGGATCCTCTTCGCTTTCGCGATCTTCAGCGACCTGACGGCGATCACGACGACCTCGAAGCTGAAGCTCTCCGGCGGCTTCCTGCCGATGGTCCTGGCGATGGTCTTCCTCGGCGGCACGCCGGCCGCCGTGATCGGCGTCCTGGCGATCCTGCTGATCGACGGGCTGCGCGATCGCCGTGCACCCCGCTTCCTCCTTAACAATGCGCTGACCTTCGCCACCTATCCCCTGCTCACCGGCCTCGCCTTCCACTGGATCGTCACCAGCGCCAACATCGCCGATTCCGAACCGGCCTTCTACGCCCTCATCCTCGGTGCCTTCATGTTCGCGCTGGCGATCAACTTCACGATGATCGCCTCCTACTCCTGTTACTTGGACGGCAGCTCCTTCATCCGCAAGGTGCGCACGGCCCTGGTGCCGATGCTGCCCTCCGAGCTCGCGGCCGCCCTAATGGCGGTCGGCGTCGCCTACCTCTACGTGCACCTCGGCCTGACCGGAATCGCGCTGTTCGGCATCGTCCTCGTCACCTTCCAGTACCTGCTCGGCGCCCTGCTGCTCTCCCAGCAGCGCGCCGAGGAGCTCGAGAAGCGCAGCAAGCAGCTGGCCAGCTTCCAGGTGGGGATGTTGAGCGCGATGCTGCGCACGCTCGACCTGCGGGATCAGATGACCGCCCGGCACAGCGCCGCGGTGGCGCGCTACTCGCGGGCGATCGCCCAGCGCGCCGGCTACTCGCGCCAGGAGGAGGAGCTAGTCCACATCGCCGCGCTGCTGCACGACATCGGCAAGTTCATCCTTCCCGATCGCATCCTCAAGGCCAACGTGCCGCTTACCGACGAGGACTGGATGCTGATCCGCCGCCACCCCCAGCAGGGCGCTCGGGTCGTCTCCTCGCTCGACGGCTACGGGCCGGTGGCGGAGATCATCCTCGCCCACCACGAGCGGATCGACGGCAAGGGCTACCCGCGAGGCCTTGCCGGCGACGACATCCCCGAGCTGGCCCGGATCATCTCCGTCGCCGACACCTACGACGTGATGACGGCGCGCGACTCATACCGCACGCCAACCTCGAGCTACGAGGCGATCCAGGAGCTGCGGCGGGTCGCCGGCAAGCAGCTCGATGCGCGCTTCGTCGAGGTCTTCATTGAGCTACTCGAGGGCAAGGATGTCTCCTTCCAGCACGGCGAGGCCGCCGACTTCGAGAAGGAGCTGGCGCTGGAGGCGCGGATCGCGGAGACCGCCGATCCGGTCGGCAGCGGCAGTCGTTTCCAGGTCCCGGCGTAGCGGCCGACGGGCCTGAAACGTGACATATAGACACGTTTGAGGCCCGTCGGCCGCTGAGCGGTACGGTTTCGGGCATGCGAGCGGTGACGTTTCAAGCTCCCGGCGAGGTCCGGATCGAGGAGAAGGCCGACCCTGAGGTCTCCGCCGGCGACGAGGCGCTGGTCCAGGTCGAGGCGAGCGGGATCTGCGGCTCGGACCTGCACATCTTCCACGGGCGGGTCCCGGTTGAGCCCGGCTTCACGATCGGCCACGAGTTCGTCGGCACCGTGCTCGCTGTCGGCCCCGACGTCGAGCGGGTCGCGGTCGGCGACCGCGTGCTCGGTTGCTTCCACACCGCCTGCGCGACCTGCGCGACCTGCCTGCGCGGCGACTACCACCGCTGCGAGAACGGGCAGACCTTCGGTCACGGCGCCAATCTCGGCGACCTGCAGGGCGCCCAAGCCGAGCAGCTGCTCGTTCCCCGCGCCAACCTCACCCTGAGGCGGGTGCCGGAGGGAATGTCAGATGACGTGGCGCTCTTCGCCGGCGACGTGATGGGGACCGGCTACCACGCGGTTGCCCACGCTGGAATGCGCCCCGGCGACACGGTCGCCGTGCTCGGCCTCGGCCCGGTTGGCCTCTGCGCGGTGCAGGCGGCCTTTGCCGGCGGCGCCACCAAGGTCTTCGCGATCGACTCGGTCGAGCAGCGCCTGGCGATGGCGGCCGAGTTCGGCGCCACCTCGATACACCTCACCGAGGAGGAGCCGAAGCGCGTCGTGCGGGCGGCGACCGGGAAGCGTGGGGTCGACGTAGTCGTCGATGCGGTGGGCGACCCGGGTCCGCTGGCGATGGCGATCAGCCTTGTCCGCGAAGCCGGCACCGTGTCCGGGATCGGTGCCTACGCCGGCAAGAGCGAGGTGCCGCTGGGCCTGGCCTGGCTAAAGGGACTGACCCTGCGCCTCGGTCTCGCCAACGTGATCGCCCACGTCGACCGGGTGCTGGCCCTGATCGAGGCCGGCAAGCTCGACCCCTCGCCCCTCGTCACCCACCACATGAAGCTGGACCAAGCGCCCGAGGCCTACGCGCTCTACGACAACCGCGAAGCGCTGAAGATCGTCCTGACGCCGTAAAGCCCCGCCTCGAATCCCAGGGGCACGCCTGGCGGCGGCGGACCGACGCGATGCGGCGTCCTCGGTCGGCCGAATAGCTCTGCTATTCGTGCCTCCCTGCGTCCTTGCCTCGCTTGGCCCGGCGTCGCCAGGTCGCACACCTGGATCTCCGAGACGAGGCTTCACGGCGTCCCTTTGAATCCGGCGAATTGTGAATTCGCATGTTTATCTCTACATTGAATGCATGTGCGTGAGGCGCCTGTCTGTCGTGACGGCGCTCGTCGTTTTGGGCGTCGTTGTCTTCGCTGCATCCGCGAACGCCTGCTCCTGCGCACCGCAGGCGCCGGCTGAATCGCTGCGCGAGTCCGATGCGGCGATCGTCGGCCGCCTGGTCGGGGTGGAGCCGCGTGGCCGCTTTCGCGCCGACTACCGCTATGAGGTGCGGCGGGTGTACCGCGGCGAGGGGATCGAGCCTGGCCAGATGCTCACCGTGCGCAGTGGCCGGCGGGCCGCGGCCTGCGCGCTGCCACGCCGTCTCGATCACCGATACGGCTTGTTCCTGGTTGAGGAGCAGGGCCGCTGGCTGGGCGGCATCTGCGGCGTGATCGAACCGCGCCGGCTCTGGCACGCTGTGCAGCAGCCCCGTCTGTACCGCGGTTCGTCGGGTCACGGCCTCGCCGGCTGCTCAGCCTGAGCGTCGGTGCAGCCGGTCCTTGGCCGCCAGGAGCCGCTTGTCGGCGGCGGCGTGGAGGAGAGCCGGGTCGCCGGTTCCTTCGGCGACACCGAAGGAGGCCCCGAGCGAGCCGTCCGACATGCCTATCTGGGCGATTGATCGGCACAGACGGGTGGCGGCCTGTTCGGCGTCCTCACGGCAGGTTTTCGGCATCAGGATCGCGAACTCGTCACCGCCGATGCGGAAGCCGTCGTCGGCGAGCCTCGACTCATCGATCAGAGCGGCGACCTGTTGCAGGGCCTTGTCGCCGGCGGGGTGGCCGAGCGTGTCGTTGATCGTCTTGAAGTCGTCGAGGTCGAGCAGGCAGAGCGAGAGCGGCCAGGCGTAGCGGGAGGCGCGGGCGATCTCGACCGGCAAGCGTTCCTCGTAGGCCCGGCGATTGAGCAGACCGGTGAGCGCGTCGTGCCGACCCCCGTGCACCTCCGCGGCAAAGAGTTGGGCGTGGGACATGTGGGCGGCGATCAGACCGCTGAGCAGCTCGAGCGTCTCGACGTCGCTCTCGCCGAACCAGGCGGGCTCGGGCGAGTAGACCTTGAGCACGCCGACCGTCTCGTCCTGGTGGAGGAGGGGGACGCAGAGCATCGAGCGGGCGTCGACCCGGCGGCAGGCCTCGGCGTCGACCCGCGGATCGGTCTCCGTGTCGGCGCTGTGCAGCACCTGACCTTCCTCGACGCAGAGTCCGGAGAGGCTCGCGGCCATCTTCAGGCGCACTCCCTGGAACGGCGTCGCCTCACCGGTCGTCACTCGGTAGACCATCTCGTCCCCGTCGGCGATCTCGATCACCCCGGCGTTTGCCCTGGTCAGCTCCTGTCCGCGCGAGGCGATCAGTTGCATGACCGCGTCGAGGTCCAGATCGCTCGCCGCGATCTCGGTCTGGGTCTGGATGATCGCTCGCAGGTGCTCGCCGTTCGGCTCGCTCATACACCCACTATCGGTAGCGCAAGCTCGAGGTTTAGCATTGCCCTGAATGGCGCTTCTGGACGATGCCGAGATCGAGGCGAAGCTCGCTGGCCTGTCGGGCTGGGAGCGCGCCGGCGAGGCGATCGCCAAGACTTTCCCCTGCGGCGACTTTGTCGGCTCGGTGCGCTTCGTCGAGAGCCTGGTCGAGCCCGCCGAGGCGATGGGCCACCATCCCGACCTCGAGGTCTCCTGGGACAAGGTGACGGTGACGATCTCCACCCACTCGGAGGGCGGCCTCACCGCCGCCGACTTCGAGCTGGCGGCGAGGGTCGACGGCCTATCGCCGACGAGCTGAGAATCGCTCCGGGTCTCTCGATCCCGCTGGCCGAGATCGAGCTGCGCGCGAGCCGCTCCTCCGGGCCCGGTGGGCAGCACGCCAACGTGACCGCCTCGCGGGTCGAAGCGGTCTTCGACGTCGAGGCATCGCGTTCGCTTGACGAGGGACAGCGCGAGCGGCTGCTCGGCCGCGTCGGCCCGGTGATCACCGCTGTCGCCCAGGACGCCCGCGGTCAGGCCCGCAACCGCGAACTGGCCCTGCGCCGGCTGGCCGAGAAGATCGCCGCCGGCCTGGCGACGCCGCGACGGCGGCGGCCGACCCGGCCGACCCGGGCCTCGCGAGAGCGCCGCCTCGAAGAGAAGCGCCGCGCCGGCGAACGCAAGCGGACGCGACGACCGCCGCGTGGCGAGTACTGAGGCCGCTCACGAACTCGCCGCGCCTGGCAGACTCGAAGCGATGGCGAAGCGCAAGCAACGGCGACCGCGGCAGAAGACCCCAACCGTCGACTACGTCGACACCGAGGGCAACACGCTGACGCTACGCCAGTCGCTCAGCCCAGCGACGATCGCCAAGCTAGGAGAGGGCCCGGCGACGGCGGCGACCTCCCAGGAGGACGCCTGGCACCGCCGCGCGGAGTTGCTCTTCGAGCGCCTCGCGGTGCGCTGGGAGATCGCCGACCTGCCTCTAACCGACCAGAAGATGCTGCTCGGCCGCTACCGGATGGCCGACTCACAAACCCAGCAGTGGGTCCGTGAGACGATCGCCGAGCACCTCGAGCGGCATATCCCGGAGCTGGCGGGGTAGGGACAGTCAGGCGAGACGAAAGGAATGGGCATGTTCACGGACACCAAAGCCACAAACGGTTTCGCAGTTGACGACATCGAGAAGGCGCGCGAGTTCTACGGTGAGACCCTGGGTCTTGGAACCACGGTGCTGAGCGAGGAGTTCGGCGTGATGTCGATCCAACTCGCCGGCGGCCGCGACACGCTGGTCTACGCCAAGCCCGACTTCATCCCGGCCACCTACACGATCCTCAACTTCGAGGTCGACGACATCGAGAGCGCCGTCGACGAGCTCACCTCCCGCGGCGTCAGCCTCGAGCGCTACGACGGCTTCGAACAGGACGAGAAGGGCATCGCCCGCGGCCCGGGCCCGATGATCGCTTGGTTCAAGGACCCGGCCGGCAACATCCTCTCGGTGCTGCAGCAGCCGTCGTAGCGCTCGGGGCTAGTCGCCGATTCGCACGATGAGCTTGCCCACGTTGGCACCGTCGAAGAGCATGTTGATCGCGCTGGGCAGCTCCTCGAAGCCCTCGACGACTGTCTCCAGCGGCTCGAGGCTACCGTCAGCGATCCACTCCGCCAGCTGTGCTGAGACCTCCGCCAGCTTGGCGTAGTGGTCGAGGATGATGAAGCCCTGCAGGGTGGCGCGCTTGACCAGCAGGTTGCCGAAGGTCTCGCGCGGGCCGGGCGGCGGGGCGCTGTCGTTGTAGCCGGAGATCAGCCCGCAGAGGGCGATCCGAGCGTGCAGGTTGAGGCGCGCGAAGATCGCATCCATGATCTCGCCGCCGACGTTCTCGAAGTCAACGTCGATGCCGTCCGGGGTGGCGGCCTTGAGCTGCGCACGCCAGTCCTCGGCGCGGTGGTCGACGGCGGCGTCGAAGCCGAGCTTCTCGGTGAGGATCGAGCACTTCTCGGGGCCGCCGGCGATGCCGACGACGCGGGCACCGTCGCGCTTCGCGAGCTGCCCGGCCACCGAGCCGACCGCCCCGGCGGCCGCCGAGATGACGACCGTCTCGCCCTTCTGTGGCTTGCCGATTTCCTTCATTCCAACCCAGGCGGTGAGGCCGGTCATGCCGAGCGCACCGAGATAGAGGCTGGGCGAGACCCCCTCGACCTCGGGGACGCGCTGCACGGGGGCCGCGTCGGAGGCGATGAAGTTCTCGGTCCAGCCGATCAGCCCCTGGACGAGCTGTCCCTCCTCGTAGTCGGGGTGCCTGGACTCGACCACCCGGCCGAGGCCGAGGCCGCGCATCGTCTCGCCGATCGCCACCGGCGGCAGGTAGCCGGGCATGTCGTTGATCCATCCCCGGTTGGTCGGATCAAGCGAGATCCACTCGGTGCGGACCAGCGCCTCGCCGTCGCCGATCCCCGGCAGCTCTTCCTCGACGAGCTCGAAGGTCTCGCCGTCGATCCGCCCGTCGGGGCGCTGGCGCAATGCGAAGCGACGATTGACCGGCACGAGCCGAGTCTACTTCGACCGAGGAGGCCTAATGGGCGCGGCTGGGTTCGAACCAGCGACCTCTCGCGTGTGAGGCGAGCGCTCTCCCACTGAGCTACGCGCCCGGGAGAGCGGTCAATCATAGGCGGGCCGAGAGGGTTGGATCAGGCGGGGACGGTGGCCTGGGCGACAGGGGGCGGTTCGTCGCCTTCCTCGGCCTCGGAGGCCTTGCGCAGGGCGAGGCCGACGAAGGGGAAGACGAGGGTTGAGAGCATCGCGGCGCCGACGAGGCCGGCTGAGGTGGAGCTCTTCATGTGGCCGCTTTCGACGGCGATCGTCGTGATCGCGACGACGAGGGGCAGCTCGGTGGCCGAGTAGAAGGCGAGGGCGGCGCGGTCGCGGGTGTTGAGCACGCGGCGGTAGAGCAGCATCGCGGGGGCGCCGCGGACGATCAGGAAGAGGACGAAGAACATCGCCAGCTTGAGCAGGGCGGTGACAGAGCCTAGGGCGGCGAGGTCGAACTCGATGCCGCTGGTGACGAAGAAGAAGGGCACGAAGAAGCCGAAGCCGACCGCGGTCAGCTTCGACTCGAAGACCTGCAGCTCGTGGCCCTGCAACGCCAGGCGCACGATCATGCCGGCGACGAAGCCACCGATGAGGACGTCGAGGCCGAGCTCGCCGGCCAGCAGGACGAGGCCGAAGACGAGCACGACGGTGATCCGCACCGCCAGCTGGCTGCTCGCCTCGAAGGTCCGCTCCAGTGCCGGCCAGCCGCGCCAGGCGAGTCGCACCGAGATCATCGCGATGGCGAGGGCGAGGCCGATGAAGCCGATCAGGATCCCCGCCTCATGCAGGGGGTTGGTGGTGGAGAGGACCAGCGTCACCAGCAGGATCGGGCCGAACTCGCCGACCCCGCCCGCGGCCAGCAGGTAGGTGCCGAACTTCGTCTTCAGCTCGCCGTTGTCGCGCAGGATCGGGATTAGCGTGCCGATCGCCGTCGTCGCCATCGCCGAGCCGACGTAGAGGAAGGAGACGATCACGCCGGCCGCGGCGAGGGCGCCGCCGATCCCGTAGGCCAGTGCTACAGAGAGCAGCCAGCCCCAGGCGCCGAGCTTCAGCGGCGTTCCCTTGATCCGCTTGAAGTCGATCTCGTAGCCGGCGAAGAAGAAGAGCATGCCGAGGCCGAGGTTGGAGAAGAAATCGATGAAGTCGTCGGTTTCGGCTAGGTCGAAGACTTCCGGTCCGACGAGGATCCCGAGCAGCAGCTCGACGACCACGACCGGCGGGGCATAGCGACGCGGCACGGTGGCGACGGTGATCGCCGCGATCGCCGCGATCACGACGATGACGAAGAAGGACTCGGTGTCGACCTCGATCACGTGCTGGCGATCCTACGTTCGTCCAGCTGGAACAGCTTTGTGATTTTCGTTGGGTACCAAGTATTCGGTAGTCGCCTCTGAGGCGAAACGACAACGAAAGAGGAGTACCGATGCGCTCTCCACTATCTCGCCGTATCCGTACGGTCGTCTTCGCCGCGGCATGTCTCGCAAGCCTTCTGCTGGCGCTGCCGGCTTTTGCCAGCGCTGCGACCAGCAAGTACCCGTCTACCGCTGCGGCTGGCTTCAACGGCGGCCTCGCGGGCTGGTCCTCTTCCTCGAGCAGCGAGGGAATCTGCCTGCCGCCGTTGCTCTGCGCCTCTGTCGAGAATTCCTTCCAGGGGACCGGCGGCGCCGACGGCGGCGGCTACGTCCGCTCCGCCTACACCGGTGTGGTCGGCGTTACCGCGGTGGGCGGCGCCACGGCGGGGACTTGGGAAAGCCCGCCCTTCACCTACGGCGGGGTCAACGGCGAGGAAGCTAAGACGGTCGGCTTCTCGCTAGACCGTCGCGCCAACGTCGACCAGCTGCTCGCTGTGGCCGGTAGCTCGGCCGAGTACACGGTGCGCCTGATCGACCTCAGCGACGGGGGAAAGGCGCTGACCCTGATTCCGGCGGCGACGCTCGCCGACGCCGACTCCTGGACCGAGGTGACGCGCGGCTCACTCGACCCCGCAAGCCTCACCGTCGGCCACGACTACCGGATCCAGATCACGAGCCGCTACACGAGCGGCACCAGCGTCCTGGTCACCGGCAGCGCCGACTACGACAACGTCGTGCTCAGGGCATCTGACGGTACGAGTGGGAGCGGCAAAGGCGGTAAAGGCAAAGGGGGCGCCGGCGATGGCGCCGGCGCGCTCAGCGAGCAGCGGCTGACGGCCCTGCTGCGCCAGGCAACCCCCGGCACGGCGGTTCTCGACAGCAAAGGCAAGCGGCTCTTCGTGCGCGTCAAGTGCCCGCGCAAAATCGGTCACGCCTGCCGGACCACCGCTCAGGGACTGCTACGCAAGCGTCACCCGGCGACCGCCAAGCGAACGGTTCGTCTGCGCAGCGGCAAGTCGCGGCTCGTCGCCTTGCCGATCAAGCCGAAGGCGCGCAAGCAGGTCGCCAAGCGCAAGCGCCTGCTGGTCCGCCAGAAGGTCCGCGCCGGCAAAGTGACCGCCACCGTCGTCAGGGCCCGCAAGCTGATTCGCCGCTGAAGCATTCGGCTGACTTCGCACTTATTCGCCATATGCGCGAACAAGTGCGAAGTCACCGGGGGTTGTAGGTGGATACGATGGTCGCGGACCGTGCTAGGCGGGGAATCAGCGGTGCCTTGTAACCCGCAATCCGCTCTAGCGGGGCCGAATCCCGTTCCGAGGGGCTGGCCGTCGGGGTCAGTGCGTCGCAGGC
>Ga0164241_10000880_pt1 | contig 43337 bp, 41 predicted proteins | sample OricomyardsoilBY_FD_108780 | JGI IMG/M metagenome (GOLD analysis project Ga0164241, IMG submission 108780) | Backyard soil microbial communities from Emeryville, California, USA - Original compost - Back yard soil (BY) | ecosystem: Environmental > Terrestrial > Soil > Unclassified | place: USA... | reverse complement strand
GCCGTCGAAGGTGGGCGGCGTCGGGTGGGAGACCAGGAAGTGCACGGTCGAGCGGCCGATCCGGACCGGCAGGTCCCAATGCGATTTCGACGACAGCCGCAGCACGTCGAGGATCTCCGGTGAGTACCAGTCCTTCGGCGCGGGCGTGGCCGGGTCGTCGGGCAGCATCGCGTTGGGCATGTCCGCCCAGCGGAACTTCTGGAACGTACGGGCGTGGCGGGTGTCGATCGGGAACTTCGACAGGACCAGCATGCCGAACTGGCCTTCGAACACGCCGAACCCGTGCGCGTCGTCGCCGGTGTCGGTGCGGCCGTCGCGGTTGAGGTCGAAGCCGGTCAGCACACCGGTGTTCGACGGCGCGACGAAGGCGTACGGGTAGTTGATGGGCTTCGCGCCGTTCTGGCCGCGCTCGAGGTAGTTCTGCCGGAACAGGTCGGCAGCGACCTGGTCGGGCACGTAGTCGAACTCGTTGACCAGCAGGACGTCCGGCCGGTTGCGCTGGATGACCTCCGCGACCTCGCGGGCCTGCGCGTTGTCCGGTGTCGACAGGTCGGTGACGAGCTGACCGGCCGCCGCGCGGTTGAGCGAGGCGTTGAAGGTCGCGAACCGGACCGGTCCGTGGCGGTCGCCGTGCTGCTGGCCGGCAGGCGCGCCGTGCTTGGCGGGTGCGGCCTGCGCCGCCGGCGTCGCGAGCATCCCGGCGGCGAGCGCCACCGCGGGGAGTAACAGGAGCCGTCGAGCTCGAATCATGATCCACCTCCAGGTCGGCCGTCACCCTGGCATGTCGCGGCCACGAGCGGGTGATGCTCGAGTGAACACCCGGCCACCGTCCCGGGCCAGCCGCCATCGGTTGCAAATCTCCCGACCGCGGGACGAGCCCGCGTTACGGTGACCCGGTGGCCGAATCCCCTGGCACGGTCGTGCGAACACCCAAGAGCGAGGCGACCCGCACCCTGATCGTCGAGACCGCGCTGCGCCTGTTTCAGGAGAACGGCTACGCGAAGACAACGATGCGGGCGATCGCCAAGGAGGCCGGGGTCTCGGTCGGCAACGCGTACTACTACTTCTCCTCCAAGGAACAGCTCGTCCAGGGCTTCTACGACCGGATAGCCGAGCTGCACGAGCGGGCGTGCGAGCACGCGCTCGCGACCGAGCGCGAATTCGCCCCGCGGCTGCGCGCGGTCATGCACGGCTGGCTCGACGTGGCTGCCCCCTTTCATGAGTTCGGCAAGCAGTTCTTCGTCAACGCGGCTGACCCCGACAGCCCGCTGAGCCCGTTCTCCACGGACTCGAGCCCGGCCCGCGAGGCGCAGATCGCGCTGCACCGCCGCGTGCTCGACGGCTCGACCGTCAAGGTCGACACCGAGCTGCGGCCCGAGCTGCCCGAGCTGCTGTGGCTCTACGAGATGGGCGTGGTGCTGTTCTGGGTCCACGACCGCTCGCCGGACTGCCGCAAGACGCGCCTGCTCATCGACCGCACGGTGCCGCTCATCGACCGGGTCATCGGCCTGTCCCGGCTTCGCCTCCTCCGGCCCGTGACCAGGGACATCGTGCGGCTGATCGGTGATCTCGTCCGGTCCGACGACCCCTCGGCTTGACACGGCGAGCCCGGCACGAGACCCTCGACCCCAGGTAACTGTTACGCGAGGTAACACTAATTCGGGGAGTGTGGTCCACCATGGCCCGCGTGCTGCAACCGAAGGACCGGGAGGTCACCGCCGAGCGCCTGCTCGACTCGTCCGTCCGGAACTCCTACCAGCCCGATCTCGACGTCGACTGGGACGCGCCGCTGGTCGAGGGCAAGGGTTTCCTCCCCGCGGAGCGGGTCTCCCTGTACGGCACCGAGCTGTGGGAGGGCCTCACGCCCGAGCAGCGCATCGAGCTCGCCAAGCACGAGATCGGCAGCATCACCAGCGTCGGCCTGTGGACCGAGATCCTGCTGATGCAGCTCCTCGCCCGCTATGCGGCCGACCTCGACCCACGCAGCCCGCACACCCACTACGCCCTGACCGAGATCGGTGACGAGACCCGTCACGCGATCATGTTCGGCAAGGGGCTGTCCCGGCTCGGCCTGCCGGCCTACGGTCCGCCGCGGCTCGTCCGCTCGCTGTCGAAGCTCTTCGGCGCGGTGATCGGTGGTCCCGCGATGTTCGCCTCCGTTCTCGTCGTCGAGGAAACGACCGACCGCCTGCAGCGGTCCATGCTGGACGACGACGACATCCAGCCGTTCATCCGGATGATCAACCGGATCCATGTCGTGGAAGAGGCCCGGCACGTGCGCTACGCGCGCGAAGAACTGGTCCGCAGCATGGAGTCACTGAGCCGCCCGGCGCTCGAGCTGCACCGCTTCGTCACGGCCGTTGTCGCCTACACGGTGGTCGACATCATGGTTCACCCCGGCGCGTACGCGGCGGTCGGTCTCGACCCCAGGCAGGCCCGCGAGGTCGCCCGGGCCAACCCGCACCACCATGAGACCCGACGCTGGCTGGCCGAGAAGATCGCCGAGTTCCTGACCGACGTCGGCATGATCGGCGGCCCCTCGAAGCGGCTCTGGCATAAGGCACACCTGCTGTAGCGGCGTCTTCGGTTATCCCGTCGCTGTTCGCCGGCTCGCCACCTAGCCTGGGACACATGGCAGCGACGACGGTTCCCGGGCGGAATGTGGACATCCGCATGTGGACCCGGCCCGAGTCGGTCGAGCCCGCGGCCATGCAGCAGCTGCAGAACATCTCCGCGCTGCCGTGGACGTTCAAGCACGTCGCCGTGATGCCCGACGTCCACCTGGGCAAGGGCGCCACGGTCGGCTCCGTGATCGCCATGCGTGACGCGGTCTCGCCGGCCGCGGTCGGCGTCGACATCGGCTGCGGCATGACCGCGGTGCGCACCTCGCTGCGCGCCGAGGACCTGCCCGACGACCTCGGCCGGCTGCGGTCCGATGTGGAGCGTGCGGTGCCTGTCGGCTTCGCCCGGCACAGGGCCACCGCGTTCACCGACCGCGACGCGCGCGACTGGGACGCCTTCTGGCACCGGTTCGAGGACCTGACGTCCGCAGTGAAGGCGAACGCGGCCAGGGCACTGCACCAGATGGGCACGCTCGGCGGCGGCAACCACTTCATCGAGATCTGCCTGGCCACCGACAAGCGGGTCTGGGTGATGCTGCACTCCGGCTCCCGCGGCATCGGGAACCTGCTCGCGCAGCACCACATCGAGGTCGCGCGTGGTCTCGCGCACAACCGGTCGCTGCCCGATCCCGACCTGGCCGTGTTCCTCGCGCACACCCCGCAGATGGCGGCCTACCGGCATGATCTCTTCTGGGCGCAGGACTACGCCCGTCGCAACCGCACAGTGATGCTGCGCCTGGTGTGCGACGTGCTGCGCAGGCGATTTCCGCGGACGTCGTTCGAGGAACCGGTCAGCTGCCATCACAACTACGTGGCCGAGGAGACCCACTTCGGCGAGGACTTGCTGGTGACCCGCAAGGGCGCGATCCGGGCCGGCCGCGGGGACCTCGGCATCATCCCGGGATCGATGGGCACCGGCTCCTACATCGTGCGCGGGCTCGGCAACGCCGACTCGTTCGAGTCGGCCTCGCACGGTGCGGGGCGGCGGATGTCGCGGAACAAGGCACGCAAGCGGTTCACCGAGGCCGACCTGGCGGCGCAGACCGCGGGTGTCGAGTGCCGCAAGGACTCCGGCGTCGTCGACGAGATCCCGGGCGCGTACAAGGACATCGACGAGGTGATCCGGGAGCAGGACGACCTGGTGGAGATCGTGGCGAAGCTGAAGCAGGTGGTCTGCGTCAAGGGCTGACATGCTGTCATCTTGACAGTGTCATCGAAAACTGTCAAGATTGCAGTATGAGCGACGAGCTGTGGACCATCGAGCAGCTCCCGGACCAGGTGGCCGCCTTGCTGGCGGACAACTACGAAGGCCAGACCAACGGCCGGGTCCGGGAGCTGCCCAACGGTCGCACCATCCGGTGGTACACGACGATCGGACTGGTCGACCGGCCGGTGGCGATGCGTGGCCGGACCGCCCTCTACGGGCGGCGTCACCTGCTGCAACTTGCCGCAGTGAAGAAGCTGCAGTCCGCGGGCCGCACGCTCGCGGAGATCCAGGAGTTGTTGCTGGGAGCCACCGACCGGCGGCTCGCGGAGCTGGCCGAGGTCCCGCGGGCAATCGTGGACGTCGTGTCGCGGCCGGTCGATGTCAAGGTCAGCGAGAACTTCTGGAAGAGCGCGGCGCACGGCAGGCCTACGGCCGCGCCCGACGCCATAGATGACAGTGTCGTCCGCTCCGACCGCGACACTGTCGCGAAGTCCGTTCACGGCATCCGCGTCGGTGACAGTGTCACCGTCCTGCTGGACGCCGCCACCCGCGCGCCCGACGCCGATGAGCTCGCCGCCATCGAATCGGCCGCCGCACCACTTCTGGAGCTGCTCGGCCGCTTGGGCCTGGCGCCGACCCGAGAGAGGGAGAGCCGATGAGTATGCACGTCGACGTCCTGGACCTGACCGAGGCCGCGGGCCGGCCGACCGAGGACGACGGGGTGGGCTGCCTGCACACCGAGCGCGGCAACCTGCCGCTCGAACTGATCGACGTCCGGGCGGCGATCACCGGCCTCGCGTCGAGCATCCAGCTCACGCAAGGCTTCCGGAACCCGCACGACGAGCCGCTGGAGGCCACCTACATCTTTCCGCTGCCACCGCGTGCCGCGGTCACCGCGCTGCGCATGGAGGCCGACGGCCGCGTGGTCGAGGGCCTGCTCAAGGAGCGCGCGGAGGCGCGCGAGGAGTACGACCAGGCGATCAGCACGGGCAAGCGCGCCTCGATCGCCGAGGAGGAGCGGCCCGGCGTGTTCACCATGCGGGTGGGCAACATCATGCCGGGGGAGAAGGTCAGCGTGCACCTGACGCTGGCCGGCGCCCTGTCCTATGAGGACGGTGAGGCGACGTTCCGGTTCCCGCTGGTGGTCGCCCCGCGCTTCATCCCCGGCGTGCCGCTGGCCGACGGCCAGGTCGGCGACGGCGTCATGCCCGACACCGACCGGGTGCCGGACGCGTCCCGGATCAGCCCGCCGGTGCTGCTGCCCGGCTTCCCGAACCCCGTCCAGCTGTCCGTGTCGGTGGACATCGATCCCGGCACGCTGCCGCTGCACGGGATCTCGTCGAGCCTGCACGCCACCGCGACCGAGGACGCGCCGACCGGCCTGCGGGTCCGGCTCAACCCTGGTGAGCGCGCGGACCGGGACTTCCTGCTGCGCCTGCGCTATGGCAGCGAGGCGATCAGCACGTCGCTGTCGGTGCTTCCCGACGACGAGGGCGGCACGTTCGCACTGACCGTCCTGCCGCCGAAGGCCGATGCGACGGTCCGCGGCCGCGATGTCGTGCTGGTGCTCGACAGGTCGGGGTCGATGGGCGGCTGGAAGATGGTCGCCGCCCGCCGGGCCGCGGCCCGCATCGTCGACACATTGATCGGCGCGGACCGCTTCACAGTGCTGGCCTTCGACCACGACGTCGACACTCCGACGGCGTTACCGGCGGGGCTGGTGGAAGCCAGTGACCGCAACAGGTTCCGCGCGGTCGAGTTCCTGTCCGCTTTGGACGCGCGCGGCGGCACCCAGATGCTCGAACCGCTGCGCCGCGCTACCGGCCTGCTGAAGGACGCGCCGGACCGGGACCGCGTGCTGGTGCTGGTCACCGACGGCCAGGTCGGCAACGAGGACGAGTTGCTGCGCGAGCTGTCCGCGGACCTCACGGGCGTCCGCGTCCACACGGTCGGCATCGACCGCGCCGTCAACGAGAGTTTCCTGCAGCGGCTGGCGGGTTCGGCGGGCCGTTGCGAGCTGGTGGAGTCGGAGGATCGGCTGGACGATGCGATGCAGCACATCCACCGCCGCATCGGCTCGCCGGTCGTCACCGGCCTGAAGGTGAGCTCGTCGGGCCTCGCGGTGGAGCCCGACACGATGACACCGACGCCACTGCCCGATCTCTTCGCGGGTGCGCCGGTCGTGATCACCGGCCGCTTCACCGGTCCGGCCACGGGCGCCGTCACGGTCACCAGCGACGGCGACTGGCAGTCGCAGGTCACCGCCGCGCCGAGCGACAACCCGAGCCTCGGAGCGTTGTGGGCGCGCGCACGGATCCGCGATCTCGAGGACCGGTACGTGGTGGGCAGCTCCGACCCGAGCGGGCTGGAGAAGCAGATCGTGGACACGTCGCTGAAGTACGGCGTGCTGTGCCGCTTCACCTCGTTCGTCGCGGTCGACCAGCGAGTGGTCAACGAGGGCGGCGAGGTGCACCGGGTGACCCAGCCGGTCGACCTCCCGAGCGGCTGGGAACCTCCAGCGGTCCAGGCGTTCGGCGGATTCGCCCCGGGCGGCGGCTTTGCCCCGGCGGCGGCCCCGGCCGCCGAGATGGCGCGCAACCGGATGTCCCTCGGCGGTGCCCAGGCCAAGTTCGCGAAGGCTGCCCCCCTCGACCGGCTGCAGCAGGCACCGGGGGCCGGTCCGGCCGGCAGTCCGCTGCCACCACCCCAGCCGCCGATGGCCGCCAAGCCGGCCTCGGACTACATGGACCTCGCCGAGAGCGGAATCACCGAAGCGGAGGCACGGCCCGAGCCGTTCCCGGTCGCACCACCCAGGCCGAGCCTGACCGACTTCGTGGCGGCGGAGCTGAAAATCCTCAAGGCAGGCGCCAACGAGGACGCGGGAACGCGACTCGCCCTGCTCACCCCCCTGGCCGACCGCATCCGTTTCCACCTCCGCTGGTGGCAGTCAGCAGGTGAGCCTGAGGAGTCCTGCCAGAAGCTGGCCACGCTGGCAGCAACCCTGGCCACACCAACCACGGAGTCGACGGAGATCGACCGCCGCTGGCAGGAAGCCCTGGCGACCTTGGCGTCCCTGCTCCCAACGGCCACCCCAACCCGCACCCGTCGTCCATTCTGGAAGCGCTGACCACGACCAGTCGTTTCCAACCCGGGCCAGGTGGTCACTCACCACCTGGCCCGGGGACGGCCGGCTCGCCGACGAAGCGCGGCGGTGCAGGGCGGGCAGCCGCCGATGCCAACGTGGGTGCACGATTCTTTGCATTCCGCTACCCGCAAGTTGGTCGCGATCCGCCCGGCATCCGGCCATTGGCCGAGAGACCGCGAACCGTGCGGCTAATTCATTGGATCCCGGTCCGGTGAATTGTCCAAACTGGACGCTGCTTACAAACCGAACTAGCCCCAGCCCAGCTCGTGAAGTCGTGCGTCGTCGATGCCGAAATGGTGGGCTATCTCGTGGACGACGGTGATCGCGACCTCTTCCACCACGTCGTCCTCCGTGTGGCAGATGTCGAGGATCGCCTGGCGGTAGATGGTGATGCGGTCGGGAAGGACGCCGCCGTAGTGCGACGTGCGTTCGGTCAGAGCCACGCCGTGATACAGGCCGAGCAGGGACGGCTGCTCCGGATCCCGGTCCTCGACGAGTATCACGACGTTGTCCATCGCCGCGGCGAACTCCTCCGGGATCAGGTCGATCGCCTCGCCGACCAGTTCCTCGAACCGGCGGCGGCTCATCTCCACGGACAAGCGGTCACCCGCCGGACTTGGGCGCCTGCGACGTGCTCTTCGGCGCCGACGCCGGTGGCGAGGACGGCGCCGACGAATCGGCCTGCACGCTGCCCCGCACCGGGCGCAGCGCCCCGTTCGGCTCGCGGGCGCCGACCTTGCAGTTCACCTGGTGCGAGCCGGCCGCCCAGCTCTCCTTCTTCAGCGTGTCCGGGTACAGCGACAGCTGCAGCTTCTTCAGGTCCGCGCTGCCCGTGTACTTCTTCGCCACCGGCGGGCACAGGTCGACCAGCTTGTTCAGCTGCGTCGCCTCCGCCGGGTAGGTCTTCGGGTCGAACGTCTCGCCCAGGTCGACGATGCCGACGACTTCGTACGCGTGCACGCCGCTGCAGTCGACCGGGTCGCCGACCTCGCCGTCGACCAGGGCGAAACACGTGCCCGGCTCGTGCACGTTCGACTGGTCCTGGTCGGCCGCCGCGCCGGTCGTCGTCAGCAGGCGCTTGCCCGACGGGGACACGCGCTGCAGACCGCACCGCAGCTTTCGGTCGCCGTTGCGCCACTGGTCGGCGGTCGGCTTGAGTGCGCCGACCGTGTATTTACCGAACGGGTCGAGTGGCTTGCCGAGGTAGTCCCCGCCGACCTTCGTGCATCGGTCGGTGACGATCTGCTGCCAGTCCTGCTCGGGCGGCGGCGGCGCGTTCGTGCTGTAGTCCCCGCCGATCTCCACGTTCGACGCCACCTCGAACGTGTGCGGCTGCTTGCACGGCACCCGCCGCATGTTCTGCGGCGCGTCGTGCGGCCAGTCCAGACAGGTCCCGCTGGGCGAGTCGAACGCCTTGGCCGCCTCGTCGGCCGCCGTGTCCGCCGAGCCGTTGACCGAGACGGGCCAGGAAAACAGCACGCTCATGCTCAGCACGGCGAGCGCCCCGATGAAGGCGCCGGCCATGACCAACCGTGTCCGCATGGTGCTCCCCGAGGAGCCCATCCACCCGACTCGTCCAGACGTGCTGTTCATGTTGGGGTCCATCTTGCCAGCGCCACCCCGGGATGTTGTTGCCGAATCACATTGATGCACGGACGGGCAAGCCGGATACGCTCTCGCTGTGATCGACCTGAAGACCCTGCGTGATGACCCGGACGCGGTACGCACATCCCAGCGCACCCGCGGCGAGGACCAGGCGGTGGTCGACAAGCTCCTCGCCGCCGACGAGCGCCGCCGCACGGCCGTCGCGCGGGCCGACACGTTGCGCGCCGAACAGAAACAACTCGGCAAGCAGGTGGGCCGTGCCCGCGGTGAGGAGCGCGACGCCCTGCTCGCCCGCGGCAAGTCGCTCGCCGCCGACGTGCGCGCCGCCGAGTCCGAGCAGGCCACGGCCGACGAGGAGCTCGCCGAGGTGCACGCGCTCGTGCCGAACCTCGTGCACCCCGACGTCCCGAGCGGCGGCGAGGACGACTACGTCGTCTTCAAGGAGGTGGGCAAGCCGACAGAGTTCGACTTCGAGCCCGCCGACCACCTCGACCTCGGCACCAAGATCGGCGCGCTGGACACCGAGCGCGGCGCGAAGGTCTCCGGCTCGCGGTTCTACTTCCTCACCGGCGTCGGCGCGCAGCTCCAGCTGGCTCTGCTCAACCTGGCCGCCGCGCAGGCGACCGCGCACGGCTACACGCTGATGATCCCGCCGGTCCTCGTCCGCCCCGAGATCATGGCCGGCACCGGCTTCCTCGGCGCGCACGCGAGCGAGGTGTACAAGCTCGAGGAGGACGACCTCTACCTCGTCGGCACGTCCGAGGTCCCGCTCGCCGGCTACCACTCCGACGAGATCCTCGACCTGTCGCAGGGCTCGCGCCGCTACGCCGGCTGGTCGTCGTGCTTTCGCCGCGAGGCCGGCTCCTACGGCAAGGACACCCGCGGCATCATCCGCGTCCACCAGTTCGACAAGGTCGAGATGTTCGTCTTCTGCAAGCCGGAGGACGCCGAGGCCGAGCACGCCGGGCTGCTGGCCATGGAGGAGGAGATGCTCGCCAAGATCGAGGTGCCGTACCGCGTGATCGACGTGGCGGGCGGCGACCTCGGCAGCAGCGCGGCACGCAAGTTCGACTGCGAGGCGTGGGTGCCGACGCAGGGCCGGTACCGCGAGCTGACCTCGACCTCCAACTGCACCACGTACCAGGCACGCCGCCTGTCGGTGCGCTACCGCGACGAGAACAACCGCCCGCAGACCGTCGCGACGCTGAACGGCACGCTCGCCACGACCCGCTGGATCGTCGCCATCCTCGAGAACCACCAGCAGGCCGACGGTTCGGTGCGGGTGCCGGAGGCGCTGCGCCCGTTCCTCGGCCGCGACGTGCTGACCGCCGGTTAATCCGTCGCGCTCCCGGTCTGCGGCAACGTAGCGTCGCGGCCATGCGCCGACCGTGCCCGATCACCCCGCCGCCTCGCGGCTGAGCGGGGTGTCGCCGGCGGCGTGAGCCACGATCACGGCCACCCGGGCACGCCCCGCGGACGAAGAACCCCCTCTTCGACGCCCGGGAGCGTTCCCCTTGTTCATCTCGTCGATCACCCCTGCGCGGATGTCGTCCGCGATGCTCGTCACGGCCGGGGTGCTGGCCGGCACCGGCGGCCTGGCCGGCGCGCTGCTCGGCGCCGCGGCCCACCTGCACCCGATCTCGGTCGCGGCGTACCGGCTGCTGGCCGGTGTCCTGTGCGCGGTCGCTGTCGTCGCGGTCACCGGGCGGCTGCGGCACGTGCGGGCGCACCCGGTCCGGCTGCTCGTCTGCGGCGCGCTGCTCGCCGAGTGCCAGGCCGCCTACCAGGTCTCCATCGCCGAGATCTCGGTCAGCCTCGCCACGTTGATCACCACCGGCAGCATGCCGGTCTTCGTCGCGGCGGCCACCGCGCTGCGTGAGCGCCGGCTGCCGGGCACCCGCACGATCGTCGCGATCGCCGGCTCGGTGGGCGGGCTCGCGCTGCTGTGCGGCGGCCCGGCAGGCACCGGGCACACGGTCGCCGGCGTCGGCATGGCGTTGCTCGCCGGTGGCGGGTTCGCCGCGCTCGCGCTGGTCGCCGAGCGGCCGGTCGACGGGCACGGCGCGATCGCCACGGCCGGGCTGCTGGTCGGTGGCGTGCTGCTGGCGCCCTTTGGGCTGGTGTACGGGATGGCGGTGCCGCTGACCGGTCACGTGCTCGCGCTCGCCGGGTTCCTCGGCGTGGTGCCGACGGCGCTGGCCTACGCCGCCTTCTTCCTCGGCGTGCGCCATGCCGGGGCCACGGCCGCCGCGCTCGCGACCGTGCTGGAGCCGCTGACCGCGACGCTGCTCTCGGTCGGCTTCCACGGCGAGCGGCTGACCGGCACGAGCGTGGCCGGTGCGGTGCTGATCGCGGCCGCGCTCGGGTTGTACTACCTCAGAGTGTCCATCCCGGGTGATCGCCGTTCGTCCTTATCGTGAATGTCGGCGGACCGCGCCGGCCGGACTCACAGGGAGCGACCCCATGCCCAGCTATCTCGCCCTCACCTACACCGCCGACGTCGACTGGACCGAGCCCGAACAGGCCGCCGAACTCGCCGAGTACCGCGAGTTCATGGCCGCCGCGGGCGCGGTCGTACCAGGTGGCACGGCGCTGTACCCGACGGCCACCGCGACGCAGGTCCGGGTCGCCGGCGGCAAGGGTGGCGACGTCCTGACCACGGATGGGCCGTACGCGGAGACGAAGGAGGCGCTGACCGGCTACTACCTGCTGGACTGCGCCGACCTCGACGAGGCCGTCCGGGTGGCGGCCAAGCTCCCGGCCGCGTGGAACGGCGCGGTCGAGGTTCGCCCGATCATCGACTTCGGCGGATGAGCGGCCGGTGACGAGCGCCGGTGACGCGGTCGCGCGGCTGGTCCGGGACGAGGGCACCCGGGTGCTGGCCACGCTGATCCGCGTCACCGGCAGCGTGGACGTCGCGCAGGACGCCACGCAGGACGCGGTGGTCCGGGCGCTGCAGATGTGGCCGGTGGACGGCGTGCCGGACAACCCGCGAGCCTGGCTGCTCGTCACCGCGAAGCGCCGGGCGATCGACATCCTGCGCCGGGAGGCGCGTCGTGCCGGTAAGGAGGCGGAGTCGATGATCACCGACGCCGTGCCGGCCAGGGACGACCTGCTCCGGCTCGTGTTCACCTGCTGCCACCCGGCGCTGGCGGTCGAGGCACAGGTGGCGCTCGCGCTGCGCACGCTCGGCGGGCTGTCGATGGCAGAGGTGGCGCGGGCGCTGCTGGTGCCGGAGCCGACGATGGCGAAGCGGCTGACCCGGGCGAAGCAGAAGATCGCGCAGGCGCGGATCCCGTACCGCGTGCCGCCCGACGAGGAGCTGCCGGCGCGGCTCGCGAGCGTGGCGGCGACGGTGTACCTGATCTTCAACGAGGGGTATGCGGCCGGTTCGGGCGATTCGCTGGTGCGGGTGGCGCTGACCGCGGAGGCGCTGCGGCTGGCGCGGATGCTGGCGGACCTGATGCCGGACGAGCCGACCGTGCTGGGCCTGCTGGCGTTGCTGGTGCTGCACGACTCACGGCGCACGGCGCGGCTGTCTCCGACGGGCGGCCCGGTGCTGCTGGCCGATCAGGACCGGTCGCGATGGCACGCGGAGTCGATCAAGGAAGGCGTGTCGCTGGTGGGCCGCGCGCTGCGGCGGTCGCCGGCGCCGAACTCGTACGTGCTGCAGGCGGCGATCGCGGCGTGCCACGCGCTGGCGCCGAGCTACGCGGAGACGAACTGGGACGCCGTGGTGTCGTGGTACGACGTACTGCTGACGGTCGAGGACACCCCGGTGACCCGGTTGAACCGCGCGGTGGCCGTGGCCGAACGCGACGGCCCGGCCGAGGCGCTACCGCTGGTCGACGCGATCGAGGGCCTGTCCGGCTACCCGTGGTGGCACGCGACCCGCGCAGAACTGCTGCGCCGCCTCGACCGCCCCGCCGAGGCACGCGCGGCGTACGAGAACGCGCTGACCCTGGACCTGAGCACCCCACAGGCCGACCACCTACGCAACCGCCTGGCAGACCTGAAAGAAGCCGAGAAACCCGAAGAAACCCAGGAACCCCCGCCGCCCCCGTGAATCGCGGCCCCCACCCTCTCCGGGGGCACCCCTCACGGCCAGTCTATCGGTGATCACTGACTAAAAGGGCTGGTCGGCGGGGTCTGTGGATAAGTGGGCGGTTGTGGATAACTACGCCACCTGGTCGGCCACGTGCTTTGCGATCTCCAGGCAGCACGTTGCCGCGGGGGAGGGGGCGTTCAGCACGTGGACCTGGTTCGGGGCGGTCTCGATCAGGAAGTCCTGTACCAGCGTGCCGTCCGGGAGCAGGGCCTGCGCGCGGACACCCGCGTGTGCGCGCACCAAGTCCTCTCGGCCGATGGCCGGGACCAGGCGGGCCAGTGAGCGTGCGAACCGCCGCCTCGACAGCGACCTCGCGACCTCGTCCACTGCGGTGCGCGGGTAGCGGCGGGCCAGGCGCCACAGGCCCGGGAACCGCAGCGTCTCGGCGAAGTCCGTCGCCGACATGTCGCGCCAGCGGTAGCCCTCGCGCCGCAGCGCCAGCACCGCGTTCGGGCCCGCGTGCACGCTGCCGTCCAGCATGCGCGTCAGGTGCACACCCAGGAACGGCAGCGACGCGTCCGGCACCGGGTAGATCAAGCCCTTCACCAGGTGCGCCGACTCCGGCCGCAGCGTGAAGTACTCCCCGCGGAACGGCACGATCCGCGCCCTCGGCTCCAGCCCGGCCAGTCGCGCCACCCGGTCGCTGTGCAGGCCCGCGCAGTTGACCAGCGCGTCCGCGCGGACGATGTCAGTCCCCGTCGCGATCTCCACGTCGCCGTTGCGGCCGGGGCGGATGCCCAGCGCCGGCGTCGACAGCCGCAGGTCCGCAATGTCGAGCGAGCGGACCAGCGCCGCGCAGATCGCCGGGAAGTCGATGATGCCCGTCGACTCCACGCGCAGCGCGCCGACGCACGCCACCTCCGGCTCGTACGCGTGCGCCTCCGCCGGCGAGATCAGCTTCGCCGGCACGCCGTTGGCCTCCGCGCGCTCGGCCAGGGCGTGCAGGCCCGGCAGCTCCGCGTCCGACGTGGCCACCACGAGCTTGCCGCACACCTCGACCGGCACGTCGTTCGCGCGCGCGAAGTCCACAATGGACCGGTTGCCCGCCACGGACATCCGCGCCTTGAACGACCCCGGCGCGTAGTACAGGCCCGCGTGCACGACGTTCGAGTTGTGCCCGGTCTGATGCCCGGCCCAGTGGTCCTCCTTCTCGAGCACCGTCACGTGATCACCGCGCGCGGTCAGCTCCCGCGCCACGGCCAGGCCCAGGATCCCGCCACCCACCACCGCTACATGTCGCACGGGCGGAGACCTTACTGCCTGTGAATCGAAATTCCGTAGATCGTTACGTACGGTTAATACCGAGCGTGCTCTGCCGCGGCAGCATGCCGGTGCCGACGATCGCCATCGTGACCGGACCGGCCAGCTGCGCGAGCCTGCCGACCGCCGCCGCGCCGAGCGCCCGGTACGGGGCCGCGGCCAGCTCGTCGGTGTGCCGCTCCACCTCGTCGCGGCCCGCACGGCCTGCCTCGGTCGCCGTGCCCGACGGGTCCAGCCAGCCCCGCTCGACGAGCAGGGCCGTTGCCGCCGCCCAGTCGGCCTCCGGCCAGCCGCGCGATGCGAACACCGGCACCGGCGCAGCGCCGACCGCCGCGAACGACACCAGCGACTCCACCGGGTCCAGGCCCGCGGTCAACAAGGCCGCCACATGGCCGTCGCCGCGGTGCTCGCGCAAGATCGTCGCCGCCTGCCACAGCGTCAGGTGCGGCTCGGCCGACCACGGCAGGTCCGCGTTCGCCGCGGCCAGCGGGCGCGCACCGGTCGTCGCCGCCTCCGCCAGCGACCGTGCCAGCGCCGCCGCCTCGGCCAGCTCGGGCGAGTCCACCCGGTCGCCGAGGATCGAGCGCAGCGCCTCGTCGATCCCGGCCAGCCTTGCCTCGAGCACCTTCTCCGGCGGAGCCACCTGCCACCCGGCCGGCACGTGCTCGCGCACCATGTCCGGCGCGAAGCTGTAGAACGTGGGCCGCCACCAGCTCCGGCCCGGCCGCCCCGAGGGGCGCCGCCCGCAGCGCGAAGTAGCTCGGCCAGCGCGTGTCCACCGCGAATCCGAGCGCCGCGGCCCGCGCGGTCACCTTCGGCGCGTAGTAGAGCGTCGCGTGGATCGGCTCGAGCAGCTGCCACATCGCGCGCACCATGCCCAGTTCCATCCCCGTACCTCCAGTCTTGTCAGTGACAAGATAGCTCGCGATCTAGCCAGTGACAAGTTAAGGTGGCCGCGTGACGAAGAGTGCCTACCACCACGGGGACCTGCAGCGCGTGCTGATCGACGCCGCGCTGGAGCTGATCGCCGAGCGCGGGCCGGCCGCGGTCAGCCTGCGCGACCTCGCCCGCGTCGCCGGGGTCTCGCACGCCGCGCCCGCGCACCATTTCGGCGACAAGGCAGGCCTGTTCACCGCGATCGCCGTCCAGGGCAACGAGTTGCTGGCGGAAGCGCTTGCGGGGGCCGAACTGCGGGACATGGGCGTGCGGTACGTGCGGTTCGCCGCCGAGCATCCGTCGCACTTCGAGGTCATGTTCCGCCCCGACCTCTACCACCGCGACGACCCGGACCTGCTCGCCGCGCGCGCCCGCACCAGCGAGGTCCTCCGCGCCGGCGTGCCGGGCGGGGCGGACCAGGTCATGCTCGCCGCCTGGTCGCTCGCGCACGGCTTCGCCACGCTGCGCCGCACCGGCAACCTCGACCGGCTCCTCGGCGGGCACGACGCCGAGGACGCCTTCCGCGAACTGGCCGGGCTGCTGCGCGTGCGCCCCTGACTACGGTGGCCGGGTGGCAGGTGGACGGCTCGGCCCGGCGCTGTACCTCGGCGGCGGCCTCGCGCTCGTGGGTGCCGCGGGCTACGCGTTCGTCGCGCTGACCGGTCACACGCTGCCGCCGGCGGACGCGGCCGCCGCCGCGAGCGTCTACCTCATGGTCAACATCATCGGGCCGGGGCTGTTCTCCGCGCTGGAGCAGGAGACCAGCCGCTCGGTCAGCGCGGAGATCGCCGCGGGCCGCGAGCCGGGGCGGGTCACCCGCAACGCCACGCTGCTGGCCGCCGCCGCGCTCGCCGGGGTGATCGTGCTGCTGCTCGCGGTCTCGCCGGTGCTGACCGGCAAGGCCCTCGGCGGCCGGTGGGGGCTCTTCGCCGCCGTGCTGCTCAGCGTCGTGACCTCGGCCGCGGTCTACGTCGTGCGCGGGCTGGTCGGCGGCCGTCAGCGGTTCACCGGCTACGCCGCGACGCTCGGTGCGGAGGGCGTGGCCCGGATCCTGCCGTGCGTGGTGCTCGCGATGGCGGGGGCGGCGGACGTGGTGGCGTACGCGATCGCGTTCGCGGCCGGCTCGGCGTTCGGGGCCCTGGCCGGCCTGCCGTGGCTGCGCACACCGGCCGTGTCGCGGCCGCTCGCCGACGGGCCGGATGCGGTACACGCCCTGGGCATCACGGACAGGTCGGCCGCCGAGGCTGCGGTGGCCGCGCCGGGCGTCGGGCGGATGGCCAGAGGGCTGTCGTTCCTGGCCGGTGGCACGTTGCTGATGCTGCTCGTCGCCAACCTCGCACCCATCGTCGTCACCTCGCGGCTCGCCGGCGACGCCGCCACCGCCGCCGCGTTCGCCTCGGCCTTCGTGCTCGCCCGGGTGCCGCTCTTCCTGTTCGCGCCGGTGCAGGCCGTGCTCCTGCCCGCGCTGACCAGGTCCGCCATCCGGGGCGAGCTGGACCGGGTCCGCGCCACGCTGCGACGCATCCTGCTCGCCGTCGCGGCCATCGGGATCCCCGGCGTGGTGGCCTCGTTCCTGGTCGGACCCTGGGCCGTGCAGGTGCTCTTCGGCGCCGACGTGCGGCTCTCGGGCGCCGTGGTCGGGTTGCTCGGGGTCAGCACGGTCGGGCTCATGGTCGGCCAGGTGCTCCAGCCCGGGCTGGTCGCGCTCGGCCGCCATCAGGTCGTCACGATCGCCTGGGGCGCCGGGGCTGTGGTGCTCGTCACAATCCTGGCGCTGCCGGGTGGCGCGTTACGAGCGGGGGTAACCGGTCAACTCGGGGGTGCCGCGGTCGTCGTGGTGATCATGCTGGTCGCGCTGTACCGCGACCTGGGGAAACGGCCGAATGGCCGGTCTGCGGAAGTCTCAGATCCGGCCAGTGGTGATGAAAATGTAATAAAACGGTGACCACAAAGTGATGAAACCAGTTAACCTAAGAGCGTGCCCGCCTCGGTCTTAAATCCGCTGATCGTCGTTCCTGCGTGGAACGAGGAGCAGACCGTCGGCGAGACCGTGCGTGAGATCCGTACGGCGACCCCGGATATACCGGTCCTCGTAGTGAGTGACGGCTCCACGGACCACACGGTTCACATGGCCGAACTGGCCGGCGCCCGCGTGCTCGAACTCCCGATCCGTCTCGGCGTCGGCGGCGCGATGCGCGCCGGGTTCCGCTACGCGGTGCACAACGGCTACGACGTGGCCGTCCAGGTCGACGCCGACGGCCAGCACGACCCCAAGCAGGTCCCGGCGCTGCTGAACGAGCTGGGCGACGCCGAGGTCGTCATCGGCGCCCGGTTCTGCGACCGCGGCGACGCCTACCGCGTCCGCGGGCCGCGTCGCTGGGCCATGGTCGTGCTCTCCAGGGTGCTCTCGCGGCTGACCAAGACCCACCTCACCGACGCCACCTCCGGCTTCAAGGCCACCGGCGGCCAGGCGCTGCCGCTGTTCGCCGAGCACTACCCGGACGAGTACCTCGGCGACACGGTCGAGTCGCTGGTCATCGCGGTCCGCGCGGGCTGCGCGGTCACCCAGGTGCCGGCCCGCATGCGCCCCCGCCGCGGCGGCGAGCCCAGCCACCGGCCGCTGAAGTCGATGCTCTACCTGTGCCGGGCCGGCATGGCCCTGGCCCTCGCGCTGATCCGGCAGTGGGACATCACGCCGGCCGCACAGAAGCTGCGTCCCGTCGGGGAGGCCTGACGTGACCGACAACAACTACATCATCGCGCTGATCGGCAGCGTGCTGATCCTGGCCGGGATCGTCGAGCTGCTGCGCCGCCGCCAGCTCAAGGAAAAGTACGCGGTCCTGTGGTTGCTGGTCGGCCTCGTGCTGGTGATCTTCACCGCGTTCCCCGCGCTGCTCGAGCGCATCTCCACCGCCCTCGGTGTGGCCGTGCCGACGAACCTGCTGTTCTTCGTGGCGATCCTGTTCCTCGTCGGCGTCGTGCTGCACCTGTCGTGGGAGGCGTCCCGGCTCGAGAACGAGACCCGCAAGCTCGCCGAGGACGTGGCGATCCTGCGCATGGACGTCGCCGAGCTCAAGCGCGAGCAGGAGCGGGCCCACGAGCTGGAGCAGAAGGACTGAGCGCGACCGTCGACATCCTCATCCCGTTCTACGGCGACGCCGCGCTGCTGCGTGAGGCCGTGGCGAGCGTGCTCGCCCAGGACGACCCGCACTGGCGGCTGACCGTCGTCGACGACCGCAGCCCGCAGGACGCCCGAGCCTGGTTCGACACCCTGGACGACGACCGGGTCCGCTACCTGCGCAACCCGGAGAACCTCGGCCTGACCGGCAACTTCAACCGCTGCGTCGACCTCGTCGAGCAGGACCTCGCCGTGCTCATGGGTGGCGACGACCGATTGCTGCCGAACTACGTGCGCACGGTGCGCGCCCGGCATGCCGCCGACCCCGCCGCCGGCATCATCCAGCCCGGCGTGCGGGTCATCGACCGGGCCGGCCGGCCGGCGCGGACCCTGGTCGACGAGGCCAAGCGCCGGATCTACGCACCCCGCGGCCCGGTGGCGCTGGCCGGCGAGGACCTCGCGGTCAGCCTGCTGCGCGGGGACTGGCTGTACTTCCCGTCGCTGGCCTGGCGCGCCGACGTGCTCACCTCGGTCCGCTTCCGCCGCGACCTTGGGGTGATCCAGGACCTCGCGCTGCTCATGGAGCTGGTGCTGCGCGGCGTCCGGCTGGTCACCGACGACACCGTGTGCTTCGAGTACCGCCGCCACGCCGCGAGCGAGTCGTCGGCGACCGCGTTCGACGGTTCCCGGTTCACCGAGGCGGCCGCGTTCTTCGCCGACACCGCGAGCCGGCTCGCCGACCACGGCTGGCCGCGCGCCGCCCGGGTCGCGCGCCGGCACCTGTCGTCCCGGATCTTCGCGCTGACCATGTTGCCCAGGGCCGTGCGCCACCCCGCGGGGCTCGCCGCGCTGACCCGGCACGTGCTCGGGAGATGATCAGCCGGCGGGCTGGTTCGACTCCCCGCAGCCGGTGATCTTGTACAGCTTGCTCGGCCCGGACTGGTCGACCAGCTCGAAGCCGGGCAGCCCGAACGGGTCGGACAGGCCCGAGTAGTACTTCCACTTCGAGTCGACCGTGCGGAAGGCGGCGCCGCCGATCAGCAGGTACTCGACATTGAAGTCGTTGACCGCCTTGCACACCGCCGGATCGGTGGCCATGTCGTCGAGGTGCCCGGCGAGCAGGTCCATCTCGTCGTTGGTCGTGTTCCGGAAGTGGGGGAACAGGACCTTGCGGTCCTCCAGCGCCCACAGCAGGGAGCTGCCCTCGAACGGGTTGCCCGCGACGACCGCGTCCGGCGGGATCTCCTTGGCGATCTTGTCGTAGAAGTCCCGCATCTGGTCGGTCAGCAGCACCGCGTTCGGACGCTGCGGGTCGTAGGTCATCGCGAACCGGGTGGCGCGGTCGGTCGGGTACAGCCCGCCGGAGGCGACGGTCACCACCAGCGTCAGCGCGACCGCCACGACGCCGGCCGAGGCGAGACCGGGGATGCCGGCCAGCCGCCGTGGCTTCTCGGGCGTCTGCGCCTTCTCGGCGGCCTGGACCGCGCCGACGATCTTCATGGTGAGGAACACGATCCCGGCGACCGCGAGCGGCACCCCGGTGATCGGCAGCATGGCCGCGAGCCGGTGCGAGTCGTTGTACCAGTAGCCGGTGTACTTCTGCGTGTCCATCCGGTTGATCGACGCGGTCAGCACGTACAGGAACGTCGTCGTGACGTGCCCGGCGACCAGCAGCCACAGCACCGGCCACCGGCGCGCGGCGAACACCCCGAGGATCACCACGATCGATAGCAGCCACAGTGCGTCGGCCCGGTTCGTCGCGTTGAACAGGGCCTCGCCGACGGCGTTCGCCGGGGTCTCGAACGGCGGCCAGTACTGGTCGCGGGTGCTCTCGAACTTCGGCGTGGTGGCCGCCCACCACCAGCTGACCGAGAAGATCGCGACGAACGCGACCGCCTCGATCGCACCACGGACCGTGCGGCCCTCCCCGTGCAGCCGCCACGCCCTGGCGAACACCCGCGCGGCCACCGGGAACACCGACAGCACGACGAGCGAGAACAGCACGTTCGGGTGCGCGAACCCGGCGGCGACCAGGCCGACGGCGAGCGCGAGCCAGGCCCGGACCTTGCCGATCGAGTCGTCGCGCGCCCACCCGGTCAGCGTCAGCACGACCGCCAGCAGCGCGGGCGCGATCGACATGCCCAGCAGGTTCGGCCACAGCACGCCGAACCCGAGCAAGTCCCACGGGAACGCGGTGAACCCGATGCTCAGCGTCCCGGTGACCACCAGCGCGGCGAGGTTGCGGCCGAACAGCTGGCGCACCAGCAGCAGGCACGACAGGGGCCACAGGACGACGGTGGCCGCCACGGTGACCGCGTTGGCGGCGAGCGGGATGCTCGCGCCGCCGGACATCATCACCAGCGAGGCGAGGTCGTGCCAGGCGGCCGGGTAGAAGAAGGCAGGCACGTGCGGGTTGCCCAGCGCGCTCAGCGACAGCGCGGACGCGTGGTGCGAGTCGTTGATGTAGGCGAGCGCGTTGTAGTGGAACACCGCGTCGTAGGTCTGCGACAGCGCGTCCGGCGCGCCCATCGACTCGATGATCGTCGTCAGGCCCAGCACGACCGCGGGCAGGAGGCCGAGCCCGGCGGCCAGCGTCAGCCTGCGGGGGTCCGGGTCCGCGGCCAGGAACGCGCGGCGGCGCAGCAGGAACGCGATCGCGGCGACAACGGCGACGAACGCGACGCTCACGAGAAGCACGAAGCCGACCGACCAGCCGATGCCGAGGAAGCCGCTCAGCACCGCGGTGCAGGCGATGAGCGCGATGCCGATGACGGGGGCCAGGCCCCACGCCGCGACGCCGCGCAGCCCCAGCAGGTAGCCGGCGAGCAGCCCCGGCACGAGCAGCCAGCCGATCGTGACGAGCGCGACGGGCGCGGCCTCAATCCAGTTCATCGCGCGACTTACCTCATATCCCTCTGCAATGGCGCGGCCGATTCTAGGGAGCCGCACCGCACCCGCCCTGGCCGACCTCGACCGGCACACAGAGTCACGGCGCCGGACGTGTGATCAGCCAACTCCGGGTAAGAACTTTTCTAACTATTCGGCAAAGCCAAACGGTTGCGCCGAAACCGATCCGCCCTATCGGACGATAAGCCTGCCGAGCCACCTGGCAGAGTGTGGCCACTGCTGAGGCAAGGGGGTCGGTGTGACCACGCTCCGTCGACGAGTCGCGCTGTTGTTGGTTCTGGTGACGGTGCTCGGCGTGGTCAGCACGACCGGCGGCGAGCCGGCCTTCGCGGCCGGCCGCACGTTGCCGACCGGGTTCGTCCTGCGCGACATCCCGACCGGCATGCTCCCCATGAACGGCGCCGACCCCGGCGACCTGCTCACCGACTTCGCCTACCTGCCCGACGAGAGCTTCCTGGCGGTCGGCAAGTTCGGCAAGGTGACCTGGGCGCCGCGCACGGGCGAGCCCCGCCAGATCGCGACCCTGCCGACCAACGCCACCGGCGACCTCGGCCTCACCGGCATCGCGGTCGCCCCCGACTACGCGACGAGCCGGACCGTCTACACGGCACGGACCGTGCCGGACACCGGCCCGGACTCCGGCGCGAACGGCGTGCTGCGGCTGAGCCGGTGGACGGTCACCGTGGACGGCCTCGGCCAGCCGACCGGGATGACCGGCGAGCAGACGATCCTGCAGACCTCCGCCAACTCCACCGTGCACGGCATCACCGGCGTGGTCGCCGCCGGCGACGGCACCGTGTGGGCGAGCATCGGCGACTCCGCCGACTACCGCACCGTCGACCGGCTCGCGCTGCGCGCGCAGAACCTCGACGACCTGCACGGCAAGCTGCTGCACCTCAAGCCGAACGGCGAGGGCGTGGCCGGCAACCCGTACTACTCGGCGAGCGCGCCGCGCGCGGTCCGCAGCCTCGTATACGCGAGCGGCTTCCGCAGCCCGTTCCGGTTCAGCATCGAGCCGGGCACGGGCCGGGTCGTGCTCGGCGAGGTCGGCAACGGCCGCACCGAGGAGGTCGACCTCATCGCGCCGGGCAACAACTACGGCTGGCCCTGCTGGGAGGGCACGGTCAAGTCCAACGGCTTCAAGGACATGCCCGAGTGCACCGGCGTCATCACCGCGCCCCCGCTGTGGTCCTACCCGCACGTCGGCGGCGGCAGCGTCACCGGCGGCGTGATCTACACCGGCACGAGCTACCCGCAGGCCTACCGCGGCCGCTACTTCTTCGGCGACTACGTGCACCGCACGATGTGGTCGATGGCCTACGACGCCAAGGGCACGCTGACCACCCCGCCGGAGACGAACGGGTTCGGCACCGAGATCGGCTACCCGGTCAAGTTCGCGTCCGTGCCCACCGGCGGGGACATCGTGTACGCCGACATCCGCGCGAGCGTGCTGCACCGGCTGGTCTACGCGCCGGGCAACCAGCCGCCGGTCGCGGCCATCACCGCCACCACCGACCCGGCCACCCGCACGGTCACCCTCGACGCGGCCCAGAGCAGCGACCCCAACGGCGACGCGCTCACCTACCACTGGGACTTCGGCGACGGCGGCGGCGCGGACGGCGCCCGGGTCACCCACGGCTACGCCGCGGGCCAGGAGAGCTTCCCGGTCACGCTGACCGCGACCGACCCGCAGGGCTCGGCCGGCACCGCACGGCAGACGATCTACCCGGGCAACCATGCGCCGGCGATCACGCTGAGCGCGCCCGATCCGGCGCGGACGTTCGCCGTCGGCGACGTCATCGCCGCGGACGCCACCGCCACCGACGCCGAGGACGGTGCCCTCGCGGTCAAGTGGGCCACGGTCATCGTCCACTGCGCGGACGTCGCCAACTGCCACCAGCACCCCGGCGAGCAGCAGCAGGGCCCGCACTTCGGCCTGACGTTCGAAGGCCACCCCGGCGACAGCCACCTCGAGGTCAGCGCCGTGGCGACCGACGCCCGCGGGGCCACCACGACCAAGACGTTCACGGTCAAGCCCAAGCAGCGCCGGGTCACCATCCAGAGCAGCGCCGAGGCCGAGTTCACCATCGGCGACGAGGCGACCTCGTCGGGCCTGTTCACCGTCGGCACGCCGCTGACGATCATCGCGCCCGCCAAGGCGCTCGACGGCGTCGCGGGGTTCGAGAAGTGGGGCGACGGCACCACCGACCGGGTCCGCCAGCTGACCCTGCCCGACGCCGACCAGACGCTGAACGTCTCCTACCGCACGCCGATCGACCTGCGGTACTCCTCCGACGCGGCCGTGCGCACCGCGCTGGGCGCGCCGACCGACGTCGAGCAGGGCAACGGCACGGTCCGCTGGCGCGCCTACGCGAACGGGCGCATGTACTGGTCGGCCGCGACCGGCGCGCACACGATGCTGGGCCCGATCCTGACCGCCTACCTGCGGCTCAACGGCCACCTCGCGCTCGGCCTGCCCACCACCGACGACACCGCGGGCGCGGGCGGCGGCCGGTACAACCTGCTCTCCGGCGGCCGCGGCTACTGGTGGACGTCGGCGACCGGCGCGCACTACGTGCAGGGCGCGAACTACGTCCGCTACCACGCGCTCGGCGCCGAGAAGTCCGCGCTCGGCTACCCGACCACCGACGAGGGCAAGGTCACGGGCGGCACCTACAACAAGTTCAAGAACGGCGTGATCTACGCCAAGACCGGCCAGGCGGCGCACAACCTGTCCGGCTCGATCCTGGCCAAGTGGAACGCCATGGGCGCGACCACCGGCCGGCTGAAGTTCCCCACGTCCGACATCGTCCGCAGCACCGACGGACGCGGCTACTACGCGAACTTCGAGGGCGGGTCGGTCTACTGGTCGTCGGGCACCGGCTCGCACAGCGTGACCGGCGGGATCCGCACCCGCTGGCGTGCGCTGAGCGCCGAGCGCGGCTACCTCGGCTACCCGACGAGCGACGAGTTCTCGACGTCGACCGGCACCCGGTCGAACTTCCAGCACGGCTACATCACCTGGAACCGCACGACCGGGAAGATCGCCGACCACCGGTACTGACGCCTTACCGGCGAGACCGCCGTGACCTAACGGTGATCAGAAGATGGGCCGAATGTAGGCTGCGCGCAGAGCAGGCCCGTACTAACAGGCGCCGTGGAGGACTGAATCCGTATGCCCGCCAGCAGCCCGGTCACCAGCGACGCAGCGCCAACCAGGCCTGCGGCGGAGCGTGACGAACGACTCGTCGAACACACGCCGAGCGGCAGGCTCGTGGCGCAGCGCGGACTGTTCCGCGGTCCGGACCCGGTGTGCCCGGACGACCTCTACGCGCAGGTGGTGCTGGGCAGCGCGGTCCGGGAGCGGCAGAAGCTGGTGGTGCACGCCGGCTCCGAGGTCACCATGGACACCTACTTCGGGCGCTTCCCGGCGAGCTACTGGCAGCGCTGGACGGTGGTCACCGCCGCGGACGTGGAGATCACCGCGTCCGGTTCCGGCCGCATCGCGGTCGTGGCCTCCGACATCGAGGGCGAGACCCGGACCGTCGCCGCGCTCGACGTGTCCGACCTGCGCGGTGAGACCGTGACGCTGAGCGCGAAGCTGGACAAGTTCATCGACGGCGGCTTCCTGTGGGTCCAGCTCACCACCGACGACGACGACCTCGTGGTGGAGAAGCTGCGCTGGACCGTCGAGCCGCCGCAGCGCCTGCGCCCCACCGCCGTCGTGATCTGCACGTTCAACCGGGCCGACGACTGCACGAAGACGCTGCAGTCGCTGGGCGCCGACCCCGAGGCGCTGGACGTGCTGGACGCCGTCTACGTCGTGGACCAGGGCAGCGACACCGTCGAGTCCCGCGCCGCGTTCGGCGACATCGAAAAGGCGCTGGACGGGCGGCTGCGTTACCTGCGCCAGCCCAACCTCGGCGGCGCGGGCGGGTTCGGCCGCGGCATGTACGAGGTGACCGAGGCGGCCCGGGTCACCAAGGACGCCGAGCACGCGAACCTGCTGTTCATGGACGACGACGTGCTGTGCGAGCCGGAGATCGCGATCCGGCTGACCGCGTTCGCGAACCGCACCCCCGACCCGACGATCATCGGCGGGCAGATGCTGCGCCAGCTGCACCCGACGGTGTTGCTGGCGGGCGCGGAGTACGCGGACTTCGGGCGGCTGCGCCCCGGCCAGGTCGTGATGAACGCGCTCGACAACGTGGACCTGCTCGGCGAGGAGGTCGACGAGGACGGCGTGCCGACAGGCAAGATCAACCGTGGCGACCGGCGGGTGGACGCGCACTACAACGCGTGGTGGTCCTGCCTGATCCCGGCCGAGGTGGTCGCGAAGATCGGCCTGCCGCTGCCGCTGTTCTTCCAGTGGGACGACGTGGAGTACGGCTACCGCGCGCGGCGCGCCGGCTTCGCGACGGTGACGCTGCCCGGCGCCGGCCTGTGGCACGCGGACTTCGACTGGAAGGACGCGGACAAGTGGAACGAGTACTTCGCCGTCCGTAACTCCATCATCGTGTCCGCGCTGCACTCGGAGACCGATCCGAAGGTGACCGCGCGGGTGATCGGGTCGCGCGTGTCCCGGTTGCTGCTCACGATGCAGTACGGCCTGGCCGCCACGATCCTCAAGGCGGTGGAGGACTTCCAGCGCGGGCCGGGCTTCCTGCACGACGGCGGCGCGAGCGCGGCGAAGGAGATCTTCGCGCTGCGCAAGGAGTACCCGGACACGGTGATGCACAAGGCGACCGAGGTGCCGGGCCTGAAGTCGGGCAACATCCCGCTGATCCAGGCCGGCCCTCGGCCGACCCGCAACCGGCTGGTGATGGCGAAGCGGCTGGCGTACCTGTTGATGGGCAAGACCGTGCACCCGGTCGGCGCGGTGTCCAAGGAGGACGCGACCTGGTGGCACGTGTCCCAGTTCGCGACCGCGGTCGTGACAGACGGCTCGCAGGAGGGCGTGCGGCTGCGCACGCGCGACCGGGAGACGTCGATCCGGCTGGGCAAGCAGGCCGTGCGGACGTTGCGCAGCCTGGTCGCCGACATGCCGCGGCTGCGCGAGGAGTACCGCGCCGCGGTGCCGGAGCTGACCAGCCGGACGAACTGGCGCCGGCTGTACGGAATGGACGAACGCCGCGGCTGATTCCCGCCAGCGCGGCCATGTTCGCGCAGGCAGAGTCGGTGTCATGCATCGTGTGGTCCCGCTCAAGGTCCTGTACTTCGGCACGCCGGTCGTGCTGATCAGCTCACGCAACGAGGACGGCTCGGCCAACCTCGCGCCGATGTCGTCGGCGTGGTGGCTGGGACAGACGTGCGTGCTCGGCCTGGCCGAGACGTCCCAGACGGCGGCGAACCTGCACCGCGAGGGGGAGTGCGTGCTGAACCTGCCGTCGTCTTCTCTGGTGGATGCCGTGGACGAGATCGCGCTCCTGACCGCGCGCCAGGACGTGCCGCCGCACAAGGTGGAGCGCGGCTACACGTACTCGCGCACGAAGTTCGCGGCGGCTGGCCTGACCGAGCAGCCGGCGGACCTGGTGTCGCCACCGCGGGCGCGGGAGTGCCCGATCCAGCTGGAGGCCTCGCTTGTCGAGGCGCACCGGCTGTCGGACGGGCTGACCGCGTTCCAGGTGTCGGTGGTGCGCACGCATGTGGCGGAGGAGCTGCTGATCCCGGGCACGGACCACGTGGACCCGATCGGCTGGGACCCGCTGCTGATGAAGTTCTGCGAGTTCTTCGGCGGCGCGGAGAACCTGCGCCCGTCACGGCTGGCCGTGGGCTGGCGCATGCCGCACGCACAACCGGCCGCCTGACGTCGCCTCGGCGCCTGGGCCCGGCACCGCCCGCTCGAACCTGGCCAAAACCGGCGAATCCCGGGCGAATCCCGGCGACAACCCCTAGGTCACGGCCCCACCCTCTCCGGGGGGCCACCCACGTTCCAGCGTACCCGCGCAAGGCCACGGAAAGATCAACTCGGGCTGAGCTGTGGACAGTTTGGCGGGTTGTGGACAACTCCGGGCCCTTAGCAGGCAAAGGGCGCACGAGGCAATCACCAGCCGGTGGTTACCATGCCCAGCATGGCTTCCCCTGATGCGAACGAGGGCGACAACCAGCGGTTCGACACCGATCGCGTGCTGCAGCGGATGATCCTGCCGCGGGACAGTGACCCGCTGGACGTGCGGCCGCTCTACGTCGACGAGCCCGATGGCACGCACAGCCACGTGGCCGGGCGCCGTGACGTGGTGGTGCCCGCCTCCGCGCGGGTGTCGTTCGCGTCGTACTTCAACGCCTTTCCGGCCTGCTACTGGAAGCGCTGGACCCGCGTCCAGCACGTCACGCTCACCATGCGCGTGCGCGGCGGCGGCCGGGTCGAGGTGTACCGCTCCAAGCTCAACGGCGACATCGCGCACCTCACCGGCGAGCCCGTGCATCCCGAGGACGGCTGGCGCACGCTGGAGTTCCGCGTCGACCTCGCGCCGTTCGAGGACGGTGGCTGGGTCTGGTTCGACGTGTTCACCGAGAACGAGACGCTCGAGGTGGCCGACGCGGTCTGGCTCTCCGACGAACCGCTGCCGCCGAAGAAGGTCGCCGTCGGCATCACCACGTTCAACCGGCTCGACGACTGCGTCGCCTCGCTGATCGCGCTCGGCGAGGACCCGGCGGTGCTCGACGTCGTCAGCAAGGTCTTCGTCGCCGACCAGGGCAGCCGCAAGATCCGCGAGCACGCGCGGATCGACGAGGCGCGCCAGGCGCTCGGCGACCGGCTGGAGGTCATCGAGCAGGGCAACCTCGGCGGCGCGGGCGGGTTCACCCGCGCGCTGTACGAGTCGATCGAGCACACCCAGCCGGGCTTCGTCGACCAGATCCTGCTCATGGACGACGACATCGCGCTCGAGCCGGACTCCGTCCTGCGCGCCAACGCGTTCGCGCGGGCCGCGAAGAAGCCGGTGATCGTCGGCAGCCAGATGCTGAACCTGCAGGCCCGCTCGCGGCTGCACACCAACGGCGAGGTCGTCGACCTCGGGTCGTTCGTGTGGCGGCGCGCACCGGGTGCGGTGTGGGACCACGACTTCGCCGCCCACTCGCTGCGCGACACCCGCGCGCTGCACCGCCGCGTCGACGGCACCTACAACGGCTGGTGGATGTGCCTGTTCCCGCGCGAGGTCGTGGAGCGCAACGGGCTGCCGCTGCCGCTGTTCATCAAGTGCGACGACGCCGAGTACTCGCTGCGCGCGCTCGCCAAGGGCATCCCGACGGTGACGCTGCCCGGCTCGGGCGTGTGGCACGAGCCGTGGACGGACAAGAGCGACACCAAGGACTGGACCGTCTACTTCCACCTGCGCAACCGGCTGATCATGGCCGCGCTGCACGCGCCGGGCGACATGCGCAAGACGCTGCTCGCGCAGGGCGTGCGCACGACCGCGCGGCGGCTGCTGTCGATGGAGTACTCGACGGTCGCGCTCGAGCTCAAGGCGCTCGAGGACTTCATGGCCGGCCCCGACAAGCTGTTCGACAAGCTCGCGACCGCGCTGCCCGAGGTGCAGGCGATCCGCAAGCAGTACACCGACGCGCAGTTCCAGCCCTCCGCTGGCGACTACCCGGCGCCGACGCTCGACGCGTCGCGCGCCGAGGCGATGCTGCGCCCGCCGGCCAGCCGCCGCAAGATCGCCGTGCAGGCGGGCAAGGCCGTGCTGCACAACCTTCGCCCGGCGGCGCCGGACGCAGGCGAGCGACCGCAGGTCAACATCCCCGCGCACGGCGCGCGCTGGTTCCTGCTGGGCAACCTGGACAGCGCCACGGTGTCCAACGCGGACGGCAGCGGCGTCGCATTCCGCCGCCGGGACCCGAAGCTGTTCCGCGAGCTGTCCGCGCGCTCGGCGCAGACCTACCGGCGGCTCGTCGCGGAGTGGCCCGCGCTCGTCGAGCAGTACCGCGCCGCGCTGCCCGAGCTGACCTCGGTCGAGGCCTGGCGCAAGTACTTCGAGAGCTGAGACACAAAAAACACTGAGGGCCACCCGGGTCAAGCGACCCCGGTGGCCCTCAGTGGTCTTGGGACGATCAGACGGCGCGGACGCCGGTAGCCTGCGGGCCCTTCTGGCCCTGGCCGATCTCGAACTCCACGCGCTGGTTCTCGTCCAGGCTGCGGAAGCCGGAGCCCTGGATCTCCGAGTAGTGCACGAAGACGTCAGCGCCACCATCGTCCGGTGCGATGAAGCCGAAGCCCTTCTCGGAGTTGAACCACTTCACAGTTCCCTGTGCCACTACCTACTCCTGAAAACAAAAGTACAAGCCGCCGCGGTTGCGACAACCCCTGGCCGCCTTCCGCGCGCGTGTTCGAACACGTACTCAAAATTACGACCAGGGCACAGTGAACCACACGGGCGAGGTTTGCCGCACCAGAAGGGTTGCGGCCGATCACGCACTGGGAGACGCTCGTATCGTGAGCGAGATCGCTAGTGAGCAGCCCCGATCCATCGCACTCGCCCTCGATGAAGCCGGCGTGTCCGTCGACCTGCCCAAGCCCTCTCACCAGGAGGATCAGGTCTACGGCGTCCCCTACCGGCCGGTCGAGTTCCGCGACGACGACCTCCCCACCGCCCTGGAGCGATCGGCCGCGTGGCTGCGGCGGACCCAGGATTGGCTCGGCGAACCCGTCGACGTGATCGCCATCCACCTCGACTACGACGACAGTGACGGCTCGCCGTACTACGACGTCAAGCTGCTGTGCAACGAGGAGGACCTGGCCGGGGCGCCCATCGCCCTGCGGTCGGCGCAGGAGAAGGAGCCCAGCTAGCTTCCGCCGGACAGAACGGTCAGTCCCTGGGCGTGGCGTGTGTGACCAGCGCGGCGCGCCGGGCCCACACGTCCGCCCAGGTCCCCTCCCAGCGCAGGACCGCGACCGCCGAGGTCTTCAGCTCGACCCGCTCCCCGGACAGCGTCTCGACCAGCTCGGACAGACCCGGGTTGTGCCCGACCAGTCCCGCGGTGCCGACCTCGTCGGCCAGCTCCTCGAGCACCGACATGAGCTCCTGCGGCCCCGCGGCGTAGACCCGCTCGTCGTAGCGCGTCCTGATCTTCGGCTCGAACCGCTCGCCCGCCAGCCGCCAGGTCTGCCGCGCCCGAGTCGCCGGCGAGCAGACCACGAGGTCGAGCCGGTCGACGTGCTCGGCTAGCCACGCCCCGATGCCGGGCGCCTCCCGCCTGCCGCGCTCGTTGAGCGGCCGTTCCTCGTCGCCCACACCCTGCCCCCAGTCGGACTTGGCGTGCCGGATCACGACGAGCGTGCGTTGTTCGGCCATCAGAACCACCGTTCCAGTACCTGCGCCACCCCGTCCTCGGAGTTGGGCGCCGTCACCTCGTTCGCGGCGGCCAGCACGTCGGGGTGCGCGTTCGCCATGGCGACCCCGTGGCCGGACCACCGCAACATCGCCACGTCGTTGGGCATGTCGCCGAACGAGACGACCCGTTTCGGCGGCACGTCCAGCAGCTCGCACACCTCGGCGAGCCCGGTCGCCTTCGTGACGCCGGCCGCGGACAGCTCGATCAGCCCCTTGTTCGTCGAGTACGTGATCTCCAGCCCCGAGCCGTCCACGACCTCGCGCGCGGCGGCGGCGAGCTCGTCGCTGGACAGCTGGTGGTGGCGGATCAGCAGCTTCGTCGCGGGGTGGCCCAGCACCTCGGCGGTCGGGACCTCGTTGTTCTCCGCGTCCATGCCGGTGGGGTTGCCCCACGGGTTGCGAAAGCCCGGCTCGGTCGCGAACACGCCGGGTGACTCCGTCCCGTGCCGCGGGGTGCGCTCCGCGGCGACCCGGATGTCGGGCAGCAGCGCGCGCAGGGCGTGCGTGACGTCACCCAGCTGCAGCGGCTCCAGGTCACGCGCCGACACGACCCGGCCCGCGCCGAGGTCGAGCACCGCCGCGCCGTTGGTGCACACCGCGTAGCCGGACAGGCCCGCGGCCCGCGCGACCGGCGTGACCCATCTCGGCGGCCGGCCGGTGACCAGGACGAACGGCGTGCCCGCCGCGAGGACACGGCCGATCACACCCGCCGTCCGCCGGGTCACCTTCTCCAGCGGGTCCAGCAGGGTTCCGTCGACGTCCGAGGCCACCAGTAGGGGTCTGTCCACTCCTCCATCTTCCCTGCTGTGCCCCGGTGCTTTCGACTACGGTGCGTTCCGTGAGCTACGGACCACCGCCGGGCTACCCGCAGCAGCCCCAGTACGGACCGCCACCCGGCTACCCGGGGTACGGCCCGCCGCAGCGGTACGGGCCGCCGCAGGGAACGAACAGCAACGCCCTCGCCTACGTCAGCGCCCTGCTGTTCGTCGTCTGCGGCGTGCTGGCCCTCGTGGCGACGATCATCGGCTGGGACGGGACGGCGGAGAGCCCGGACCTGGTGGTGGCGATCCCGGGGCTGGCGTTCAGCGACGACATCACCGGCAACGTCGACTTCGCGATCTCGGCCGGCATGACCGTGGCGTGCTCGACGCTGACGTTCGCGCTGGTGCTGTTCTTCCGGCTCGACTTCGTCCGCTGGGTGCTCGGGATCATCGGCGCCCTGGTCACCGTGTACTACGTGTACGCGGTGATCAAGCTGCTCTCCGACGGCGCCGGTGACTTCATCGCGATGGTCATCGTGTCGCTGCTGCTGTGGGCCGCGGCCACCGTCGTCGTGCTGCTGCCCGCCACCGGCCGGGCCATGCGCGGCTACCAGCGCAAGCTGGCGGGCCACCCGCAGCAGCAGTACCCACCGCAGCAACAGATGGGGTACCCGTACTGATGCGTGTCGGCGTGATCATCCTGCCCGAGTACCGCTGGCTGCTGGCCGAGCCGAAATGGCGCGCGGCCGAGACCTACGGCTTCGACCACGCGTGGACCTACGACCACATCGGCTGGCGCTCGCTGGTCGACGGGCCGTGGTTCGACGCGGTCCCGACGCTGACCGCGGCCGCGATGGTGACCAGGCGGATCCGGCTGGGCACGATGGTGGCCTCGCCGAACTTCCGCCACCCGGTGCCGTTCGCCCGCAGCCTGCTCGCGCTCGACGACGTGTCCGGCGGCCGGTTCACCCTCGGCGTCGGCGCGGGCGGCGTCGGTGGCTACGACACCGAGGTGCTCGGCGAGGAGGCGCTGTCGCCGCGGCAGCGGGTCGACCGGTTCGGCGAGTTCCTCGGGCAGCTGGACTCGCTGCTGACGAACAAGCGCACGACGATCCCGGGCGACTACTACGCCTCGGTGGAGGCGCGTTCCGCGCCCGGCTGCGTGCAGCACCCGCGGCTGCCGTTCGTGGTCGCCGCGAACGGCCCGCGCTCCATGGCGCTGGCCGCCCGCTACGGGCAGGGCTGGGTGACCAGCGGCCGGAAAGACGACCACGCGGACGAGACCGGCGAGGCGTGGTGGCGCGGCGTCGGCGAGCTGGCCAAGCGGTTCGACGAACAGGTGGAGGGCAGCGCCGCGGTGCACCGCTACCTGGCCGTCGACGCGGGCCCGCGCTTCTCGCTGCACAGCCTGGAGTACTTCCGCGACGCGCTCGGCCGGGCCGAGCAGGCGGGCTTCACCGACCTGGTCTGCCACTGGCCGCGCTCGGACGGCGTCTACGCGGGCCGGCTGTCGGTGCTGGAGAAGATCGCGTCGGAGGTCCTCGCCCGCCGTTAAGCTCGGTCCTGTCGACTTCTCGAGGCGGCAGTCAAGGTGGCGGGCATGGCCACACCGTGGAACAAGGTCGCGCTCGGCGCGCTGGCGCTGGTCGCCGCGGCCGCCGTGCTCGTCGTCGTCACCGGCAACCCGGCCTCCGAACCCGATCCGGCCGACCCGGAGCCGTCCCACCTGCTCGACGGCGACCTGCTGTGGACCCGGCCCGGCGGCGTGTCCGCCACCCCGGGCAGCTCCGGCGTGCGCGACGGCCTGGCCCTGCTCCAGCACGACGGCTTGACCCTCGTCGACCTGCGCACCGGCGACGAGCTCTGGACCGTGCGCCCGGCCGCGCGGCTGGCCGGCAGCACCGAGGTGTACTCCAGCGGCGGCATTCTGATCGGCGCGGGCGTGCTGGTCCGCACCCGCGGCGGGATCGCGCTGCTCGCGCGCGCCGACGGCAGCGTGCGGTGGCGCGCCCCGGTCCGGGCGGGCGCGGGGGAGCGGTACGTGCCGGTGGCCGCCGACGACCGGACCGCGCTGGTCACCGTCGGCCCGATCCGCGGGGGAGCGCCGCGCGTGCTCGCCGTCGACACCGGCACCGGCCAGGTGCGCTGGACCCGCGACGGGCTGAGCCCGTACGCGATCGCGGGCGACACCGTCGTCGGCGTGACGGCGGACGGGACGGTGGCCGCCTGGGACCTCGCCGCCGGCGCGACCGCGTGGACCTACGACGGCCTGTCCGCCGCTCGGGTCGCGCTGACGGCAAGCGACGTGGTGCTCGTAGAAGGCGGCACCGGCTCCGGCAGCCCCGTCCGCCGCGTGCTGTCCGCCGCGACCGGCGAGCTGCTGGCCCAGCTCGGCGGCGACCCGCGCACCGGCACCTGCGCCGCCGACGGCGCGACGCTGATCGCCTGCCCGCTGGTGCGCGGGCGGGACGACCTCGTGTTCGAGACGTTCGGCCTCGCCGACCACCTGGTCCGCACGCTGTCCGGCGGCTACCGGCCGCGCGCGGTGTGCCTGGTCGGCCCGGACGACCTGTTCGCCGCGGCTGACGCCGACTACATCGCGGTGGACCGCCGGGGCCGGCTCGTCGCCGACCGGCTGCCCGGCCGCCCGGTCGCGGTCAGCGGCGACTACCTGGTGGTTCGCACCGACACCGGTGACCCACCGCTGACATCCGTGTACCGGATGCGGAAGTGACCCGGGGCACGGAACGCGGGACCCCCCTCGCGCGTCTGAGTCGTCGAGGCGCAAGCCGGAGGGATCAAGGGGATAGGGGAACAGCAGGAACCCCCGTACCGGATGGGTACGGGGGTTCTCGCGTCTTCCAGGGGCGCAGGTAACCTGGCTGCCCGTGAGCGCACCGGCAAACGAGGCAAGCACGTACTCCGGCTACGACCTGGTCGTCGTCGGCTCCGGATTCTTCGGACTGACGATCGCCGAGCGGGTCGCGACCCAGCTGAACAAGCGGGTCCTGGTGCTGGAGCGCCGGCCGCACCTCGGTGGCAACGCCTACTCCGAGCCCGAGCCGGAGACCGGCATCGAGGTCCACAAGTACGGCGCGCACCTGTTCCACACGTCGAACAAGCGGGTCTGGGACTACTGCAACCAGTTCACCGCCTTCACGAACTACCAGCACCGCGTGTTCGCCCGGGTCGGCGACCAGGTCTACTCGTTCCCGATGAACCTGGGCCTGATCAACCAGTTCTTCGGCAAGTCGCACACGCCGGACGAGGCGCGCGAGCTGATCGCCAAGCAGGCGGCCGAGTTCAAGACCGAGGACGCGCAGAACCTCGAGGAGAAGGCGATCTCGCTGGTCGGCCGCCCGCTCTACGAGGCGTTCATCCGCGGGTACACGGCCAAGCAGTGGGAGAACGACCCCAAGGAGCTGGGCGCCAACATCATCACGCGCCTGCCGGTCCGCTACACGTTCGACAACCGGTACTTCAACGACACCTACGAGGGCCTGCCGGTCGACGGCTACACCGCGTGGCTGAACAAGATGGCCGAGCACGAGAACATCGAGGTGCGCTGCGACGTCGACTACTTCGACGTGCGCGACCAGATCCCGGCCGGAACGCCGACCGTGTACACGGGCCCGCTCGACCGGTACTTCGACTACGAGGCCGGGCGGTTCACCTGGCGCACGGTCGACTTCGAGTCCGAGGTCGTGGCCACCGGCGACTTCCAGGGCACCTCGGTCGTCAACTACAACGACGAGGACGTGCCCTACACCCGGATCATCGAGTTCCGGCACTTCCACCCCGAGCGCAAGCACTACCCGAGCGACAAGACGGTCGTGTTCCGCGAGTTCTCCCGCTTCGCGAAGGACGACGACGAGCCGTACTACCCGATCAACACCCCGGAGAACCGCGAGAAGCTGGAGCACTACCGCGAGCTGGCCAAGAAGGATGCCGGGGAGCGCAACGTGATCTTCGGCGGGCGCCTGGGCACGTACAAGTACCTCGACATGCACATGGCGATCGGCTCCGCGCTGTCCGTCTTCGACAACAAGGTCGCGCCGCACCTGACCGACGGCGCCCCGCTCGACGGCTCGCTGGACGGCTGATGGCCACCCTCACCGACGCGCCTGCCCGCGGATCCGCTGCCGAGCCCGGCACGCCGCCGCCCGAGCCGGAGCGGTCCGTCGAGGTTGCCGCGCTCGCCGGGATCCAGCGCACGATCGGCAGGCCGCCGGTGGTCCGCGCGGCGCGCGGGCTGTCACTGTTCGGTGAGCACAGCGCGGGCTGGTTCGCGCTGGGCCTGCTCGGCGCCGTCGTGGACCGCAAGCGGCGCAAGGACTGGCTGGTGGGCGCGACCGGCGTGGTCGCCGCGCACGCCGCGTCGATCGCCGTCAAGCGCGTGGTGCGCAGGCAGCGGCCGATCGACGAGTCGGTCGAGGTGCTGGTCGCCACGCCGTCCTCGCTGTCGTTCCCGTCCTCGCACGCCACCTCGACGACCGCCGCGGCCGTCGTCTACTCCGGGCTGACCGGCCGCAACCTCGTGCCCGTCGTGGTGCCGCCGATGCTGGTGTCGCGCCTGGTCCTCGGTGTGCACTACCCGTCGGACGTGCTGGCGGGCTCGGTGCTCGGCGCGCTGATCGGCGGGCTCGTGCGGCGGCTGCTGCCGGGCCGGCGCGCGAGGAGACGAGCCGAGTGAGCAGTACGGCGGAGAGCACCCCGGTGACGTCGGACGGCACACCCGCCCCGCGGGGTGGCCTGGTCCGGGGGCTCGTCCGCACGATCCGCCCACGGCAGTGGGTGAAGAACGTGCTGGTGCTCGCCGCGCCCTTCGCCGCCTACGCGGCCGACCCGGTGTTCCGCGCCGACGTCGTCGTCGACGCGGGCATCGCGTTCGTCGCGTTCTGCCTCGTGGCCTCCGCCGTGTACCTGGTCAACGACGCCATCGACGTCGAGGCCGACCGGGCGCACCCGACCAAGCGCAACCGCCCGATCGCGGCGGGCGTGGTGCCGGTGCGGCTGGCCTACGGCCTCGCGGGGTTGTTGTTCGCCGGCTCGTTCGCGGTGTCGCTGGTCTCGAGCTGGCGGCTGCTCGTGGTCATCGGCGTGTACGCGGCCGTGCAGCTCGGCTACTGCTTCGGTCTCAAGCACCAGCCGGTGATCGACCTGTGCATCGTCGCGTCGGGCTTCCTGCTCCGCGCGATCGCGGGCGGCGCGGCCGCCGGCCTGCCGCTGTCCCAGTGGTTCCTGCTGGTCACGGCGTTCGGGTCGCTGTTCATGGTGGCCGGCAAGCGGTACGCGGAGATCGTGCTCTACGAGCGCACCGGCGCGGCCATCCGCGCGTCGCTGTCCAAGTACTCGGCGAGCTACCTGCGCTTCGTGTGGGCCACCTCGGCCGCGATCATGATCATGACCTACGCGCTGTGGGCGTTCGAGATCCGCCAGCGCACCGGCACGAACTCGGTGTGGGCGGTCATCTCGATCGTCCCGTTCGTGGTGGCCGTCCTGCGCTACGCGGTCGACGTCGACGGCGGCAACGCGGGCGAGCCGGAGGACATCGCCTTCCGCGACCGGGTCCTGCAGGTCCTCGGCGTCTCGTGGGTCGCCTGCGTCGCCCTGTCGGCGTTCCTGTAGCCCGCCGGACCGTCTAGCCCCGTCAACGCGGCACGCTGTCAGCGCGGCGGTCCGCGCGCGTGCTGTCTTCGGCCAGAAGGCTGGATCGGCCGTTTCGCCCCGAGGGGGCGAGGCCCGGAATCTCGGGACCCGCCGCGCGGTCTGCCGCAGGATCCGATGACCGGCCGGCGCATCCGCGCCTCGACGATCACGATGGCGCGCTACGAGCGCGCGGCTCGGCGAGCCGGTCTCTCAATTTCCTGACCGAGTACGGCTAGCGGGGCGGTCCCTGCACCCGGTCGGCGATCCGGCTGAGGTGCTCGAGCCCGGCCAGCAGCCTGCCGCGCCGCAGCCGTGGGCCGAGCGACAGGGTCAGCGTGGCGCCGTCGGAGCGCAGCAGCCGGAACCGCCGCGAGCACACCAGCGTCTCGAGGCCGGGCGGGGCGCCGCGCACGCTGCCGGTCAGCAGCCCCGTGCGTGCCTCGAACGGTGGCACCTGCGCCTGGAGCTGCAGGGTCGAGCCGCGCCGGACCGACTTGGTCGAGCCGCTGCCCGAGTTGGTCGTCTCCATGCGCCGGACCTGCGAGGCGGCGAACGGGCGGCCGCGGTACTGGCCGGCGATGGTCAGCTCCGGGCGCCACGCCCCGGCCTGCTCCCGGCCGAAGACGCCGGTCCGGTAGCCCTCGCGGATGCCGCCCGGCCCCTGCCGCAGCAGCCCCCACGCCTGGCCGCGCCGCTGCCGTTCCTGCTCGGCGAACTGGGCGCGACCACCGTCGCCGCCCGGCAGGTCTGCCTGCCAGCCATATTGGCGCAGCAGGCCGCCGAGCGTCACGTGCCGGAACACCTGCGCCGACACCCACCGCCACGCCAGCCTGCCGAGCACGACGACCAGCAGGACCGCGATCGTCCACGCGGGCCAGCCCCAGGTCGCGATGAGGTCCATCTAGATCGAGAGGTTCTCCTCGGTCTCTTCCTGCGACTGGTCCTCGCCGGTCGATCCGTAGATCCCCGCGTTCACGCCGTTGTTGACGTTGCGGCCGGCCTTGCCGTAGTCGGTGGCCTGGCCCTTCGCGGTGTCCGCGGTGACCTGCGAGACCCGGCTGCCGAAGCTGCGGACCTGGCCCATCTCGTCGGTGAACCGCTCGGTGCCCAGACCGCGGGCACGCAGGTTGGACTGCAGCCTCACGTTGCCGCCCGCGGTCTTCGCCGCCTGGGTGGCCTCCTTCATGAAGGCCTTCGTGCGGGTCATGACGGCCTTGAGCTTGGCCAGCAGGTCCTTGAGCAAGTTCAGCATCTTCTGCAGCTTGCTGACCTGCTGGGTCGCCTTCACGCCGGTCTGCGTGCCCTTGACGGCGGTGCCCGACCACGCGGCCGCGATCGAGGCGCCGAACGACGGGACCGCGGCGGCCAGCGCCGGGATCCAGATCATGATCAGCCACTCGACGAGCTCGGTGAGCAGCGCCTTGATGAAGTCCTCGATGACGATCATGATCATCGAGGAGATCTGCAGCAGCTGGGCGACGTCGCCGGACTGGCCCGCGGTGCCCTGGATGCCGGTGGCGAACTGCTCGAGGCGGGCCGCGGCGGCCTCCTTGGCGTCGCCGACCCACGCCTTGAGCGCCTCCTGCGCGTCCTGCAGGAACTTCTGCGCGTACTGCTCGAGGCCCTGCCCGATCTTCTGGAAGTTCCCGGCCGCGTTGATCAGCGCCGGGCCGTCGCCGGACACGAAGTGGATGAGGTCCTGCAGCGGCTGGACCACGGTGATGAGGAAGTTCAGGCCCTGCCCGATTAGCCAGCCGAGCGGGTCGGTGGCGATGCCGGACACGGCGTCCTTGCAGGACTGCACGAAGGTCGCCCCGGCGACCGCCGCGCCGCGCACGTCGCCGCCGTCGAGCGCGAGCCCGGCGGAGACCAGGCCACCCGCGAGCGGGATGCCGCGGGCCACCTTCTCGCCGTAGCCCATCTCCTTGTTGATGGTGATCCCACTCAGGTCACCGGTGATGGCTTCGCCGGCCATGGTCAGTTACCTCCCTGGTCAGCGGACTCGAGCATGTTGAGCGCGTCGGTGAAGACCTTGGCGATGGTGTCCTCGACGGTCTGGTAGACGTCGGCGGTCGCGGTCATCTTGTCCGCGCCCGACTGCAGCCCGTCGGACATGTCCTTGAGCAGGTCGTGCAGGTCACCGAGCATCTCGGTGTACTTGCTGTGCACGAACAGCCCGACGATGCCCCACGACTCGTTGCCCACGTCGGCCTGCGACACGAGCCCGTCGATCTCGGAGACCACGGCCTTGTCCTCGGACAGCGCACCGGAGTAGTCCCGCACGCCGCCGACATTCACCTCGAAACCACTGCCGTCCGGCATGTCAGCGCTCCTCCTCGTCCCAGACGCTCTTCAGGAAGGTGTCCGCCGCGGTCTCCCCGCCGGGGGACGGCGGCGGTGGCGTGTCGCGGAACACGAGCGACTCCTCCACCTGGCCGACCTGAGCAGGCGGGCGCCCGGGGGTCTCCTGCTCGACCTTCTTGCGCAGCTCGTCGATCGGGACGCCGGTCACCTGCGACTGCGTCTCCAGCACCTGGTCCAGCACCGGGACGTCGCCACCGACGTACTCCTGCACGATGCCGGCCTGGCGCCGCGCGGCCTCGGCGATCGCCTCCTGGACCGCGGACATCACCACCGCGCTCAGCCGCTGCGAGCCGAGCTGCATGGCGGTCTCGGTGAACCGGATGTCCTGGATCGATCCACCGACCCCCGCCACCACGGTCACCGCGCGATCCGGTGAGGTCACGCTCACCTCGAGCGCGGCCAGCTCACTCTGCATACCTGCCAGATCCTCGAACTGGTCGTCGACGTTCGTGAGCTTCGACTGGAAGCTCTCGAACTCCGCGACCAGACGGTCGAACTCAGCACTCATCACGCTTTTCCTCCTGTGCGTGCCCCGACGGTGCGTGCCCAACACTATGGACCCATGCCGCATACAGCGTGGAAAACCTTAAGACGTCCATAACAAACGACGAGTTCCAGGCGTCCGGGGTTCAATTAACCACGTATCCGGTGACCGGAGTCACCGCAGGTCAGCGGCCCGGGAGGGGCTCTCAGACGCGAAACTATTCGCTAGTGCGAGCGTAGTAGCGGGTCACCTGGCCGCCGCGCGCGCCGAACCACTGCTCGAGGTCGGCGCCGTCGAGCAGGGAGCGCTTGCCGCGGAAGATGACCGAGATCGGGCCGACCACCGTGCCGGTGAACTTCCGCACGTCGGCCGAGTCGAGGACCGCGTTGCGCAGCACCGTCCGCTCGGCTGTCGCGCCGGTCAGGTTGGCGTGGGTGAACGTGGCGCGGGTCAGCAGCGTGTCGGTCAGGTTCGCGCCGGAGAGGTCGGCCTCGGTGAAATCGGCGCGGTTGAACTCGGCCGAGGTGAAATTCGCACCGCACAGTTTCGTTTTCCAGAAATACGCCTCGCGGCCGAATGCGTTTTCGAGATCGGCGCCGTCGAGATCCGCCTGGGAGAAATCCGCCTCCTCGCAGTGCGCCCCCGCGAGCCGCGTGTTCCGCAACGTCGCGTAGTGCAGCCGCGCGCGGCCGAGCACGGCCGCGGTGAAGTCGCCGCCGGACAGATCGGCGCCGGAGAAGTCCATGTCCGGCGCGGAGAAGCCGCCGTCACCCTGCCCGGCGAGCCACGCCCGCAGCCCGGCCGCCGCGGCCTGGTCGGCCGGCCATACCGGCGGTTCCCAGCCGCCACCGGGACCATGCATTCCGCCCACCCCCTCCTCGCACGTGAACTCCGGCGTTCGTGAATGCGCGGAATTCAGATCGGCAGCCTGCGGAAGATCGCCCGCGGGATGTGCCGCAGCACCGACATGAGCACCCGCATCGGGGCGGGCGTCCACACGATCTCCTTGCGCCGGGCCACCGCGGCCACGACCTGTGTCGCGACGTCGTCGGGCCGGACCGACAGCGGTGCGGCCTTCATCCCCTCGGTCATCCGCGTGTGCACGAAGCCGGGCCGCACCACGGTGACCGAGATGCCCTCGCCGCGCAGCGCCTCGCCCAGGCCCAGGTAGAAGCCGTCCAGGCCGGCCTTGGTCGAGCCGTACACGAAGTTCGCGCGCCGCACCCGCTCGCCGGCCACCGACGACATCGCCACGACCCGGCCGTGGCCCTGCCGGCGCAGCCGCTCGGCCAGCGCGACGCCGACCGACACCGCCGCGGTGTAGTTGACCTCCGCCAGCTCGACCGCCCGGGTGTGGTCCTGCCACGCCTGCTCGGCGTCGCCCAGCAGGCCGAACGCCACGACCGTGACGTCGATGTCCCCGTCGGCGAACGCCTTGTCCAGCACCGCGGGGTGGCTCACGAAGTCCGTCGCCTCGAAGTCCAGGACGGACACCGTGGCACCCGCGTCGCGCAGCGTGTCGGCGGCCGCGTCCAGCCGCGGCGACGGCCGCCCGGCCAGCACGACCCGCAGGGGCCTGCGGCGCGCGTACTGCTCGGCGATCGCGAGGCCGATCTCCGAGGTGCCGCCGAGCAGCAGCAGCGACTGGGGATTTCCGACCGCGTCAATCATGTAAGACTCAACCTTCTCGACATGTCCGAGGCGAAAACGCCGTGGGGGTCGACGGCGGCGCGCACCTTGCGCCACTCGTCCAGCCGGGGGTAGCCGCGCTCGATCGCCTCCGGCGTGGCGCGCGACTCCTTGGCGAGGTAGTGCCGCCCGCCCGCGCCGAGCACGAGCCCGTCAAGCTCCTCGCACAGCTCGTGCAGGCCGGGCCGCACGGGCAGGTCCACGCACAGCGTCCAGCCGCGCATGGGGAACGACAGCGGCGCGGGGTTGCCGTCGCCGAAGCGCTTGAGCACGTTGAGGAACGACACGTGCCCGGTCTCGGTGATCAGCTCGACGGTCCGCCGGATGACGTGCCCGGCCTCGAACGGCACCACGAACTGGTACTGCAGGAAGCCGTGCGGGCCGTAGCCGCGGTTCCACTCGCCGAACATGTCCAGCGGGTGCAGGAACTGCGTGATGTTCTGCACCTGGTTGCGCCGCGTCGGCGACTTGCGGTACCAGAGCTCGCTGAACACCTTGCCGGTCAGCCGGTTGACCATGCCGGGCGGGAACATGTCGGGGACGGTCAGCAGCTGGGGCGCCTCGAATCGCAACGGGTTGCGGCGCAGCTTCGTCGGCAGGTCCGCGAGAGTCGCGTGGTTCGCGCGGGTGATCAGGCCGCGGCCGAGGTGCGGGCCGGTGGTCACCGCGTCGAACCACGACACGGACTCCACATAGGACTCATCGTCCTCGGTCTGCCGGGCCATCAGCTCGTCGAGGTTGCCGACCTGGTCGGTGTCGACGAGGAAGTACGCCGTCTCGACACGGTTCAGGTGCAGCGTCGCGCGCAGCACGATGCCGGTCAGGCCCATGCCGCCGACGGTCGCCCAGAACAGCTCGGCGTCCGGGCCGTCCGGGGTGAGCGTGTGGACGGTGCCGTCCGCGGTCAGCAGGTCCATCGAGCGGACGTGGTTGCCGAAGCTGCCCTCGACGTGGTGGGCCTTGCCGTGGATGTCGCTGCCGATCGCGCCGCCGACGGTGACCTGCCGGGTGCCGGGCAGCACGGGCAGCCACAGCCCGAACGGCAGCAGCGCGCGCATCAGCGTGTCGAGCGAGACGCCCGCCTCGACGTCGACCGTCGCGGCGTCCGCGTCCACCCCGTGGATGCGGTCCAGCGCGGTCATGTCGACCACGACGCCGCCCGCGTTCTGCGCCGGGTCGCCGTAGCTGCGGCCGAGCCCGCGCGCGATCACGCCCCGCCCCGCGCCCGTCTCACCGGCCTCGCGCACCACGGCCGCGATCGCGTCGACGTCCCTCGTGCGCACCACATGCGCGCTGCTCGGCGCGGTGCGGCCCCAGCCGGTGAGCCTGGCCAGCTCGTCATGTCCTGGCTTCACCGGACCGAGGGTACGGGGCCGGTGACCGGTCCCTAGACTCGCGTCATGGCGACAGCGACGGAGGCGGACGTGCGCAAGCTCGGGCTCGCCGGCCAGCTCGCCCGCTTCGTGCTGATCGGCGGTTTCTGCGCGCTGGTCGACTTCGGCGTGTACCAGCTGTTGCTGCACCTGGACGTGTGGGTGCACCTCGCGAAGGCGCTGAGCTTCATCGCCGGCACGACGACCGCCTACTTCCTCAACCGCCGCTTCACCTTCGCCGCGGGCCGCCGCGAAGGCGCCGCGCAGGCGGGCAGCTTCGCGCTGCTCTACACGGTCACGTTCTTCGTCAACGTGGGCACGAACGCGCTGCTGCTGGCCCTGCTGCCGCCGTCGTCGTGGGAGATCGCCCTGGCGTGGGCCGTCGCGCAGGCGACCGCCACCACGATCAACTTCGTGATGCTCCGGACGGTCGTGTTCCGAGCCGCTTGACGAACCAGTGGTGGGCGTGCACCTCGTCGTTGTACGGCGCCACCTCGACGTAGCCCGCCGTCCGGTACATCCCGATCGCCTCGCCCAGCGCGCGGTTGGTCTCCAGGCGCACCGCGTCGCAGCCGTGCTCGGCCGCCCGTGACTCCAGCTCGGTGAGCAGGCGGGCGCCGATCCCCAGGCCCCGCACCGAGTCCGCCACCCACATCCGCTTCAGCGTCGCCGGCTCGCCCGGCGTGAACCGCAGCGCGCCGCAGCCCACCGGCTCGCGCCGCAGGTAGGCGATCAGCAGCAGCTCGTCGGGCGGGCGCAGCTCGTCGCCGTCCGCGGT
>Ga0164241_10000879_pt1 | contig 43339 bp, 46 predicted proteins | sample OricomyardsoilBY_FD_108780 | JGI IMG/M metagenome (GOLD analysis project Ga0164241, IMG submission 108780) | Backyard soil microbial communities from Emeryville, California, USA - Original compost - Back yard soil (BY) | ecosystem: Environmental > Terrestrial > Soil > Unclassified | place: USA... | reverse complement strand
ATCATCGGATCCAGCTTTGGCGAGGGTCCCACTCATCTTGTGCCTATTGGCGGCATGCATGCCGGATACGAAGCCAATACTCTACGGCTTGCCTATCGCCTTATCAGTTTCTTCCAGCACGAAACGGAGCTTCCCACAGGAATGCAAATAACTGTAGTCCCCGTTGCAAATCCAGACGGACTGCATGCAGTAACCGGCTCAACAGGATCCCTCGCCAGCATTTCCGCAAGCCCAGAACTGCGTGCGAAAGGCCGATTCAATGAACGCGGCGTAGATTTGAATAGAAACTTCGACTGCAATTGGCAAAAGCAAAGCAACTGGGGCATGCAAACCGTATCGGCGGGTACAGAAGTGTTTTCAGAACCGGAAGCGCAGGCGATCAAAGACTTTATGCTCGAACATATGCCAAACGCTGCGCTGTTTCTCCACAGTAAAGCAAATGGCGTGTTCGCATCCGCATGCAACACGCCCATTCATGAGCAGACACTAGCACTCACGCGCGTATACGCAGAGGCATCGGGATATCCCGCATATGAGAGCTTTGATGCCTATCCCATAACCGGTGACGCTGAGGGGTATCTCGCTTCGATCGGAATTCCCGCCATAACAGTAGAACTCTCTACACATGAGGATATTGAGTGGGAGGAGAATAAGAAAGGGATTGAAGCGGTCATGGGGCACTTGCTGGATACCGTATACTAGCGATATGAATGAATTCATCATCGTCTCTTTTCTAACAGAAAGAATACCCGATAGCTTTGAACGCACGACATGGCCATTCCATACGACCATACTCGCCCCCTTTACTACGGATCTTCCTCCTTTGGAGGTTCAAAACATCCTTCAGCAGGCTGCTAAAGAGATTCCTCCTTTTTCCACTAAAGGAAAATCGCGTGAGCTGTTTGGCAGAGATAACACAGTAAGCGTAACCGAGCTTTACAAGACGCCGGAACTTGCTCGGCTGCATATGGCGCTGTTTGAGGCATTTTCAGATCATGCAGCCTTCAAGTCACCCGACTGGGTAGGCGAGAACTATCGGCCTCACGTTACCGATACACAAAACCGGCAGCTGCGCGTCATGGAGGAAGCGATCATCCAGGCGATCTCTCTTGTTGAACTGGAACACACCCAAGGTCTGGTGCTGTACACTTGCGAATTAGCAAAACCAGCATGAAAAAGGCCGTCTGTGACGGCCTTTAGCGTATCTAGAGTTCAAACGTGGCCCTGACAGTGACCATAACCTCTTTATGCATGCTCTGCGTATCGTACATGCCATAGTCGCTGATATCGATACCTCCCTGCGGCAACACTTGCACCACTCCGCTTGAAGCGTTGCGAAGCACTCCTACGCCGCGTCCCGATTCCTTAGCAATAGCTTCTGCGCGCGCTTGTGCATCCTGTATGGCCTCGCTTAGAAGCTGAACCCTCATTTCATCAAGCTTGCTGTAGGTAAGCTCGATAGATTGGGTCGAGACTGTGTAATTGGCTCCAACAAATGGCTCAATCGTATTTGCAAGCGTACTTATGCGCTCCACGTCATCACTGCGAACGATCACCTGACGATTGACCGTAAATCCTGTGAACTGTGCCTCGCCATACTGCGGATACGTGTAGTTCGCATAACTGGTCACTGCAGGAGTTTCAAAGTCCTCAAAACCTTGCTCCTTCAAATATGCGGTGATCTTGTTTGTAGCTTCTTCTAGTCGAGCATACCCCAACTGCTGATCATTAGGGCTGGTCTTTGTTTCAAGATTGATGATCCAACGCGCAGTGTCTGCAACTACTGCCTCCTTTGCTGAGCCAGTTACTTCTATGCTGTCGCGGGAAAGCTTGATATCGTACGCCGTGTACGACGCAATGCCTGTCACAATGATCGCACCTAAAACCAGCACAGTTGCGGCGGCGACCATCGGTACGGAATAATCAAAAAGTTTTCGTAGATTCATGATTGAAGGATTATACCGAGATTATACTCTGCCGTAGGACGGAGTGCTACTTTGGTTGAGCTTGTGGTTTTCGATTCACCCTTCTGCTAAAAATTTTAGCGAAACTCGAGCTTAAGCTTCAATATGGGGGAATCGATCCTTACAGGATCAGTACACCTTTTGGATATTTCGGTTCGCAAGCTCCAGAAATATCTCAAAAGCTTTTCGATTCCCCCATCCCGCAACAAACGGCAACGGCCGGAAATGCTCTGCATTTCCGGCCGGCCGATTTGTGCGGGATGGGGGAATCGAACCCCCATATTCTGCTTGGAAGGCAGACATTTTACCACTAAACTAATCCCGCAAACCCTGTTCGTGCGCGACATTCTAGCACTTATTCATCCAGAATTCTAGGCATATTTGCTATACTGCATAATTATGGAGTTTCTCTTACAGACCATAAGCTTTGTTCTTAGCGCGTATCTAAGTGCAGTCAACGGCTTGGCAGCACAGATCGAGGTACTTTTACCTCCAACTGGAGCGCTGACAAACTCAAACCAGACAGAAATGCAGCTGACACAACTGCGCAGAGAGCAAGTGATCCCTGATATTCTCATAGAGAATGCTGCCTATCAGAAAGCAGCGGTAGTAGAAAGTATCGACCCCGACGCCGCGCCCGCAACAGCGCTTGAAGCGCTTGTGAACATATACTGCACCTACAGAACGGACCAATATACTAAGACCACTACAGGGACCGGCTTCTTCATTGACACTGACGGCATCATTCTTACCAACGCACATGTTGCCCAGTTCCTTCTCCTTGAGGGGCTCATGGGTGACGCAGAGTGCATCATACGCTCAGGCGACCCCGCTACGCCGATGTACGAAGCAGAACTCTTGTACATCCCCCCTGCTTGGATACGAGAGCACGCTAAGCTCATAAATGACAAAGCGCCAAAGGGAACAGGTGAACGAGACTACGCGCTGCTATACGTAAACGCGGCGCTTGAGAATAGACCGATGCCTGCGTCATTCGCTGCCCTTCCTTTCGATACGGAACTCTTGCGAACTTCTATCCTTGATACTGAGGTCTTTGCAACAGGCTATCCCGCACAAAATGCCTTCATAGCACAGGGCAGCCTGGAACTCGTGCCCAAGCAAGCTACGACCACCATCGGCGAACTAATGACCTTTGGTTCCAATTATGTCGATATCTTCACCATTCGAGGCACTCGCATCGGCGAACATGGTTCATCTGGAGGGCCAGTGGTAGACCAAAACGGCAACGCGATCGGCATCATTAGTACCCGCGGAGATGACGCAACGTACGGGGACGGAAGCCTGCGCGCCCTTTCACTTGCATATATCGATAGAACTATCAAAGAGGAGACCACGCTCACCCTCAAACAGAATTTAGGCGGCAATCTACCCTACCGCGCTGCGCTTTTTAAAGAGACCCTTGTACCCTTCTTACAGCAGATACTGGAGGAAGAACTGTAATACACACACATTTTTTGGAGAAAGGAGGAGGGTAGTTTACTATGGCAATTCGTGCCGGCTGAGGTTGGCACGATTTGTCGACAAATATACTTAAAAAGTTCTTTCTGTGCAGTCGAGTAACGCACGATATGCACGCCGAAAATGCACTGCGGTGCATTTTTTGGTATGAGAAAGCGCGGCCGATCGGCCGCGCTTTGCGTTAGATGCTCATGAACGGATGCGCATCGAATATCTCTCGTTCGAAACGTGCTGCCTCTAGCGCTTGCTTGTGAAGCAAACGTGGGCGATGAGAAAGATATTGAAAGATCAGATCTTCAGGAATCTCGTTAAAGTGATCCCTGTAATTACCCCAAACAATCTCAAGACCGCAAACTCCGCGCTCCTGAAGACGCTCTTTGAACCACTCTGCATCGCGAACCTCTCCGCTCATGCGCTTACCCTTCCCTTCTTGGCGGTATGTCGGCCTCATTTCTGTGCCGAGTGAAGCACTTACATGCTCTGGCTCGGAACACAAATGAAAATGCCGCGCATTTCCCGGTGGAAACGCGCGGCAGTTTTTGAGTTCTTCTGTTTATGCACTCACAAACGCACCACGGGTCTCCCCGCTTCTAAACCAGAAGAAGTAATATGATGCTGTGAATGCGTTATGCATGTGTTTAGAGGATACCATATGGCCTTTAAAAGAAAAGCTCTCTTTATAAAAAGTGAAAGGCGCCAGATCTCTGGCGCCTTGTACGCTATTGAAACTACATTCTGGAGCTTACAGCCCTTGGCTGTGCTCTGCTGTTGGCCGCAACCGCCAATTGCGGTGATGGCCGCCTGACCGCCTTTTCCTGCCGCGGGAATTCGGCAGATCGCCGGTTTGTTCTGGGTGCCTTGTACCGTTCCGGTCAGCCCAGTTCTTGCCGCGGAAGATGAACGCAGCGATGCTATTGGCCGCGCTTTGAAGCTGTGACTCCGACAAGCCCGGCTTCAGATGCAGGACATTGCTGGTGAGCCTGTAGTGCCCCCTGCAGTAGCGATCCACCATCACCTGGAGCGAACCATTCACGCCGCTTGCGCACGCGCCCAAGACCAGCCGCAGTTGACGAGTCTCGCCTCCGGCAGTGATGCTCAGCGTGCATTCTTGGCAACCGTCGAAATCCTCCGAAGGCTGCCACGCTGATACGGTGCGTACACACCGCACTCCACTGTAAGGACGCGCAAGAAGCTGTACGAAAGCTTCCTCTTCCCCGCCCGGTTGAGCAACAAGTGTTGAGATCACCTGTTGCCCGGGCATAATTATCGTTTGCATCAACGAACTCCTCTTTTTTGTTCAGCCGCTTTCTTCCTCCTCCCTGGAGGTAGACGGCCCGAATGGGACTATTCCCGATCCGGAGCCTAGATTCTTGCGAATCCAGGCTTCGAATCACGAATGAATACAAAACGCCGGCCTTGTGGGCCGGCGTTTTGTAACTTCGTACATTTACTTTTCAACGCCAACCCGCTCTGGTGTGAGGACTAGAAGGTCCTTTACAGAAAGAGCGATAAAGGCAATTGCAGTGGTGATAAACGCTATGAACATCATTTCTAGCATATCTTCACTATACTCTCATGCGAGAACGTGTCAAACTCAACCTTTGCGCTATTGAACAAGCACATTTTCATCTGTTGAAGTAGCGCCAGATGCCGTGCTTGAAGCTGCTAGCGGCACTACAGGAACCTCCTTAAGCGGATCGTCCTTGGTGAGACGCTCTAGATCAATGGCCATCTCGTGCGCCTCCTCCAGCACTGTGAGTGCTTCTTCAAAGAAGCCGAGGTCCAAAAGCGCGACCGCATCGCTTAACTTGCTTTCAAGCTCTGCTTGCCCAAGCGCGACCTTTTCAGCGCGCGGAGCTGCTATCTCTCGTAGCCCGATAGTATTCTGAAGTGCGATGGTCTCATCAAGCAGCGTAAGCACCTGTGTGCGCATCTCTTCGTCAGTAAGGGTCAGCGGCACCAGATCCTCAATAGAAACGCTGCGGCGCACATCGATGTGCGTCATGTAGTTTATGAGCTTTTGAATATCCTTCAAAGTTGCCCGCAGCATCGAGATCGCCGCATTTTGAGCGTCTTCACTCTCTGTGCCGGTAGCAGATACCCCTTCGGAAGCCTGCGATGTAGTGCTTGCAGTACTCTCAGAAGATCCCTCTGCGCGAAGCGATATCATTGAAGGGCGATTTATGAACTTGCCTTCCTTGGTCTGTATCGCCTTGGTGATCTTTCGTTCAATATCGTTTAAACGGCGCTCCATATTCTGAACTTCCTCAGGCGAAGCGCTTTCCTTAACTGAAGAGAAGAGCTCGTATACTTTCGTAGATTCAGCCTCAACCCGTCCAAGCAGTTTCTCATAGGATACGCTGCCTGACTGTGATGACGCCTCTGCATCAGTTCGAGCTTGCGCCACTACTTCAACTAAAGCCGCAATAGAGCTTCCAGAGCCTTCCTCTTTTATAGGCATGTCCTCGACATGGCTTTCAAGCATTTCTGACTGTACCTCAAGCGCTGAGGCGAATGAGATCTCAGCGATAGCAGCTTCATCACTGTCATCCTTGCGAAGCTCCTCGATCCCGCGCTGTGCAGCATCAGAGTGCTCCTTAACTGCCAAAGCAACCTTGTTCTGAGCTTCTTCAGTAAGCTTGCCTGCATTAGCCAGAAGCCGCGCTTCTGCAATGCGACGCTCCATGCGCTCAGTCTCCCATGCCACCTTTTGATACGGCGAGAACGCAAGTGTTGAACGAACCTCCTCATTGAATTGCACCTTTACGGGGTACAGCATATCCCCAGGAACAGTGTTCTCTGCAAACACCGGAATGCTCACCAGCAAAAAGACTCCGAATACACCGAGCAAACTGCGTACATATGTTGCGTTGAATGTAAAAACGCGGAACGGTTCTGAGAGAATGACCTCTTGATTGGAAGACAAGGACGGATCAACAACCTCACTTCTGAGGGGATGGTATTCCATATACGACAAAATGCGCTCGCGTAGCTGGTCGCGTTCGGCAGTGCGCATACGAATGCTTTCCGACTGTTTCCTAAATTGTTGACTAAACCGTTTCATTATAAAAAATCACTTTTTCTTCCTCGTGCGCTTCCCTTCGATCTCCTTCTCCCGCTCTTCGATGCGTTCCCTCAGCAGTCGCAGCCCTCTGTGCAGCCGAACCGACACGACGTTCTCTGACTCCTCAATGAGCTTGCTGATCTCCTTTGGACCAAGATCATCTACGAAGCGGAGGATAAGAACCTCGCGATACGTATCCGGCAGTTCTTCGAGAAGGCTGAATGCTTGTTTCCCATCAAGCGTAGCAGCCAGCGACTCAACATTATTCGAAGTCAGGTCGTCAAATGATCCCTCATCAACTCCTTCGATCTCGAACAAAGCATCCAAAGACGCCTCCTTTGTCTTCCGATACTCATCAATGATCAGATTGTTAAGTACTTTATACAAAAAAGGCCTAAATGTTTCGACCTCATGTCCCGAGCGTACGTACGACCACACCTTTGTGTACGTATCATGGACAATATCGATCGCGCGCTCCCGATCGCTTACGCGCAAGAAAGCGTGCCTGAACAAGGCATCACTATATTCCTCGAAGGCTTTCAAAAAACGCTCCTCGTGGTTCCCTTTTATGCTTTCCCCCCTGCCCGCGCTTCGCATACAAGAACCATTATACGTTAAGACGCGTTTTTTCTGTGTTTCTTACATTAGATCCATGTGTGCAACTGGCTAGAAAGCGCCGCGCAGGTCTTCCAAAAGCTCTGGAAAACTCTCTTGTACGAAGTGCCCGCGGTCCTTAAAAATCATAGTCCGAGCCTGCGGGAAATGCTCCAAAAAGTGCCGGAGATCTGAAAATGGAACGACCTGATCATCTTCCGAATGATAAAAGACCAGGTTTTTTGTGTTTCCAAGCACCTGCTGTAGCGATCTAGTATTGAACCTAAAATCACCGCCTGCTGGCGAATCCTCACAAAAGAAAGGGGTGGCGATCAGATATACCCCAGAAACACTGATTGGCAGCCTCTCTTCACTTAGATATCGGATCAAAAAAGCGGCGCCTAGCGAGTGTCCTACCAATACATCCCCCGCGTGTAGATGCGGGAGATACTTCTCAAACCAGAGCTTCCATGCATCGTAGCTCGCGTTCTGCTTATTGGGCATCTCAGGAAGCAGCACCGCATAGGTCCCCTGAAGCTCATCCTGAAGCGTCATGCGCCACTTTCGCATTTTCGCATACGGATCAACTGAGTATGTGGAAAGTGCGGCCATAAACTCCTCATGGCTATCGAATGTGTCTCCGCCGTGAATGAATAGTATCTGGCGCATATCTAGAGCCACTTATGATGTTTGAACAGAAGTATAACCGCAATGACGGTTGCCAGTATGGACACAAGCACCACCCAAAATGCGTACGGATTGTCAGATAGCGGCAGCGGCACATTCATTCCGTATAGCGAAGCAATGATAGTAGGGATCGTTAGCAATATGGTTAGCACAGTGAGCGTGCGGATGGTGACGTTCAACTTGCTGGTAAGGATCGCTTCTGAAGCATTGCGAATATTCTGAATGGTCTTGAGAACTGAGCGTGCGGAATCGACAAGCTGGCTGTTTGCGATCATCAAGTCCTGCATGAGCTCCACATCTTCACTGTACAGCTGCATATAGTTGCCATTGGTTACCTGCTGCAGCCAGACGTTAGTAGGAACAAGCGCAGAAACAATATCATTAAGATCATTCTCAAAATTCACCAGACGTTCGATCTCCCGCGGACCGATCCTGCGCAGGCGCGCCCGATCCTTCTGTACTGACTTGCGCAGCCGGACCAGTTCCTTCTCATACGAGGTAGTGATCGAATCCATGATCTGAATGAAGAACTTGGCCTTTTGAGTAGTGACGATATTCACTGAACCCTCAAGGAATGGCTTAAACTGAGGGATTTCCCGCAAAGTAAGGGTGAGAACAAAAGACTCCCCCACAATGATCAAAAGCGGCGCGGTTTTGCTTGCCTCATCTTTCTCATCGAACGGATATCGCGCGAAGAAGTAGGTAACGCCGCTTGAACGTTCCATACGGGGAACTTCGAAGAAGTCTCGCGCATCTTCAAGAATCGCAGCATCAAGTGCGTACGCTTCTGCTATCTGCGCAACCTCTTCATCGCTTGGTGACACCGCATGCGTCCACACGCCGGTGCGAATGGCATCTACCTCTTTCAGTTCTGTATCCTTTATTGTTTTGAAATAGTGGGTGATCATAGATACTTTCTTGCACTCTCTAATAGTTCCTCAAGATCGCTCACAAGCACGCGATCCCCCGTCTTCTCCGGCTCGACCCATGCGTACGCATCGTGATCGCCGCTCAGCGCGACCTGATCTGTATCTGCTTTGCACAGGAAGTAAATGCGGACCACATGACAATCTGAATCTCCTATCCTTGGGAACCCATCATACACTCCAAGGAGCGCTCCAGGTGACACTGCAAGCCCACATTCTTCCTGTACCTCCCGGATAAGGCCTTCGCGTACTTTTTCCTCGGGCTCAATGCGGCCGCCAGGGACATCCCACTTCCCCACTTCAGTCCCATCAACATACTTCGAAGACTCGCGTATTAGAAGGATCCGGCCTTCATGATGAATCAAAGCTTTCGCACCCACGAACAATTTCATGTGGCTAGTATAGCAGAGGAGGATTTCATCGTATCGCCCTCGCTTTTTCAGAAGGTAAATGGTAGGATTTTGGACGCGAAGTAGTGGGGTTGTAAGCAAAGCTTGCACCCTCTCTTGGCTCGGAACTTTAAAGCAGCAAGCGGAGCTTGCTTCAAGATTCGCAAATGGTCTTCCGGAAAGCGAGCTTTCCAGTGAACCATTTGCGAAACTTGACTGTCTGCTTTAAAGTTCTCTCGCTGCATCGGGGTGTAGCATAGTGGTAGTGTACGCGGTTTGGGACCGTGTGGTCCGGGTTCGATTCCCGGCTCCCCGACAAAAATGAAAGAACCTCGGCTTTATGCTGAGGTTCTTTCGTTTTCTGGCGCCTAGGGAATTGAAAAGGTTGACTGATATTTTGTGACGTAGGAACAAAATAGCGACAACCTGTACTGTTCCCGTAGGGAAAGATTCCCGGCTCCCCGACAAAATGCAAAAGCTCAGTCTTGCACTGAGCTTTTGTATTTCTGAGTTGATGAAAAAGACTCTCACTCCCCTCTCTGAAAAGTTAGCCCTGGGGGGGGGGTACGATCCCATCATAAAGGACACTTGTCCTTTATATCAATTATTCCTCAATGGCCACATTATCAATGAGATTTACGCTCGCAAATGTTTCACGTGGCACCATTTTTACTGCTGCCACATCGATCTGCCATTCTGTAACAGTCTGATGCTCAATAAGCCAAGTTTCAATAGCTTTCTTAAGCTTTCTGAGCTTTTCTGCATGCACAAGCTCCTCCGGACGCCACGTTTCATGTGTAACACTCTGGAGTAGCTCCTCTTTTGTTTCATAAGAAACCGCTTTGACCTCAACAAAATGGATCATGCTCCCCTTCTTCAATATCAAGTCTATCTCACCCCACTTCTTCCAATAATTCATTTGCAGTAGAGTATATCCACGATTGATAAAGTACTGCAGAGCAACTTGCTCACCGATTGCTCCTTTTTCGCTTGTACTTAAAGTTTTGCGAAAAGATTGTTCCATGTGTAACATTTTATTGTTTCACGTGAAACAATTTACTTTTTTACTTTTGGTGCACATAATTGCCATAATATGTTGCTCCACTTGTGTATTATATAGGACTACCCTGTCCAAAAGGACTGTCCTTTATACACATATACACCCGTTTATCCCCAACTGCATGAGCCCTTTGTATGCTCTGTTCAGAGAAAAACGGCCGGGGGACTAGAACTGCAGAATATCTTCGTCGCTAAGTCGGAAAAGGCCTTCATCAATGCGCTTTTGATCAAGGAAATTGCCAATAAAGCCTACGCTGCGTGCAATATAGAACAGTGAATTGAAAAATTCGGTCTCTAGAAGTGTTTGGATCTCTTCCACGCTAAACTTTTCCTTTTCAACGAGATAATCTAGGAGCAGTGCTGAGGTAGCGCCATCAACATTAAGTATAAGGTTTGAGCGCTTTTTAGATGTTTCATGTGCAACAGTGAGCGCAAAATTCGTATGTACCATAGCTGAAAGATCCTGTTTCCCGCGTTCAAGCAGGGAAGACACGCGTTGGTCTGGCTTATAGACGCTGTACTTCTTGTGTCCTATTCCTGGTATATGGTCTCGATTTTTGCTGTATAAAGCAACAAGCTCATCCGGGGAAGTTCCATGTGAAACAGCATCATGCCACACATTAGCAGCATTATTGATCGCGCCTCCAAATCGATCACCAACAGTAAGCACCCCAGATGCTAGGGCTGAACCCATATCTCTTCCCGCCCGAGCTGTGATCATGGCTGTCACGGCTCCTGAAACATGGGGTCCGTGGTCAATCAGCTCAGTTAGTACAAGGTCAAAGAACGCTACTGTTTCCCGTGAAACAGACTCTTTTAGCAAGAGTCTGCGAACTATGCCTTCTGAAAAGCTAGCTGGTGCGACAGCGGGGGAAAACGCAGGGCTTGAAAAATAGGTTTGTTTTACAGATGGGGAGCGCTTGGTCCATGAGCGCGCTTTCTGTACCGCTTCTATATTCTTTGAAAGGGCTGTGAATTGGGCCATGAAATCAGAGAAAGTGGCGCTCACGTGGGCGCCAGCTTCACGCAGAACTTTCATCTTAGCTGCGGCAGTCTCATCTTCTGCCTTAGCGAGCGCCTTTGCGTGCCCAAATTGGATCTTCTCACCTTTGGCCTCAAACCGGCCTGCAATATAAGCATAAACGGGCTTAGTAACGCGCTTGTCCTTTATAGCCTGTGCAAGATCGTACTCATCAGTGCCACCAAGCTCTCCAAAGAAGACTATATCCTTTGTTTGTGGATCATTTTCTGCCGCAAGTATCCAACTTAGCGGTGAGGTAACAGGGAAGCGGTCACCTCCAAAGGCAACACAGAAGCTGAGGCCGCTGCCGCTTTGCACGATCTGATACATGAGCTCATTTACCATGCCGCCGGAACTGCATACAACAGCAGTTGTTCCACGGGAAACACCAAGTTGTGCAACACGCTCTCCTAAAATACCGCCAATAGCCCCCAATTTTAATGAGCCCGGAAGGCAGATTCCTACACCAGAAGGACCAGCAATCAGCTTGGACTCTCCATACTTTTCAACAAGCCGGAGCGCATCGCGCTCTGAGACGCCTTCTGCAAAGATATGTGCTCCGTATGCGTCAGGAAATAGCGTGAAGAATGTCTCCACCACCAAGCATGCACTCGAGGCAGAAGTAATATTCAAAAGAAAATCTGGCTTAAAACCTGCGTTTTTTGCGGCCTCTATGCTTGCAAATACCGGTATGAGCACTTCACTGTCACCCCAAAAAAGCTTCTGAGACCTTCTTCCTGCGGATACGATCGCAAGAATGCTTGGCGAAGCCTTTCCCGCTGCATAATCAAAATCAAGCACCGATTGCATGATCTTAGGATGATTTCCGGTAACAAGGATCTTCTGATCCCTTTCCCGCAATGTAGCAAGTGAAATAGTACTCATACGTGAAGCGCGATTAACTCTCCAACCTTTCCAAGTGATAATTCCGGACCGTGCACATCATGTGGAATGCCGTGAGTGCTTAAAAAAGCCTTTAAGTGAGCCAATCCTTGTTCCTGGTTTGGCCCTCCACGGCGAATACATACATACACGCCTTGCGATTTAAGCTCATTGAGCTTCTCTGTGAACGCATCTACAAGACCCGCGAAAGTGGTCATGATATCAGTGAAATTTGCTACGCCTCCCGCAATAAGGATCACTTTCTTGGGCGCAGAAGACTCAAAAAGCACTTCTAGGAGCGTACTGGCATATGCACAGGTCTCATCGCGAGTCGGAGCGCCACTGTACTCGCTATAGTTGATGATCGCATCCTGCAGTCTTGAGGAAACCAATGAGTCCATCGCAACTAGGCTTGCACCGCCGCCGGAGAAAAGAGTAAGGATAGAGCCATTTTTATTCAACGTCTTGAGCGTAAGCGCCGCCGCGGTAGCCTCATCCTGCGTCTGCACCGCCTGTTCTTGTAGGGTAGCAGCTTTCCGAATGATATGCTCATGCGCCCAAGAGGGGAGTTTTGCTGCCTTTGCATCGTCTATCTCTGCTGCCATATCAAGCGCAATAAAGTCATCGCCATCTGAAATGAACGGATTCACCTCAAGAAAAGAGATATGGGACTGTTGCATTGCCTGCAGTAGGCCGTTAAGCGGCACAGCATTAATTGACACAGACGTATTCCCAGAGAGCGCTTCAGTGCGCGGGATCGTAAAACGTTCAACGGTGTTTGCATTCTCTTCGATCTCCACCCCTCCATTTGCCGAATACAAGACCAGAACACCTTCTCGCAAAAGGTCGAGGCTCAAGTACCGTTCAGATGATGTTTCATGTGGAACCATCTCCTCGACGATGCACCGTTCGTATCCTAGAGTAAATAGTTCTGAAAATGCTTGTTTTAAGCCGTTTTTTGGAACATTCAGCCGAACGAGACCTTGCTTGCCGCGCTTCTTTATACCCACATCTATCTTCACGATATACTGTGCCTTCTCCCTAGCTTTATCCACAACCTCATCCACAGTATCCTGTGTGACCGTTAAACCAGTATACGCACCTCCGAGTACGAGCTTTTTAGCTGCATACTCCGTAATAGCAACCCGTGACATGTACCACATAATACCAGATGGGTAGGGTTTTGGTTGTGGTGGAAGAGTTGAGCCAAATCTTCCTTCAGTTGAATCGGTCACGAGTTACTAACAATTTCAGTCCAAGTATTCCTGAAATAGTAAGTACTCGCGACCCCGCCTCGGCCCTCTCTTTCTTCGCTTCGCTGCAAAATTCACATGGGCCTGCGGCTTTCGATTCTCCCTGGCCGCTACAAAAAGCAACAACCGTGAAGCTTTCGCTTCACGGTTGGCTTTTTGTGCGGCCAGGGAGAATCGAACTCCCGACTAATCCTTGGCAAGGACTCATTATACCACTTAACCATGGCCGCGATATTCAATTGCTCTGCTTCAAAACAGTGTGCCGATTATAGAGTATTTGCTGCGAATGAGCAATCGGCTAACGAGAAGGGATCAGTGCAAGGAAGTGTTCGACAGCCCCATAGACGCTTGCTACTCTTAGAGTGTGTTGATGCGCTTTATCAGACCTTTGCAAGTACTCTTGATCTTACTAGGCATGGGCCTTCTTGTGTTTGTATTCGTATCTGCCCCCGCTACAGTCACAACACCAGGAGAAACTTTAAGCTTTGAGGATAGACGCGCCTATCTAAGCTCAAAGGAAGGGGAGCGAGAGCTTGAATCGCTCTGGAGAAAGCAGATTGGGGAGCGAGGAGGGAAGGAAGCATACGAACTCCTGAAGAGCGCGTATGCTTCAACCTCTCCCGGAGAGGGCCATATCGAGGCTCACCTTTTTGGAAGCGCACTGTATAAAACAATGGGAACAGATGGGGCAACTGTGTGCGATGGGGACTTGGATCTGGGATGCTATCACGAGTTCATCGGCCAAGCCATCGTATACGAAGGCCTCGGGGTAATAGAGCGTATTGATGCGATCTGCAATACACTTCCGTACATAGACTTCCTTGGATGCCAGCACGGTATTGGGCATGGTCTTGTGGGACATTTCGGTTACGAGGAAAGCGACCTCATCCAAGCGCTGCAGATATGCAACACTTTGCCAAAAGCAGACAACACCAATGGCTGTTACAGTGGAGCGCTTATGGAATACAACGTACGCACCATGCTGTATATGGACCGCATACCGCCGCGAGAGCTGATTAATAATAATTATCTGGCTCCTTGTGACGTCATCCCTGAGTATGCACAGGAGTCCTGTTATTTCTGGCATCCTGAGTGGTGGAAGATAGTGCTACAAAGCGACAATATCGATACCTATGCATTCATGGGAGAGCTATGTGGAGGTCTCGAAGAGACTAATAGGTCAACGTGCTATCAGGGTCTCGGACAGAGTACGAGCAAGACCAATACTGATCCCGTACGCGCTATTGCCCTGTGCAGCGCAGCAACAGAGGGTGCTGCCGCGCTTGCCTTTGTTCAGTGTCTGGACACTGCAGCGCCTGGCTTCTCTCTGCACCAAGAGCTTTTCGCCGACGCTGCGGCAGAATTCTGCCGTGAACTCACCCCAGACGCAGGCTCCTACAGCGTTTGTTCCCCTTGAATCCATGTCCCGCCCTGCGTGCACAAGGCTTGCGCAGACTCATCCGCAAACGCAGCGCACTTGCCTGCAACGGTTTCAGAATCCTTAAGCCAAGAAGTGACCGCCTTTCCTGAGAACTCATAGCATCGATCCATGTACGCAGAATCGGTCTCACTGCAGAATTCTACGGCTCCTTGCATATCACCCCATTCAATCTGCATCACAAATCCCAAGCTGCCATCAAGACAATTGAGATAGGCGTCCTCAGACACTGCAAGCGCTGCGTTGCAGGACTTGCCAGCCTCAACGTGGCTTCTGTTTGGTGCTGGGTTGTTCGCTCCTACTCCCAAAAAACAGCCATTCCAGTATTGCTCGGGCAATTGCTGACACATTTCCATAGCTTGTTTTACATCCCCATTTGCAGCAGCGAGATTATTTATGCCTTGGCGGTGATAGCACATCCAGAGATGCTCTTCGTTTAGGGTTGCGCAATGGCTATAGTCCGCCCAGTCTCTTTGATTTCCCAATGGCCCAACAGCTTTGCTGGCAGTAAACTCCATAAACGCACCCGAGTAGCACACTCCGGGGTAATCGCCCTCCAGTTCATCGCACAGCTCGAGCGATTTGCGCAGATCAGAAGAAGTTATGAACATAAGTCCATGTCCTAAGCCGTGATAGCACAGCCCAATATGGCCTTGTGAAATATCAGTGCGTCCAGCAAGCGAATCAGCGCACGCGGTGCGTACAAGCTCCTTGATATTTCCCGCTAGTCCTTCATTGCGCAAAAACTCCTCGATCACGCCATGATACATACCGCTGTCGCATAGGCCCGATGAATTGATGAACGCTTCAGCGATATCAGGAGATTCTTCGTACGCTCTCCATCCAAAGTAGTGCATCGTCTCGTGACACCAGCGCTCCTTCTGACGGTATTCCAACGTATCCAAGACTGCAGTGATCTCCGAAATAGAGTACACGCCATACGCTCTCTGAGTAAGAGCCTCGAGGCATTCACCGATAGCTGAATCATCACCCGTTTCAATGCAGGCAATGTACTCGTCCTTTACTGAAGAAACGGGAAGCCTTTCTGCTTCAGAAAATGCTTTTGGCTGCGCTGCCTGATAACCCCATACGATCATTCCAACTCCTAAAAGACCTAGAAGCGAGAGGCCCCCAAGCTGCAAATAAAATTTCATATGTAAATTCTAGCACTCAGCAAAAGAAGTGCTGTTTGAGATTGGTGATACTGATCTGCGATTCTCACTTAAGTACGTAAGTGACGCAGGTTGCTTTCTATAGGCGCACTTGTGGTCAAAAGTTACTAACGATTATTCGTCGCATCTTCTCAAATCGTAAGTGTTTTTGAGCATACGTCGTTTGCCAAGGGACGTCACTAAGTTTCTAAAATCTGAGCAGGACTCGGCGCAGGTTACTAATTCACTGCGTTCATAAGTACCTGCTGCCCCGGCTCCGCCTTTCGAGTCCTGGCAGGCGCTGCAAAATGCAACAACCGCACAGCTTTCGCTGTGCGGTTGGCATTTTGTGCGCCTGCCAGGACTCGAACCCAGAATAACTGATCCGAAGTCAGTTGTGATATCCATTTCACTACAGGCGCAGTATATCTATGTGCTTATTTTAAGCTTCTCCATAATACGCGGAAAGTAGGTTTTGCCAAGTATGTACGGTAATAAGCCGATCGACTCCGAAGATCACCATGCGAAGCGAGCCTTTATACTCGGGATCCTTAAGGGATAGCTGGGGCATCGGCGTGTATACCGTGCTCTGGAACTGAGAGCGGGGGATCGCACAGGTACGCGACCAATATCGCTCGAACAGACTGCGAGCATATGCTTTTTGCACAAACAATCTGAAGCGATAATCCGCTGGTTCTACCCGCAAGAATTTTGAGGCCCACTGCATCATGATCCTGATCATCTCCGGATCAGCATTCGAAAAGCTGAAGTAGTTGCTCTTTTGAGCACCCAAAGCCCAATACAGTGAAAGGCCGAGCACAAAGAAGGGATCATCTCTGAACTTTTGGAAGTCGATCTTTGCTTTTAGGCGCACCACATCCCTTCGCTTCTCGTTTCTGCTTTTGTTCGCAAGAGCCACTTTCATACGGCCTTTATCTTGCAGAACCGCTATGCGCTCTTTGAGGAACTTTTCTTCTTTCTTGGAAAGAGGCAGGAATTGAAACCACTTTGAGAGCGTACTCTTGGAAACGGGCACGGTATGCATGATCTCTTTGTAGCTTTTCCCTTGCTTGCGCAATCGGATAGCTTCGAGACGATACTGAACATTAGAACGCATGTTATGTACTAGTATATGGGGGTTTCCATAATGTGTTAAGGCAGACGCGTGCATAAAACCTGATACAATTGGCCTAATGATCAGTCGCAGCGATATACCGCTTGAAGTGGTCCAGGTTGCACAGACGCTTGAGGCGGCAGGTTTTGAAGCGTATCTGGTGGGGGGTTGCGTACGAGATGTCCTTATCGGAAAAACGCCCAAGGACTGGGATATAACCACAAACGCGCATCCGCTTGAGATACAAGGGCTTTTTCCAGAGACTTACTACAATAACGATTACGGGACTGTCGGGGTAGTGAACGAAGAAACGGGGAATGACACTGTTAAAGTGATCGAAGTGACACCGTATCGAAGCGAATCAGAGTATAGCGATGCGCGCCGTCCTGACACCGTACTTTTTGGAGTTTCGCTTGAGGAAGACCTTAAACGAAGGGATTTCACCGTCAATGCCCTCGCATATAGCCTTTCAAGCGGTCAATTAGTTGACCTATTCGATGGGATCGGTGACCTTGAAAAAAGGAGGATCAAGGCTGTGGGCGAAGCGTCTGAGCGCTTTAAAGAGGATGCGCTTCGCATGATGCGCGCAGTAAGGCTTGCAAGCGAGCTCAATTTTGCCATTGAGGGCCAGACGCTCCAATCAATCACTGATAATAGCGCTCTACTTAAGCGTATTTCTATAGAACGTATTGCTGAGGAGTTTTTGAGGATCATCAACTCTTCCGTACCCATGCAGGGAATAGTGCTCTTGCAGCGCTTAGGGCTCATAGACCATATAATTCCAGAGCTCAACGACGCCATCGGGGTAGAGCAGGGGGGAGCTCATGCCTTTGATGTGTATGAACATATCTTGCGAACGCTCCAAGCTGCTGCAGATAAAGGTTTTTCAGTAGAATTGAGGCTAGCAGCACTTTTTCACGATATCGGCAAGCCAGCAACTCGCAGAACGGGTGGGAAGCACAAAACATACACCTTCTATGGGCATGAGGTAGTAGGGGCTCAAATGACTCAAAAGATCCTAGATCGCCTTAAATTGCCCCGAGAAATGAGCAATGTCGTGGTAAAACTGGTCCGGTGGCACATGTTCTTCTCTGACCCAGCCCTGATCACCCTCTCTGCGGTGCGCCGCACGATCGTACGCATTGGACCCGAACACATAGATGATCTGTTAAATTTGCGTGTCTGTGACCGTATTGGTACCGGACGTCCTAAAGAACAGCCTTTCCGCTTCAGACAATACAAAGCGATGGTAGACCAAGCCTTGCGTGACCCCATTTCGGTAAAGATGCTCAAGATCAACGGGGACCAGATCATGGCAGTAACTGGGGAAAAGCCGGGGAAAAAGCTTGGATATGTACTGCATGCGCTCCTTGAAGAAGTACTGGATAACCCGGGGAAAAACACGGAAGAATACCTAAAAACAAGGGTTTTTGAGCTATTGAAGCTGCCAGAGACCGAGCTTGAGAAACTAGCTCTTGCAGGAAAGCAAAAACAGGAAGCAGAAGAGCAAGAAGCGCTTAAAGACATCGCGCGTACGCACAAGGTCGGATAGGTGTGGCCTTCAGAAGATAAAAAGACGCAAAATAAGGCTTTTTGCGTCTTTGTATGTGGATAAGTATGAAAAGCAATGCAGCAGGACCCCTTCAAAGAATGAACACTCGGTGGGCAGGCAATAAAAAAGACCTGGGGTGATCGAAAGCCGTGTGCAACAGCTTGCGATCGCCCCAGGTCTTATCGAGCCTAGTTGAGACTTTGTCTCAGTGGTCATCTCGTTGAGATTTCCGCTTATGTGGCTCTAGTTTGTTTTAAAGCTCTGTGAGTTTAAAATTTTCACATGTTTTTGATTGTAATGAGCTGCTATGAGGACATGAACTTGTTGGTTCGTATCCTCATTGCAACCCATCCAATCCGTGAGCTTTAAAGGGTGGGATGTTATGAACTTTAGAGTGGAGGTAATACTCTATTGAGAGGTTTCCCTCTCCAATTTATTTTGAATGAACTCTTTAAGAGAAATACTCGAAATTCTTTTTTGAAGCTTGTCGCTTCAGAAGAGAACTCCGAGTACCTCTGCTCGCCCTCTCTGGGCCTACAGATATACTATGTCCTTTAGATATGTGTGTAAAGGACATGCTTGTGCATAACTGTGCAAAACAGAAATTTGCGTGTCCTTTATAAAGGACACGCAAATTAAAAAGTGTTTATACGGCTCTGTAGAGCCACTATACGGAGGTGCTGTTTTCGCAGTTTGACATGTATATGTTTCGTGTTGTTGTTTTTAATATGTTGACATGCTTAGATCGATCGAAACTGGACAATGATCGCTCCCCATTACTTCAGGATGTATACGCGCACTTTTCAAAAGTGGAACAAGATCTTCTGACACCATAAGATAGTCGATGCGCCAGCCTACGTTTCGTTCGCGGGCGCCGCCCCATGCACTCCACCACGTGTAGTTGTCGCCCTCCTGGTTGAAGTGTCTGAAGCTGTCGACAAAGCCGCTTGCGAGCATGGAGTCGATGCCCGATCGCTCTTCTGCGGTAAACCCTTTCTTGCCCTCGTTCTCCTTAGGCCGCGCTAGATCAAGCGGGGTGTGGGCAACATTGAGATCGCCGCAGAAAACCACTGGTTTTTGCTTTTTTAGCTGCCGCATGAACTCAAGGTACGCTGGGTCCCAATTCTGGCGCATCGGTATGCGCGAGAGATCATCCTTTGCATTAGGCGTATATACACAGGAAACAAAGAATTCATCGAATTCAAGCGTTACCACCCGCCCTTCGGTAGTAGTGTCCCCATAACCGTCAGAAAGGTCATATTTCTTGGCTATTTTCTCCGGAATACCCAAGATGGAAGAAACGGGGGTGTGCTTAGTGAAAATAGCGGTGCCAGAATAGCCCTTTTTCTCTGCTGAATTCCAAAATTCCTCATACTGCGGAAGGTCTATTTCCGCCTGGCCTTCTTGGGCCTTGGTTTCCTGCAAGCAGAGGATATCTGGATCATACTTCTTAAGAAATGACTGAAACTCGCCCTTTTTTACTACTGCGCGCAGCCCATTAACGTTCCACGAAAAGATTTTCATATCCACCAGTGTAACAAAATGACGAAGAAAGCTCTTCCTGGGAATAAAAAACAAGTGTATGAAGCTTTCATGAAATAATGGGGCGACATGCACGTAGTACATTTTGTGAAAAAAATTATAGTTGTATTTTTTATTGTCAGTTTTATCACCCTTGCGCCCCTAAGCCACGCAGAAGCATCAGCTGCCATACACAAGCAGGCATTGCTTGAAAGGATCGCATTTTTAACAGCTCAGGTTCAATCGCTTCAAAAGCAATTGGCTGCACTCACTTCGAAGACAACACCTCCAGAAAGGACGGGTTTCGCATACAAAACAAAGTTCTATACCGGCACGTACGAAGCGCTGTACTATGTACAGGAAAAGGATCTCGTGCGGCAGAATGGGCAGCCTGTTCGGTCAGGAGACCAAATGCTCTGGGATACGCTCCTTGAAATAGCCGGCGATACCTATGCAGACGCCGATATCAGCGAATTCAGGATCTATAATGACCTTAATAGCGACATAAGCGCCTTTGTTGAGGAAAAGCCCGACAATACCTGGATATTAGGGTTCAACCGCGAAGGATCGGATATTGCGAGCATCCACGATTCTGACCCGATTGTAAAGCTGTTGCTTCATGAATATGCGCACCCGCTCTTCTTTGAAGAAGAGTCGATCAGCAATGATTTTAAGCGCGCATTCTGGAAAGGAGAGGCGAAGCAGTCCTATCGGAGCGAAAATTTTGTCAGCGAATACGCAACAACGAATGCGGTTGAGGACTTGGTTGAATCATTCGTAATGTTCGTACAGCATGATAAGCCCGAAGGCAGCACCGTGAAAGATAGGAAGGTCCAGTTCTTTTATGAGTATCCAAGCCTCGTGACGCTGCGCAGCAAATTGCGCGAAAGCGAGCACTTTTAGAAGAACAGCGTCCCGTTTTGTGCGGGACGCTGTTATTTTCGGCCGTGAAATCGCTTGTGGACATCCCGCAGATGCTTGTCCGTAACATGAGTGTAGATCTGCGTAGTACCAATATTCGCGTGTCCCAACAAAGCTTGTACAGAGCGCAGATCGGCACCGTTGCTTAAGAGGTCTGTGGCGAAGCTATGGCGGATCACATGCGGAGTCACTTTGCGCGTGATGCCGGCTTTTGCCGCATAGACTTTCAGCATCCGCTGCACGCCGCGGACAGAAAGCCGGAGCGCTGCAGCGTTTTTTGCATTCTTGCCATACTGCACAAACAGAGCATCATCCATATCCTTGCGCGTGCGCAGATAGTCGCCAATTGCTTTTTTCGCGGAATCAGAAAGGAATACTACGCGTATTTTGTCCCCTTTGCCCCGAACTGAAAACTCGTCTCTGCTGAGGTCTACATCGTCAGTTGAGAGGTTGCACAGCTCAGAAATGCGCAATCCGGTTGAGAACAAGAGTTCAAGTATTGCCCGATCGCGCATGCCTTGCGGGGAGGTGCTATCCGGCGCGTGCATCAAACGGTCAAGCTCTTGGGGGGTGATGAGATCAAGCGACCGTTCAGCCACCTTCGCAAGCTCTATCGATTCGGGAGACAAAGAGGGGATGCCTCGCTTCCGTATATACTTCAAGAATGCACGCAGTGCGATCAGATAATAGTTCTGGGTCTTGCGCTTCATGGGCTCAGTGCGGTTGCCGACCTTCGATCCGGGCTGGCGGTTGAGATACAGACGGAACGTGCGGACCATTTCCTCAGTGAGCTCACTGGGTTTTCTTACCTTGCAAAAATCTAGGAACTTCTCCAGGTAGCGATCATAGTTCTCAATGGTCTTTATGCTGCGACCGCGCTCTATTTCGAGATATTCTAGGAATTGTCGCTTCAATTCAAGCAGATCCATACATATATAAGTATACCAAGCGTCGCACAATAATAAGCGCTCGATGCACAGCTATTTTTTTTGACAAAGCATTAAAAATCCATCATAACTTGCAAAATGCATTTTTTGTGCTATAGTTGTAACAACCTTCGCAGGTTAATCGGTACTGGCGCAGTGCCATCTACACGCGCGGTACACCTTTAAAAACTGCATAATGTTAAGCAAACAAAAGAAAACTAACGCGATCAAAGATGTGAAGCGTCATGACGCCGATACCGGCTCTCCAGAGACGCAAGTAGCGCTTTTGACTCGCCAGATCGAAGAGCTCGCAAAGCACTTGAAGAAGCATAAGAAAGACTTTCACTCACGCCGCGGGCTGCTCCAAATGGTAGCTGACCGACGCAAGCACTTGAAGTACCTTGCACGCAAGGATGAAAAGGGCTACGAAAATCTCGTCAAGAAGCTCGGTTTGAAGAAATAGTTTCCTGAAACATGCTCCCTATGGAGCATGTTTTCGTTTGCGGTATACTATGCAAAGAGGAACAATTTAAATACGCGAGGACGATTTTTAATATTCAAACAAACAATCATGTCAGTAGTTAAACACCCGGACCAGCGGGTCGCTATCCTTGTGGATACGCAAAATCTGTATCACAGTGCAAAGAATCTCTATAAATCTAAAGTCAATTTCGCAGGAGTGTTGAAGGAAGCGCTAGGCGGACGCAAGCTCGTACGCGCAATATCCTACGTAGTGAACACTGAAAGCGGCGAAGAATTGCCGTTCTTCGAAGCAATGGAAAAGATCGGTATTGAGATAAAGACCAAAGATCTCCAGATCTTCTACGGCGGAGCGAAGAAGGCCGACTGGGATGTCGGGCTTGCAGTTGATGCTATCAAGCTCGCAAGTAAAGTTGATGCGATCGTTATCGCTTCAGGAGATGGCGACTTCAATCCGCTTGTTGAGTATCTCAAGTCGCAGGGCTGCCAAGTGGAAGGCATCACATTCGGCCGTTCAGCCTCATCGCGGTTCAAGGAGATGGTTGATGACTTCACGGATCTTGACGAAAATCCGAACGAATTCCTCATTGGTTATCGCCCGCGCAACATCGCGCGCAAAAGGCCGAGTAGGAAAACGAGCAATCTGCGGAGGCAGATCCGCAAGGTTGTCGGCACGGATACTGACTCAATGTAAGCAAAAAGAGGCGCAGGGCACTGCGCCTCTTTTTCTATCTATCAAGCTTGCGCCAGCAAATGTATTTTTTGCAGAATCTGCTACACTGCACACATTGGTGTTACACGCGAAGGCAGCCAAGCAAGTAGGTTTCAAGCCCTTTGAAGGGTACGTTTCGGCAAAGATATGGCGGACGACAGATTGGAATCTGAAGCTTGGATGTCTCCATAAACAACATACATATATATGCAACAGAAGAAGTTCGAAGTTGAGCTTGGTGGAAAGACGCTTACAGCGACCTTTTCAGATCTCACCGAACAAGCAAGCGGCTCTGTGATGCTAACGCTGGGAGAAACAGTCGTGCTTGTCACTGCAGTGATGAACAAGAACAAGGGGGGTTCGCCTTATTTCCCATTATCGGTCGAGTTCGAGGAGCGATTTTACGCAGCGGGGCAGATCCTCGGAAGCCGATTCATGCGGCGCGAGGGTAAACCAACAGATGAAGCGGTCCTTTCTGCCCGCATCATCGATCGAACCATTCGTCCACTCTTTGATCACAAGATCCGCAATGAGATCCAAGTGATCGCAACTGTCATCTCTCTTGGAGAAGACGACCCTGACGTCTTGGGAGTGATCGGCGCGTCGATCGCACTTTCAGTTTCAGATATTCCGTGGAATGGTCCCATAGGAGCTGTGCGCATCGGGCAAAAGAAAGATAGCGGGGAGATCATCATCAATCCTACATACACCGATCGAGAAGCGGGAAATCTTTTGTTCGAAGTGCTTTCATGCGGAAAAGATGGGGCGATCAATATGATCGAAACTGCCGCCTTTGAAGTATCCGAAGCTGATATTGTCACCGTGCTCGAGGCAAGCACGAAGGCGCACGCAGTCCTAGAAGAGTTCCAAAAAAAGATCGTTGCTGAGATAGGGAAGACCAAGCGCGCTGTCGAAGTCGCACTGCCATCGAATGCGCTTGAGGAATTTTTCAAGAATAATTACCAAGAAAAACTGGTACAGACGCTCTTTTCTGGACGTTCAGGGAAAGACCATCTGCATGAGCTTAAGGATGAATTCGTAACCGCATCTGCCGAATCGCTTAGCGATGAGGCCTCAGGCGCCGATGCCTTCTTTGAAGAAATGATCGACCAGGAGTTGCATAAAGGCGTGATCGAACAAAAGAAGCGAGCAGACGGCAGAGGTCTGGACGAATTGCGTCCGCTGTTCGCGCAAGCAGGCGGCGTCTCGCCGGTGTTGCATGGGAGCGGAATCTTTTACCGCGGCGCTACGCATATCTTCACCGCACTCACGCTTGGCGGCCCTGAATCAGCACAGCTGATCGATAGCATTGAAGAAAGCGACTTCAAGAAGCGTTACATGCACCACTACAATTTCCCCCCATTCTCAGTAGGTGAGTCGGGCCGAGTCGGAGGATTCAATCGGCGAATGATCGGTCATGGCGCGCTTGCGGAAAAAGCAGTGCTTCCGGTCATTCCTTCACAAAATGAATTTCCGTACACGATCCGCCTTGTTTCTGAGACGATGTCTTCAAATGGTTCAAGTTCTATGGGTTCAGTATGCGCTTCTTCGCTTGCGCTCATGGACGGCGGCGTCCCTATTGCGCGACATGTGGCTGGGATCGCATCAGGCCTCATGATGCGAAATGGTGAATACGTGCTCTTAACTGATATCCAGGGCCCTGAAGATGAACACGGCGACATGGACTTCAAAGTTGCCGGCACTCGACAAGGAGTCACCGCGATCCAAATGGATGTAAAGGTTGATGGCGTTCCTGTTCCCGTGTTAGGCGAAGCGCTGCAAAAGGCAAAGGCAGCGAGGCTGCAGATATTAGATATCATGGAGCAGGCCATCAGCGCCCCGCGTATAGATATCTCTCCTCGCGCCCCAAAGATCGTTACGCTCAAAGTGCTTCCAGAACAGATCGGACTAGTGATCGGCTCAGGAGGCAAAACCATCAACGGCATCAAGGAAGATACTGGAGTGGACGAGATCTCGATCGAGGAGGACGGAACAGTCTTCATAACCGGCAAGAATGATGCTCCGCAAAAAGCAGCGGCTCGCATTGCCGCGCTTACCAAGGTATACACGCTTGGAGAGCGGGTAAATGCGACCATTACGCGCGTGGTGGACTTTGGTGCCTTTGCACAGATCGATGATCTTAATGAAGGACTGATACACATCTCAGAGATCGCTCCGTGGCGACTTGATTCTCTTAATGGAGTTCTAAGCGTTGGCGAGAGCGTACCTGCCGTCATTTCGAAGATCGAGAATGGCAAGATCGGCCTCTCTATCAAGCAAGTGGATCCCGACTTCGCATCCCGCAAAGGTCTCAAGCCGCCAGAACAAAGACCCAAATAAGCAAGAAGGCACCGATTAGGTGCTTTTTTGTATATAACGGGCACCTATATAAGTAGGCGCATGCGATACTAGTAGCATGGACACGCAGCAGAGCAAGGATGTGAGAAAGGTGCGCACGTTCGCAATAGATGCGGCACTAGCGCGCGAACAACAGAGCGCGGAGATCATCCCGCGTGCGCCGCTGCGCACCCCTGCGCCCACTATACGACCTGCTGTTGAAGTTGAGATACCACAGAAGCCTGCTGCGCCAATTAAAAAAGCGGAGCCTGCAGTTTCCATTCCGAAGAAAATAGCACCCATACCTACAAGACCTGCAGCGCTTAACGTTCCCCCAAAGCACTCCGATCTCCCAAAGAAGCCAGCGTTACATACACCGGTCCGAAAGCCTGCCCTTCAGAGACCTATGTCCGCTCCAGCTATCTCTATCCCCTCGAAAGGAATTCTCGACCTAGAAGAGGAATCCACCAAGATCTCAGTTCCGAAAGAATCAGTACTTGCCGATGACACCTTCGAGTCAGGAGAAGGGACGATCATACGCGACACCAAGCGGAAGCGCTTTCGCTTGGTACCCTCTATGATAGAGGCAGTCAAAGAATGGTTCTTGGAACAGAAGACCGCCTTTGAAACCTATCGACACCCGCAGAATAAGATCACTGCATCTGAAGCGCGCAAAGAGGTGATAGAGCGAGCAATAGAGAAAAGTGCGCTTGCCCCTCGAGAGGATTTTGAAGCGATCGCAAGCCGCAAAAAGCACGAGCAGCAAAAACCTGTCCTTTCCGCCATCACCATTAAAAAGAAAACGGAGGAGCCTGCACCGCGCTGGTCGCACATCGTGGAGGAAAAGGAGGTAGAAGAAAAAGAAGAGGCCAGTGCAGTGGTCGCGAACACAGCGTCTGAACTAAAAGAAGAGCCGAAAACGTTTGAACCTGTACAGCAGCCGGTGAACGTTCAAAGCCAACAGCCGGAAGATGAGATACGCGCTTTGCAATGGCAAACGCGCAAGGAAGCACCAGAAGTGGCAGAACCCGAATCGGTTACGGAAGAAACCCAGCAAAAACCGCAGCCTGCATATGAAGCTGAGCTGTTGAGCCGACCCATACCGAAACCGGAGCCAGTTGATCGATCGAGCGCTGAACCTGCACAAACAAGGGAGACACCTACGCCTGCTTTGGAAGCACAGATGGAGCCGGCACAGCAGCCCGCTTCTGAGAACATGGCATTCGCAACAAGAGCTGCGCGCTTTGCAGTCATTGGCTTTGTGCTCTTATCCGGCGCTCTAGGAGTAGGGATCAGCATGTACCTGTTCCAGCCAGAAACTCCTGCGCAAGAAGTAGTAGTCGTGTATGAGGCACCATCCCTAGTCGCAGCGGAGTCGCAGGTAGACCTTCCGCTTGGAACTGACCAGAACACATTCATGCAGGAACTTTCTGCCTATGTTGCACAGAATGCACAGACAGTGCAGATCTATCCCTCAGTGCAGAATGCGGAAGGTACACGCCCGGCATCTACTCAAGAGATACTCGGGGCACTCTCCTGGAGAATGCCTGGATCGTTTGCCCGATCGATCCGCCAGCTTACCTTTGGCGCAACTGCTAGTGCTCCATTCTTAGTGCTTGAATCAACAAGCTTTGACGTTGCTTTTGCAGGCATGCTCGAGTGGGAGCGTACGCTAAGCGCCGACCTGTCTCCCGTGTTCGGTGCGCCCGTTATTGAAAGTTTCGATCCATCTGCGCGAACAGATACTCAGGTGCGCGAAGCCTTCTTTAAGGATGCTGTCTCAAGCAATAAGAACATCCGCCTGCTCCTTGATGAGCAGGGAGAAGACCGCATCGTCTATACCTTTATTGACAAAGACACCATCCTCATCACCACTACCAGAGAGGCGCTTTCACTCTTAGTGCCGCTGGTAAAATAAATTGTGTATACTACACAGATATGATCGACACATCAGCGCATAAGACGAAGCTTGAGACCGAGCTCGCACAGATAACTGCAGACCTTAACGACCTAGGCATTCACAACCCGCATGTAAAGGAGGACTGGGTTGCGACTCCGCAAGATGTAGACACGCAAGAGGCTGACGAGAATGTCGGTGCTGACCGCGCCGAGGACTGGCTTGAGCGCACCGCGACGCTCGCAGCATTGGAGACCCGGTACAACAACATCACTCGGGCGCTTGAAAAGATTGAGAAGGGTACATACGGTATTTGTGAAATCGGACAAGAGGAGATCGAAGCGGACCGCCTAGAAGCAAATCCGTCTGCCCGAACCTGTAAAGCGCATATCAATGACGAACAGGATCTTCCTGCATAAACAAGACCCATGGCTGTAGCCTCAACTTACACAGCACAACCGACCGTGCACGGCGGCACGCCGATAACCATTGAAGCAGACCTCTCACGAGGTCTGCATTCGTTTGCGATCGTCGGTTTGCCGGGGAAGGCTATAGAAGAAGCGAAAGACCGTGTAAGTGCGGCGATAAAAAATTCCGGATTCCCTTCACCCAAAAGCAAGAATCATAAGATCGTGATCTCGCTTGCACCCGCAGACATCAAGAAGGACGGTCCGCTGTTCGACCTGCCGATCTCGATCGCATATCTGCTTGCCGCAGAAGAGATCAAGCAGGACTCAAAGCGTCGCATGTACATCGGCGAACTGGGGTTAGAGGGAAGCATTCGAAAGGTCAATGGCGTGCTTTCAGTTGTACAAGCAGCCAAGCGCGAAGGATTTGACGAGGTGATCGTTCCAATACCCAACGCACAGGAAGCCGCACTGGTTGACGGGATTGCGGTGATCCCAGCAGCGAACCTCATAGACGTAGTGCGACATATCGACCCAGCGCGCGCTGATCATGCAGTGCTCCAGCGTCAAGACCTTACCCATATCGCTCCCGCATGGACAGACGGTGCTATAGCGCTTGAAGATATCAAAGGCCAAGAGAGCGCTAAGCGAGGCCTCTTGATCGCAGCTGCAGGACGGCACAATGTAATCTTGGTCGGACCTCCCGGCACGGGGAAGACCATGCTTGCCCGAGCCTTCCAGGGAATATTGCCGCCATTAACGCGGGAAGAAACGCTTGAGGTCATGCGCATCCACTCAATAGCTGGCGAACTCCATGCAGACATCAGTGCGCAGCCCCCGTTCCGGGCACCCCACCATACTGCCAGCCACACATCGCTTGTGGGCGGAGGCACGCACCCAAAACCTGGGGAAGTAACGCTTGCACACAAAGGTGTGCTGTTTGTGGTGGATGTCCCACAAGCAGATTGTGTTGAAATATAAGCCTTTTATCTATAATGCACATTGAGGGGCATCCAAAGGGGATGATGTCTCACAAAATATTGCCAAATCGTAAACAAAGAGTACTGTTGAGCTACTTATGCAACCAGAACTCTCAAAGCAGATACAACAGTTTGCAGCTAACTTCTTAGGAGAAACAGCGCTTCCGTATCGAGCAACAGATAATGCAAAGCTGCTTACCCATACCATTCCGATAATGATACGTGAGCAAACGCAGCTTGGTGAAGAGTATAAAATCTATGGATCAGTTGGAAATGGAAACTGGAGTGAGATCCCATGGTTTGCGGTTCTCGACAAATCAATAACCACCAGTACAACAACAGGTTATTACATCGTTGCTCTCTTTGATAAAGATATGCAGCATTTGAATCTAGGCTTGGCAGTAGGGTGGAGCCAGTTTGAGAATGAGTATGGAATAAAAGATGCACGACAGAAGATACAGGCAGTCGGGAAATACTATGCTCGTGCACTCAATAGTAAACCTGATGGTTTTGAAGAGGGTCTCGTTTCTCTGGGGGCAGAAAACACTCTTGGTAAGGGGTACGAGATTGGCTCTGTGTTTTCAAAAAAGTATTCAGTTGTTGATCTTTCAGACGAGGTATTCTTTTCTGATCTACAAAAACTACTCGTCTCATACCAGGAGCTTAAAGGTATTGTCGGTAGCAGTATCTTGAATCTGGATATCGATACAGCAATCTTTGATCAGTCTGTCAGTACTTTCAGAAAGAAGGTTGCTACTGCATCGTTCTCAACAAATACAGAGGAGTCTCTAAAAGACCTCATTGAAGAGGCGAATGGATCTCTTCCTGAATTCAGAACAGTACTGAAGAGGGAAATAGTACGCAACAGGAAATTTGCTGACTTTGTAAAAGAGAGAGCAAAGCATGTTTGTGAAGTTTGTGGAAAGCAGCCGTTTATTCAGAAGAACGGAAAGCCATATGCGGAAGCTGACCACATTAACCCTTTAGGGGGAGCAACAAGAGGTACTGACAGCCCGGATAATATGCGGTGTCTTTGTGCTCAATGTCATGCCGTGATCACTCATGGATCACCAGAAGAAATAGCCAAGTTATTGACCAGTGTATCTGAGTAAAACTATGGTCATTTTGACTATAGCCATAATGGCAAGTCATTTGTGGTAAATGTCCCACAAGCTACAGATGCTGAAGCATAAGATTTTGATGAATCACATAGAGGGACACCGACTTTGCCTCATATCCCACAATAAGTAGCTTTCTTTCCGGCGAGGTGTACTATACGGCCCATGGATGAGCTTAGAAAATATATAGTCACCGCCTCCAAAGAAATCTGGAACGATGTAGTTCGACCTAATATTAACTTTTACGCTGTAATAGGGCTATTTTCCTGTGTTTTTCTGTTAGTCTTAGCATCTTTAAAAGTACTGGATTTATTACTATCTTTCCAGCCAAATCTCACAGACTATCCTTATTTAAATCCGCCTGTCTTTTTGTCCTTAGGTGAAGCCATAGCCTCAGTTGCAATCTTGCTTGCGGTGTATCAATTCAGAAAAGATAGGGGGCTTATCGCATTGCAAATGCGACCTTACCTACGTCCGCTAATCATAGTCACGATGATATGTGGGCTTGTATTGACGTCAATCTCTCCATTTATTTTAGTTGAGCGACCGTGTTATATATTCCAGCTCTCTATTTTCTGGCAGGTCATTGCTGGTCTTCTTATAGTATTCTCGTTTGTTTTTCTTTTTATAAAAACCAGAACTAAGCGTCTGTTTACACCAAATACAGCCGACAGATTCTATTCTGTTTTAGTCCATGAGCTTTCACGACCCAGCGACGAACGCATCGATACCATTCTAGAGACTTTTCTTGATAATTTTGACGAGATCTGCAAGACTGCAAAAAATAGAGATGCGAAAGGACAAGGTTACGCAGTTGCATTATTAGATGTAGTGCTTGGGGAAAGTTCAATAATTAATGTCCTCACTACGAAGCGACTTGATGCACTTCACTATATTCTCTATGTCATTGAAAAATATGAATTGAGTCGGGATGAAGCTCGTGGACTACTGCCAATCATTAAAAATCTATTTAAAGATCATAGTTCGTATCTTTACAAGCATCTGGATACAAATGGTCTGGCTCTTTCTTCCAATTTGTACGAACAACTATTTGGGTCTGCACACATACTAAACAATTTTGATCCATTTAATTATCCTTGTTTGGACTATCAAATGAGCCAGAAGACCGACACTGAATCTCTGGAAGTTGTAACCAAAGCCTTGTCTACATCAATCGAAACCTACCTAAAAACTGGATCAGTATCTCCTCGAGCAATCAATGCCGGCTTATCACATCTTAGTGAAATCTTTGGAAGTCTCTGTAGCAAAATTCAGAGAGAAAAGCCAAAGTACTTTGTTGAAAGCGACTGGTGGCTAATTAACACAATCTCTCATTTTCTTGGACATGACTATGCTTTCCTCGCCTATCAAGAACAGCTTAATGAGACTGTAACTGAGCAGGAAAAAACAGCAACTGAAGCAAGTTTCTACTCAGACGCAACTATCAACGACGGGATAGCGGCAACTATTTACAAAGCATTTGAGCAGTTAGCTTCTGTTTCATCTGAAGAAACAATTGACGATGTATATCATATAGTTCTGGGACTGCTGCATGGAATGATGTATGAGTATGAGTACAAAACAGGATACAGGATGCCTTTTGAAACTAAACTGTGGGAGCAGATTGGGCGTAACGTGTTAGAACAAACTTACCCTGCTGTTTTACCTATATATCTATCATTTATGGGTTTTGTTCTTGCTTCGGATACCACACGAACTGGCTGGGTTGGTGAACAAGCTGAAAGGATGCGTCGACTACTATATGTTGATCTAAAACCTCTTTTAGACTCGAAACAAAAGATGATCAATGGGGATGAAATGGAGAAGACCCTGCTCCCAAGCTATATGAAATATACGGGAGGTAAATTCACCTACACAATGGGATTCGGTAAAGGAACGCCTGTAGAAATTGCGGAGCCTCCAGTAGGATCTACAAGTGCACTGACTGGTGTAAATCTGCAAGGTCGCATGGTTTAAATTGTGATGTACAAAGTACTGTTGAGTGATAATATAGGCTGGACAACTGAATAAAAGACCTAACCCTTAGAGGTTTTCCTTTAAGGCATGGTCGCAAATCGAAAGCAACAAAAACCCCGTTATCAGGGCGTTGCTTTCGTTACGTAGGGAAACTTACGTAGGAGCTTCGGCTCTCCTGGTAGCGGGCTTTTTGTATCTCGCTATCAGCTTACAAGATAAGCATGAGGCATATGAAGATTTTAGAAGGGATAGTTGGTGGTTTATTAGGAATATTTTGTATCTGGATTGTTGGAACGGTTATATTGCAAATAATCAACGATGACTCTGCACCAGTTTCAAAAATGACACCTGTTGCACAACAACCAGTTGAACCAGTAAATATTGTGGTTACGAGTCAAGCAATTAAATATATTGACGGAAAGTATCGATACTTTTTCAATATAAAAAATAATGATTCGAAATCCTTTGCTGGTGATGTAACTATAGATATCATAAACGCTGAGGGGAACTCTATTTACGATAAGACCTTCACAGCAAGCAAGCCTATTGCTTCGGGTCTTGGTAGTAGTGTCTACTTTGATGTGAACACCGGCCCGACATCAATACATGGGACTAATGGAATTCTAACTTATTCATCTGTTGTCAAAGTAGAAGGAAATATTGTTGCAGAAAGTTCTGGGAATATCTCTTCCATTGTTGAATAAAATTAAACATCTTTTAGATTTCCGGCAATATACACAACTCGACCCAAGTTCTCTATAATTTAAGTTATGGAGAAAAGCCATTGGGGAGATCATACGGATAGAGTACTAGAGGAAGTATTTAATAACCCAGCTTTTTTAACGGAAGTAGAAGATCTCAGAAAACTATACAAAATTCCAAAACTTGGATTTGCAGATATTCGGAGATACAGAAAACTCAAGGAGGATGTTGAATTTGAAAAGAAAATTAGAGTTCAGGCTTCAAAGATGGCAAGGGCTCGCGGCCTTCCAAAGCCATACATTCAATGGATTGATGCTTTTATTGGAGTAGGTTTTGATTGTCTGGAGTATGTAATACCGTTTAATGGAGAACCAATCCCCGGTCATGCATACAGTATGGCTCAGAAAAAGGACTACATCGAATTTCGTTTTTACAATGGAGGAACCTTAAATGGATTCATCAAGTTTATCCGCTTTGGTTGGGGAATTGCTGAATACTGGCTTAAAGACATGGATAAAGATATTAAGGCTCCCACAGTTAGGAAGAAATCAAAAGAACGTAAAACGAGAAATCAAAAAATTCTAAACCTCCATCTTGAAGGGAAATTGCGTGCAGATGGAAGCTGGAAAGACCAAAATGAAAGTGAGCCTATTTTTTCACAGAATCTTTCATGGGATCAAAAAAGGAAAATTATAAATTCGGAAAAACGATTAATGAAAATCTCACAAAAGCATAAGAGGCAAACTAAGTGATCATCACTTAGTTGGTAAAGCCATGAAGAACACTGAATCATACAATCTGACCCTCACATGTCAGATTTTTTAGTTTCAAATGAAGAGGGTGCGGGGGTCGAATGCCACCAGGCATGGCAACTTTTTCTAAACCTGATACTAGAGGCCGACAGTGACAAATTAGAAAATAACAATTTGAAACATGACTAACATTGAGGACGAATTCAATGAAAACAAGAACGGAAGTGGTGTGGATGTCGGATTTAACGAAGAGGAATACCTCACGATGGAAGAGGAGGAAGAAGGTGACATCAGTGATTTGCAGGCAACTATAGAATTTATTGGACGCTACGATGTTGCTTACCAAGCTACAAATAACCAAGAAGGATATCCTGAGTACAAGCCACGACAACATTCAGTCTATCGACTGATGCGAAAACAGAATGGGTACACAGTACATTACTCGTGTCCCAAAGACTCTAAGACGGTTGTCGCATCATTTTGGACACAGTATATTGACGAGAAAGGGCAGACTCGTTTTTCTCTCCAACACATAGACTTTGCACGCCTGATGTATCCGATTCTGGAACTCAATAAGAGTCGAGGTTTTCTTCCACCAACACCAAAAGAAGCTACTGGAAAAGACGATAGTGAAAACTTGTTCTAAAAATAGATATGGATTACGAACCATTTTCTGGATTCGACTATCGGGTAGATAATTTCTTCATGTATCCCATGGTACTTGAAGAGTACTGGCGAGAACTGAGTGGTTCAGAGCAAAAGGTTTTGGATTTCATATTGAGACAAACAATAGGGTTCAGGAAAGAGTATGACTTTATATCTCTTTCCCAGTTCACAAATGGAGTTGGGGGGAGGAGTGCAAACAGAGGTACTGGACTATCAACATCTCAAGTACGTCGTGCAATAGCTAAGCTTGAAGAAAAGGGATTCATTAGAGTCGAACGGAGTCCACGAAGAACAAGTAAGTTTCTACTTGTCACCAAACAAATGCTCGATGACGACAGAACTGGCAACTTCGTTGATCACTTCTATCAGACAATGAGAAATTCTTAAGTCCTATATTCATTTTGACCGTTCGTGTGTTCAAAAAGAATACACGAACTATGGTCAGAATGAACAAGACAAAAGATAATATCAATAAATATTTATACAAAACCATCGTTTTTTTGAAAAAAAACGATATATAAATTACTTAACTCTTATTAACAGTCTGGAAAAAGACCAGGTGTACAAGCTAGTTCTACGGTATTAAATGGCTCTGATTAGCCATATCAATACCAATATGAATAAACCTGACCAGAAATTTATTCGAAGACTTCTCAATAGTTCAGAATTTTCAGCAAAACAAAAATTTAATGTGATCAATAGAAACGGACGACTTATCGTCAGACTTGGACAAATACCTTATGAGCGAATTCTCAACTCAAAATAAAATACAACGAGTTGCCATATATCTACGTGTTTCTACGGAAGAACAGGCAAAAGAAGGACATTATGGACTTCAGGTACAAGAAGAGAGACTTCGGCAGTTTTGTGCAAGCCAAGGATACAGCCTTAAAGAAGAACATGTGTATCGTGACGAAGGTTATTCAGGAACTCTTGATGAGGATGACAGACCAGGTCTGAAGAAAGCCTTTGAGAATGCCGAAAGCAAACAGTTTGATTTGTTGATTGTCTATCGACTTGATCGAATGTTTCGCAATCAACGAAAACTTCTCAATGCTCTTGCGCGACTAGTAGATTACGGGGTCGCATTCCAGTCTTCAACCGAGTCATTTGATACAGACACTCCAAGTGGAAGGCTCATGCTCCAGATTTTAGGCTCTTTTGCAGAACATGAACGAGAAACCATAAAAGGAAGAATGATGTCTGGGAAACTAAGAGCAGCTAAAGAAGGAAAGTGGGTCACAGGTGTCCCTCCGTATGGATACAGAGTTAATAAAGAGACTAGAACTTTGATTATTCATGATGAAGAGGCTGACGTAGTCAGAAAGTTCTACGACTGGCTGGTGAATGAAAAATGCTCTCTACGCGAAATTACCCGACGAGCTATTGAAAATAATTTTCCAACTCCAGTACACAAGACAACCAGACACTGCAGACGAGGGTGGTATAAGAGAACTATCAATCGCATTCTTGTGAACGAGGTTTACACAGGGGATTTCTATTTCAATAAGTATAAAAGGCCATTTAAGTACTTGGATGCTGTTCTCGATGAGCAGCATCAACGTCCAACGTCCGAACATATCTGCATTAAGGTTCCAGAGATTATTTCCAAACAGACTTTTGAAGGAGCGATCTACCAGCTACAAGAGAACAGGAAGTACCAGAAGCGCAATGCAAAACGAACATACCTATTTTCTGGTTTGCTTTATTCTGGCTACTCTGGAAGAAAACTACAGAGCGGCTATCAGAAACCACGAAAAGATTTAAAAACTCAAACATTAGGAAAGTATTATCACGTATACACCTCACCTCTGGACAGAATAGGTCGAGAAAACGATCAAAACGACTACTGCGGGCAATATGCCGAGAGTAGGTTAATTCCTATATGGGACGCTCTAGTCAGTATTTTAGTCGATCCTAACAACGCAATTCCAAGACTGGAAGAATACACCTTTAGGAATTCCAATGAAGAGCGAACTAAAACAAAAATTGAAGAATTGAAGAGACAAATTGTAACAGTCAAAGAGCAACGAACACGTGTTGCTTTAGCTTACGCTGATATGGCTCTTGAAAGAGAAGAATACCAGGAACTTATGCAGGAAAAGATTGCCCGAGAGAAAGACCTAACAATTGAAATACAAAAAATATCACAGACTCTTCTACACAAAAACGAACGAGTCAATCGAAATCTCATTATTAATGAGTTACACACAAAGTTGAAAACAAAATTGGGAGAAGTAGACTACGAAAAACAGCAAAAAATTCTAAGACTCTTTATAGAACGTATTACTCTTTACCAGAAGAGTGGGTATGCAGAAGTTGTTTTTAAGTTTCCCATTCATACATCAGTGCCAAACACAGCTCCTGAAAGTGTTTCGCAGGACAATAAGATGCGACTAGTCCTACATGTAAAAATTCTTAGTGAAATACAAAGACGAAAGCAGATTTTTAAGCACAGTCTTGGTCTATATAGACAAAAAATCCTTACTTAGAGCCAAATATTAAACTTCCCAAAACAAAACAGTGAGAGTACCATTAATGCATGAGGTTATTCCCAGGCATAAAAGACAATAACGAGATTGAGTTTGGACTGATAGCACTTTTAGCTTATTTAGGCTCGCTGATCTTTCTCTGGATAAAAACAGGTGATCTACTTGCTGTTCTTTTGTCACATCTTTTGTTTGTTTCCATATATAGTATTTTTCACTTCGGGAGAGATTTCCTTTTTATAGTTATAGCTCCTGTTTTTGTAATTTTGACCCCAATAAACAACTATTTTATAAAGAGATATCTCAAAAATTTTAAACAGAATGTGCCAGCAGAAGCAGTTATAGTTCTTGCCCATTCAGACTGGAGAAAACTTGAGGCATGGATAAAGCCAAATTTTTTTACCAGTGAACTTAAGGCAGTGACAAAATATTTAATAAAAAAGAAACGAGAATTTTCTTTTTACACTAATGCCAGCCTCGAAGACATTGACCAGATAATGCTTAATAAAGACATTAAGGAAGTATTTTTCTTTGGTCATGGAAATTCACATGCATTCCAATTAGGAAGTGAAGACATACTTTATTATTGTGATTTCAACCGACAGAATCATGAAAAAGAGTTTGTGCATCAAATGCACTGTGGCACATCGCATGGCAAAAGTTTGGCAGACTATGTTGTAGCAGAAGGTAATAAAAGTAACTGCTTTTTAATTCGAAAACCAATAACTGCATACGATATAGAAAAAGACTTAAAGAATAGAACTCAAAAATTAACATAATATGGGGAAAGGTTCTGAACGAAACAAATTATGTGATTGTGGTTCCGGGGAGAAACGAAAAAAGTGTTGTGACTCTGAAATTTCACATATCCATACAGCAGTGTTAACTGGGGAAGATGCCGAAGCTTTCACTGCCTTTTTTAGTACAAAGACATTTCTTAAACCTTGGGTCTTTAGAAGTCCAAAATATAAAAGTGACAACAAAGAGTTCTGTGACGTTGCTATTTTTATAAAAGGGATACTTATCCTTATTGAAGTCACGGGATCTGATTTTGATCCTCAAAATCCTCAAAGATACATAAAAAAAATTAGGAAGAAACATGGTCAACTTATTACCCAACAGAGAATTGTTGAGAATAAATCAAGGACTGTTATTTTTAAAAACGCCTACTTCGAATTTGAAACGAATTTCGAAGGCGTTACAAATTTACATAAACTTTTTATGTCGACAGGTAGAGGTGAGATGGAAATTGCTATGGGCAAGAAGAATTTAAATTTATCAAATGTAGACATAAAAGAACTCAACAAATATACCAGTTTTTATGACCCAGAAACAAAAATTCATTCATTTACTGGTGAGGAATTAATGTTTGCCAGCAAGTACATCGATACGGTTAAAGATTTTTGTTGGTATTTAGACTTTGAGGATAAATTTTTGAAAAATGACTTCAGTACAGAGAAGAAACAAGCTGTAGTTGCCACAGTTGATTCTCATCGGGAGGATTTGATTTCAATTTTTCTTCTTAACTATGCATGGGATGAAGATTTAAATCGATATGGAAAAATTAATTTAAATAAAATCTTAGGAGAAGAAGACCGACTTAAGGAATCAGATATGGTTTTTTATGCTGGTACAGATACTAGAGAACACCTTGAGGAAGACGACCACTATAAAGAAATAATGGAGGAACGAAAGGACAGCTATCTTTGGGACAGTCTTGTAAATAATATTGTGACTCAGTACGAATATGCTTACAAAATAGAAAATGGATCTTCTGAGGAGTTATTAAGCGGGATGGAGGAAATGCGAGAGATCATTCAAGATATGAGTCTTACTTCTAGATTTGAAAGAGTGGACTATTCTCGAAAAATAAAAGAAAGTGACGAGGGAGGAAGTCCGTTTAGAAATATGTTTTCCTTGGCTGAAGGTTCAAATGTACTCTTTTCTTATCTATGGTTTGGCTACGAAAAATTTCCTTCAAGAGAGGAACAGAATAGAGTTGCTCAAAATCACGCTTATGCTGTTTGGTGCAGAATTAAATATGCAGAAGTATTTAGTGAAATTAAAGATAGAGTGCAACGAGTCCTATTGATCACCAGACATAATTATAAAAATCAAAGCTCTTACAGTTTCGGGTTGGCACCAGAGATGAAGGTAGAAGAGAAATATTGTAGGGATATCGGTCTAATTTGATGTGTTCCATTGATTAGAGGGACAACTATCCTAATAGTTGTCCTACAATCTTATTTTGATGACTGAAATTCATCAGCTTTGAAAAGATATTTTCTGTTATAATTAGTGTAATTATGGTCAAAAAAAATAACAACTACCATGTGGTTCCGCATAAAGAAAATGGCTGGGCAATAAAAAAAGCTGGTGCTGACCGTGTTAGTGCTTATGCCCCTACCCAAAGAGCAGCAGAAAAAACTGCCAAGACATACTCGCTCAATAGCGGTGGGGGTGAAGTAGTTATCCATCGTAGGGATGGGAAAATTAGAGACAAAGATACAATGCATCCAGCAAAAGACCCTTTTCCACCTAAAGACACTAAACATTAGAATGTGACTCGAGCAATTGCGTTTATCCCAGAACTGAAATATGAGAAGATATTAAAAAGAGCTATTAAGCTAAGATCGGATTTATTTTTAATTCCTAGGACTGACAAAAGAGCGACGAGGTTAGCTGACGACTTAAAACAGAAGGGGTACGAAATTCATGGCGGTTGCTTTATTTATTATGAGGGTAATTTATCGGAAGATGGTACTCTTTATGAGCTTTTCCAATCATATTGTCTTAGTTTAATTTTCTTTTATTCTTTGGGACGGGTGACATGCAGGGCTTACCAGGAAATAAGGGGTAATGAAAATATTGTAATAACCGAAACTCAACTCTTCATTGATGAGTACGATAAATTTAATGTCGACCCTGACGATCTAGTCACCCTCATATATAAAGATATAAAGAAGATTGAGCCTGTCTCCGAACGTGTTTTTACACAACTTGTAAATTCCAGTTTCAATTCTTTAAGTAACGCTGTTGAATTTTATCTTTTATATTTGTCCGAACCTCAAATACGTACCCGACTACTATATTTAAGTATCTGTCTAGAAAGTATTTTGCTGAATGACGAGGGAGAAGGCATCTCATATAAATTAGGTTTGAGGTGTGCACATTTAATTTCTAACCCTGAGAAAAATATTATTAAGGAAAATATTTATACAGAAGTGAAAAATATTTATAATCTCAGAAGCAAGATTATACACGGAAGTAACTACAGACGTGAATCAGAAAAAATAATAAGTAAGTCACTCGGGAAGACGACCAGTGAACTTGATCATATTCTTATATTAGAAAAAATTGTTAAAGAAGTTTTTTCGGTTATATTTGTGAACATAGATATGTATAACGACACGATAGCCGATAAACTGGGACAGAAAATGGACGCACTGATGCTCACTGTACCGAAATAATCATAACTGGCAATATATTCTATTGTTGAGCGATGCCTTTTTAAGCGTATACTTGGGATATGAAAAAATATCTAATGCTTAGCTTCATACTCCTCTCTTTACCAGGCTTTGCTTTTGCTGCTAGCGGCGCATGTTCTGGGCATGGAGGGGTAGATTGTTCTGCTGGAAGGGACTCGGACGGGAGTGTCATATGTAACGATGGATGGGAAAACAGTAGTGTTTCGTATGCTTCGATGAAGATGTGTGGGCAGTCTTCGACTGTTTCAAGACCAGTAGTCGACTCAGTCGTTGCTCCTGTTCCTGTAGAAGTAATTGAACCTACTCCAACCTCTATAGCCCTTCCAATTGCTGCTCTGGAGCTTTCACCTAAGACTTTACCTATTGTAGAGAAAGAAATAGCAGAAGAAACACCTGTTATGGAAGAGGGGGCAGTCATAGCAACTGAAGAAGAACTTTTACCTGTTATCGAGACACAACCATTTGCAATACAAGAACCTATACCAACTCTTCCTGTAGTTGAAAAGAAGAGTTTTTGGAAGAGTATTTTTAGCTTTATTTTTAGTTGGTAAAAAATATGAGTAATTTAATTCACAAATACCAGATTTTGTTTGGTTTCATAGTAATAGCTGTAGTTCTAAGTCTTACAGTTTTATTTTCAGAAAAGATTGACGTACAAACTACAGCCGTATCCCAAAAGCCAGTTATGCAAAATGTTGTTGCATCAGATGATACAAAGAAAATCGAATTATCAGAGAATAAAACTTATCTGTTTAGTGAAGAATTTAACCCTAACAAAGTGACTTTATTTGGAATAGGTATTGGAGATGATGTAAATAAAATTAAAACAGAGAACATTGACGAGAAGAACGACATTTGGATACATACACTTAACGGTGCTGGTTACAGACCTGTAGAAGGTAAGATTGTTGAGTTAAGAATAAGCTCAGACTTAGCTGAAAGCTTTGGCATATTTAGGGATGATGAAATTTTTATTAGATTCGGAGAACCTGACAAAATTGAAGACACATCATCCGAAGCTTTTGGCGGTAAAGTCTATTTCTACGTAAAGAAAGGGCTGATCGTAAGATATGCCGATAAACTTGGTGTCTCTATTAATATCTTGGGAAAATAAGATTAATTTAAACTTAACTGATAACCCGACGTTTAAAGTAAACACTTGTAAACTGTGGGACATACCCTGCAAACCTTGTCCTACAAACTCCTGTATTGAAAATATTGCGGGACATCGACTGTCGATGAGTTTCCAGAGTTCGACCGCAGAAGCATTGATGCATTGCGGCAGCCGCTTGAAGACCGCGTAGTGTCTATCTCGCGCATACAAGGTACAGCGCTTTTCCCTGCGGACTTTATCCTTATAGCCGCTATGAACCCGTATCGTGGAACTGAGGATGGCACCACAAACTTTGCGAGCGCAATGATGGAAACATACAAAGGAAAGATATCGGGTCCAATACTTGACCGCATTGATCTCTGGCTTGAGGTCCCGCATGTAAATTATGAAACACTTACAAGCGCTGCTTCTGCAGAGCCCCAGACACAGAATGCCCGGGACAAGATCGTGCAGGCGCGCACGCTGCAAGAAGCGCGGCTGCGCGAATGCGGTGTGCAAAGCAATGCACAGATGTCTTCCCGCGATATCGAAAAGACCATCGTACTCAACGCAGAGGTCAAGAATATCCTCCGGCAGAGCTCAGAAAAGCTCAACCTCTCGCCGCGCGGATATCACCGAGTCATCAAAGTAGCGCGCACTATTGCCGACCTTGATGCTGCAGAGCACATTGAACCGCACCATATGTACGAAGCGCTCCAGTACCGTGTAAAGCTCTAGAAGAAGGCTGATCCTGTACAGAGCGGTTGCGGAATTTGGAAATCTCAGATGATACAATTCTTATGAATATGGCTAAGAATAAAATTTTTTGGTACGCAGCACTTTTACTCGTAGGAGCCCTTATTATTAGCGGCAGTATCGCGGTCTGGATGGTCTACGGCAAAGGTCCTACGACGTATACGGTCGTGATGGGCCCTGAGAGCTTCTCGCCCGCATTCCTCAAGATAGAAGTGGGGGATTCAGTTGTATTCAGATCAGACAATGGAGCACCATTCTGGCCAGCTTCAAATGAACATCCTTCACATTTGTCCTATCCTGATTTCGATCCCAAAATGCCGATAGCGCCCGACGAAGAATGGACCTACACATTCACAGAAGAAGGGACCTATGGATTCCATGACCACATTCTTCCGGACTACAAAGGAGAGATCCAAGTAGTGGCAAACGGAACCGTAACCGAAGAGACTGAGCCAGTTACTTTTGACCAGTGCCTGCATATGTCTCCGGTTACCCTGAAGGTTTCATGCTGGGCAGCATTCCTCGACCATAAGATGGAGACGGAAGGCGTACTGAAGGCATTCGAAGTTTTCACTGAAGTGTATAACGCTGACCCTGAGTTCGTGGCGATGGGCTGCCATGGAGCAGTACACCTCATGGGTGAAGAAGCCTATGACTTATACAAGGAGGGCGGCCAAGTCGACTTCACTTCAAACACCACAGTCTGCGGATATGGGTTTTACCACGGATTCTTAGGAAGATTGCTTCGTGACAGGCCAGACCTCGATGAGGCAGTATTGTTCTGCGAAGCGCTCCGTGATTCATACGACATATCGGAGGCTGAGAGCATCTATCGCACCTGTTTTCACGGGATCGGGCACGGCATGGTGGAAGAGACACCGCTGCCAGAATACTACTGGGGAAAAGCTGAAGCGCTTATCGATCCTGCTCTGAAAGCTTGCAGCCTGCTGCCTGAAGCGTACCAGCACCGAGAGTGCGCTGACGGTGCGTTCAATGGACTCACGCGCTTCATGGTCAATGATCTATTCGGATTCACCTATAACACAGAAGATCCGCTCGGGTGGTGCGAACGCTTCAAAGATAACCGGATCAATTACGTCAGCTGCAACTTCGAGCTTGCGCAGCACTTCGCAACGCAAGACGAGATAATGCACAATAGAAATATCGCTGACATGCTCCCCTTCCTAGAAGGGCTCGACCTTGAGGTGCAGGTAGTAGTTGTAGAAACTGCCATTGGAGGACTCATTCAGGCCGACGTTATCCGCGATGACAACTCAGACTACTACAGAAAATGCGAGGTCTTTACAGAAGAGGCTCTGCATTATGCCTGCATTCGCGGGATAGTCACCGGCTTTTTCAACTTCGGGGAACCGGGAAATGAAGCGCCAAAAGCGCGGGCATTCTGCGACTCAGAAGCAGCAACGCCATGGCAGCGTTCAGTATGTGAAGAAGCCCTAGCAAGTTACGTAGGACAAGGCTAACGCAAAAAGCGATCCATACGCACACAAAGAATAAACCCGGGAGTGATCCCGGGTTTATTCTTT
>Ga0164241_10000878_pt1 | contig 43354 bp, 36 predicted proteins | sample OricomyardsoilBY_FD_108780 | JGI IMG/M metagenome (GOLD analysis project Ga0164241, IMG submission 108780) | Backyard soil microbial communities from Emeryville, California, USA - Original compost - Back yard soil (BY) | ecosystem: Environmental > Terrestrial > Soil > Unclassified | place: USA... | reverse complement strand
GCTCATTGAATCACCGGAAAACAAGGGGGAAGTTGCCGTCGCTGCTGCTGCGGTCGGATTGATGATAGGTGTGGCGCCGTCCGTGACGTTCACGGTGTGACTCGCACCAGAACTCCTTACCTTCACTCGTGGCGCGGGCTCGGACGCAGTCTGGGCAAGGCGCTGCGATCGTCACTTCGGGTTCGGGCTCTGGCGGAGATGGGATGACCAGCACTGGGCAACGCGCGTTGCGCACCGTACCCTCTGCGACCGAGCCCAAAAGCAGGCGCTCCACGCCTCTGCGATTGCGCGTCCCCACCACGATTAAGCTCGCGCCAAGGTGAGACGCAAGCTGCACGATGGCGTGCGACGCAGTGTCGAGTATCGCATGCGATACGACGCGAAAGGTCAGCGGGGTGCCTGGGTGCGCGGATCCAAAGCGCTGCAGCTCTTGCTCGACGTGTGCGCGCAGCTTTTGGAGCGCTGCAGTCAAGATTGGCCTTTCGTCGATGGTGGCGTAGGCCGAGATCGCATAGCCCGGATCGTCGCTGGCGACGGGGAGCGCAGATAACACGTGAACTTCCGAATCCGTCCGCTGCGATGCTTGCGCGAAGGCTTCATGCAGAGCGCGATCGGCTTGCTCGGAAAAGTCGACCCCGACCAGCAGGATGTAGGGTGTGTTCGTCATATCGTCCTCCTGAGCCTGGACGTTGCACCACGCATGCCAAGCGGCGTCGTTGAATTCGAACGGGGTTTTGTCGCCGTGTTTGTCGGCGGAGTCGCGACGTTGGCGCAGCGGCTGCGCGAGCTGCGCAAGCACTGCGCATTCGCCTTCGTCATTCAACGAGGCGCTCCTCCGGCGTGGACCGTGAGCACTGGGATGCGCGACATGCGCACGACTTTTTCGGCAACGCTGCCGAGCAGCGCGCGCTCGAATCCGCGGCGCCCATGCGTGCCCATCACGATCAGATCCGCTTTCACCGCTGTCGCGGCGTCGATCACTTGCTCCCAAGCGATGCCCGAACGCAACATCGACTTGGCAGATGGGAAGCGAGGTCTGAGCTGAGTCATGGCTTCTTCCAAGCGTGCTACCGCGGCCCGTTCGATGGGCGCGATCACGTCCATCGGTAGGTAGAGTCCCGCGGCGTACGAATAATCCGGTGCTTCCCAGCTGTGGACGAGCGTCAGCTCCGAACCGAAGTTCTCGGCGATGCTGATCGCTAGGCTCAGCGCCTGTTGAGCGCTGTCACTGAAGTCGCTGGCGACGAGGATCTGTTGGAATGTCATGCACGTGAACGAGCAAGAAACGCACCGCCCGTGTACGAATCGGCGGCGCGCTCAAACCGCACGCGATGCTTCCACGGCCTGAACGATACGTACGAGGGCGTCGTCGTCGTCGCCACCGGTGGCGGTGATCTCCGCCGCTTCCGGGGCATCGTAGGCGAGATCGGCTCCGGGCAAACCGCGTACTTCGCCATCGCCAGCCCGCGCGTACAGCCCTTTCGCATCACGCCGTCGGCACTCTTTGGCCGACGCGGTGAGCCAGACTTCGATGAAGTGAGGCGCTCGTGCACGCACCCAATCGCGGTACTGTTTGCGGTTTGCCGTTGCGGGGACCAGCACAATCAAGCCTTGGCGCGAGAGCTCCAGGGCCAGGCCGCCGAGGGTGAAGTAGAAATCGTCGCGTTCGGCGTTGGAGTAACCGGGGGCGGGGCGCAGAAGCGCTCGCACGCGATCACCGTCGAGCAGGCAGCAAGGCAATTGCTTCTCGAACAGGTTCGTCTGAACGCGCCGGGCCAAGCGGGATTTCCCTGAGGACGGCAAGCCAGTAAACCAAACAATTGCTCCGCTCATGGGTGCTCCGATCCAGGCGCAAAGTTTGCGTTTCGCGCAAGTGATGCGCGCCCTAGTCGCGCAGCGCCAGCTTGACGAAATCGCTCTCGGTCAAGATCCCGACGATCTTCTTGCCTTCCACGACCACAAGACAGCCGACTTTCCACTTGAGCATGAGCTGGGCAGCCTCTGCGAGAGGCGCGTCGGGAGTGATGGTCATGACTTCTGTCTTCATGGCCTCTTTCAGCACGAGGAGACCCAACGCTTGGTCTCTCGCATGGCTGCCGTAACCCAACGCGCGCATCAGCCCGTTATGGAATAGGTCACGCTGGCTAACGATGCCTGCGAGCGCGCCGTCGTCATCGACGATGGGTAGATGGCGAATGCGCCCGAGCTTCATGATGTCGTCTGCCACGGCGAGCTTTTCGTTCCGATCGAGGGTCACCACGTCTTTGGTCATCAGATCTCTGACCAGCATCTTTTTCGAGGTCATGGTGGCTATTGACGAGCACGCGGCGTGCCAACATGAAGCGCCGTTTTCGCGGGCTCGGCGCAAGGTCTGCGCAGCATCTGCGCTCGGCTCTCGATTCGAGCGTGATTGCCACAGTGGCCTACTTCATGCACCGGTTCGCTTCCGTCAGGAGCGAATGCGATGACCATCGTCTGTGGAACCGACTTTTCCGACAGTGCAGCACAGGCGGCACGCGCCGCAGCGAGCATGGCTCGGCACACGAATGACCGACTCGAACTCGTCCACGTGATCGCAGATCCGGCGGCTGCGGGTCTTCCGGCGCTCGGCGCTTTTTTCGCACCGCTCCAAGAGTTGCTCTCCAACCTGGCCGGGAAATTGGCGCGAGAATTTTCGATCGAGGTCAATCCGACCGTGCTCGAGGGACCGGCAGACGAGCGCCTCGTGGATTTCGCCCGCACCGCCAAATCGCGGCTGATCGTGGTGTCTTCACTCGGCTCTCGCAAGCAGGAGCACTGGCGCGTGGGCAGCGTTGCCGAGCGAGTGTTGCAACGCTCCGACATTCCGGTGCTGGTCGTGCGGGAAGCCGCGAGTATCGAGCAGTGGCTCGAGAGCTCGCGACCTTTGCGAATCTTGCTCGGTGTCGATCTCGGTCAGAGCGCGCGTGCTGCGTTGCGCTGGGTGGAGGAGCTCCGTCAGATCCGGCCCTGTGACGTGCGCGTCGTTCAGGTGGCGTGGCCCATCGGCGAGCACGCCCGATTCGGGGTGAAGGGGCCGATCGAACTCGAGGGGTTGCGCCCCGAGTTGCAGACCTTGCTCGAGCGCGATCTGCGCGCTTGGACTGGGACCGTCTCCGGCGAGGGAAAGATTTCGCTCACCGTCAAAGCGTGTTGGGGCCGCGTGGACGAGCAGCTCGCGCTGCTTGCCCAAGAAGAAGCGGCGGATCTACTGGTGATCGGCACTCACCAGCGAGCGTGCATGGCGCGCGTCTGGCAGGGTTCGATTTCGAGGGGAACGGTACATCGCTCCTCGTGCAACGTGGCCTGTGTACCGAGTGCGTCCCGCTCAACGAGTGAAGCTTCCACGATCACCCGCTTTCGCAGCGTGCTGATTCCGACAGATCTCTCGCCGCGGGCGAATCGCGCGCTCGGCGCAGGCTATGGCGTTCTGGCCGAAGGCGGAGTCGTCCATCTGCTCCACGTCGTCACCTGTGACCGCGCGGAAGCGCCTCGTGATTTGGACGCTCGGTTACGGGCGCTCGTTCCGGTCGGCGCCGAGGCGTGTGGCATCGAAACACGCGTCCACGTCGTCGCGGAAGCCGAGGCGTGGTCCGGGATTGTACACGCTGCAGCGCGACTCGCGGTCGACGCGATTTGTATGGCGACTCGGGGACGCACAGGACCTGCTCGACTCTTGCTCGGATCTCAGGCGAGTGAAGTCGTTCAACGAGTGCGCCAACCGGTGCTGCTCGTGAAAGACGACGAGTAGCGCGCCGCGAAGTATTGGCAGCTCGTGTTGGAGCGGAAGTGTTCGTCGCGCGGCCCGGGCTCGGGTCCGCGTTTCGCGCAGTGCGTCCTTGAAGCGAACGCTCGTCTGGCTCAGCGTGCTGCTCGAAGTTCGGTATGTGCTTTGCTTGCGTCTGGGATGGAGCACCCATGGAGCCTCGCGATTCCACGGACACACTCGGCCTCAGCTCGGCTGAAGCCGCACGGCGGCTAGCAGAGCTCGGCCCGAACGCGTTGCCCGCGCCTCGACGCGCGGCTTGGTGGAGGCGCTTCCTCAATCAATTCAAGAGTGCGCTGATCTACCTGCTGCTCTTCGCGCTCATCGTCGATTTGATCACCTGGATGCGCGCGGGAGCGACTCGCGTGCCAATCGAAGGGCTTGCGGTTGCCGCTATCTTGCTACTCAACGCAGTGCTCGGACTGCTGCAGGAATATCGCTCGGAACGCGCGCTCGAGGAGTTGGCGCGGCTCGGAGCGCCCAAGGCGTGGGTGCTCCGCGATGGGGTGCTGGCCCACGTGGACGTGTCGAACCTCGTTGTCGGAGATCTCGTGCGCTTGGAAGCGGGCGATCGCGTGCCGGCGGACGGCCGCGCTGACAACGCTACCTTCATGCGGGTCGACGAGTCGCTCTTGACGGGCGAATCCCTGCCCGTCGAGAAAGCGCAGGGCGACGAGCTGTTCAGTGGCACGTTGTTGGTGCAAGGCAGCAGTGACTTGTCGGTGACCCGCACCGGTACGGCGAGCGCGATGGGCCGCCTTGCGGGAGCGCTCTCCGGGATCGAAACGGGCAAGACGCCCCTCGAGCGCAGCATGGACGACTTCGGGGCGCGTATTGCGCGCTACGTAGGCGCTCTGAGCCTGCTCATGGTCCTCGCTGGCTTGCTCATCGACGGCCTCGCGCGCTTCGATCAAGTGTTGATGTTTGCGGTCGCCTTCGCCGTCGCCATCGTGCCCGAGGGCATGCCAGCCGTCGTCACGCTCGTGCTGTCGTTCGGCGTGGAACGGATGGCCCGTAGGAACGCCGTCGTTCGTCGGCTGTCCGCAGTCGAGGCCCTGGGCGCGGTGACCGTGATCGCCTCGGACAAGACCGGCACGCTCACGCTCAACCGCATGGCGGTCGGCGAATTGAAGGCAACCGATGAGGACGAAGCGCTGCGCGCTTTGGCGCTGGCGAATGATGCCGACCACGCGAGCTCCGCCGGAGATCCACTCGAACGAGGTTTGTGTGAATTCGTTCAGGCGCGCGGCGCCGACATTGCTGCGATTCGCAACGCTCACCCGCGAATATCCAGCCGCCCGTTCGACACACGCTGGAAGTTCATGCGCGCCACCGTGGTGATGCCCTCCGGTGAACTCAGGAGCTATTTGAAGGGAGCATTCGAGGTCGTCCTCGAGCGCGTCGATCTGTCTGAGAGCGAACGGGCGCGCTGGAACCGCAGCGCTCGAGAAGCAGCCGAGCGCGGCTTAAAAGTGATTGGCTTGGCGTGCGCTGAAGGCGATCGCGAAGAAGGACTGCAATTCTTGGGCTACGTGACACTGTGGGACCCACCGCGCCCAGCCGCAGCAGCAGCCGTGCGCGACGCGCGGGGCGCGGGCATCGCGGTGATGATGCTCACAGGTGACCATCCCGCGACCGCCCTCGCCATCGCCTCGAGCGTCGGGATTGAATCGTCGCGGGCACTCACCGGAACGGAAATCGAATCGATGTCGGACCGCGAACTGGCGTCGTCCTTACGCGGGGTGCGGGTGTTTTCGCGGTTGCTGCCCGAGCACAAACTGCGCATCGTTACGGCGCTGCAGGCAAGCGGCGAAGTCGTGGCCATGACGGGCGACGGCTTGAACGACGCGCTCGCCCTCAAACACGCCGATGTCGCAGTGGCAATGGGCGAGCGAGGTAGCGAGGTAGCGCGAGAGGTTTCGGATCTGGTGCTGCTCGACGACGACTTTGCAACCATCGTGGCAGCCGTCGAAGAAGGGCGAATGATTTACGAGAATTTGCTGAGCTTCGTGCGCTTTACGTTTTCCAGCAACGTGGCGCTGGCAGTGCTCGTTTTGGGCGGCGCGGTCGGCTCGCTGATCTCGGATTTGCGTGCTGCCGGCGGCGCGCTTCTTTTGCCGCTCACCGCGTTGCAAATCTTGTGGATCAATTTCTTGGGTGACGGCCCGACAGCCCTCGCGATCTCGATGGACCGCTGTCGCGGTACGCTGGCGAGCCCGCCGCGAGCACGCAATCGCTCTCTGCTCGATGCCAAGACCATTCGTTTCGTCTTGCTCGATGGCTTCACGAAGGGAGCGTTCGGACTCGCGCTGTTGCTGCTGATGCCGAGCCTGGGCAGCACCATCGCGGCGACGGCCACGAGCGTATTCTTGTACGAGTCGATTGCGAAGCTGCTCAGCGTCTACCCGGCTCGCAAGCTGGGACTGCAACCGACGCGAAACCCGTGGCTGCTCGCCTCGGTGTTGGTGGGTGTGACGCTCGGCCTGGTGTGCATTGGCGTTGCGCCAGTGCGCGCGATGCTTGGTTTGATTGCCCTCTCGCCGCGTGAGGTCTCATTCGTGGTCGCGCTGCTGGTCATCACGTGGGGCTCGGGAGAACTCGCCGCAAAGATCGCCGCCACGCGCGCCTTCGGAAGCTGCGGGAAGGCGCCCAGACCAACCGAGTGACGCGATTGGGGATTGGGGCGCTCGCGTTCCAGCAGCGCACCTCTCTGCTCGAGTTCGTTCCGCGCGCTCGGCGACTGGCCGCGTGTTCGAGCGAAGAAAGTCCTCGCTCGCTCAAAGTTACTCGACAACCTGCGGCAGGCGAGCGTCTGATAGCGGAGTGTTTTCGCGTGAAGGGAGCGCCCGCTCGGACAGTCAGAATCGTTGGCTGGCGGGTTACCTAGCGTTCGTGGGTGGCTTCGTCAATTCGAGCGGCTTCGTACTGATCGGGATTTTCAGCTCGCACGTCACGGGCAACGTCGGGCGGCTCGCGAACGACGCGGCGACTGGACAATACGCCGCTGCTGTCGCTGCACTCACCCTGGTTTTGTCCTTCTTCACGGGCGCGTTCGCGGGAAGTGTCATCATCGAGAGTCGCTTCTTGGGCCGTTCTAGCGCTCGCGCGTACGCGCTGGCGCTTTCGGTCGAGGCGATGCTCCTGCTGCTCTTCACACTGCTGTCGTATGTAACGGTTACGGAACATCCACGCGCACGCGATGCCGAAACATCTCTGCTTTGCGCAGCAATGGGGCTACAAAATGCGCTCGTGTCGCGCCTGTCCGGCGCCGTAGTGCGCACGACGCACCTCACGGGCGTGGTGACGGACCTCGGTATCGAGAGCGCGCGTTGGTTCCGCTTTTGGCGTCGGTCAATTTCGGAGGTAACGCACCTTCCGCTCGTGCTCGGCAGAAATCTAGCAGAGCGACCCTCGTTCTCGAAGGTGCTCCTGCTCGGCACGATCGCCGCGAGCTTCTTGGCCGGAGCGAGCTTGGGCGCGTACTCCGCGGTGCATTTTCATCACCTGTCGATGTTGTTCGCGGTCGTCGCAGTCGCGATCTTTGCTGCCTACGCGTTGGGCAATTCGTTGCGGCAGTCCGAGTCCTAGTTCTATGCAGCCCACAGGTGCTGGGCTGCGTAGGCACGCCAGGGGCGCCAGCGTTCGGCGCGTGCCAAAACTTCGTCCGCTTTGGGGCGCAGTCCGTGTTCGTTCGTGAGCGCTCTTAGGACGCCGATGTCCGAAGCAGGGAAGGCATCAGGCTCGCGCAGTTGGCGCAAGGCGATGTACTGAGCGGTCCACTCGCCGACCCCGCGGATCGCTCGCAAGCGTTGCACCGCCTCCTCCAGCCCGCAGTTGTTCGCAAAAATCTCGGGATTCGCCAGACAAGCGGTAGCAACCGCAGACAGCGTTCGAGCGCGGCTCTTGGGCATGCCGAGCGTCGTCAAGTCTGCGCCCGCCAACACTTCGGGACGCGGAAAGAAGTGGCTCAGTTCGGAAACGGGGACAGCGAGCGGCTCGCCGTACGTCTTCACCAGACGGCTTGCCAGGCGGACAGCGGCGGTGACCGTGATCTGCTGACCGAGCACGGCGCGGATCGCGAGCTCGAAGCCATCCCACGCGCCCGGCACGCGCAGTCCGGGGCGTTTTTCGACCAATGGCGCGAGCACCGGGTCTTGCGACAAATGCCGAGCGATCGCCAGTGGATCGGCGGCCAAGTCGAAGACGCGGCGCAAGCGCGCGATGACGCTCGGCACGATCGACAACTTGGCGACACGAATGCCCGCGCGCAGCGCGTTTCCCGAGGTGGGTTCGAGCGAGAGCGTGCCTTGGATCCCGTCGAGCAAAAGGCTGCGCGAGTAACGACCGTCGCTGACGCTCTCCATGCCCGATATCGCGCGCGTCCGCAAAAACTCCAACATCGCTGGCCACTCGTAGGGCGGTTGATAGCGCAAGAGGAGGCTCAGCTCGCCGTCAGCTTTGACCGCGATGTCTTCACCACCCAGGCGCCGGAGCTCGCTCGGCGCGCGTTGAAACAGGCTCAGAAACGCTTCATTGAAGCGACGCACACTACCGAAGCCCGACGCAAACGCGATCTCCGCCATGGGCAAGCGCGTCTCGTGGATCAGTTGCTTGGCCAGCAAAATTCGTCGCGTTTGAGCGACACCCACGGGTGATGCACCCAGATGCTGCCGAAAGAGTCGGCGCAGCTGGCGTTCGCCCAAGCCGAGACGCAGCGCGAGTGCCTCGACGTCTCCTCGATCCAAAGCGCCGAGCTCGATCAACGACAGCGCGCGCGACACGGTGTTCGAGGTGCCGCGCCAGGCGCCCATGTCGGGCGCCGTTTCAGGGCGACAGCGTAGGCATGGGCGAAATCCGGCTTCCTGAGCTGCGGCCGCGGTGGGATAGAAGATCACGTTCTTGGCGTGGGGCGTGCGCGCGGGACAAACCGGACGGCAATAGATCCCGGTCGTCTTCACGGCCGTAAAGAAGCGCCCGTCGAAACGCGAATCGCGTTGGGAGAGCGCGCGGTAGCAAGCCTCGTGATCCAGGTCCATCTGACAGTTTGTGCCACGCACTCGGGGCGCCTTCTAGCGGTTTTCGGACATAGCCTTCGGTTGCCGCGGCGCGCTGGTCATGTCCGTATTCCGCCAGCGCGACTTTCGGCTCGGCCTGACAATGACCCCTCCAAACGAAAGCTGAGGAGCCGATGGAAGACCAGACATTTCATAGCGAACGTTTCGAGACACCGACTGGGCGAATGTTGCTCGTCACGGACCCGCAGGGCTTGGTTCACGCGCTCGATTGGGAAGATCACCACGAACGCACCGAGCGCCTCTTGGGACGATACTATCGCCACGTGAGCCTCGCGCTGCGCGAGGCTCGCAAAGAGTCGGCGGCTAAGCGCGCGGTGCTCGCCTACTTCGACGGCAAGCTCCGAGCGATCGACAAATTGCAGGTCGCGAGCAGCGGTACCGAGTTTCAAAACCAAGTGTGGGCTGCGCTGCGTCAGATCCCGACCGGGACCACGCTGAGCTATGGCGCGCTAGCCAAAGCAATCGGACGTCCTGCTGCAGTGCGCGCAGTCGGACTCGCGAACGGCTCGAACCCGATCGCGATCATCGTCCCATGCCACCGCGTGATTGGTGCGAACGCTTCGCTCACGGGCTACGGCGGAGGAATCGAGCGCAAACGTTGGCTCTTGCAACACGAGGCAGCGGCACCTCGCTCAAAAGGTCGCGACTCCGCCGAGGCCAAATCCGCCTAGACCAACGCCGACCACGCCCACTCGAAATTCCGGCGTGGGTTTGCTGGCTCGATGAGCGCGGTCGTCGATTCGCTTCAGGCGGGGGCGATTGTGCGCGTACATGCCCCAGCCGATCGGCGAGGCGATCAGACCCGCAAGTAGCAAGGCTCCGCCCACGGTCGCCGCGTCCTGCTTGCCTTGGGTCGTGCAACGCGAATCCTCGCAGGTTTGCGCCAGGATGAGCGGCATGACCAAGACGAACCCAGTGAAGAACGCGACGGAGCCGCCGATCGCGAGCCCGAGGCCCAGAGAGCGCGCGTCATCGTCGCCCGGTTCGAAAAAGTAGCGGCTCGATTGCTTGATGCGCAGCGGCAGCTCCCTGCGGGTGCCGGTGTTGTTGTCGCGAGAATACAGCGTGTATTTGCCCGGCCACGCCCAGAATTCACAATATTCGCTGCAACGCGCGACGGCCGCCGAGCCGGGGGGAGCGCCGGCAGGGACGACCTCGAGTTCGGTCGCTGGCGCCGCCTGAATGCTCACGTGAGCTGCATATTGCTGCGGATACCAGGCCGAAGCGGGGGCTTGCGCTTCCGGAGCCGGGGCTTGCGCTTGTGCTCGTGCGGCTCCAGCAACAATCAAGGTCGACAGGGCGCACGCCCAGCTCTGCATCGTGGTCGTTTTCGACGGCATCTGGTCAGGCTAGAGCAACTAACGAGCCAAGGAATTCAGGAGACTCATGACTCAAGAACAATGGACTCGCGTCGATGAATACGTCAATCAGCTCATGCTGCCCCGTGACCCAGTGCTCGAGGCAGCGCTCACGGCAAGTAACGCGGCCGGCTTGCCTGCCATCAACGTTGCCCCGAACCAAGGCAAGTTCCTGTCGTTGCTGGCACAAATGCAGGGAGCTGCACGTATTCTCGAAATCGGAACGCTGGCCGGCTACAGCACGATTTGGCTCGGGCGCGCCCTGCCCAAGAACGGCAAGCTGGTCACGCTCGAGCTCGACCCCAATCACGCTCAGGTCGCGCGGGCGAACATCGAGCGAGCCGGTTTGGCGGCCTTGGTTGACCTCCGCGTTGGGAAAGCACTCGATTCACTGGCCGCGCTGGTCACTGACGGAGTTCCACCGTTCGATTTCGTATTCATCGACGCTGATAAGCCGACGATCCCGGACTATTTCACCTGGTCACTGAAGTTGACGCGCCCAGGCAGCGTGATTGTGGTCGACAATGTGATTCGCAAGGGTGCAGTGGTCGATGCTGCGAGTACGGATGCAAACGTGCAGGGCGTTCGGCGCTTCAACGAGCTGGTGGCCAAGACGGCCGCAGTTAGTGGTACCACCGTGCAGACCGTCGGCAGCAAGGGCTATGACGGCTTCGCGTTGCTTCGAGTATCGAATTCGCAGTGAGCTTCTGGGCGGTGGTGCCCGAATAGGGGCTATTTGCACGGCACATTCATGTTTCAGTGAATAGGCCTGAAATATTCAGCAATTGGCCGCCGCTTCAGTGTGCGGCGGTTGCGGCCGTAGAGAGGCTCAGGACCCGTGTCGAACGCGAGCCATCTCCGTCATCCCGGCCCGAGCCTGAGCCCCGAGTCGGGCGCTCAGCTGAGTGGCCCTCCTGGACACCTGCGTCGCCTGCTCGACGAGTCACGCCTCACAGGATTGAAGGAAAGTGAGCTGCTTGACAGCCCTGCGGAGGCCGCATTCGATCGTTTCACGCGCCTTGCCGCCAAGTGGCTCGGAGTTCCGGTGGCGTTGGTCTCGCTGGTCGACGATCATCGCCAATTCTTCAAGAGCGCTGTTGGCCTCCCGGAGCCGTGGGCCTCGCGTCGTGAGACGCCACTCAGCCATTCGTTTTGCCAATACGGGGTCACGACGAATCAGCCGCTGATCGTGATGGATGCTCGCGAACATCCCTGGCTCAAGGAAAATTTGGCAATCAGAGAGCTCGGCGTGATCGCATACGCTGGCATTCCACTAGTCACTGAGCAAGAGCAAGTGCTGGGAATGTTTTGCGCGATCGACTCCGCTCCGCGCCAGTGGACGGATGAAGAGCTTGCGACTTTGCGCGAACTCGCTGCGATGGTCGGGACCGAGATCGAACTACGCGCACGTGTGCGCGCGCTCAAAGAAGCCGAGGCCTCACGAGAGGCGGACCGCGTTTTGCTTCACTCCGTGCTCGATTGCATGGAGGATTCGGTCGTCGTGACAGCGGTTGACGGAAACGTAATCCTGACCAACCGTGCCGCGCAGCGCGCTCGAACAGCCGAGGTGCTCCGAACCGCGGAGTCGATTGCGAAACACGGCATGTTTTTGGCCGATGGTGTGACTCCGCTCAATGTCGACAAAGCGCCGTCGACCCGTGCGCTTTCCGGTGAAAGCGTACACGACGTCGAGTTCATCCGTCGCATTCCGGGCGAGCCGGATCAGATCCATAGCGTCAATTCCGCTCCGATCCGCGACGCGGCTGGTGTGGTGCGCGCTGCGGTGAGCGTCGGACGGGACGTGACGAAAGCGAAGGCTGCCCGGCAGGCGCTCGAACGCAACGAAGCGCTGCTTCGAACCGTGGTGCAGAACCTGCCCAATGGCGCAGTGCTCTTGTTCGACATGGACCTTCGCTACCTGATGGCGGACGGTGAGCAATTGCTCGCGAGTATGGGGCTCAGGACGCGTGATCTAATCGGGAAGACTCCGTATGACGTGGTGCCCCGCGAGCGGGCCGAGCCGATTGTCGACCGCTACCGCAAGGTGCTTCGCGGTGACACTCAAGAGTTCGAAGTCAAACGCGGCGATAGCGTCTTCGCGGTGACGTCGGTGCCCGTGCGTCACGAGTGCGGCGTGATCATCGCCGGCATGGCCATGGTCTACGACGTCACCGCGCACAAGCGCGTTCAAGAAGTACTGCGCGAGCAGACGCTAGTTTTCCAGTCGACCCTCGAGCACATGCGGGAAGGCGTCGTGATGGTGAACGCCTACGGCGAATTCGGGGTTTTCAATCAGGCCGCCAAGGCGTTGCTCGGCCCCCCTCCGCATGCCGATGACGTTGCCGCAACCCTGAGCAAATGGCGCTTCTATGAGGCCGACGGGCGAACTCCGATGTCGCACGGCGAAGAGCCGATCGGCAAAGCGCTCCGCGGTGAAGCCACTCTTCCGACTGACGTCGTGCTGCGCTTGGCTGATGACCAACCAGGTGTGCATTTGCACGTCACGGTCGATCCGATCGTCGACGAGCACAACGAGCTCGTCGGCACGGTGGCGGTGCTGCACGACGTCACGGCGCAGCGAGCGGCCGAGTCGACCGCTCGCGCCCAAGCGTCGAGCGTCGAACTGCTCCAGGGCATTGCCGAGGCCGCCAACAGCGCGCGCAGCGTGCGTGAAGCGTTCCAGGTGGCGCTGGACCGCGTGTGCGCGTTCATGGCTTGGCCGGTCGGGCACGTGTACGTGCTTTATGGGAGCGTGCTCAAGACCTCCGGTTGGTGGCATGACGAAGACCCAGCTCGTTTTGCTGGCTTTCGCGCCCGCAGCTCCGCGATGGAGTTCACCATCGACGTGCCGATGATCGGCCAAGTCCTGGGCTCGGGGTTGGCCACTTGGTTGAACGACTTGAGCGACCGGAATGCGTTCACTCGTTCGGAGTCGGCCGTCTCCGCGGGGCTGAACAGCGGCTTTGCTTTTCCGGTCTTGATCGAGGACGAAGTGGTCGCGGTGCTCGAATTCTATTCCGAACGGCAAGAAGAGGCAGATCTGACGCTGCTCTCGATGATGGCCAACATCGGCACTCAGCTCGGCCGCGTCGTGGAGCGTGAGCGTGCGCGCAAGGCCGCGGAGGATCGCGCGGAAGCGATTCGCAGCCAATCGATCCGGGACGAGCTCACCGGGCTGTACAATCGCCGCGGTTTTCTCGAACTCGCGCGACAACAGCTGCGCATCGCCCAGCGTGAAGGACGGCAAGCTCTGCTGTTCTTCGTCGATCTCAACGGCATGAAGCAAATCAATGACGGGCTCGGGCACGACGAAGGCGATCGCGCACTGATCGACACGGCAGACGTACTGCGCGAAGTATTCCGGATCAGTGACGTGGTATCTCGGCTCGGTGGCGACGAATTCGTCGCGCTGATGCTCGACGCTGACGTTTCCCAAGTCGATGTTTTCGCCGCGCGGATCCGGCAAGCGATGGCCACGCGCAACGCGCAAGGCCTGCGTCGCTTCCGTCTCTCGGCCAGCGTGGGGGCGTCACCCTATGATGCCGATCGCGGGCAGACGATCGAGTCGCTCTTGGCGCACGCCGATACCGTCATGTACGAGCAGAAGCGCGCGCGTCGAGCAGGGCTGCTCGTGTCGCAGCCGCCGCCTGCCGGAGACGAACCCGCGTCGAAGAGCGAGCGCGGGGCCTGAGGCGACTCAGCCTGCTTCGTGCTTACCGAGCAACTCGACGATGCACTCGGTGAGCGCGACCAGGGCAGCCTTGCGTGGTCGCTTCTCACCGGGAGGCTGTACGATTTCGGTATCGAACTCGCTTCCCACCCACTCGTGGATCACCGGATCGTACTCGATGGCGGGCGTGACGAACGCGCGCTCATCGACCGAGAGGCGGATTTGTCCCGTCTCGGGGTCGGTGTGCACGCAAACCGTTCCGGCTTGGTTGAGCGTCACGAGTGTGTCGTCGCCCACCGCTTTGATGCTCCATTGTCGAACGCCGGTCGTGACGTTGATCAGCTTGGCGCGCAGGTCCTCCGCGGCGCTCAGCTTTTCGCGGAGCGTTTCCCGAGGGTGATACTTGTCGCGCAACGCCGACAACACTTTCGCCGCATCCTCGGTGTCCCTAGACAGACGATTCGACATTCAGTCAAAGCTTGCCGGGTGCCGTGAGCCCCGGCAATCGATTTTGCTCGAACCGAGGCTCACTGCGTGCAGATTGTGGCTATTTTTCTGAGCTTTCGAGCGGAGCAGGACCCTCGGCGCTCGTGTTGTTTCCGGGCATGCAGCTGGTGCGTTTCGCAATCCCGGATGGCGCTCGGGGCCTCACTTCATCTGCATGGTGTGGCAGCCGCCGCAGCCGAAGCCGGTGTGCGTCGCCATGTCGAATGGCTTGAGCCCCATCGCGGCGGCCATGTGCGGCACGACCTGCTCGCCCATGAATTTCGCGATCGCCGCGTCATCGGCAGGGATGTCGAGTTTGCCGTCCTTGACCGTGAGCTTCGGCAAAAACTCTTTTGGATCTTTGAACTTTGGTCCGTGGCACGTCTTGCAACCGAACTCTGCGTAGCGCTTGGCGTCGTACGCTTTGAACACCGGTCCCATTTCGGGCACGACGTTCTTCTTCATGAAGGCAACCTGCTCGTCCTTGGTCATGCCTTCTTTCCACACGTCGTGCGGCGGCGTTGCCGGCGGCACTTCGGCGGCTGCGGCGCTGTCGGCTGGCTTGGGTGCCTCCGCTCCGGGGGTGCTCGAAGCGGCCGGCGGCGCAACCGACGGAGCGGGCGGGGGAGGAGGGGTTACTGGCTCGGCGGGCGCTCCGCCACAGGCCGTCACAGTGAAGAAGATGGTCGCAAGAAAGTGCGCTCGGAAAGTTCCCATGGCGCAAGGACTAGCGCGAAACCTGGGTGGGCCCAAAGTTTCCGATTTTTAAGCAGTCGATTACTGCTCGAACTGGCGCTCGGTGCCCGGCTTACTTGCCGTCGACTTCGAGCGTCAGGCCTTCGCTCGCGACGACCACTTCCGTGCCTTTGGCGTGCTCGCCGATCCAAGTCTGTGAGCGCTGGCCAATCGCATCCAGGGCGTCGTCCGTCCGATCCGGATCGTGATGAAACAGCACTAGCCGTTTGGGTTCCGCCAGGACGCCGAGGTTCAAAACGTCATCGACGACGGAATGACCCCAGCCATGCTTGTGCGGCATGTCCGCCATTAGGTATTGGGAATCATGGATGAGTACATCCACATCGTCCGCAAATCGCGCCAGTTCCTCAACGGTAACCAATGCCTTGCCAGCGCGGAGCTCGTTATCGGTGATGTACGCGAGTGACGTCCCACCGTCGTCGTCGATCCGAAAGCCCTGAGCCCCGCCAGGGTGGTTCAACATGATGCGGCTCACGGTTGCAGAGCCGATGCGCCACGTCTGCGTCTCCGGTTTCACGAACTCCATGCGCGCGGGGATGTCGTCGACGCTGACCGGAAAGTGAATGTCGTCGAAGATGTTGCGCTGAAAGCGCTCCTGCGCGTCATTGGCGAGCGGGTAGACGAAGATGTGATTGTCCTTCCCCCACAGCGGACCGAAGAAGGGCAAGCCGAGCACGTGGTCCCAGTGCGTGTGCGAGAGCAACAAGTGCACCGGCGACGGACGGCCCTCGCGCAAGAGTTTATTCCCCATCTGACGTAGGCCGGTGCCGGCATCGAGCGCCAACACCGAGCCATCAGCAAGCCGGACCTCGACGCAGGAGGTATTCCCTCCATAGCGAGCAGTCTGCGGCCCGGGTGACGGAACCGAACCCCGAACGCCATAAAAGGTGACGCGCATCGATCGGCGACCACTCTATCAGCAAGCCAACGGCTGTGACACGCAGCATTCGCGCGGTTGTCTCCGGGCCGCGCTTGCGTGGCGGCCAAAATCGCCAAAAATGAGCCATTCCTCGACGCACAGGGCGTTTCTGGCCGTCCGGCTGAGCGAGAAAGGCGCCGGTTTGTTGGGCGAGGCCCTTCGCTTGGAAGCTGCCAGGAACCGCGGCCGGTCGGCGCGATCGACGCCCGCGGGCGGGCACGTTAGCGTTGCTCCGGATGACTTCCGTATTGGCTCCGGGCCTTCTACTTTCGGCTCCCCCGCTCTCCGACCCGAATTTCGAACGCTCGGTGGTTCTGCTGTCGGCACACGGCTCGGACGGTGCGTTTGGCTGGGTGCTCAACGGAAAGCAATCGATGTCGTTCTCCGAGCTGCTGGTACGCGCCGGTGTGGCTTCGACTCCGCCGGACGTGCCGGGCGTGGTTCGAGTCGGCGGCCCGGTTTCCCCCGAGCAGGTTTGGCTGATCTATCCGAGCGGCGCGGTCGCACCCGACCTCGACGGGCAAATGGAAGTCGCACCAGGCATTTGGGCCAGCGCCTCGCGCAGCGTTTTGGAAGTGATCGCGGGGTCGCAAGTGCCACGCGGACTCATCACACTCATGGGTTACGCAGGCTGGGCGCCTTGGCAGCTCGAGAACGAGATCAAGGTTGGCGCCTGGTTGCCCACCGATGTGAATCCAGAGATCGTGTTCGACACGCCACCCGCCGAGTTGTGGGCGCGCGCCTATCAGCGCGTTGGCGCAAGCCCGATGTCGTTCAATACTCGTACGGTCGGCTCTGCCTGAGCGACTCAGCTCGAAACGAGCGGCACGAAGATACACGGTACTGAGCGACGCCAGTGGAGCTTGCCGGCGCTGTCTTTCTCGCCCAAGAGCAGGGTTTGGGAGTGGGCGTCGCCCACGGGAATGGCAATTTTGCCGCCTGCCGCCAACTGCTGCGAGAGGGCGTCAGGTACCTCGCTCGGTGCGGCGGAAACCAAGATCCGATCGTAAGGCGCGTGCGCCGCTAGCCCGAAGCTACCGTCGCCCTGGCTCACGTGGACGTTGCTCGCACTAGCGCGCTCCAAATTCACGGTCGCGCGCGCAGCAAGGGACGGCAAGATTTCGACCGCGTACACCTCACGCACCAGCCGCCCGAGCAGCGCTGCCGCGTAGCCCGAGCCCGCCCCGATTTCGAGCGCACGTTGCTCGGGTTCGCAAGCAAGCTCGGACAGCATGATCGCGATCATGCTCGGTTGACTCACGGTTTGCCCCTCACCGAGCGGCAGCGCGCGGTCTTCATACGCGATGTCGAGTTGCGTCTCCGACAAGAAGACGTGGCGCGGGACGGCGGCGAAGGCATTCAGGATGCGAGCGTCCTCGATCTGCGTCGAGGCACGAATGCGCTCGACGAGCTGCCGCTGGGTTGCGTGGTCCCTCGCCATTGGTTGATTACGATTGGTCCGCGTTGGCTGCGCCGCAACGGTTTTGGACCACGAAAGCCTCGAATCGCCCCGCATCCCTCGCTGCCATTGGCCGATTCCGCTCGTCAGCTCGTGGCAAAAATGCTGGTATTTCCGAGCTGATGCGTCGCTTGCTCTCGGTTTTCTGCTTTCTGCTCGCGCTTGTCCGTTTCGGGTCATTGCGGGCGGAAGCGCCACGCAATGCGCAGGCCCGGCGCTGCAGCGCAGAGATGGCGCGGGTTCATTCCTTCTGCATCGATCGTTGGGAAATCCGCACGGTCGACGCGACCACGGGTGAACCGCTGTCGCCGTTTTACCCGCCGAACGCGCGGCTCGCGGCCAGCGTACGCGACACCTGGTTGTGCGAGCAGAGCATGCTCGGAGTGCCGGCGGCGCGCGCGTTTCCGCTCCCCGAATTGTCCAGCTTTCAACGCGAGCACTCGTTCGAACCCCGCGCAGTGTCCGAGGCGGAAGCGTTGCCACAAGCGTACCTCTCGTACAACCTTGCCAAGCGCGCGTGTGAAAACGCGCACAAGCGACTGTGCAGCAAAGACGAGTGGCTAACCGCGTGTCGCGGGCAGAAGAGCACGCAGTTCCCGTATGGCGACAGCTTCCGCGCCGGTCGCTGCAACGTGCATCGCCCCATCCACCCGGGTCACGTGCTGCATGCTTCGTCCTCGCTCGGCTTGCTCGATCCGCGCCTCAACCTGGTCGAGGACGGGGAGGAGCCGCTGTTGCGCCTCACCGGCACCAGCCCGAGCTGCGCGAGCGAGTGGTCGGGCGAAAAAATCTACGACATGGTGGGCAACCTCGACGAATGGGTCGAAGACAAAATGTTCCTGGGCGGCTTCTACGCGCGCTCGACGACCAAAGGCTGCGATGCCCAAGTCTCCTCCCACGCTGAAACTTACTTCGACTACTCCACCGGCACCCGCTGCTGCGCCGATCTGAAGTAGCCCGAGCGCATTTCGAGGACGATGCCGGAATCGTGCCGGCGGCTTCACTCGGTGGCTCTCTCCGCTCTCCATTCGTCCGCGACGCCGAAGGCTGGGTCGAGCTGGGCCGTGCCGCTTGACCATCAAAAAAATCGAACCGGCGGCGAGCAGGGCAGGTTGCAAGCGTTCGACGAAGTAGGGCAACGATGCTGCCTCACTGCGAGGAGCTCGAAGCGCCGAATTCGGTGCGAGAGGTCCGCGAACGGCACGAGCAAGTGCGCCTCGTTACCGAGGCGCGACTTGCTGGATTTTCGAGGACCTGAAGGGTGGAGCGGAGGGGGATCGAACCCCTGACCTCTGCATTGCGAACGCAGCGCTCTCCCAGCTGAGCTACCGCCCCAACAGGGAGGCGGAAAGTAGCTTTTGCGCCGCAGGAGTCAAACAAAAAACGGCGAGCTTGTTACCTTTCAGTCGGCTTTGGGCGGCTAGGAGGCACGGTTTTTTCTTTTCACGCCCTTACATGTTGGTTTCCGGAGGGCGATCAAACGCGCTGTGACTGTGCGCTCCGGCTTGACCCCTGGGGGTCGGTGGTTATGTTGCTCGCGTTCGCGGCCGGCTTGGCCGCCGCGTGACGAATTCTCGCAGCCGGTTCTCCCGCCTGTTCAGGCGTGGGCCGCTGCAACGGCATCGCATGAAAAGTTTCCCTCGCAAGGTCGGGGGCGACATGAGGAGAAGCAGCAATCATGGGTAAGATTATCGGCATCGACCTGGGCACGACCAACAGCGTCGTTGCCATCATGGAAGGCAAGGAAGCCAAGGTCATCGTCAACGAAGAGGGATCGCGCCTGACGCCGTCCGTCATCGCTTGGGATGACAAGGGCGAGGTCTTGGTCGGTACGATCGCCAAGCGTCAGGCTGTGACGAACCCCGAAAACACGGTTTACTCGGCCAAGCGCTTCATCGGCCGCCGTTTTGAAGAGAGCGAGAAGGAGGCCAAGCGTTTCCCGTTCAAGATCGTCAAGGGTCCGAACGGCGACGCGTGGATTGAAGCTCGCGGCAAGCAGATGGCTCCGCCAGAGGTCTCGGCCAAGGTCCTTCAGAAGCTGAAGAAGGCCGCCGAGGACTACTTGGGCGAAAAAGTCACAGAAGCCGTGATTACCGTTCCGGCGTACTTCAACGACGCACAGCGCCAAGCCACCAAAGACGCCGGCAAGATCGCCGGTCTGGACGTCAAGCGCATCATCAACGAGCCGACGGCGGCCGCGCTGGCCTACGGTTTGGACAAGAAAGCCAACGAGATCATCGCGGTTTACGACTTCGGCGGTGGCACCTTCGATATCTCGATCCTCGAGGTCGGCGACAACGTGGTCCAGGTGATCGCGACCAATGGCGACACCAACCTCGGTGGTGATGACGTCGACCACATGCTGATGGATTGGCTGAGCGCCGAGTTTCGCAAGGACACCGGCATCGACGTCACGAACGACAAGATGGTCATTCAGCGCCTGAAGGACGCAGCCGAGCAGGCCAAGATCGAGCTCTCGAACAAGCAAGAGACCACCATCAACTTGCCCTTCCTCACGGCGGACGCCAGCGGTCCGAAGCACCTCCAGAAGCAGCTCACGCGAGCCAAGCTGGAGCAGATGATCCGCCCGCTCGTCGATCGCTCGCTCGAGCCGGTCAAGCGCGCGCTCGATGACGCGAAGAAGAAGGTGAGTGACATCAACGAGGTCGTGCTGGTCGGTGGTTCGACGCGCATCCCGCTCGTGCAAGAGGTCGTCACCAAGTTCTTCGGTAAGGAGGCGCACAAGGGCGTCAATCCGGACGAGGTCGTGGCCATCGGTGCTGCCGTGCAAGGCGGCGTGCTCTCTGGCGATGTGCAAGACGTCGTGCTCTTGGACGTCACCCCGCTCTCCCTGGGTGTCGAAACTCTGGGCGGCGTGATGACCGTGATGATTCCGCGCAACACCACGATCCCCACGCAAAAGAAGGAGATCTACTCGACCGCGGCCGACAATCAGACGTCGGTCGAGATCCACGTGCTGCAGGGTGAGCGCGCAGAGGCTCGTTACAACCGCACGCTCGGCAAGTTCCACCTGGAAGGGCTGCCCACCGCGCCGCGCGGCGTGCCCAAGGTCGAAGTCACCTTCGACATCGACGCCAACGGCATTCTGTCCGTGGGCGCCAAGGATCTGGCCACGGGCAAGGATCAGCGCATCACGATCACCGCTTCCAGCGGTATCAACAAGGAAGACATCGAGCGCATGGTCAAGGACGCGGCCGCGCACGAAGCCGAAGACAAGCGCCGCCGTGAAGAGATCGACCGCCGCAACAAGCTCGATAACATGTGTTATCAGCTCGAGAAGCAGATCGCCGACAACAAGGACAAGCTCGGCGGTGTCGATGTCGGTGCAATCGAATCCTTGATCAAGGACGGTCGAGCTGCGGTCGAGAAGCAAGACGACGAGAAGGTGACCGACGTCCTCGAGCGCCTCGAGAAGGAAGCCCACACCTTGGCTTCCAAGATGTACGAAGGCACCGGCGCGCCTCCCGGCGGCGGTGCCGGTCCGGGTGCCGGCCCTGCCGGCGCCGGCGGCGGCGCAAAGGACGAGCCCAAGAAGGGCGACGTGATCGACGCCGAGTTCGAAGAAACGAACTGAAGTTTCGCGACGTGAGTTGGGCGCGCCACGTTGAGCGCGTTCAGCGAGGAACGCGCGCCTGATGCAGCAGAACGCTGTATTGGGCGCGCGTTTCTGTCGTTTTGTACCAAGCCCGGGCGCGTGTAGAGTTGTTCGAATGTTGAAGGACTGCTCGAACTTGACGTTGCGTTGGCTGTCTTGTCTGGGGTTGTTGGGGGTTGTGCCTGTGGTGGCGGTAGGGTGCGGTGCACCGGCTACTCCTGCGTCGACACCACTCGCTGCGCCAGCCGTGAGCCCGGCACCGATCGCGAAGGAAGACGCGCCGGATTTGTCGCCGGTCGCGGCGCCTGCAGATCTGATTGCGCTCGCTCGTTTCAAGAAGCCGCAGACCGCCATCGAGACGGTCGCAGCGTGGGCAAATTTTCCGTACAAGTTGCAGGATGTCCTGCCTTCCGAGCTGAAGGGGCTTCAAAGTGTCATTGCTTGGGACGCGCCGCTCGAAGCAGCCGTTGCCATCGACCCGCTGGGGGAGGGCAAGGTGTCCGAGCCGCTCGCGGTCGTATCGCTCGGCTTGACCTCGCTCGATGGCGCGCTCGACTTCGCACGAAGCAAGGGCCAATCCGTTCGCCGGCTGCGCGCAGGGGTCTATCGCGTGGGCGATTCGGATCAGATCTCGTGTGCCGCAGGCGTCGCGCTCGGCAGCGCACCGGCGCGTTTGGTTTGCGGTCACCGCCCGCACGACGTTGACGGCTTGTTCAATTACGCGACTCGTGGGCTTTCCAATGAGCCGCTCCCCAACGTGGATTTTCAGCTCGAAGCGCGCCTTTCACCAATCAAGAAGAAGTACCAGGCAGAGCTCGGCTCAGCCCGTCTGCTCGCAGGCTTCTTGTTGCGTGAGGTTCAAGTCGACAATCCTCGCTTCGACCGCGCATTGTCCGACGTCGCCTACAGCCTGATCGACGAAGCGACCGCGGTTGTTCACGATCTCGACAAAGTACGCATCGATGGCACGCTGGATGGCGCCAAGAACGTGCTCAATGCGCGCTTCGATCTGAAGTTCGCCGGCCAAAAATCTTGGCTGGTGCAGAGCAGCATCGAGACGCTGTCGATGGTCCAGCCCGCGCCGGATTTGTTTTGGCAAATGCCCGCGGACAGCAGCCAAGCGAGCTTCACGGTGGGTTGGAAGCCAGGCCGTCTCAAGCCGATCGGCAAGACCCTGGCTGAACTCGTGGACGGCTATCTCGAGTCGCAGAAGACGCCTGCCACCCTGCGCAATCAAGCCTCCAAGACGCTCGAGCTCTTGTTCGAACAGAACACGCAGCAAGTGCGAGCTCAGGGCGAGCTCAGCGACCTGCCCGCCGATCCCCTCCTAGCTGCAGGTTATCGCGTCTTTGGTTGGCAGGTTGCTGCCCTCGAAGGCGATTCGAAGGGACCGATCGCGCTTTTCGACAACCTGTTCGCGACGGTCGGCAGCCGTGATCTCGTGCGCCTGCTCAAGGCGCGCTTGAATGTCGATCCCAACCTGTGGCTCAAGGCCAGCTCACACGGCGTGCAGCTGCGCGGCTACAAACCCGGTGCAAAGGCCTACCGCTACGACGTGTCGCGTGAACTCCTCGAAAAGTACGCCAAGGGTCAATTCAAGCTCGAGCCGACTCCGAAAGGTAAAGTCGCCGCGAAGAGCGTGCCGCTCACGTTCGTCGTTGCTTACGACGGCGAGCGCACTTGGCTGGGCTTTAGCCCGGATGAGAAGGCGTTGCTCAAGCGGCTCGAGTCCCTGAAGGACCCGCAAGCGCAGGTGCTCCGGACCCGTGAAGGCCTCGATGCATTGAAGGGGGTACCGCACGCTGCGGGAGGCTTCTTCACGTTGAACCGCTTTGCGGGTCAAGTCAGTGCCGTCGGTGGCGCCGAGACGCAAAAGATCTTCGCGGCGCTCCCGCACCATGGAGACACCCCGATCTTATTCAACTACGACGTGACCGCGGCGGGCCCCCAGCTCAGCACGACGTTCTTCGTGCCACGCGCGGCAGTCGAAGATCTTGGGGCGCTCGTTCCGGTGCTCGCCTTGATGGGTCGGCGCGACTAACCCGCCGCGCCGGGCTCTCGCCGACCCACACTTCGATAAGTGTGGGTCGGCTGCGCCCAAACTTGCCCGTCGAGCCAGCCTGCGACTAATCGAGATGCAGGATGTACTACTTCAGGCGACACATAACTACACTGTGTGCTGCCGCCGGTTTGGCGCTAATTCCCGGGCAAGCGAAGGCCTGGGTCGAAAGCGAGGTGCGCTCGCACCTTGCCACGGTCGACGTGGACCGCGCCGGGAAGGCGCTCGTGACGGAGGATCTGACCCTCGCCGTTCGCGGTGGTCCGCTGTCCGGATTCGAGTTGAGCGGCGTGGACTTGGACGCCGAGCCGCTGCCGGGAGCCACCGTAACGTCGCTCGCGAGCTCGAAAGCGCGCCTCCCCGCGACGCCGTTGCTGCTCGACAAGCGCGATGACGGAACCCTGCGGATCGAGATCGATCGCGAAAAGGGCGTGCGCACCGGCGTGTACTCCTTTCACTTTCAATACCGAACCGATCTGCTCGGGCGCGATTTGATTCGGCGCGAGGGTAACCAGGTGGAGGTGCGTTGGATTGGCCCGCGCTTCGAGCAAGGTATCGATTCGGCGCGCGTGGTGTTTCGGTTGCCCGCGGGGCCAACGCCGCCCGTGCTTCCCGACGTGAACGACAGCGCTGGGCGGCTGCCGGACGGCGACGCGCTCGGGGGCGTGTTCATCGGCAATTTGCACCGTTTGTCGGACAAAGACGAGCTCGACATCGTGCGCCCGCACGTTTCGCGCGGTGAGCCGGTGCTGTGGCGAGTGCGAGTGAGTGCGAAAGCGTTCGATGCGTTTGAAAAGGCGCTCCCAGCACCACATCTCGAAAAGGCGAGCAACGCTCGTGCACTCACCCTCGGGAGTAGCGCGCAGCCGAGACAACGCCTCGGTTGGTGGCTGGGTGCAGCGCTCGCGGCGCTCGCCTACGCCTTCGCGGTCGCCGGAAAATGGCGCTATTTCTCGGCGGTCTGCGCGGCGCGCGGCGCGCTCGCTCGCTCGCTGGTGCCGCTTCCGGTGGGCTTGCGTTCGGCTGCCTCGGGGACACTACTCGCGGCTGCGTTCGTCAGTGCGGCTTGGTTCGATCAGGCAACCCTCGGTGCTGCGCTACTCGTGTTTGCCATGGCGTTGGCTTGCCAATATGCGACGCCCGCGAAGGTCGTGTTGCGCGGGCCTGGACAATGGTTGCCACTGTCGGACGAAGAAGCGTTCGTTCGTTCGCCAGCGCCGATGCCGGGGCGATTCCTCGACGCTGGCGCTTGGCCGGGCCTAGCGCTGTTCGGCGTGCTGAGTGCGGGGCTCGCTGTTGCAGCTTGGTTCTTGTTTGCTCGCGCGCCCTATCAGGCGCTGCTCCTCTTGCTCGGCTCGGCGAGCTTGTTGCCGTTGTTCTTCACCGGTCGCGGCGCGCAGCTCCCAGCTGACTTGGCCCTTCGTCCACGTGGCCTCCTAGCCAAGCTCGCCGCGCGCGTGCGACGCGCCTCCGGGGTGAAGGTCGTGGCTTGGGCGCGCATCCCCGAAGGTCGAGCTGCGGCAGATGAATTGCGGCTCTTGGTGCAAGTGCCAGGCGCGCAACGCGGCCTGTTGGGCGTGGAAGTCGGCGTGGAATATGGGGTTTCCGCGGGCGGCTCGGCGGCTGCGCCGTTCGTCCTGATCCGCGCTCGCGAAGGCTCCGCCGTCATCAACGCGTTGCCCCATGAGTTGGTTTGGACTCGAGGGCGCAAAGCCGACGAGCGCGCCGCGGTGCTTCGTCCGCGGTTGCCTACGGTGAGCCATTGCGAGCGTCTGTTGCTCGAGCTGATCGCGCAGTTGCGCGAGGCCGATCAAGTGCCAGGGGCGCGCTCGCGTTCCAACCGTAGCGCGACGCAGGCTTCACGCAGCGTGCTCTCGCCTGCTCACGTGTTGTGACTAGCGCTTGTAGTTCCAGGTGTGGTCGCTGTCACAAATGTCGACCGCGCCGTTCGAGTCGCTGACGAGCGTGGAGGTACTCAAGGTCGCGGTCGCGGTCTTGCCATCTGCTGACACGACGAATTCGAAAGACGCGAAATAGAGCTCGTAGTCGTAGTCCGCATCGCTGGTCGTGCAATTCGGCGTGGACGGATTGAGGGACGCCGTACGGTCGTCCACATCCGCCCAAAGCTCGCAGGTGGCGCCCGGATTGAGAATGAGATCCGAGACGGTGCCGAGGCCGAACGTATCCATGCCGCCCGGCGATTCACTCGAGTTCGAAGGCACTCCATCGCTGCAAGTGGCCGTGTTTTCTCCGCCGCTAACCGTCCAGGTTCCTGTAAAGAGGGAGAAGTCTACGCCGCTCGGCGCTCCGCCATTGCCCCCTCCCGCAATGGGACCTGAGCCGGCCTTGTTGCCCGTGCCGCTCGAACCCACGGGACCTGAGCCGGCCTTGTTGCCGGCACCACCGGAGCTCTGACTGCCGCCCGACGGATGGCCGTTGCTGCCAGCCTCGTTGCCGTCATTCGGTTTGGCATCATCAAGCGGCTGCACCAGCAAACAGCCCGGGATCGCGAGCAGAGCGAGCAACGCCAACACTGCCGTTTTCATAGGCTACCTCCCAGCAGCACCGCGGCAATTTGAGGCGAAACTACGGGGGTGAGTCGAAGCCGTGCGGCGCTAGGCGGTGGGCTCTCGTGCTTGCCTCCGCTCACTAAGAAGTACACCAAGACACCCGCCGAGACGGCAGCTCCACCGATCATCACTGCGTTGATCGTGCCCATGGTCTGCGCCGAGTCTCGCTTGTCGAAGCGCGAGGGATCGCCGCTCGCGTTCGCGTCGTTGAAGTCGCTCCGCTTGCTCGCATAGAGCACGCCGGTGACCACAGAGCCTGCCACGAACGCGCCGGTGGCGATGCCGGACACGAGGGCGCCCGTATTCATGCTCGAACTCGAGCTAGGCGGAGGCGTTGCCGGTGCAGGCTGCGCGGGCGCGGGCGGCGGCACAGGCACGATCGCGACCGGCGTCGCTGCGCCGTCCTTGAGTACCGGTACCGTCACGGTGAGATTGCTCGGAGTCGCTGGCGTATCGATGGTTTGCGTCGAAGCTTCTTTTCCAGGCGCGGAAGCTTCGAGCACGTGCTTGCCCGGATCGACCGCGATGGGCAGGCCGAGGGCGGCTGAAGCGAGCTCGCGCGAATCGAACTTGATCACGAGGCCCGGAACGGCTGCACCGGGTGCGAGCGCGATGCTGATGTGAGTGAGCTTCGGCTCGAGCGCGCGCACGTGCTCGTCCGCGAGCGCGGCGCGGTCGGTGTCCCCTTCGCGTTTTGCGCGCGAGCTCGCTTCGCTGAACTCCGCCCAAGCAGTGGCGGGTTTGCCTTCCGATTCGTGGCAGATCGCCAAGTTGAGCAGCGTGCCAAGTCCAGGGTCGAGCTTGTAACTCTCGGCGAACTTGGGGCAAGCTTCCGCAAACTTGCGCTCCCCCGAGAGCCGCTTGCCCTCGCGAAAGAGCGATTCCGCCAAGGCCGCGTTGCTGGCCTGTGCCAGCGCCGGAGCAGACCAGCAACACGCGGTGAGCGCCGCGAGCAGAGTGAGAGCGCCTGTGCCTCGCGGCATTTTGCAGAGCAGCATTCCAACCTTTGGGTTAGCCCTGCCCCTTGCCGATGAAAAGCCCCATTTGGGCGGCAGGGGGCGGCTCCGCGGACCAGGGCTGGTTCTGCTCCCCCCTTTCCTTGGAAATCCCGCGATTCCTGGACGGGGCTGGGGCGTCGGGCTAGGCCTCTATCTTACTCATCGACCTTATCGACTTCGAAACTGGCCAGGGAAGCTTACGATGACCGAGGTTTACGCAGGGCAGATACTCGGCGGCAAGTACCGCGTCGATCGCGTGCTCGGAGCCGGTGGTATGGGCATGGTGGTCGCCGCGACGCACCTTCAGCTCGATGAGCGCATCGCGATCAAGTTCCTTTTGCCCGAGGCGCTGCGCAATCCGGAGGCCGTCGCTCGTTTCGGGCGCGAAGCTCGAGCGGCCGTCAAGATCCGTGGCGAACACGTGGCTCGAGTGATCGACGTCGGCACGTTCGAAAACGGCGCTCCATACATGGTGATGGAGCACCTCGATGGGCGCGATCTCGCCGCGTTGATTCACGAGCGCGGCGCGCTCGCTCCATCTGATGCGGTCGATGCGGTGCTGCAAGCGTGCGAAGCGCTCGCCGAAGCGCACGCGCTTGGGATCGTGCATCGTGATTTGAAGCCGGCCAATCTATTCATGGTGCGCCGCCCCGACGGCACGCCGTGCGTCAAAGTGCTGGACTTCGGTATCTCCAAGCTGACCGCGCCCGGCGTGGATCACTCGATGACGAAGACCTCCGCGGTGATGGGCTCTCCGCTGTACATGTCGCCCGAGCAAATGACCGCGTCGCGTCAAGTCGACGCGCGCACGGACATTTGGGCCATCGGGGTGGTTCTGTACGAGCTGCTCACTGGGCGCGTGCCCTTCAGCGCCGAGACATTGCCGGAGATTTGCGGCTTGATTCTGACCGCGACGCCCCACGCCATCCGTAATTTTTCACCGGCTGTCCCGGACGGACTGCAGATCGTCGTGCAGCGCTGTTTGGAAAAGGATCGCGAGCGCCGTTTCGCCAGCGTGAGTGAATTGGCTCATGCGATCGCGCCGTTTGGTTCGCGTGCTACTTCGCGATCCGTCGAGCGAATCGCGCGGATCTTGGGCGCGTCGAGCGGGCTCGATGCCATGCCCCTGTCCGGGCCTGCCTCGGTACCTGCCAACTACGGTCCATCGACTCAATCCAACTGGGGTCAGACGAGGCCGAGCCGTTCGAGCGCGATGCCTGTGCTAGCGGGCGTGGGAACGTTGGTCGTGTTGCTGGGCGCGGCCGGTGCGTTTCTATTGCTTCGCAAGGGTGAGGTTTCGCCCGCGCTTCCTGTCTCGAGTTCACCGGTTGCCGCTGAAGTCCTCCCGGTCGCCGTTCCTGAACAAGCGACTCCGGCGGTCTCCGGCGCCGCGAGCGTTGCGCCGCCGGCTGCTGCGTCAAGTGTGCCGGCCCCCGCGGTTGCTGCAAAACCAGCTGCCGCGCCCGCTGTTTCCGCGCAGAGACCGACGGCTGGCGAGAGCGCTGGCAAAGCCTCCGTGCCGGCCAGGCCCCCGATCAAAGCGTCGGTCGTCACGACTCCCGCTCCCCCTGTGCAGCCCGCACCGGTGCCCGCAAAGGCCAAGCGCAGTACGGATGATTTGTTGAGCGGTCGGAACTGAGTTCCCGCTGGTTCTCAACCCTCGACGAGTGCAGCGAGAGCCGGCGGAAGCGGCTCGTCGACGGTGAAACCAGGCATGCCCGCGGCACCGGGCCAGTAGAGGCGGCTCGCGTGCAAAGCGTGCCGGGCACCCAGCATGGGTAGCTGCTCTCCGCCGTACACCACGTCTCCTGCGATCGGATGCCCAATCGACGCCAGGTGCGCGCGGATCTGATGACGAAACGCGCTGCCGACTTCGAGCTCGATCAGCGCGCGAGCGCCCACCACCCGTTCGATTCGGTAGCGCGTGACCTTGTGTCGAGCGTAGCCCGAGCGGTCATCGGCTTCGAGCACGCGCACGCGCTCGGGACGAGCAGGATCGGGCGCCAGCGCCCGCGAAATCTCCCCAGACTCGGCGAGTCCAGCGGCAAAGACGATGGCCAGATAACGCTTCTGCAGTTGCTCGTGCTCGAGCGCGCGCGTGAAGCACGTAAAGGCCGCCGCGCTGCGGGCGGCGAGCACCAACCCTGAGGTCTGTGTGTCGAGTCGATGAACGATGCCGGGCTCTCGTGCTCGATGTCCGATGCCCTGCATTTCGGGGTAGCGAGCGAGCAGCGCGCCGCACAGCGTGCCGCGCTCACTAGTGTCGAGCGGCGCGGTGGGCATGCCCGCGCGCTTGTTGACGATCACGAATTCGGGGCGCTCCAGGCGCAAGTCGAGCGGCAACTCCGGCTCGGGTTCGAGCGACTCGGGTTCGCTGAGTTCGACGCTCACCTGGGCACCCGCGTGCAGCAACGCCGATTTCTTGGCGAGGCGACCATCGATTCGCACCGAGCCTTGCGCGCACAGCTCGCCGGCTTTGTGCCGACCGACGCCGGGCACATACTGAACGAGGAACTTGTCGAGCCGGCTTCCGTCGTCGGCTTCGCGCGCCTCCAGCTGGAAGCGGCGAGCGTTCACCACGACCCGTGCAGGCCGAAGCTCGTGAACGAGCGCGTGCCGCGCAAGGGGTTCGCCGGTTCTATGTTGAAGTAGGGCATAGCGAGCGCTCGCTTGTCTTCCTTGCTGGCGCTACCGCGCGTGGAGAACCAGCCGATTGCGCCGCCGACTACCGTTCCGGCGGCGACGCTTGCCAACCAGATGCGGTTCCGTGTCGGATCTTCTTTTTCGTCGACCAACAGCAGGGGGCTTGCGGCTGCCGCGCCTGTCAGCGCGCCTAGGCTCGCCGCTAGGTCAATCAGCAGCATCCGCGACGAAGTCACTTTTACTTGTGTGGCCAACGCGCCGGCGGTCACGACGCCGATGCCGGCGCCGTAGCCCATGCCGCGTTCAGGCGTAATGTCCGTTTTGCCTTCGTAGGCCATCTGGGTCAGGCCGCCGAGCAGAGTGCCCGCGGCGCCGCCGGAGTGTGCGAGCAGTGCGCCACCCTCGCTCATGGGCTTCGCGCTGACCGCAGCGACGCTGAGCGTGACGCCCGCCGAGGCTGCCACGAGGCCGTAAACGTAGCGATCCTCCTTCGGCACGTCGTAGCTTTTCGCGATGAGGACGCCAGACGCGATGGGCCACCATGCTCCTGCGGACAAGAACCACGCATCGCCGAGCGTGATGTCCCATTCGTCGGCCACCAACATGGATGCACCCAAACCAATGCCGGTGCCGAGAGCCACCAACGGGTACGTCAATCGTGGGTCGACCGAGCCGCTAGCGCGTTGCAGTGAAAAGCCCACGTAGCCACCGACGACGGCCGCGTTGAGCGCCAACACGGCACGACCTTGGGAGCGTGGTGCTTCACTCTCTAGCGTGTGCTCGGGTGCAGGCGGCGCGGGGCTGCGCTCCGCCGCCTGACGTGAGCTATGCACCACATCGCGCATCATCACGTTGGCGCGGATCTCCAAGGTTTGCAGATCGACGCGCTGCGTGCGTTCCCGGAGTATGTTTTCCCCCGGGGCGACGGCTACGATGCGGAGGCGTAGACCGTTGCCCTCGGGGCTTACGCGCGGAGAAATGAGCCAAGAATCACGAGCGCGTTCGATCAGCGCATCGTCGCTCGGCAACACTCGCGAGCGGTTCGAGACGGTCAAGGTCAGCCCCAGGTCTTGAACCGCTTCACTGAGAATGGCGTCGAGCTGGCGCGCTACCTTGGCTAATTGTTCGGCATCCTCCGGCTGTAGAGGTAGCTCGTTCTTGGATGGGACCGCCGTGGGCAACAAGATGGCCTCGTTCGGCGCAGCGACGGTCACGCTGGACGCAAAAAGCGTGGCGACGAATGCTGCGACTGCGGCTAGGTTTCGCATGGCGATCGTGCTCGGGACGCCGAGCTTAGAACATCACCGTAGCGTTGATCCAAGCGTCGATGGCGTGAGAATCATCCACCTTGAAGCGCTGCCCAGGATCGTCGATGACGCGTCGGTAATTCGGGTTGGGTGTCCCGGAAACCGTGCCTGCCGAGCCTGCGGCGGTGCCCCCGGTACGACAGGGGCCCGCCTTGCCACTCTCGCCTGCCAAATCCGGGCTGCAGGACTGATCGAACGTGATGAAGTGGGATTGCACCAACGTGTAGCCGGTGCCCAGGTGAAACTTGATGTACTCACCTGCTTGCCAGGTAAATTCGGTACTCAAGCGGTACGTGCCGTGGGCTTGCACGTCCGTGATCCCCGTGAAGTACACCTTTTCCGACTTGGGATTCACCACCGAGGGTGCTTCGTTGCATGGGGTGCTCGTGCTGCAGTTGGGGTTCTGCATGTACTCGGCGTAGTTCGGCACGCGCAGGGACGGTGCGTCACTCGAACCGAGTGCGTCGAATAGCTCGGAGTAGTCGCGGCCTTCGGACACATAAGTGCCGGTGAAACGGAAATCCAACGTGATGCGCTGGAACTGTTCGCGGATCTCCCAAGGGATGACGTTCATGCCGAACAAGAGCGTGCCACGTAGCGGCGGATGATTGGCGAGCACGCCCTTCAAATCCGTCGAGCCGTAGTCGGTCGAGCTGTTTTGAAACTCGACCAAGGCGCGAAAGCCACCGTACGGTTCGATGTATTTGATGCGTCGCGATAGGTAGGTGTGCCCTTCAATCGCCGTCGTGCCGCGACTCACGCCGGGTTGGCGCGAGCCGTTGAAATTGCCCTCGAGTGGGCCCGCGTCCATGTTCGGGTATTCACCGGATGTGCCATTGCGATTGATATCCGATGGGTAGGCGCATTGTACCTGTCCGCCCGCTTGATTGAGGCCTGCTCCGTTCGGATTGCAGGCGTGCATCGGCTCCGAAACGCTGAAGCGACCTTCGACGCCGATCACCCAGGTGGGCCGCGCACTGTTGCGCATTTGGTTCATGAGGCCTGCGTCGATGCCCACCGCGAGGTACTCGATGCCGCTGCGTGTGGGGGACTTGAACGGCAGGCTAAACAGCTGCTCGCCAGGCGCGCCCGCGAGCGTGACGGATTGCTGACCTTCACTGCCGGCAATGCCAGAGAGTTGGCGGTCGTCCGAGAGAATGATCGGCACGCGAAAGACCAACGCGATGTCCTTGTACAGGCCGATGTCCGCGCGCGTCAGCAGGCGGCTAGTCGTTTGCTTGTACTGAGCCACGTTCAAGTTGCTCTGGGCGTATCCGCCGCCACCTAGTCCGGGCTGGTTGATGGAAGTCTCTCTGCGGATGACGGCGGAGGTCCAAGTGCTCTCGAAGCCGAGCGACAAGTGCAGATCGAAGATGTCGTCGTCGTCGTCGAAGGCGTCGGCGACTTGAGTTATTTCAGCCGGTTCCTTCAGCACCCTGGGTTCGTTGACCTTGCGCGGCTCTTCCGCCTGGGCACGCGGTGCATACAGGACCATGCAGCACAAACCCAGTAGCGGGGCGTCGACGGCGAAGCGCTTAAGGAGACTCATTCGCGTGCATTGGGCGTAAAATACGCCCGGCCGGCACGGTAGCACTACTGCTGCAGCCTTTGGCAAGACCCGTGCGCGACCGGCGGAATTGCCGTTTCGCTACCCGTGCTTCGAGTCCTTTTGCGTCTCGCCCGGGCCTTTTAGCGCGGCGCTTGCGGGACGCTCTGCCAGAGCACGTCGGCCTGTGCGACAGCTGCCGACAGGCGCTGCCGAGTGGCCGGATCCTTCTCCGTGAACGCGGCGGCGGCGGCGATTGCGCACGCCGTTCGCGCCTTCGCGCGTTCGCGCATGTGGGCGGCGGCTCGGGCACCCAGCGAGTCATTACCTCCGGCACCCCCGCCGTTCAGCACGCGCCGCGCGCTGCCTTCAGCCGTCTGCGCAGCGCTCTCGCAGGCTTCGACCAGCGACTTGGCGTTGACCGCTGCGCGCGGCAAACGTGCCTCCGCCCCACCATGAACCGGATTCTTGAAGCGCGGTTTACCGAGCTCCTCCGGTTCGACCCACGCCTCGCCCTGTTTCACGCGCACGCGCAGGCCTTTGCTGCCGAGCTCAAGGTCGAGCGCGGCGTCACCATAGTGGACGACTCCCGCGGGAGTCGCGATCAACACCTCGGCGCCCGGCCGCACGCCGAGATTGGCTGACGTCGATAGCTGCCCATCCGCGAGTAGGATCTGCTCGGAGCCGTCGCGGCAGGGCAAGGCATGCCCTGGCCCAATGAGCCTGATCTCTCGACTGGTCTGCGTGTGCCGGAGCGCCACGGACGAGCCCGGGGCCAGCTCGATCCAGTGCGAGCCATCCAACAGTGCGGAGTTCGCGAGTGGCGCGCCGTCGACCGTCGCAAGTCCGCTGACTAGCAATGCGCGGCATGCCGGCTTGGCCGGCGCTTCGCGCGGAATCGGCTGCTGCGGGGCCAATTCCGTTGGAGGCGGCGGAGTGGCAGCGCGGACGGTGTCCGGCGTCGGTGGCGCGCCCGCGACGCTCGAGGCAGTCGAGCTTTCGCGCTTTCCGCAGGCGCCGACAGCAACGCTCAGCATGAGCCAAGCCAAGTGACGGCCGAGCGTACGCATGGCTCAACCCCCGCGCAGCGAGGGCGGTGGAGGCGGGATGAGCAAGGTCTTGCGGTTGTCGTCGTCGTCGTCGGAGAAGATGTCGCCGCTGACGTCTTCCATGGCGAGCTCCTCTTTGGCAGCGCCGAGCTCGCGACTCGTGTCCGCGAGGCGATCGGCGAGCACGCCCAGGAATTGCCACAGGAGCTTCACGGCCAGCTGGTGCTCTTTGCGCAGGATCTCGAAAAATTCGCTGCGCCGAATCAACATCAACTCGCTGTTGCCAGCGGAGCGCACGGTGGCCGAGCGCGGTTGGCTGCGCACGAGTGCCATCTCACCGAAGTGATCCCCTGCGTTGAGGGTTGCGAGCTCCGCTCCGTTGCGCATCACGGTGGCGTGACCGGAGAGCACGATGTAGAGCTCCTCGCCCTTGTCACCTTCGCTGATGATAGTCTCGCCGTTTTTGTAATCGCAGACGTCCGTGACCTGCAGCACGCGCAGGATCTCCCGGTCGTTGAGCGGGCGAAACAACGGCATGCGCGCCAAGATGTCGCGTTTGAGCTGCAACTGTTTGGCGCGGGTCTCGTCGCGCGCGGTCACGTCACCGACGGTGACGATGACGGAGGTGATGTTGTCCTTCCCGCCTCGCTCGTTGGCGGCGTCCACCAAGGATTTGCAGGCCACTTCCGCGTCCGGATTGGCGAGCCGCTTGCCCAGGCCCTCGAGATCTTCTTCAAAATAGCCGCATAGGCCGTCCGAACAGAGCAGAAAGCGATCCCCGGCCGTCAGATCCAAGACCAGCGTGTCGGGCTCTACGTGCTCGTAGACGCCGACTGCGCGCGTGATCGCGTTCTTTTGCGCGAGCTGTTCGACTTGCTCGCGGGGCATCTTCTTGCGCTTGATGAGCTCGTTGTAAACCGTATGGTCTTCGGTGAGCTGCTCGAGCACGTCGTCGCGCAGCATGTAGATCCGGCTATCGCCGACGTAGATGAAGAATGCTTGGGTGCCGATCACCAACATGCACACGAGCGTCGTGCCCATGCCGCGTTTCTTGGTGTCCTTGACGGCTTCCGCGTGGACGCGCTGCGAGGCGCGGTTCACGGCGAACTCGAGCATGTTCAGGATGTCGCGCTTGGTGACCTTGGCCGCGCCTTTGGCGAGATCCGCGTAGTCCTGAAGCAAATCGCTTTGCTTTTTGATCTCTTCGTGCACCGTGCGCACGGCGAGGGCGCTGGCGACTTCACCGGCAGCGTGCCCGCCCATCCCGTCGCACACGATGAACAAACCGAGCTTCTTGTCGACCAAGAAGTTGTCTTCGTTCTGATCTCGCACCCTGCCGACGTCGGTCAGTGCCGCGAACTTGACTTCGGTGGCGTTCATCACCGGTCAGGATAGTCAAGCGCCTCCCCTTCGGAAAGCATCCCGCAACGCGACCGGATATTTTCGACCATTCCCGAATTCGATGGTTTGTCTTGCGCGTGATTGCGCGGCTTTCACGCGCTGCTCGCGCTGTCCGCTTCGCACAACGAGCGCGCTCCGGTGCGAGCTACGACTACATGATCGAGCAGCGGCACGCCGACCAGTTCGGCGGCTGCGCGGATCGCGCGGGTCATGGCGATGTCTTCCGTGCTCGGTGTGGGATCGCCGCTCGGATGATTGTGGACCAATACGATTGCGCTGGCACCGTCCCGCAGGGCGGGGGCGAGGACGTCGCGCGTGAGTAGCGCGCAACCGTGCAAGCCCCCTTGCGCAATGCGGCGCGCAGATTTGAGCCCGTACTTGCCGTCGAGCGAGAGCAACCAGACTTCTTCGTGCTCGAGCGTGCCGAGTCTCGGTTGTGCCCAGTGCACGACGCGCTCGAAACAATCCAGAACCTCACGTTCTTCGGCGAGGGCGCGCAGCAGCGCGCGTCGGCCGAACTCGATCGCGGCGGCGACACGTGTGGCTTTGGCAGGACCAATGCCACGGCGGGAGAGTGCGTGCGGACCGAGCCGTGCAATGCCCGGCAGGCCGCCGCTGCGCTCGAGCAACGCCGCAGCGGACAATGCGACCGATTCACCGGCGCTGCCCGTGCCAAGCAAAAGAGTCAGGAGGTCGACGTCAGCCAAGTTCTGGACGCCGAACGCGAGTGCGTGCTCTCGAAGATCGACCATGAAGGACGATACGCCTGCAGAAACGGTGCCGCTGTGATAGCCGCACGCTTTGCAAAAGTCGGCCTGGCGATCGCCGGTCGCGCGCCGGTTGCCGTCGGCCGACAGCAGCCGCGAGCTATTCGGCGCGCACGATGTCTTCCGGCGCGAGTAGATTGCGCAGGTCGTCGAGCGCGGCCTGAGCAGCGTCGGTCGTTTCGGCGTCGAAGGTGATCTGCGTGCGGTAGGTCGGATCGAACCACTTGGGGTACGAGCCAATTTCGACCCGCGGATGCCGCCCGACCACGGTATCGAGCATGGGTTTCACGAGCGGCTCTTCGAGTCGCAAAAATAGGGCACGGCTGGCGAAGGCCGTCGGGCCGCGCAGCCAGGCCCGCGCGGTGAGCAGCTTGAGTTTGAACAGGTCAGGGACCCCCGGCAGGATCCAGACGTTGTTCATCACCGGTGTTGGCCACTGCACTTCCGGACTCCCGTACAGCTCGGCGCCCACCGGGACCCGCGCCATCAACAGGTGCGCGTCCGTAATCCGCTCGCCGTAGACTCCCCGCAATAGCTCGCTAAGCGTAGGATCCAGGACGACATCGACGCTGAAGGCACGCGCCACTGCTTCGACCGTTACATCGTCGTGGGTCGGACCGACGCCTCCGCTGGTGAAGACGACGTCGAATTCGGCGCTCAGTCGCCGCACTTCGTCGGCCAAGACGCCGATTTCATCAGGGAGCATCACTACGCGCGACAGCCGAATGCCGAGTGCACGCAGCGTGCCGGCCAGCGCGTGCACGTTCGCATCCAGCACTTTGCCGCTCAGGAGCTCGTTGCCGATCACCAGCGCTGCTGCAGTACGAACGACGCGTTGGTTCATCTTCCGCTCACCGCATCAAGTGACAGGAACGTCGATTTCGCGCACGACGGGGCGCCCTTCCTCGTCAATCGCGAGCAGCTCTTCAATCCGCTTTTCGGCCGAGTTGAGCCGCGCCTGTGACGCGCGTGAGAGTCGGACGCCCTCTTCGAACAGGTGCAGGGAATCTTCCAAATCGAGCTCGCCGGACTCCAGGCGCTCGACGATCTGGTGCAAGCGTTCGAGACTGGCCTCGAAGCTCGCGAGGCCTTCGCCGGCTTCTGGGGTGGCTTCCGAACGGGCGGCTTTCGCGCGGGTCATGGTCGCGGCTCAGCGTTGTCGGTTATGCTCCCCGGTGCAAGTCTGAGCTCGAAAGGCCCGTCAGGTAGCGCCGGGAGCAGCAGCACTCCGTCGGGATCGGCAAATGCCGGAATGGCGAGGCCGCCCGCGCTCACTATCAGTGCGCCGCGTATGGGGGCCTGCCGCGCTTTCGCCGTCGCGTCTACCGCTTTCGTCGAGCTGAGTTCGAGCCACAGGCTGTCCGCGCCGCGCGCGTCCGGCGCTGGAGTCGCGGAAGCCAGCGCGAGCGCAGCCGCTTGTCGAACCGAGAGGGAACCGTCGAGATCGCGCGCCAGACGCAGCGTCCGCTCACGTGCGGGCTCGCGACGAACGGAGAGCGCGCGCACGATCGCGAGCCGCACGTTCGCGTCGGTTTCGAAGCGGTAAGCACGCGTGAGCACGCCGAGTGCGCTACTTTCGCTACTGAGCCCGAGCCCGAGCGCGACGTGACTTCGTAGCAGCGCGTCATCGCTCGCCAATAGCCCCGAGAGCTTCGGGCGCAAGCTGCGCGAATCGCGTGCCGCGAGGGCGCGAGCCGAAAGCGGCGCCCCGAGTCCGTGCGCTTCGATCAGCGCAAGCAAGACGTCACTCGGTACGAGTTCGGCCGAAGCCAGCGAAATAAGGCCGGCAGCTAGCGCGTCACGCGCAAGAGGATTCGGTTCGGTTGCCAGCCGTTGGGCCAGCGCGCGCGACACGCCGGGAAGCAACGCACAGCGCGACAAAGCGCGAAGCTCGACGTCGGTCGAGCGCTCGAGCAATCTCGGAATCTTGCTGGGCGACGATAGCGCGACGGCTTGCACGAACAGCGCGCGATCGCTGGCATCGCTCGAAGCGGAGAGCGCAGCGAGTGCGTGGTCGATGCCGCTCACGCTGTGTCCCAACGCGAGCGTGCGGACGATGCTGGCACGCACGGCCGCCCGCCGCGTCGCAGGGTCGCGCAGCGCCCGCGAAAGGGTTGCTTCGGCTTCTTTAGCCGGTGAGCGCGCGAGGGCAAGCGCCGCAACCGATGACGTCTCGCGCGTGCCGAGCGCACCCCCCAAAAAAGAAGCCGCGGCGGGCGTTCCTGCCAGACCCAGGGCGGCAAACAGTGCTTCGCGCTCGTCGTCCGCCGCGCTCTTCACGTCGCGAATCAGCGGCGCTGCAAGCTCGTGAACGGCGGCGTGGTTCGCGAGTTCGAGCGCGATTTTTCGGGTCGCTTCCTCCTTGTACAGGCTGACGACCGCCTCGCCCGCGTCAGCTTGCTGAAGCTCGAGCAGGATGCGCGCTGCAGCGCTGCGAAATTCCACGCCACGTTCATGAGCGAGCCAGTGTCGCGCGAGGTCCAGCGTGTCGGTATCGCCGAGGCGCGAAAGGGAAACGGCGGCCTCGCTGCGCACTTCCCCAGCTCCGCTTCGCACACTTTGACGGAGCAACGGGATCGCGCGCGGATCGCCGAGGTCACCGAAGAAGGCGACCGCGGTGCGCGTGGGCGTTTGTGCTCCCGCGACGACTGGGCGCAAATCCCTCGGCGGGAAGGCGAGCAGCGCTTGCGCGGCCGTTTCGCCCACGTGGCCTGGCTGACAGAGCACCTTGCCGAGGGCGGTCAGCGCGTTCTCATCGCCCGTGCGCGCGAGCGCCAACGCGGCCGCGGCTTCGATCATGCCGTCTATGGCTTCCGAGCGACCGGGATTGCTGCCCACGCCGACCATCACCCGCACCAAGAATTCGCGCACCGCCGGCACCGCGGCGTGCCCGGCGAGCGCGCGCACTGCGATCAAACGATCCTGGGCCGAGCGCGCGGCACCACCGGCTTCGAAACTCTTCAGCAAGGCATCGAGCGCTTGCGCGGTGCCGATGCTGCCCAAACGCTCGAAGCCCCGCTGACGCTGTTCGGCGGATGATTCTCTGAGCAACGCTTGCGCAACGTCGATGCCGAGATGCGTGCGCAGCGTGCTTCGTCTCAATGAGGGCGGCGCCACACCCTGCGCGCTGCGAGCGCTCCGCACTTGTGCCTCGGCCGTTCCGGTCAGACACAGGAACAGCAACAGGCCGCGCATGGCTCGGCGCCGGCTGCTCACTCGAGCAGCCCAAAGCCGATGCCGCGGGCCGCGGCGCCGGGTGCCTGTCTGACGACCTGAAAGCTGACACTCTCGGCGACTTGGTCGCGGTGGGTGAGGTGTCGGAGCGCGAAGACCAGCGCAAAAGACTGATTCAGCGCGCGCTGCTCGGCCTCCGCGCTGTTTCCTTTGGGTCGCACGCCAACCAGGAGCACGAAGTTGGGATTTTGATTGAGCAGCTGTGCCAGCGCGCGCACGGTGGCGTCGGACTTCGGGTCCAACTCGTCCAGAGTCCCCTGAAATACAATTGGTCCGCGCACGACCAACGCGGGACGCTTACCGCTCGTATCGAGTGAGACGAGCGCTGGCGGAGGCTTCAGTTTGCCTTCGGGAGCCTCGGGGCAGCCGTCTCCGTCTGCGACTCCCTCGAAGTTCTCCGGCTGATCAGGACAGCGGTCGTCCGAGTCGTCGAAAGTGTCACCGTCCTTGTCGGGGCTTGGGCAGCCGTTCAACAGCGGATCCGAGCGCTCTTCACCAGCGACGAGCGGGCAGGCGTCATCGGTGTCGAGCACGTGATCGCCGTCGTTGTCGGGATCGGGACAGCCGTCTTCATCTTGGAATCCGTCGCGGTCTTCCGGCTTCGTCGGGCACTTGTCCTTCGAATCGAAGATGCCGTCGACATCGCGGTCGCGCTCGGGGCAACCATTTTGCTTCGGGTCACTCGACGCGGTGCCGGCTTCTTTCGGACACGCGTCTTGGGCATCGAGGACGCCGTCGTGATCGTTGTCCGGATCGAGGCAGCCGTCGTCGTCCTCGAATTCGTCGCTATCTTCTTTTTCGGTCGGGCAGCGGTCGCTGTCGTCCGGCACGCCGTCGTCGTCGTTGTCGAAGTCGGGGCAGCCGTCGCTGTCTTCGAAGCCGTCTTTGTCTTCCGCGAGTTCCGGGCATTGATCGACCTCGTCGGGCACGCCGTCCATGTCTTGGTCATGAACTCGCGGCGCCCAACCCAGGCCGAGCACGGCGCGGACCGAAGGCGTGCCCACAGCGGAATCGAGTGGAACCTCTGCGCCCGCGATCAAAGATACCGTTCCGGGGGTGTAGCGCGCCGACAAACCGAGCGCGGCGGGTGATTGGGCTTGTGCACCGAACTTGGGCGTGAGCGCGAGCGCGCCGTGGCCCTCGAGAGCCCACTCCCAGCGGCCCTTTTCGTCGAGCCCGAGGATTTGGGGACGAAGCACTAGTCCGAAACCCCAAGGCAATTCATGACCGAAGGTTTCGCCCACGTAGGTTTGCTCGGCGCCACGCACCTTGACGCCGGCCGTCGCGCGCACAGAAACAGCGACCAGACGCAGCTCACTGAGCAAGCGCAGCTCCCCGGTAGCCGCTTGCTCGGAAATGTAAGACGAGGCGTTGCCGGTGGGCAGAGTGACCGCGCCCAGCGCGCCCAAACTGAAGCCGCCCAGCTCGCCACCGGGGAGCAAGTTGGCTTTCACACTGAGCCGCAGATCGCCCATGGCAGCATGCGGCAGCGTGCCCCCGATCAGGTCGCTGCCATAACCCTCTTGGTAGATGACGGTCGGCAGCATGATGCCCAGGGCCAAACGATCGGTGATTCCGAGACCGAAGCCATAGTCCATCGACACTTGGTTTTGGACCGGTACGCCGACCTCCTTGCCCGTCGCATCGGTGACGGTCACCAAGCGATGCGCGTAGGAGGCCCAGGCCGCGACGTTCCACTTCAAGTGCCCGGGGGTCGCCGTGGGCTCGAGGAATAGATTGGCAGCGGGATCGGTCGAAGGATGGAACCCCCGCAGATCCAGTGAAGGCACCGGGTCGGCCGCGTGGGCCCGAGGTGCAAGAAAACACGCAACCGAAACAGCCGCCGCGAACCGGCCAATCCGCATGGGCCGAGGCTAGTACCGTTTTTGCCGGCCGCGCGCCTCATTTCTTGCGCGTCTCGGCAAACCGGCCTACGCCCCGGGTCCGATGGACGCCATCCGAATTCGCGGTACCCGAAAGCTCGAGGGACGCATCCAAGTCAGCGGTGCCAAAAACGCGGCATTGCCCATACTATGCGCGACCCTGCTTTCGGATGGCGAGAGCTTGCTGCGCAACGTACCAGGTCTGCGAGACATCGAGACGACCGCGGCGCTGCTGCGGTTTTTGGGTCGCGAAGTAACGGTTGGCATTCCTCAAGTCCGCGTGCACGCTGGCCATCGCAATGGGCTCGCGGAGGCGCCGTACGAGTTGGTGCGCCAAATGCGTGCCAGCGTGCTCGTGCTCGGACCGCTCGTGGCTCGCTTCGGTCGCGCCAAAGTGTCGCTGCCAGGCGGCTGTCAAATTGGCGCGCGACCGGTCGACCAGCACTTGCTGGGGCTCGAGGCGCTGGGCGCGAAAATCACGGTCGAACATGGTTACATCTTGGCAGAGGCTGCGCGCTTGAGAGGCGCGGAAGTGGTGTTCGACATGCCAACCGTCACCGGCACCGAGAATTTGATGATGGCTGCTGCGTTGGCCAAGGGGCGTTCCACCTTCGTCAACTGCGCGCGCGAGCCCGAAGTGGAAGAGCTCGGCCGAGTCTTGAACAAGATGGGAGCCCGAGTCGAAGGCGCCGGCACGTCCGTCATTCACGTCGATGGCGTCGATGAACTCGCGCCGTTCGACCACACGATCATCGCCGACCGCATCGAAGCTGGAACATTTTTGGCGGCGGTCGGCGCCACCGGTGGCAACGTGCTCGTTCAGGGCTGCCCGTTCGACGATCTCGAGCCCGTGATCGCCAAGCTACGCAAGGCCAACCTGGAGATCGAGCGCGAGGGCAAGGACGTGCGAGTGAGCCGTGAAAAGCCGCTGCGCGGGGTAGACGTGACCACCGCGCCGCATCCCGGGTTTCCGACCGATATGCAGGCGCAATTCATGGCATTGATGGCCTGCGCCGAAGGTCGCAGCGTGCTCACCGAGACGATCTTCGAAAATCGTTTCATGCACGTGCCGGAGCTTTTGCGCATGGGCGCGGACATCGAGATCCACAGCAACACGGCGATCGTAGGCGGTGTGGAAATGTTGTCCGGCGCGTCGGTCATGGCCACGGATCTACGCGCCAGCGCGTCGCTAGTGATCGCCGGCTTAGTCGCGGATGGGGAAACCATCGTGCGGCGCGTTTACCACCTCGATCGCGGCTACCAAGCCATCGAAAAGAAACTGGCTCTCGTAGGCGCTGATATCGAGCGCATCAACATTGCGGACGAAGACTGATGAAACCGCTGACCATTGCCGTGCCCAAAGGGCGCATCATCAAAACCCTGGCGCCCTTGTTCGAGCGCGCCGGCCTCGACACTGCCGCGCTGCTCGCCGACGATCGCCGCCTCATTCGCGAAAGTGCGGATGGTAAGTATCGGTTCTTATTGCTGAAGCCGGACGACGTTCCGACCTACGTCGAGTACGGCACGGCCGACCTCGGCATTTCGGGACGCGACACGTTGCTCGAGCGGCGCTACGACCTGTACCAACCGCTCGATCTGAAGGTCGGGCAATGCCGGATGGTCGTTGCCACGAAAGCTGGCGCGGTGATCCCGGAGTTGCCGCGCATCGCGACCAAGTTCGCGCGGATCGCGACCGAGCATTTCGCGGGCAAAGGCGTGCAAGCGGAAGTCATCTACGTCCAAGGTTCGGTCGAACTGGCGCCGTTGGTCGGCTTAGCCGATGCCATCGTCGACTTGGTCGAGTCGGGCGCCACGCTGCGCGAGAACAACTTGGTCGAGACCGAGACGATCTGCCCGATCTCCAGCGTCTTGATCGCCAATCGTTCGCTGTTCAAGCTGCGTCACGCGGAGATTGCGCCGCTGATTGAAAAGCTTCGAGCGGCGATCGGCTGACCGAACCAGCCGCGCTACCAAACGCCTTCGAGTTGCACGCGACCGCCGCTGCTCGCGTAGCGCGCGGCCACGCGCAGGGCGTGTTTTTCCTGATTGTCCGCGCTCGGCGCCACGACGAAAAGCGTGACGCCGGTCGCGAGCAACGCGCCACCCAGCGCGAAGCTCACCGTGGCGGCGTCCGACAGCGAAGTCTTGTTCGCTGGAGTCTGCGCGCATTGCGCGGTCCCTTTGCTGCAAGTGCTCGCGTCATTGCCGTTTCGCGAAAGCACACTGAACACGGCACCCGCGCCGAGTCCGGCGAGGCCAACGCTGCCGGTGACGACGCCGGCAGTTCTGAGGGCCCGGCCGCGATCGCCTCTCGATTGCTGATTCGAGTCCGGCGAGAGCGTCGGGACGTCTACCGAGTAACGCTGCCCTTCGCGACCGCCCATGTCGATGTCCACGCTCCAAGCGCGGTAGCCTTGCGCGGACGCGCTCACGCGCTGCACGCCAGCGTCGACCGGGATCGGCGTGCCCCAGGCGGCAGGAGGCACGGTGTTGGCGCCCAACCTCACGGTGAGCCCCGGCACGCGGCTGGTCATCGGCACGACGAACACCAGGCGGCTCAGCTTGGGTTCGATCGCACTCACGCGCTCCGCCGCGCGCTGCGCGAGGTCGTACTTCTTCCCGCCTTGGGCGAGCGCTTGTGCCTCTAGAAAAGCGTGCCACGCGCTCGCCGTGCGCCCCGATCGTTGATAGCAATCACCCAACCGAAACAGCGTGACGGGGCTGATCTCGAGTGTCTCTGCGGCTTCGAACTTGGCGCACGCGCCTGCGACGTC